>ERZ773130.2868-NODE-2868-length-12189-cov-5.339047_pt1 | contig 12189 bp, 9 predicted proteins | sample MGYA00511919_ERZ773130 | MGnify/ENA primary metagenome ERZ773130 (study PRJEB29015, sample SAMEA2737851) | human gut metagenome | biome: human gut; feature: human-associated habitat; material: faeces | place: China | collected 2012 ...
CGCAGGCAGTAAGAGCCAGAGCGGCAACGGTCAGACCAGCGGCAGCCATAAAGCTGCGGCGAGTAATCTTTTTCATATTCAAACACTCCTCTGTTGATTGTATAATCTTATAGCTCCCAACACGATGCGATTCATCGAAACTTTGGGAAGTGAACTTAGTATAGATTGTACAAAATCAAAAGTCAAGCGTTGTGCAAAAATTCCGTAAAATTGAAACCGATTTGCAAACAATTATGCAGAAAAGGGATGGAAATGAATGTATATATGCGGATGAATGAGAAAACACGCGCTCAACGCCTGCGGTGAGGCAGGGGGATGCCCAGCACCAGCGCGATGCCAGTGGCCAGCGCGACGGCGGTTTTAAAAGTGGAAATACCATTGGAAAGGGCCAGCGCGTTGTTGCTCTGGATAAAATAATAGGCCGTGTAGTAGATACCGGCTCCCGGCACCAGCGGGAAGATGCCCGGCAGCAGAAAGACCGTTACCGGCGTTTTGAGCAGGATGGCGAAGAGCCGGGACACCAGCGTCAGCGGGATGACTGCGATGAGGGAGGCTGCCGCGGCATCGGCATCCAGCTGCCGGCGGATGGCCAGGTCCACTTCCGGCGCGCCGCCGCGGCGACGGACGGTGCGTTCATGCCGGCGGAAATATCCGTTTTCGATTTCGGTTGCGCCGGCGGCCGCGGACAGATAACGAAAATGTCCGTCGGCGTGCCAGGGCCGGTACTGCAGCAAATGAAAACCTTTGATGCCGAGCAAAATCAGCAGGAAAACGGCCAGAAAGGCAAAAAAAGACGATTTGTGCATGACCTGTTTCCTTTATTTGATCGAACGCAGCGCCTGCAGCAGTTCTAGTTCTGCTTCGGACGGCGCCTCATTGCTTTCGTCCCTGTCAAAATGCGGTTCTTTTGCCGCAGCCGCCGGTTGTTCTTCCGCTGCCGGTGCAGGCGATGCAAAACCGGCGGCCGGCGAGGCGGCCGAAAGGCCGGTGCTGTCCGCAACCCGGTGGCCATTGTCGGCGCCGTACGTTTCCGCCGCCCGGCGGAGAGCCGCCGCCAGTTCAATCATTCTTTCCTGATTTTGGTTCAGTTTGCCGAGCTGTCGGCTGAGGCGGAAGCTGAGTATGATTGCCGGAACGAGCAGGATGACGGTGGCGAGATTGGTCCAAAATTCAAAATGAGTCATGTTATTTTACCTTGTTTATCAGTTTGACGGCGATTCGGGAGCCTTTGCGGCCGACGACGGCTTTCAGCGCCGGCATGCCCTCGGCAGACAGCAGTACCGGGTCGGCAGGCATAAAGGGCAGCGGAATCCAACCGCCTTTTTTCCATTGAATAATTTCTTTTGCCGGCAGGGAAAACGGCGGCATGCGGGCCGTCAACACAACCGTGCCGTCGTTCAGTCGCCGGACGGCCAAAGGCTGCCGCAAACGTTCGGCGCCGTCCATCCGCCGGTTGTTTTCGGGCGGCGTTTCTTTGCAGCCGAAAGACAGAAATATTTTAGTCTTCCGGCCGCGGATGTCAAGCTGCAAACAAAGCGGCAAAGGGACGAAGGCTGCGTTTTTTCCTTTGGGTTCGTCGTTTTCGGCGAGCGTTTCCGCCGCTGTTTCGGCCAGAGTTTTGAGCAGTCTGCGGGTTATTGCGAGGGAAATGCCGCGGAAGCCTGCACGACCGGCCGCCGGCGCGTTGCCGAGAGCCAGGGCGGCGAGCAGGGCGGCGTCCGCCTTCGTCAGACGGCAGGCTATTTTTCTTCCGCCGGCGGAAAAGACGAAGCCGACGGACGATTCTTCGTCAAAGTTTCCGATTTCGGCGGCAACCGACAAAGGATGGAAGAAAAGAGGGGCAAGACGTTGCGAGCAGGCCGCGGCCAGCCGTCCGGCGAAAAGCTCTCCGGCCGCGTTGCGGGATCGGGCCAGCGTTTGCAGGCCGCTTTTGTCCGCCGGACGAAGCAGAAAGGAAATTTCTTCCCGGTTGAGCAGTCCGCCGGGGAATGTCGATTCGGGCGTTTTCATTCGGAGAGCCTGCTGAAGCGGATGTTTTTGATTTTGGCCGGGGCGATGGCGTGGTCGATCTGTTTCCTTAATTCCCCGTGCAGAATCCGCGGATCGGCGCCGGGCGACAGGTCGCGGCAGGGATATTGCCGGAGGCCGGCGGCAATGTTGGCGGCGATTTGTTTTTCCAGGGCGAGGATTCTTCCCGTTTCGGTTCGATTTTGTGGTTCCAGCGACATTTTCAGCCGCAGCCGGCAGCCGTCGGCGGAAACGGCGGTAATCGGCTGCAGTTCGCACGATCTGCCGTCGGCCGAAAGCACGCCCTGCAGAGCGGGCGGCGTCTTTTTCCCCCAGATGACGGTGCCGACGGCCGCCGCCGCCAGAATCAGCAGTATGCCGGCAGTCGTTTTCCGATTTGTTCCGCGAGATATGCGGTTGACTTTTACCATGCGTTTTTCCCCTTTGAAGCGATATTTTGCATAATAAACCAATTTGTCGTCCGGGCAAAGCGCAAAATGTTTTTATGAGCCGTTTTTTGGCCGGAAAAAGAACGTTTTTAACCATGTTACAGATATGTGAAATCTTAAAGGCTTTTTATTAATTGCTTTTTTTTTAAACTGATTTATGTTACACTGACAAAAAATGTGGTGGTTTATATAAGGGCTGGCTATGTACTTATGGCTGATTATAGCGACGTTTATCGCCGCGCTTTTTGCGATGAACACGTCAATACGTTCGGATATCAAGGAACTGTATGTCGAGCCGCAGGCGCAGACTGTGGTGACGAAGCTTTACGTGCAGCATCGTGCGGCAATGAACTATGTTTCCAAACGGGACCGCAATTCTACGGTGACGGGGCTGAGTTACAAACCGGGCGAGTTGACGGCGGACATGCTGAAGGCCGATCTGCCGTACGGTTTTCAGCAGGAAAGCGGGTTTAACAAGTTTACCACCTGGGTTTACTGTCTGGACAAGGACAAGCTTCAAAACAGCGGTGCCGCGGCGCTGCCGGCAAGCTGCACGTCCGGGCTGCCGCCGGCCGGCGGAGATGCGGATAATCCGGATCTGGGTACCGGCGGCAACTGTTGCGCGGGAGCTTCAACGGTCGTTTATCTGGTGACTTACGGCTGTGTTCCGTCCAAGTGGCGGGACGTGCGTTCCGGAAAACCGGACGGCATTTTGCTGGGGGCGATGAAGACCACCACCGGTTTTACCCACGGCATGGGATATGCCATTGACCGCTCGGAATTGAATACCGACATTTACGATCAGGACAATTCCATGTATGAAGAGGGCATCAAGACGAAGATGGGGGTTTATGGCCAGGGCGGACAGTTTTACGTGCCGATCCCGAATTATGTTTCGGACACTTCCATGGGCAACGATTCGTTTGCCAACGTCTGCGGCAGTCTGCGTCAGCACAATAAGGACTATGACCCGAACAACCCGCAGAGTATCGACAGTCTGTACAGCAGCTGCGACTATTGTCTGGTATACATGTCAAAATTTTAATTTAGGGGGAAAAAGACATGAAAAAAATGTTTAATCGAATCAATGAAGCCGGTACGATGCTGGTGGAAGCGATGGCAATGCTGGGGCTGATTGCCATGGTTACCCCTATTTTGTATAAAAAGGCGGCGGAAAGAACGACCGAGCTGCAGGACATAAACGCTTCAAATCAGCTGCGTATTCTGGCCAACGCCATGGATGCCTACATCAAAGACAACTTTACCCGTATCAACGACGGTGAAGCCGTGGTCAACAGCTGTAATGTCGGCAACGTCGATTACAGCAGCTTTACCGACGCGACGTCGGTCAGCTTTGACATTTCCCATCTTTGCGAATATCTACCCTACGGTTTCCTGAAAGACGGCAAGACGCAGGACAGCAAGCTGTTTTCCAGCGCAAACCCCTCTTTTCAGGTTGTTTTGCGAAAGACGACGGGTACGGAGCTGGACGAGAACAATCAGCCCGTAGTGGTTGCCGAAACGGTTACCGGCTTTTTGACGGCGGTGCCGAATGAGGGCGAGGATTTTCCGTCGACCCGCGTGTCGCGCATTGCCACCATGGTCGGCAGCAACGGCGGTTATGTTGAAGACGATGGCAAAATTATGGGTGCGCAGGGTATCTGGAGTTTGAAAGATGCTAGCGAACTGGGACTGAATCTGCCGACCAACACATTTGTCGTTTCCTCTTTGCAGCCGATTTCTTCTCAGGGATTGGCCAACGAAGACGTTCTGCACCGTAAAACCGAGCGACAGAACGACTATGTGCTGAACTCAATGGAAACCGACCTGTTTATGAGCTACAACAGCAAAAACCATAACATCCGTCAGGTTAACCAGATTATCATGAGACCGCAGAAAGATTGGATGGTCGGCGGTGATTTGAATACCTTTAGGCGGGACGCGCCCAACGAAAATGAGCCGACCATGGAGTACGGACAGACTTATGAAGCCGATTTGGACTATACCCTTTACATCGGCGACAAGGGCGGCGCCTATATGGAAGGCAATCTGGCGGCGTTGTCTTCGCTGTTTACGGTTAGAAGCGAGATTGAAAACGACAAAGGCGACGGCGGTATCAAATATTACGGTACCAATACGACGACGGATACGACCGATCCAAGTAACCCGGTAACTTCCACCAACAAAGGCAATGCCATTTTCAGCGTGACGACTTCTAAAATGGAATACGGCAACATCGACGAAAATACGGCCGGCGCTTTGCTGACGGTGGACAAGGACAACGGTTCCATGGAGTTTGAGTCGAAAACCGGCGGAAACGATCCGTCAACGGGAGCGCCGACCGTCAGCGGAACCCAGAAGCTGATTGCCGCCAATGCCGAACGGGTCAACGTGATTGACGGCGCGTTGAGCGTCCGCAATCCGGGAATCGCTCCGGACGGCGGTAAATATGACAATTATCACAAGGATCAGTGGCCGGAACAAAATGCGGCGCCGGCGGTTATTGTCGGCGGCGGCAATGTTCACAACGCGTCTTATACGACTTATACGTATAATGAAGACGGTACACCGGTCGTTGACGGTACCGGCGGTTTTACCAGCAGCGATTTGGTCGGGGAGCATGCGTTGACGGTTAACGGTCCGGCCTTCGTTAAAGACAGTTTGAAAACGGCCAAGCTGAAAGCTTATAACGTCGATGCGGCCAAACTGCGTGCCGGCGTCCGTCCTGAAGACTTTGACGACGTTACCGAAGACAAGGATTTTTATCTGGTGGCTGAGCAGAAAGGCACGGATGCCGCCAACCCGGAAGGCAGAATGCTGGTCGGTCATCATGATGATCCGGTTTCCGGCGAGCTGGGATACCGGATGCAGATTGCGGAAGTTGACGATACGCTTGATGACGGCACCGAAGTGCAGAGCGGCATTCGCATGAAACACGAAAGCGGCATCAACATACTGGCCAACGCCACTGCCGCGGACGGTGTTAACGTCGGTCTGATTGAACATGACGTTGACAACTATCGCGACAGTACCGCAAACAACGATACGGCTGACGGCCAGATTAAGCTTGGTGCACGTAACGCTATTTCTCTGGCAACCGTTGATGAGAACGGAAACTTTTTTGATCAGTCCGTTGTTTCCATTCAGGACGACATGCTGCGCGCGTATAATGATAAGACGAAAGTAACGGCTACCCGTGATCGTACGGGGTATATAGATTCGGTTACCGACTATGCGCGCTTTGTGTCGCAGGAGTTTGACGAGGCCGGATATACGCATGATGATCTTTATCAGAGAGAGAGAACTGACGGGGAAGACAACCTCTTCGGGCTGGGCGGCATGGACTTTACTATCAGCGAAGCCCAAATTGACGGCAACAAGGCGCGGCCGGTCGTCGATATTCGCGCTTCCCGCGAGAAAGATTATATAACCTCTCGTTTTGCCGGTGGTTTTGCGATTTATGATCATGACGTCAGCGGTGGCGATTATCCCGATAATCCGCTGACGACCAATAAGGATGGTTCGCATACGATAGAGATGGGTAACCCCGCCTTGTATGTCAACAAAGGGGATTTTAGGATCTTGACAACCGTGGGCAATGCCGATACCCAGCTGGATGTCAACAAAGGCGACACCATTTTGCAGGTGGATAACAACTCCGACGAAAGTGTGATACCCGATGACAAAGAGCGTGGCAGCGTTTATATCCGCAAGGGCGCCATTAATCTGGCATCCGCTTCCGTATCTGCAGAGCAGCGGCTGACCAATGCCGAGATTAAAGGAACGGAAACCGAAGCCGGTTATAAAGAAACTTATGCGCCGGTCGGCTATATTGCCGCAGATCGTTTTATTGCCCAAACGATTCCCGATGGTACCATTTTGGAAGGAACCACGAACAGCACTATCAACAGCGGCGATATAAGCACCATTAAAGGAACGGACGGCAAAGAGGTAATTCCTTTTAACAAGTTTGAAGTCAATCCGGCCTATACGTCGGTTATGCATGACATCAAACTGACAACCCGCGGCGGCGCCCGTCTGAGCGATATCTTGCCGGATTTTGTCAACAAGGGGATTTACGTGGTCGATAATACGTTCAAAGACGACGTGGTCTGGACAAACGGATCGGATCCTTTGAAGGGTGGAAATTTTAGTGAAATAACCAACGGATCGGCTGAAGAGTATACTTCTGCGTACCTTGGCTTCGTACCTTCTCCGACCTGTCCGCCGGGATACTCCAAAGTAATTACCATCAATCCTTCGGGTTGGGCGATGGCGCAGGCCGGTACGCCGGTGTCTAAAAACAGCAAGATAGACATCAGCACGCATAACAATCCGTATTTGTATTGGTATACTCAGGACGGTGAGAGACGTACGGACACGGAAGAAATCGAACCGGTCAATCCGCTCACTTTTCAGAAAAGCACATGGCTGAAGGCGATGGTTTTGCCTAATTGTGGCGGTTTGAATCTGAAAGGAAAATGCGAGAATTTGAAGACGTTTACCGGCTGGGGCACGGTGATGGGTTTCATTTATCCGAAGGCTTATTACGAGGATTTTATTAATGGAAATCTGGATAAAGACAATAAAGGCGATGCTGATAAAACAAATGAGCAGGATACCGTTTACTGGAACCTGTATCCGGTTCATTATCGTGAACTGGAAGCTTATGTGACGGTCTATTGTTATTTCCGCCGCGAGGCGTTTGACAGTGATTATGTTGACACAGCTTACGATCAACTGAAAGGAACGCGTCGTGATTTTTGGAGCAAACAAGGTGCGACAAACCTTGATCGTCTGAACGATCCGGCTCTGAAGTATAACGATCCGTGGTAATTCTCAGGTCGTCGGAAAATTCCCCGTTCGCTAAGGACGGGGATTTTCTTTTTGCCGATGTGCCGGCGGGGCAAAATAATTTGTAGCGTCCCTCTCTTGCGCCGGGAATGACCGGGATTTTGCACCTTGACGGGAAAAGGCCGCAACAGGGTGCCGGATACGATTGACGGGATGTAGCGTGCCCGGGAAAGTTTGGCCGGACGAAACAGAGACAGATTTAAGCAAACGAAAAATGGCCGTTGTCGTTTTTTATTTGTAACGCGTGTTTTTCCGGGTGTTTGTCAGCAAAGAATAATGAGGGTCCGTCGCCGGAAAAGTATTTGGCTGAAAAAGGAAAAAACGCAGCCGGCGCTTAGGAAATACGGGGCGTAAAAATTTAAACGAAACAAGGTAAGCCGTTGATTGTGAGGGGGCGGAGAAGTCTGGACGGGTATTGCAACGGGTTTGCTGCCGTGCCGGTTGATTGCAGGAAAGCCGTTTTTTTTCGGATAGGAAAAGCGGGGCGAACTGTCGACCGGATTTTTCGGCTTGCGGAGAGAGGCGCGGAAGAGAAGTCGGGACGGGTATTGCAACGGTTTGTGGCTGTCATACCGCGTTGATGGCGGAAAAGCCGTCTTTTTTCGGATAGGAAAAGCGGGACGAACTGTCGACCGGACCGCATTGTCCGTGATGTAAAAAAGGGGGGACAAATGCAATGCCCTCCGAAACTGTTTCGGAGGGCATTGAGCAGTTTTATCGTCGTCAGCGAGTTACTGCATCTGGCCGAAGGGCTTCATTTTCAGCTTGTTCCAGCCGCTGTTGTTTTTCTTTTCTTCCGCCGCGCGCTTGGCTTCTTCCGCTTTGGTTTTCTGTTCCCACTTGCGGATCGGTTCGCTGCGTTTGTTGACGATTTTACGCTGCTGTTCGTTTTGAATGACGCCGATCGGCAGCACCTGGTTTAAGAGCGACGGCGACACGAATTCGGAATGTTTGGGGCCGAGCGCCTTCAGCATGGCGTCGATGATTGCCGCCCCCGGTTTGAAGTTGTATACATGAACGCCCCCGCCGTAGAAAATGGCGAACGAATGGCAGGGCGAAGAGATCAGCATGTCCGTGTAGTCGACGCCGCGGACAAAACGGATGATGATTTTGGGCTGGATAACGCATTGCTCGGCCTGGTCAAACAATACGTTTCCTTCGGTGCCGAGAAAATATTTGGTTACCATGTCGCGTACCGGTTCGCCCATTACGCCGCAGAAACCGCGAATCGGAAAACCGTCCAGTGTGTAACCTTCATATTCGTTGTTTTGCGGAAAAACTTCATAACAGAAGACCTGTTCGGCGTTGACGATGTTATCGATGGCAAACTTGCCGGCTTCGTCGTAAAAACGCTGCTGGGGTTTGACTTCTTCTTCCGTCGCCTGATTTTCCCGTTTCCAGGAGCCTTCCGGCTGGCTGAAAGACTGCACGCCTTCGACGGACTGGGCAAAGCCGGCGGCCGGATAGAACAGCATCAGCCCGGTGATTAACAAAATCGGTAATTTCATGAACGGTCCTCCCAAATAATTTTCTGTAATTATAATAAATCCTCGTTTGTTTCTCAAGCGGTAAATGAAATGAGATTTACTTGTCGCTGATGCGCAAGGCTTCGATAAAGGCAGACTGCGGAATTTCCACTTTGCCGAACTGACGCATCCGGAGTTTGCCTTTCTTTTGTTTGTCAAGCAGTTTGCGTTTGCGGGTGATGTCGCCGCCGTAGCATTTGGCGGTGACGTCTTTGCGCAGAGCGGAAATGGTTTCGCGGGCGATGACGCGGCCGCCGATTGCCGCCTGGATCGGAATTTTGAACAAATGCCGGGGAATCAGGTCTTTTAAGCGTTCGCAAATCTGCCGGCCGCGGGCTTCCGCTTCCGAACGGTGGCAGAGGAAAGCCAGTGCGTCGACCGGTTCTTCGTTGATGAGAATCTGCACCTTGACCAGGTCGGATTCCTGATGGCCGACAATTTCGTAATCAAAACTGGCGTAGCCGCTGGTGATTGATTTCAACCGGTCGTAAAAGTCGAAAACGATTTCGTTTAAGGGAATTTTGTAGACCACCATTGCCCGGCTGCCGGCATAGGTAAGTTCTTCCTGTACGCCGCGGCGGTCGTTGCAGAGTTTTAGGACCGCGCCGAGATATTCGTCGGGTACCAGAATGGTGGCGCGCACCACCGGTTCTTCGATTGAACGCACGGTCGAAAGGTCCGGCATGTCGGCCGGGTTGCAGAGGGTGAGCTGTTCGCCGTTGGTCATGTTGAGGTTATAGGCAACCGAGGGCGCGGTGGTAATAAGGTCAAGGTCAAATTCCCGTCCCAGGCGCTCCTGAATGATTTCCATGTGCAGAAGACCGAGAAAGCCGCAGCGGAAGCCGAGCCCGAGCGCGGCCGAGTTTTCGTTCTGATAGTCGATGCTGGCGTCGTTTAATTTCAGTTTGGCGAGAGCGTCTTTTAAGTTTTCGTACTGGCTGCTGTCAACCGGGAAGATTGAACAGAAGACCACCGGGACAGACGGTTTGAAACCGGTGAGCGGCGCTTCGCAGGGCGTGCGGTGGTCGGTAATGGTATCGCCGACGCGGCAGTCGCTGACGCTTTTGATGCTTGCGGTGATGAAGCCGATTTCGCCGGGATAAAGCGCGTCGACGTCCTGCATTTTGGGGGTGAAGATGCCGACTTTGTCAATTTGATAAACGGTGCCGGCAGCCATCATGCGGATTTGCTGTTTTTTGCGGATAATGCCGTCTTTGATCCGCACCAGAATGATGACCCCGAGGTAGGAATCGTACCAGCTGTCAATCAAAAGCGCTTTCAGAGGCGCGTTTTCGTCGCCTTCGGGTGCTGGCAGCCGGTTTACGACCGCTTCCAGCAGGGCGGGTACGCCGAAGCCGGTTTTGCCGGAAGTTTCCACCGCGCCGGAGGCGTCGAGGCCGATGACGTCTTCAATCTGCCGTTTGACTTTTTCCGGTTCGGCCGAAGGCAGGTCAACCTTATTTAGAACAGGGATTATTTCGTGATTGTTGTCAATTGCCAGATAAACGTTTGCCAGCGTTTGCGCCTCTACCCCCTGAGTGGCGTCGACCACCAGGATCGAGCCTTCGCAGGAGGCAAGCGAGCGGCTGACTTCATAGGAAAAGTCAACGTGGCCGGGGGTGTCCATCAGGTTGAGCTGGTAGGTTTGGCCGTCTTCCGCGGTATAGTTGAGGCGGACGGTCTGGGCTTTGATGGTAATGCCGCGTTCGCGCTCAATGTCCATGGAATCGAGCACCTGTTCCTGCATTTCGCGGCTGGAAAGGCCGCCGCAGTATTCGATCAAACGGTCGGCCAGGGTCGATTTTCCGTGGTCGATGTGGGCGATGATGGCAAAGTTGCGAATAAGATTTAAATCGTGAACCATGTCTTTCCTGTCTTGAATTATCCGTATTAATACCCATAAATAGGGCAAAAAAAAAGATTAGGCAATATAATATTGATTACGGCCGCAAAATATGCTAACAATAAATATGTATCCGGACAGGAGGTTTGAGATGAGAAAAATGATTGACGTCGATTTCGGTTCTTCCCGCTATGACGAGCTGGTGGAACTGCGTTACAAGGTCCTGCTTGAACCGCTTGGTTTGAAATTTCTGGATATGTACCGCGAAAAGGAAATGAACTATCTGCATATCGGCTGTGTGGAAAGTCTGGATGACAATCTGGTCGGCGGACTGATGCTGGTACCGGTCAACGATGAGGAAATCCGGCTGATGCAGGTGGCGGTGGACAGTAAATATCAGCGTGAGGGCGTCGGCCGCGAGATGGTAAAATATGCCGAAAAACGCGCCAGGGAAGCGGGATATTCACGGATTGTCATGCATGCGATGCTGTCAGTCGTTCATTTTTACGAGAAACTCGGCTACCGGCAGGAAGGCGACATTTTCGAGGAAAACGGCATTACCTTTGCGCGGATGGTAAAAGACTTGTAATTTTTTAATAACGGAACTGTCCGATGGCAGAAACTTTTCAAGACCTTAAGGTCAAACTTATCGAACATTATCGGCGGGTGCAAAGCGCCGATGAACTGACGGCGGGTTTTAACCGGCTGGTTGACGGGGAGGAACTGCGGCAGCTGATCGGCGGATTGAAAAAGACTTTTCCGAAAGAGCCTGCTCTCGGTGACGAATATACCATGTATTTTGCCTATGCGATGATGCAGGCAGACCAGCGGACGGCGGAAGATTTGCTTGATTGGCGCAGACATACCAAAAAATTCATTAACAACTGTCCGCAAAACCATAATCTTGCCAATCATTTGCGCAGCGTAATTCATCATTTGCCGGAAATGGGCGGAACCACCGGGGAAACTTATAATTACGGCCTGCGGGCCTTAAATCTGCTGCCGAAAACTTATCCGCAGTATCGGGAATGCGTCAAAGCGGTGGAGAAAATGGCGCGCAGCGATTTCCGCTTTTTGCTGGACAAGGCAAAAAACGAACCGGATTATCAAAAACAGCTGAAAGCCTATGACCGTGCGCTGGCACGGTTAACCGACATTCCTTCCGGCGAGCGCTATAAGGGGCTGGACGAGTGTATGCAGGCGATGTTCCCGGTTTATAACCGCACCGAATGGGGACGCCTGGAACTGCCGCATAAACGCCGGCTGGCCTCGAAACGGATTTTCAAGAGCCTGCCGCATGAGGCGCAGACGGCAATCCGCAATCGTAAGCATTATAACGACTGGTTAAGCCGGTGAGCTTTTTGACCGATTGATTGATGCCGGCCGAAAGGCCGGTTTTTCGTTGTGTTTGAACGTGCTTTTGCGTCTGTTAATACGTTGAAAAACAATGTTTTTTGTTTGATTTTCCCTGTAGCGGAAAAAGGTACGATAAAATGCGGCGGAAATCAAG
>ERZ773130.2879-NODE-2879-length-12150-cov-18.388425_pt1 | contig 12150 bp, 8 predicted proteins | sample MGYA00511919_ERZ773130 | MGnify/ENA primary metagenome ERZ773130 (study PRJEB29015, sample SAMEA2737851) | human gut metagenome | biome: human gut; feature: human-associated habitat; material: faeces | place: China | collected 2012 ...
TGCCGCCGCCCATGGGCAGGGTGGTCAGGCTGTTCTTGAAGGTCTGCTCGAAGCCCAGGAACTTCAGGATGCCCTGATTGACAGAGGGATGGAAGCGCAGGCCGCCCTTGTAGGGGCCGATGGCGCTGTTGAACTGCACGCGGTAGCCGCGGTTTACCTGCACCTTACCGGCATCGTCCACCCAAGGCACACGGAAGGTGATGATGCGCTCCGGCTCCACCAGGCGCTCGATCAGACCGGCCTTCTCGTACTCGGGGTGCTTTTCCACAACGGGCTGGATGCTCTCCAGCACCTCGCGCACAGCCTGCAGAAACTCGGGCTCGTTGGCGTTGCGCTTTTCCAGACCCTCGTAAACACGCTTCAGATATTCATTCGTCAGCATAATAGAATACTCCTTTTCCCAATTACTCTATAAATTTGAAAAAGCGGAAATGCCCCTGCCCGCCGCACAGCGGGGATATCCTTGCAGATGCCGGGCGCTTCCGGTTCTCCATGCTTGTAGGGCACGCCCACACAAGCGGGCAATGCTTACTTTACTATTATAAAGCTTTGCAATGGGTTTTACAATAGCAAAAAGCAGAATTTGTTTAAAAAAACAGATAAAAAGTCACAGCTGCTTCACAAAACGAAAATTAAAAGCCGGAATGTGCCGCGAACCTTGTTTTTTAAAGTGCGCTGCCGCCCCAAAGCCGTACGGAAAAGAATGTCTTTTGCGTGTCGGCGGGCGTATCTAAGCAAAAAGCCCTGTGTCGCAACGGGCACAGGGCGGGGTGCATTACTTCTTCAGCAGCTTTTCGCAGGCGTCTGCGGCACCTTCCAAAAATTCGCCGCCATAGGTCTCGATCATGCCGGCATCGGAAAGCTCTGCCAGTTTGGGGTCGATGGGGCACTTGGCCAGCACGGGCAGATGATGCTTTGCGGCCACCTCGTCCACATGGCTGTTGCCAAACACATTGATGTGCTTGCCGCAGTCCGGGCAGACGATGTAGCTCATGTTCTCCACAATGCCCAGCATGGGCACCTTCATCATCTCGGCCATGTTCACGGCCTTTGCCACGATCATGCTTACCAGCTCCTGCGGGCTTGCCACCACAACGATGCCATCCACCGGCAGGCTCTGGAACACGGTCAGGGGCACATCACCGGTGCCCGGGGGCATATCCACAAACAGGAAATCCACGTCCTTCCAGACCACATCGGTCCAGAACTGCTTGACGGCACCGGCAATGACCGGGCCGCGCCACACAACGGGGTCTTCCTCGTTCTCCACCAGCAGGTTGATGCTCATCACATCAATGCCCATACGGCTCTGGATGGGCCAGCAGCCCTTGTCGTCCGCCATGGCACGGCCATGAATGCCGAACAGCTTGGGGATGGACGGGCCGGTGATATCGGCATCCAGAATGCCACAGTGGTAGCCGCGGCGGGCCATGGCACAGGCCAGCAGAGCGCTGGTCATGCTCTTGCCCACGCCGCCCTTGCCGGAAACAACGCCGATGACCTTTTTCACACTGCTGTTAGGGTTGGGGGCATCGTGCTGCGGAGCGGCATCGCGGGAAGAACAGGCTGCACTGCAATTAGAGCAGTCATGGGTACATTCTTCGCTCATTCTCTTTGTCGCGCACGGCAGGGGCAGGACCCGGGCGGTGCGCTTCCTCCTTGCTCAAAATACAGGCGGGGGCTTGCGCCCTGCCTGACCACTGTTAACTATACCATAAAAAGTGCGCAGAAACAACCCATAGCGCCGCTCATGTTTTGCAAAGCCGCTGCATAGGCTGAACCGTGAACGCCCGTTCCGGGGCAGGGGGAGGTGCAGGGTGCGGCAGAGTTATTTTAAGAACGCGGCGCTGCTTACCGGCTCGGACGTGGTGCTGCGGCTGGCTGGCATGGGGCTGCGCATCTGGCTGGCCAACGCCTTGGGCGGGGCGGGGATGGGGCTGTATCAGCTGGTGCTGGCAGTGTACGGGCTGTTCGTCACGCTGGCCACGGCGGGCATCTCGGTGGCCGCTGCCCGGCTGCTGACCGAGGAGCTCAGCCGGGATAAAGCCGCTGCGCGCGGGATGCTGGTGCGGCTGGTGCTGGCAGGGCTTACGCTGGGCGGGCTTGCCATGGCCGCCCAGCTTGCCACCGCAGGCCTTGCGGCAAAATGGTGGCTGGGGGATGTCCGTGCCGCTGCCGCGCTGCGCACTTCGGCGCTGGGGCTGCCGTGGATGGCTGTTTCTGCGGTGCTGCGCGGCTTTTTTCTGGCGCGGCGGCGGGTGGAGCCCAACGTGCTCAGCCAGCTGGCAGAGCAGACGGTGCGCATTGCCGCGGTGGTGTGGGCGCTTTCCCGCACGCAGGGCTGGCCGGACGGCAGCCGCTGTGCACTGGTGCTGGCTGCCACCGCCTTGAGCGAGGCCGTATCCACCGCCCTGATGACACTGTTTTACCGGCGGGAGGCGGCACGCTGCTTCGGCAGCACAGCGCCGCGCCCGCCAAGGGAGGTGTCCCGGCGGCTGTGGGACATCCTGTGGCCGGTAGAGGGCGGCAGGGCGCTTTCCAGCGCGCTGCACACCGCCGAGAATATGCTGGTGCCCGCCTGCCTTGCGGTGTATCTGGGGGCTTCCGGCGGGCGCACCGCTGCGCTGGAGCAGTACGGCACCTTAAAGGGCATGGCGCTGCCGCTGCTCAATTTCCCCTTTGGGCTGCTGGGCAGTCTGGCGGTTTTGCTGATGCCGGAGATCACGCAGGCGCATATCGAGGGGCAGACCGCCCGGCTGAACGCCCTGCTGGACCGGATGCTGCGGCTTACGGGATACTTCTCCATGCTGGCGGGCACGCTGTTCTGGGTGTGGGGCAGGCCGCTGGCGCAGCTGCTCTACCATAGCCCGGAGGCCGGGTTCTATCTGGAGACCCTTGCCCCGGCCATGCCGCTGATGTATCTGGAAAGCATGGTGGACGGCGCCATGAAGGGCATCGGGGAGCAGAAGGCCGCTTTCCGGTATAGCGTGTGGGACGCGGTGCTGCGCATTGGCGGGGTGGCGGTGCTGCTGCCCCGGTACGGGATGCGGGGCTTTCTGACGGTGATCTTACTTTCCAGCTTTTACACCTGCGCAGCCAACACCGGGCGGTTGCTGCTTTCCAGCGGCACAGGGCACGCCTTCCGGCGGTGGCTGGGTGCGCCGCTGCTGGCGGCGGTTGCCGCCGGTGCGGCAGGGCGGGGGGTGCGCCGGGCGCTGACGGGCTTTCCGGCTCAAGGGTTGCCGGGGCAGCTGGCAGTGCTGACAGTGGGCGGTACGGTGACGGCCATCGTGTTTTTGCTGGCGGCGCTGCCGCTGGGGCTTTGGGAGGAGCTGCGGGCGGTGCTGCGGCAGGCAAAGACCGGGAAAAACAGGGGAAAGTGATAAAAACGTAAATTTTCTGGACACAGGCGGGGATTGTGAGTATAATACAAACGTGTAGTTGTATCCTTCCGGCATTGCCGGGGGAGAACACTGCCGAAAAAGCAGCGCAGGGCAAACCCTTGGCGCTGAGAGGGAAAAAGAGGATCGTAAGTGAAAGATAGAACCAAGAATACCCCGCAGGTGCTGCTGCGCCGTGCGCTGCTGGTGCTGCTGGATGCAGCCATTGTGGCATTCAGCTTTTATTTTGCCCTGCTGCTGCGGGCAGACGGTGCCGTGGAGGCCGGGTGGTGGCCGCACAACCGTGCCCTGCTGTACGAAAACCTGCCGTGGATCGTGGCGGTGTATATCGTCTGCTTCCTGGCAGGCGGGCTGTACTCGGTGCTGTGGAAGTACGCCGGCGAGCGGGATCTGATCCGCCTTGCCGGGATGATCGCCGTGCCCACCGCCGTGGTGTATGTGGTGAACCGCCGTTTTATCCACGGTGTGCTGTTCAATTCCGCCAACTGCATGGCCTCGGTGCTCATCTTTTTGTTCATCGGCGGCAGCCGCTTGGCTTGGCGGCTGTTTTTGAACCATCCGCTGGGTGAGCGGATGCGCAAAGTGCCCGCCAAGGACCCCAACCGCCCGGTGTTGATCGTGGGTGCGGGCGAAGCCGGTGCATGGGCCATCAATGTGTGCAAATCCAACAAGGAATACGGCCACGCCGTGGTGGCGGTGGACGATGACCCCACAAAGCTGAACCAGACCATCCACGGCGTGCCGGTCAAGGGCACGCTGGAGGATATCCCGGAGCTGTGCACGCGCTACGGCATCCACAGCATCATCATTGCCATCCCAACCTTAAAGGGCAGCAAGCTGAGCCACGTTATCGACCTGTGCGTCAGCACCCACTGCGCGGTGCAGCTGCTCAGTGACCCGCAGCTGGTGGGCAGCGGCGCACCCCAGCAGGAGGTGTTCCGCGAGCTGAACCCCGCCGACTTCCTCTCCCGCGAGGAGGTCACGCTGGATACCGACAAAATTTCCGGCTACCTCACCGGCAAAACGGTGCTGGTAACAGGCGGCGGCGGCTCCATCGGCAGCGAGCTGTGCCGTCAGGTCATGCGCTTCAAGCCCGGCAAGCTGCTGATTTTTGATATCTACGAAAACTGCGCCTACGAGCTGCAGATGGAACTGCAGCAGAAGTACGGCCGCGATATCCCGGTCACGGTGCTCATCGGCTCCATCCGGGATAAAAAGCGCTTGGACGAAGTATTTGATACCTACCACCCCACGGTGGTGTTCCATGCGGCGGCGCACAAGCACGTCCCGCTGATGGAGGTGAGCCCCGCCGAGGCGGTAAAGAACAATGTGCTGGGCACCAAAAACCTGCTGGTCAGTGCCAGCGAGCACGGGGTGGAGCGCTTTGTGCAGCTTTCCACCGATAAGGCTGTGAACCCCACCAGCGTCATGGGCTGCACCAAGCGCATCTGCGAAATGCTCATCCAGACCTTTGCGGGCAACACGGATATGAAGTGCGTGGCAGTACGGTTCGGCAACGTACTGGGCAGCCACGGCAGCGTTATTCCGTTGTTCGAAGCCCAGATCAAAAAGGGCGGGCCGGTCACCCTGACCGACCCCAACATCGTGCGCTACTTTATGACCATCCCGGAAGCAGCCCAGCTGGTGCTGCAGGCGGGCGCACTGGCCGAGAGCGGCAATATCTATGTGCTGGATATGGGCGAGCCGGTGCGCATTATGGATCTGGCCAAGCAGCTCATCCGCTTTTACGGCTACGAGCCGGGCGTGAATATGGAGATAAAAATCGTGGGTCTGCGCCCCGGCGAAAAGCTTTACGAAGAGCTGATGATGGACGAGGAGCAGGACAAGATGCGCCGCACCCAGCACAACAAGATCTTTGTGGCAAGCCCCCGCACCATTGATCTGGCCGAGTTCTACGAGCAGCTGCAGGCGCTGGAAGCCGCTGCCGCCCACAACGACGAGGGCGTGGTGCGCCAGCTGGCGGCCATGATCCCCACCTTTACCCCCACCCGGGAGAACCTGAAACTGTAACTGGTTGAACTGCGGCACTGGGCCGCATAGGATAGATCGCAGGCCGGAATATGCCGGGCTGCGCAAAACGAGAGGGATGTTATTATGGAAAAGAAACCGTTTCTGACCGAGGCGATGGCACAGCAGATCATCGAGGATGTGCCCACGCCGTTCCACGTCTACGACGAGAAGGGCATCCGGGAGAATGTCCGCCGCATCAACAAGGCCTTCAGCTGGAACAAGGGATTCAAGGAGTATTTTGCGGTCAAGGCACTGCCGAACCCTGTCATCCTGCAGATCCTCAAGGAGGAGGGCTGTGGTGTGGATTGCTCCTCCCTGACCGAGCTGATGCTCAGCGAGGCCTGCGGCTTTACCGGCCACGAGATCATGTTCTCCTCCAACCAGACCCCCGTGGAGGATATGCAGAAGGCCTACGAGTTGGGTGCTTATATCAATCTGGATGACGCCACCATGGTGGAGTTTCTGGAGCGGGTGGCCGGGGTGCCGCAGGAAATCTTCTGCCGCTATAACCCCGGCGGAACCTTCCAGCTGGGCGAGAGCGAAGAGGGCTTTCAAGTTATGGACAAGCCCGGCGATGCCAAGTACGGCATGACCGAGCAGCAGATGATCGACAGCTACAAAAAGCTGATGCAGAAGGGCGCAAAGCAGTTCGGCATCCATGCTTTCTTGGCCTCCAACACCATCTCGGACGCCTACTACCCGGAGCTGGCAGGCATCCTGTTCCAGCTGGCTGTCCGGGTGCAGCAGGCTACCGGTGCGCATATCAGCTATATCAACCTGTCCGGCGGCGTGGGCATCCCGTACCGCCCGGAGCAGACCGAGAACGACATCATGGCCATTGGCGAGGGTGTACGCAAAAAGTTTGAGGAGATCCTTGTGCCCGCCGGTATGGGCGATGTGGCCATCTTCAGCGAGATGGGCCGCTTTACCACCGGCCCCTACGGCGCACTGGTGTCCACCGTCATCCACGAAAAGCACATCTATAAGGAGTACATCGGTCTGGATGCCTGCGCCGCAAACCTGATGCGCCCCGCCATGTACGGCGCTTACCACCACATCACCGTGCTGGGCAAGGAGAACGAGCCCTGCGACCACAAGTACGACGTGGTGGGCGGGCTGTGCGAGAATAACGACAAGTTTGCCGTTGACCGGATGCTGCCCAAGATCGACATCGGGGATATCCTTTACATCCATGATACCGGTGCCCACGGCTCCGCTATGGGCTACAACTACAACGGCAAGCTGCACTGTGCCGAGGTGCTGCTGTGCGAGGACGGCTCTCACCGGCTGATCCGCCGCGCCCAGACCCCCCGCGATTACTTTGCAACGCTGGACTTTTTGCCCTTTATGAAGCCCCTGTTTGAGGACTGATTCTGATAAAAACGAGGTATGACCCATGTTTTTTGGCTTTCAGCTTACCCTTGGCCTGATGATGGCCTTTTACGGTTTTTCGGTGATGAAAAATCCCCGTGTGTGGGGCGATCAGGGGCGCAGGGCGGTCAAGGCCGAAAACTTTGAGGAATACTGCCGCCAGAACGGCCAGTTCTTTTTAAAGGCGGGCTGTGTTGTGGCGGTGATCGGTGCACTGGATGCTCTGATCACGCTGGATGCCCTGCTGTACGCTCTGCTGTACATTTTTGGCTTGGCCTTTGCCTTCTACCCCCTTACCCGCTGGTGCAAGCAGAACGAAGGCTTTTCCTGGCCATGGCCCCACGTCCAGAGCGAGAAAAAGCGCATCAAGGAACTGCGCCGCGAACAGCAGGCACAGGAGAACGAGGAAAAAGGGGAGAAGTGATCCCCCCGGATAAAGCATAGACAGCAAAAGAACAGCTCCCGGTCACGCTGCAACCGCAACGTGACCGGGAGTTGTTTTCGTTTACTTCTTGTGGAGAAGCGGGTGCTTACTCGGCGTCCTTCGGGTCGGTCATCAGTTCCTTGATGCTGGGCACAACGCCGCCCAGATTCTGCAGCTCAGAGGGGATGATGATCTTGGTGGCCTTGCCGTTGGCAACCTTCGCCAGCGCCTCAAGGCTGCGGATGGCCAGCACCTTGTCGCTGGGCATGGCCTCGTTCAGCAGGCGGATGGCATCGGCGTTGGCCTTCTGCACAGCCAGAATGGCCTGTGCCTCGCCCTCGGCCTCCAGAATGCGCTGCTGCTTTACGGCATCGGCGCGCAGGATGGCGGATTCCTTTTCGCCTTCGGCGGCGGTAATGGCAGCCTGCTTTTCACCGTCTGCCTTCAGGATGACGGCGCGCTTCTCACGCTCAGCCTTCATCTGCTTCTCCATGGCCTCCTGAATTTCCCGCGGCGGGATGATGTTCTTCACCTCCACGCGGTTCACCTTGATGCCCCACTTGTCGGTGGCTTCGTCAAGGATGGCGGTGATCTTGCCGTTGATGACATCGCGGCTGGTCAGGGTATGATCCAGCTCCATCTCACCGATGATGTTGCGCAGGGTGGTGGCAGAAAGGCTCTCGATGGCGGCAATGGGCTGGTTGACACCGTAGGTGTACAGCTTTGCGTCCATGACCTGAAAGAACACCACCGTGTCGATCTGCATGGTCACGTTATCGCGGGTGATCACGGGCTGAGGGGGAAAGTCTGCCACCTGCTCCTTCAGGCTTACCTTTTTGGCAATGCGCTCAATAAAGGGAATCTTGACGTGCAGGCCGGCAGGCCATGTTTCGGAGTAGCTGCCCAGCCGCTCAATGACATACACCTTGGACTGCGGCACGATGACGATGTTGGAAACAATGACCAGCACCAGAACAAAAACAAGCGCAAGGATGACAAAAAACAGAACCATAATACATCTCCTTTGTCAGGTTGTTGTGTGGGGGTTGCGGCTTTCGGTCAGAACAGGCTCTACGATGAGCAGGGTGCTGTGGATCTCGGTAACGCGGCAAAGCGCACCGGGTGTGAGGGTGTCGCCGGGGGTGGCGCAGCGGGCGTTCCAGTCCACGCCGTCCAGCCGCACCCGGCCGGGGACCTCGGCAGTGACAGGGGAAAGCACGATGGCCTCCCGTCCCAGATTGCGGTCGCCGTTGGTGGCGGTATGCTTGAGCCGCAGCTTTGCCGCCAGCGGGCGGAAGGCTGCCAGACACAGGATGCTTACCACCAGAAAGACCACCGCCTGCACCCGGAACGACCCGGTGAACACGCAGCACAGCAATGCGGCGGCAGAGCCGATGGCAAACCAGATGGAGGTCATATTAAAGGTGCTGGCCTCCAGTGCCAGAAAGCCCACGGCTGCAGCCAGCCAGAGAATGGGGGAGATCTGCATGGTATGTTACCTCCTTATGCTGCTATTATACGGCATCCCCTTGGGGGAAGGTCAAGAGTTTTTTACCGGAACGTTGCACAGAAAACAAAATATAGACAAAAATGGGAAAAAAGCCCGTAAATCACTGCGTCCCACCCTGTGAAAAAAGTAAGTCGAGAGGCTCCGCAGAGCCTCCCGACTTACAAATAAAGAATAGGATCCCGCCATGGATGCTCAGAGCGCAAGCGGAGAGCATTTTAATTGGTTACAGCCTCGCAGGCATCACTGGATATCGTAGTAGCTGTGGTTGGGGTTATGGCCGTTTTCCTCCACCACGATGGTAAAGCCCATGGGGTTCACCTCGGTGTGCTTGCCGGAAGCCAGCGGCTCCACGATGATGTGCTCAGAACGGTTCACGATGATCTCCGCAGTCTCGGTCTTACCGATGCGCTGGTAGTGCAGAATGCCGTCCTCAGCCCGCAGCACCCGCAGCTCGCCGGTGCGGAAGGCCTCGCAGCTGTGGCGCAGCTGCGCCAGCTGTGCCAGCACCGGGCGCAGCCGCTCCTCGTGGCTGTCCCAGCAGAAGAAGGCGCGGTTGAAGGGGTCGCGGTAGCCCTGCATCCCGATCTCGTCGCCGTAGTACAGGCAGGGCACGCCGGGCAGAGTGTAGATGATGGCATAGGCCATGCGCAGGCGCAGCATGCCCTCCTCGTAGGCTTCGCCGGTCACGCTGCGGCCGCTCTGCCACTCCCGGCCGCGTCCGTTGGCGGGCTCGTCTGCGATCACGGTCAAAGCGCGCTCGGTGTCGTGAGTGGACAAAAAGTTCAGTGCCGTGTTGATGGCAGGGGCAGGGTAGTGCTCGCAGATGGAAAGAATCTCGTTGGCGGCCTGCTGGGCGGGCTTGCCTTTTACAAAATCCAGCACGGAGTTCTTGAAGGGGTAGTTCATCACGCTGTCCAGCCCCTTGCCCAGCAAAAACTTCTCCGGGCTTACCCGCTTGACGGCAGTGCGGATCTTCTCGATGAACGCGTCCGGCAGCTCATCGGCCACATCCAGCCGGAAACCGGCAGCACCCCGACGCAGCCATGTGTCGATCACGCCGCCCTCGCCGGTGATGAACTCCACAAAGGAGGGGGTCTCCTCGTTGACCTCCGGCAGGGTCTCAAAGCCCCACCAGCTGCGGTAGCCGCCCTTGTACTTGGGGTCAAAATCGTACCAGCTGCGGTAAGGGGAGTTGGGGTCGCGGTAAGCGCCGCCCTCGCCGTAGCGTCCCTCGCGGTTGAAGTACCGGCTGTCGGAGCCGGTGTGGCTGAACACACCGTCCAGCACGATGCCGATGCCGTACTTGGCGGCCTCGCGGCAGAGCACCTCAAACTCTTCGTTGGTGCCCAGCAGCGGGTCCACGTTCAGGTAGTCGGCGGTGTTGTAGCGGTGGTTGGAGTGTGCCTCAAAAATGGGGTTCAGGTACAAATAATCCACGCCCATTTCCCGCAGGTAGGGGAGCTTGATGCGGATGCCCTCCAGATCACCGCCGAAGTAGTCCTCGTTCAGGTGGCCGCCGGTCTCGTTGGGCTGCCAGAAGGGCTCGGCGTGCTTATCGGCCTGATACAGCCGGTCCGGGAAGGGCATGGGCTTGTTCTCAATGCCTTCACAGAACCGGTCCGGGAAGATCTGGTAGAACACCTTGCCCTTGATGCATTCCGGCGTCTGGAAATCCGGCTCGTAGACCGTGATCTGCCAGCTTTCACCCTCCTGCCAGCTGACCACGCCGCAGTTGTCTGCCCCGCGCACGATGCGGCGGAAGTCAGTATACAGGTCAAAGTAATAGAAGTATAGGCCCGGGTCGCCCAGCACGACATCCACCGAAAAGTGGTTCTGGTGGGGGGTCTGGCCGTCAAATTTCATGCGGTAGTGCACGGGCACATCGTATTTGCCCTCCTTTTGCAGTACAAGGTGCGGGTCCACATAGCCCAGCTCCTCGGGGATGCACAGGGTCAGGTGCACGCTCTGCCCGGCGCGCACGGCACCAAAGGGCTGCTTAAAATAGGGGTCGTAGCTGTTGAACAGACAAGACAAAAAAGATCGTCCTTTCTCAAAAAAGCCCCGGCGGGCGAAATGCCACCGGGGCTTTGCGGTTTTACAAGGGAAAATTACTTGCCCATGGGTACGGGGGAAGCGTACCAGATATCGCGGGCGTAGTCCAGCACGGCGCGGTCTGCGCTGAAGATGCCGCTGTTGGCAATGTTCTTCAGGCTCATGCGCGCCCAGGTCTCGCGGTCAGCATACAGCTTCTGCAGGTCGGCCTGTGCACGGCGGTAGTCCTTGAAGTCGGCCATGACCATGTACGGGTCGCTGCTGCGCAGGTTCTCGGTGACCTCGTGGAAGTTCTCGCCGTTCCAGCCGCGCTCCAGGAAGTTCAGGGCGCTGTTAGCAACGTCGTCGCCCATGATAAAGGCGTTGGGGTGGTAGCCCACCCGCTTCAGGTTGTTCACCTCAGGGGTCAGCATACCGAAGATCAGCTCGTTCTCCTTGCCGGCAGCATCGGCGATCTCCACATTTGCACCGTCCAGAGTGCCCAGCGTGATCGCACCGTTCAGCATGAACTTCATGTTGCCGGTACCGGAAGCCTCGGTGCCTGCCAGAGAGATCTGCTCAGAGACCTCGGCAGCGGGCATCAGGTGCTCGCTCAGGGAGACGCAGTACTCTTCCAGATAGACCACGCGCAGCTTGTCGCGCACAGCGGGGTCATTGTTGATCAGATCGCCCAGCTTGCAGATCATGCGGATCATCTGCTTTGCCATGTAGTAGCCGGGAGCAGCCTTTGCGCCGAAGATGTAGGTCTTGGGGATAAAGTCGGCGTTGGGGTTCTCCTTCAGGTACAGGTACTGTGCAGCGATGTTCAGCGCATTCAGGTGCTGGCGCTTGTACTCGTGCATACGCTTGACCTGGCAGTCAAAGATGGAATTGGGGTCGATGATCTGACCGGTGCTCTTTGCCAGATAACTTGCAAAATCCTTCTTGTTGGCCAGCTTGATCTCGTTCAGCTTCTTCAGCACGGTCTTGTCGTCGGCGTACTTGTTCAGCTTGGTCAGATCGGAAGCATCGTGCTTGTAGCCGTCGCCGATGGTCTCGTCCAACAGCTTGCACAGACCGGGGTTAGAGGCCAGCAGCCAGCGGCGGTATGCAATGCCGTTGGTCACGTTCTTGAAGGCGTTGGGCTTGAACAGATAGTAATCGTGGAAAACGCTCTCCTTGATGATCTCACTGTGCAGCTTGGAAACGCCGTTGATGCTGTTGGCGGTGTAGGCGCAGATATTGGCCATGCGCACCTGATTGTCGCCGATCAGTGCCATGTAGTCGATCTTGCCCTGATCGCCGGGGAAGGCCTTTGCCAGCTCCTCGCGGGCGCGGCGGTCCATCTCCACCACGATCTGGTAGATGCGGGGCAGGGTCAT
>ERZ773130.2891-NODE-2891-length-12092-cov-3.010385_pt1 | contig 12092 bp, 6 predicted proteins | sample MGYA00511919_ERZ773130 | MGnify/ENA primary metagenome ERZ773130 (study PRJEB29015, sample SAMEA2737851) | human gut metagenome | biome: human gut; feature: human-associated habitat; material: faeces | place: China | collected 2012 ...
GATGCAAGTCGGGCAATATCCGTCATCATAATGGCATATACTGCCTTATCCGCGACTGGAGCGCCAAAACCGAAGATAAAAAGAAAATTCGATTCATCGACCTTATAAAGAATTAATGCCATGCAGCATTTTGTTCCACTGAAACCAAAGCTGATTTATGTCTATCGTATCAACGACGAGGCGCACCGAGGCATCCTGAAAATAGGCGAGGCTTCATGCAATTTCTCGCCAAATTATCTTGCTCTGCAACCGAACTGCAAAGAGCTGAATGCCGCAGCACGCCAACGTATTAACGAACAGACGCAGACAGCCGGTATAAAATATGAGCTGCTTCATACAGAAGTTATCGCCCATTTCCGAAATGGCGGTGTCTGTTCGTTCAACGACAAAGATGTTCACGACATGCTTATCCGCTCAGGCATAAAACGTAAGGTTTTCGACAAGGAAAACAATGCCAACGAGTGGTTCTATGTAGACCTCCAAACCGCTAAAGCCGCTATTGCCGCCCTTAAACAAGGGCGCAAGTCGCTCCGTCCGGGCGAGATGACCGAAGACCGCTCTCCTATTATCTTCCGTCCGGAGCAGGAGGAGGCCATCAAGAAAACTCTCAAGCAGTTCAAGAAAGGAAGTCAGATGCTTTGGAATGCAAAAATGCGTTTCGGCAAGACACTGACAGCCCTTCAGGTGGTGAAGCTGATGCAATTCGGGCGCACACTTATCCTTACGCACCGTCCTGTGGTCGATGCAGGGTGGTTTGAGGACTTTGGTAAGATATTCTATGATTCGCTCAACTATCAATATGGTTCGAAGCATAAAGGTGAATCCTTTACCTCGCTCGACAAGCAGTTCAAACAGCATGGCATCCACTACGTTTACTTCGCATCAATGCAAGACCTGCGAGGCTCGGAAACCGTGGGCGGTAAATTCAACAAAAACGATGAATTGTTTTCTGCTCCGTGGGATCTCATCATTGTAGATGAAGCCCACGAAGGCACCCAAACGGCTCTCGGTAAAGCCGTAATGGAGGAACTGACCAAGGACAAGACGAAAGTCCTTCGTCTGTCGGGTACTCCTTTCAATCTCCTTGACGACTTCAAGGAAGATGAAATCTACACTTGGGACTACGTCATGGAGCAACGGGCTAAGCAAGAGTGGGAAGAAACTCACCCCGGCGACCCGAACCCGTATGCCGGTCTGCCTACGCTTAACATTTTCACTTACGACCTCGGCAGATTGATGGAGTTGAAAGAGTTCGCCGATGAGGACATCGCTTTCAACTTCCGTGAATTTTTCCGTACAAAAGAAGACGGAAAATTCATACATGAAAAAGCGATTCTCAGTTTCCTTGATCTTCTTACAAAGACTGACCCCGAAAGTGCATATCCTTTCGCCAATGATGAATACCGCGACATCTTCCGTCATACGCTGTGGATGCTTCCCGGAGTGAAAGCCGCTAAGGCTCTGAGCGCACTGCTCAAAGTTCATCCCGTTTTCCAACACTTCGAGATTGTCAACGTGGCAGGTGACGGCGACGAGGACGAAGAAAACGGCCAAGCACTCAAAATGGTTGAAACAGCCATTGGCAAAGACCCTGACGCAACCCGGACTATCACACTTTCGTGCGGTCGCCTTACAACGGGTGTCAGCGTTAAGCCGTGGATGGGCGTGCTGATGCTGTCGGGTAGCTTCAACACTGCTGCCTCGGCATATATGCAGACAATCTTCCGCGTACAGACTCCGGCAACAATCAACGGGCGCGTAAAGGAAAGCTGCTACGTTTTCGACTTTGCACCCGACCGTACTTTGCAGGTGTTATCGGCAGTCCCTCGTCTTTCATCGAAACCGGGCAAGACAACAGAAGCCGAGAAGAAAGCTATGGGCGAGTTCCTGAATTTTTGCCCCGTCATCGCCATTGAGGGCTCCAAGATGGAGACTCTCAACGTAACTCGTATGCTTCAACAGCTTAAACGTGCCTACGTTGAGAGAGTTGTCCGCAACGGTTTTGAGGATGGATGCTTATACAATGATGAGTTAATGAAACTCTCTGATATTGAAATCAAAGAGTTTGAAGACCTCAAAGGCATTATAGGTCAGACTAAGGCAATAGGCAACACCGGGCAGATTGATGTCAATAATCAAGGTCTGACAAACGAGGAATACGAGGAAAAGGAAAAGCTCGAAAAGAAGAAAAAGAAAGAGCTGACAGACGAAGAGAAGAAGCGCCTCGAAGAACTGAAAAAGAAAAAGAAAGTCAAGGAGGACGCTATCTCTATTCTTCGCGGCATCTCTATCCGTATGCCCCTTATGCTCTACGGCGCAAAGGTCGAAAACGAGGATATGGAGTTGACTATTGACAACTTCACCAACCTTATTGACCCACAGTCGTGGGAGGAGTTCATGCCTCGCGGTGTTAGCAAACAGAAATTCAACGCTTTCAAAAAATACTACGATCCCGAAATTTTCTCAGCCGCCGCCAAGCGCATCCGCGCTATGGCTCGCGCTGCTGACAAGTTGACCGTCGAGGAACGCATTGAGCGTATTGCTTCTATCTTTGCCACTTTCCGCAATCCCGATAAAGAAACAGTCCTGACTCCATGGCGCGTTGTCAATATGCACATGGGCGACACTCTCGGCGGCTTCTGCTTCTTCAACGATGATTACAGCGAAACCATCGAGGAACCGCGCTACATCGACCACGGCAAAGTAACGGACGAAGTTTTCGCTCCCGACACTCACCTATTGGAAATCAACTCCAAGTCTGGTCTTTATCCACTCTATCTTGCCTACAACGTTTATCGCCGTCGGCTCAAAGATGAGATGTTCTCGCTCCAAACACTTGAAGAGCATCAGGCAATCTGGGATAAAGTAATTGCCGAGAATATCTTTGTCATCTGCAAAACTCCGATGGCAAAACGCATCACACAGCGCACGCTGCTCGGCTTCCGCCGTGGCAAATCCAACATGTGGGCCCCGGAAGACTTAATCAACAAAATAAAAAACCAACCCGAACTTTTTATCAAGAAAGTTCATGACCTCGTAGGAAAAGACGTGAAAATTAACACAATAGTAGGGAACCCGCCATATCAAGTCATGGATGGTGGAGGCGCCGGTACAAGTGCAGTTTCAGTATATCATTTATTTGTTGAAAAATCTAAACTTTTAGGTCCTCGTTATTTATCAATGATTTTCCCGGCTCGTTGGTATAGCGGTGGTAAAGGTCTCGATGATTTCCGAGCAAATATGCTATCAGACAAACGTATAGCCTTTATTAAAGACTTTCCAAATCCGAAAGATTGTTTTCCGACGGCCAATGTTAGCGGTGGTATCTGCTATCTTCTCTGGAACAATAATTATAATGGAGACTGCACATTCATAAACGTTGTTAATGGAAAAGAAACAATTGCTAAACGACCTCTGAACGATTTTGATGTTTTTGTTCGATATAATGATGCTGTTTCAATAATTCACAAAGTATATTCTGGGGAAAGCGAGAGCTTATCTTCTTTTGTAAAAGCAAGAAATGCTTTTAGTCTTGATTCTTCTATTCGTGGCACAGAGAAAAAGACATCGGATAACGATTTATTAGTTTACTCAAGTCGTGGTGTAGGTTTCATTCCCCAAAATAAAGTCACATCCTCATGTGATTTAATACCCCGGTATAAGACATTAATGGGTAAAGTCCTTAGTGGACACGTGGGAGAAACCGATGCCAGTGGCAAGGTTAAAGTGATTTCGACCTTAATTGTGGCAAAACCTAATGAAGTAACAACTGATTCTTATTTGGTTATGGGCGATTTTGCTTCACCTTATGGAGCCGAATCTCTTTATAAATATCTAAGTACTAAATTTGTACGATTCCTACTTCTGCAATCGTTAACTTCTATGAATATCTCTCGTGGCAATTTTCGGTTTGTCCCCATGCAGGTTTTCACTGAGAACAGCGACATCGACTGGAGCAAAAGCGTGGAGGGAATCAACGCTCAGCTATATGCCAAATACAATCTTTCCGAAGAAGAAATCGCCTTCATCGAATCCATGATAAAACCAATGTAACATTAGCATATGAGCTTAGAAAGTATGAAAAGAATACTATTATTTTTTACAAAACCTCTTGTTAGCGGCACTTTAGCTCTGATTGGAACGTTAGAGTTGCTTTGGAGAATACCATCTAAGTATTTTACTATAAAAATAGAAATTTGGATTTTACTGCTAATCGTCATACTTATTGTTCTTTCCATTAATTTATGGAAGCGAGTAAAAATTTGGTATTATGTCCGTTACTATACGTCTGGTACATTTGGTAGTTCATACTTGTATGAATGGTGTTGGATCAAAACAAATTGTCTTCCTAATATATATGGTTATTACCCAGAATATATAAGAGCAAAAGACCCTCCAATAGTAAATCCAACGATTAAAACATATGATTGTTTTCATCACTACATCGATGATGTAAGTAAGCTACAAAAATATATAATGTTAAGTTTGTATAATAAGGTTGAAAATACAAAAGAAACCAATATGCTTATACAGCAGATACATTTATTAGAGACAAATAAGAACTACTTATGACGTGGCAATTCAATTTAATAAATGAATTAGCCTTAAAATACGAGGCTATCGAAAATGGACTGTCAAATGTTCCAGTCGAAGTTTCATCAAATGCTAAGAAACAGCACCTAAATTTTACTCTCAAAAAATTTTATCTCCCTACGATAGATAATATCTCAGATGTTTCTAATCAACTCCTGTGGTTAGCCGACCCATCAATGTTCAACGATCCTCATGATTGCGAACTCGGAATAGATGAGAATTTCAAGATATATGTACTTGAACAGATGGCACGAGACACCAAATTGTTTACAAGTCAAGATCGGTTAAATATTTATTCTGCGCGAAGAAGGAATCAGGATATTTACAGTCCTAAGGTATATTCTATCCTTGCGTCAAACGGTCGTATGCAATTATTAGATGATAAATATAGCGCTTTAGAAATTAATATTGACAAATATCTATCATCATTGAAATCCTCAAGATATAGAGTAGCCTGTTTTGTACAAGATTTCGGCGATAAATATGAATGTAACGATTTAATGTGGGCGCATTATGCGCAAAGTCATAAAGGTTTTTGTGTGGAATACGAAATAGAAAATATATTTGATTCCACTAAATTCAGAAATTATTCTGTATTCTATAAAGATTACCTTAATAAAATTTATTGTGGTTCTTTAAGCGCAAAACAGCAAAAAAGGATTTTAATCAATGGACTTTTTCCAGTAGTATACTCATCCAAAAGGCAGACGATAACATTAGGAAATGCATATAGAATTGGTATGGGGAATGAAACATCTAAGATTCAGAAAGAAGTTGAAATCAAATTTTTAAGATCTTTAATCACCAAGGATTTGATTTGGAAATATGAACGAGAATGGCGGTTGATAGTATGTGATGAATTAGTCAAAAATCTAAATTATAAAATTCCATTTCCTTTTGCTAAAACGATTATTCCTGGTCATAGTGCTTCAAGAGAGTTAAAGTTGTTACTAAAAGAAATTGCAGACAAATTGAAGATTAAATATTGTGGAACCATTTAGCATAATAAAATCATAAACCCTTTGGACACCTCCGCAAGAGCTTTTTAATTGTCTGGCAAACATAGTGCAACTTGTCGCGTAATTCACCGATGGAACAGAATAATATGGTTAAGGATAACGCCCCTCACTGTTTACACTCCCGACATGATAGAAGCGTTGGCAGTGTTGTTGATTTATACTGCCATTTCTGACGGTATAAATGACAGTATAAATGGTAGCAATTCTGTGAGGACAAGGCGCATCATCAATAGTTTGGTTTGGTTCGGGCTTTATATATGCCCGGATAAACCTAAACCTATATATAGAGAATGTAAAGGCTGGCCAAAAGAGAATGGCTACACGCTGTTTTTTTCTTTGACTCGTCATTGTTTGTTAAGAGAGGAAACTCGTCGATTTACAATTCCTCAGCTGTAGTTTGAACACAGAATTTGAACACTGGGGGATGAACGCAGGGGGCTTCTATTGGCGATGGAAATGAGTTGGCGCGGAGTTGTGTTCAGATTTGTGTTCAAAGCAAAAGAAAAAGCAGCTACGATTCGTTTCGTAACTGCTTGATTTTCCAGTGGTCCCACTAGGGCTTGAACCTAGGACTCCCTGATTATGAGTCAGGTGCTCTAACCAACTGAGCTATGGGACCGAAATTGTGAGTGCAAAGATAATACGTTTTTTTGTTATGCGCAATAGGTGGCGCGTTTTTTTTATTGAAAGTTTTTCCAAAAACATCGCCATGTCACGGATGTTGACTTGATTTCAACATCCGTGATCTCCAATGTTACATGGGGAAAGACAAATGTTACATTATAATCCATGCATCTTGCTCCCTGATTGTTAATTTTGCATTATTAAATGATAAACCAATTTAACAAAACCAAGTAACCAATGAATCTTATAACTAAACGAACGCTATCTTGCATTTCGGCATCGATTCTTTGTTTCGCTTGTGCTGTTGCTCAGAATTTCGAGCAGACACAACATGGAATCAAAGCCCTTGCCAACGGACAGAATGTTGAGCTGCAACTCTACACACCGTCAAGTATACGTGTGACAAAGTCGCCTGCCGACGCTCCGAGCAGTCCCAAAAGTTTCTCAGTCATAGCCTTGCCTGAAAAGGTTGAGTTTACCGCTAAAAAGTCGGGCAACAATGTCGTGCTAAGCAGCAAAGAGCTTACCGCCACACTGAACCTGACGACCGGTACCGTTTCATTCCGCAACAATAAAGGCCGATTGCTCTCGGAAGGCACCGCAGCCTCATTCACTCCCGTGGACGATGCCGGTGAGCCGGCCCTGAAGGTAAAGCAGACATTTGTTCTCGACAAGGATGAGCCCGTTTATGGACTCGGAAACCTTGAAAATGGCAAATTGTCGCAGCGCGGCGTCAACCGCACTCTCATGCCCGGCAACATAGAGGATGGAATACCCTTGATCGTATCGCCTAAAGGCTATGCCGTGTTCTGGGACAACTATTCTCCTACCGAATTTATTGACAACGACAACGAAACTGCATTTGAGTCGGCGGTGGGCGAATGTGTCGACTACTACTTCATGGAAGGCAAAAACGCCGACGAGGTGATTTCGGAAATCCGCACCCTGACCGGCGATGTTCCCATGTTCCCATTGTGGACCTATGGATTCTGGCAGAGTCGCGAGCGTTACAAGAGCCAGGGCGAAACCGTAGGCGTGGTCAAGAAATACCGCGAACTCGGTGTGCCCCTCGACGGCATCATCCAGGACTGGCAATACTGGGGCAACAACTACTTGTGGAATGCAATGGAATTCATGAATCCCGAATTCAACAATCCGCAAAAGATGATGGACGATATCCACGGCCTCAACGCTCATGCCATAATATCTATATGGTCGTCATTCGGCCCTCAGACCAAGCCCTACCGTGACCTCGACGAGAAGGGGCTGCTGTTCAACTTCTCCACATGGCCCCAATCGGGCATCGCCGAGCAGTGGCCTCCTCGCAGGGACTACCCGTCGGGTGTGCGCGTTTACGATGCCTACAGCCCTGAAGCACGTGACATTTATTGGAAACACCTGTCACGCCTCCACGACTACGACATGGACGGATGGTGGATGGATTCTACCGAGCCCGACCATCTCGACTTCAAGCCCGAGGACCTCGACACCAAAACCTATCTCGGCTCGTTCCGCAAGGTGCGTAATGCCTATCCTCTGTTGACCGTAGGTGGCGTATATGACCACCAGCGCGCCAAGACCGACGACAAGCGAGTGTTCATCCTAACTCGTTCAGGTTATGTAGGCCAGCAGCGTTATGGATGTAACGTGTGGACCGGCGATGTCAACTCGACATGGGACATGCTGCGCAAGCAGATACCCGCACTCCTCAACTTCACGCTCACCGGCAACCCCAACTGTAACTCCGACATAGGCGGATTCTTTTGCAGCGGCTACAACCTACGCAACGGCGACAATTCGGCTACAAAAAATCCTTTGTTCCAGGAGCTCTTTGTCCGTTGGATGCAATTCGGAACATTCACCCCGATGATGCGCTCCCACGGTGCCGACATCATGCGCGAGATATACTATTTCGGACAGAAAGGCGATGTGATATACGACGCCATCGAGGATGCAATACGCCTGCGTTATTCGCTTCTGCCCTACATATACTCGACATCATGGCAGGTTTCCAACGACGACAAGAGTTTCATGCGCGCACTCATGATGGACTTCCCCAACGACAAGAAAGGTTGGAACATCGGCGACCAGTACATGTTTGGCGACAATCTGCTTGTGGCACCCGTTGTAAACGCCCAATATACTCCTGAAAAGGTCATGAAGATTGACGAAAACACCGGATGGAACCGCAATCAGGCCGGAAGCAGCGAAAACACCAAGGGCAATGTCAATTTCATGGAGCAGCACTCAACCGATGTGTATCTGCCTGCAGGAGCTTCATGGTATGACTATTGGACAAATGAGCGTTACAAAGGCGGTCAGACCATCAGCAAGCCCACCACAATAAAGACCATACCTCTTTATGTAAAGGCCGGCAGCATCATGCCCATGGGCCCTGATGTTCAATATGCTACCGAAAAGCCCTGGGACAACCTCACTGTACGCGTTTATCCCGGAGCAAATGGTGAATTTACACTGTATGAGGACGAATTTGACAACTACAACTACGAAAAGGGTCAATATTCGACAATAAAGTTCATCTGGAACGATAAATCCCGCACGCTTACAATCGATGACCGCAAGGGAACATATCCCGGAATGTTGAAAAACCGCAACTTCAATGTCGTATTGATGTCAAATGGCGGCAGCGCATCACCCGTAACTGTTCCTTACGACGGAAGCAAAAAGAGTGTGAAACTGTAATAACAGGCTCAAATATCCTATTCAATCGGTCGGTATTTGCATCATAGTGTCAATACCGACCGATTCATTTTATAAATTATCGTATTATAAATTATCGTAACCGACGATTATTAAAATAGATTCGGATTACCGGATATTTAGTATATTTGTCATGTCATCACATTAACCTCTAATTTATGAATGCAAAATTTGCGATATGTCTTTTAATTGCGATAATCGGCTTGCCGGTCAATGCTCAATTACGCGTTTCGGGGCAGCCTGTTGGCAATAGCGTCAACCTTGGCAAATGCTCCATTCTCGTTGACTCTCTCGACCATCACCTGATAGCAACCGCGGCCGGAATGTTTGCCGACGACTTTCACCGGGTGACCGGCAAAACGATTCCCGTTGCCGGCTCCCTGTCAAAGAATCCTCTTGTAATCATAGGCACGCCTCAAAGCCGTTACATAAAGGATTTGGCTGCGCGTAAAATGATTGACATCTCGGAAATTTCAAATTCCCCCGAGCGATACATTATCACGACTCTCCAATCGCCCTTTAAGGGCTGCGACGAAGCGGTGGTAGTTGCGGGAAGCGACTATCGCGGTGCCGCCTACGGAATATTATCCATAAGCGAGCGTATGGGCGTTTCGCCATGGTATTGGTGGGCCGATGTTCCCGTAAAATCGCTTGACAATGTTTACGTTTCATGAAAGGAAACATCAAAATCCCCCTCGATTCGCTATAGAGGCATATTCCTTAACGATGAAGACTGGGGCCTTACGCCGTGGGCCGGAAAGACATTTGAACCCGAAGAGGGAAATATCGGGCCTCGCACCTATGCGAAGATATGCGAGCTTATATTGCGACTGAAGGGCAACATGCTCGCTCCGGCAATGCATGCCTGCTCCACGCCGTTTTATTGCAATCCCGAAAACAAGGTCGCTGCCGACAGCTTCGGAATCATGATAACTACATCGCATTGCGAGCCCCTCTTGTTCAACAACGCATCGAAGTCGGAGTGGGACTCGGCCGTTGACGGCGAATGGAATTACAAGACCAATCGCAACACCATATACGGCAAGCTCGACCGACGGGTAAAGGAGGCGGCACAGTATGACAACATCTACACCCTCGCGATGCGCGGCCTCCATGACGAAGGAATGCGTGGCGACATGACGACTGCCGAAAAGGTGGAGATGCTCGAGCAGGCCATAACCGACCAGCGCGAAATCCTGTCACGCTACATCGACGGCGACATCGATTCGATTCCTCAGATTTTCGTGCCTTACAAAGAGGCTCAGGAGTTATATGAAAGCGGATTGAAAGTCCCCGACAACGTGACTCTCGTATGGCCCGATGACAACTACGGTTACATCAAGATGCTGAGCAACCCTGCCGACCGGCTTCGCAAAGGCCGTGCCGGAGTCTACTATCATGTGTCCTATCTCGGCGCTCCTCATGATTATCTGTGGCTCAACACCACCGCCCCCATGCTGATGTATGAGGAGTTGAAAAAGGCTTACGACACAGATGCCGACCGCTATTGGCTGCTTAACGTAGGCGACATAAAGCCCATGGAGCTTGCCGTGCAGACATTCTTCGACATGGCATGGGACTTTGACCGATTCAATTACGAAAACATCAACCGCCGCCAAAGCGCATTCCTTGGCTCGATTTTCGGTGATGAATACACTCCCGATTTCCAGGAGATACTTGACCAATACTACCGCCTCGCATGGAGCCGCAAGCCCGAATTCATGGGGTGGGAACGCGAGTGGGATTCACCGGAATATACCGGACTCAAGGATCCCGAATACTCATTCGATAACTACAATGAAGCCGTCACGCGACTTAAGGAGTACGGCGACATAGCCGACCGTTGTCGCGAATTGTACGACAAACTGCCCGCTGAATACAAGGCCTCGTTCTTTGAATTGCTGGGATATCCGGTAATGGCATCAAGCCAGATGAACCGCAAGTTCCTTATGTCCAAATTGAACCACAAAATGACCGAGGCCAAGGAGTATGGCAAGGCCAATTGGGCAGCATTGCAATCGCAGCAGGCCTACGACAGCATCAACGCGCTGTCACATAAATATAACACCCAGTTAGACGGCAAATGGAACGGAATGATGGCAATTCCTCCGGGATATGTGGCTCTATATCACAAGATGCCTGAAGTCAAATTTCATGACGGCTATTCTCCCGAAGCTGTCGACCTGTCAATCGACAAGAGCAAGGAGATTCCTGCCGGTTATGCCGTAATTCCGGTTGACTCTTACAAGTCATCCAATTGCGGTACAGGTCACACCATCCGTATTCTGGAGGGCATAGGCTATGACTGGAAGTCGTTGCAGTTAGGCGAACCCCTGCAGCCGCTCTCGTCCATTGACGACGATTCTTGTCTGAGAGTCGATTACCAACTGCCCGTCATCGATTCCGATTCAATAACCGTCATCTTGTACACTATGCCGAGATTCCCGTTGTACAAGGGTGCTGAATCCAAGTTTGCAATGGTGGTCGACGGCAACGAGCCTGTAATATTTGACGACATACTCAAGGAGTGGTCGCTCGAATGGAAAGACCAGGTGCTGCAAAACGGAAAGGCCAACAAAGCCTCGTTTAAAATCGCATCTCCCCGAAAGCCCGCCACACTGAGCATCCTTGCTCAAGACCCGGGGCTGATTATACAGCGCATCATAATCGATTACGGCGGATTGAAAGAGTCCTACATCGGGCCGCGTCCGCAGGATTGAGCGGAGCCTGCATGCTTCCTCATGAATGAGAACCACTCTTCGGCCGATTTGAATCCGTCACCGTCCACATCGCCTATCGAAGCGTCATTTGCGTTGTAGAAATACTCCCTGCCGTTGGGGTCGACACCGAGGTCGGACGACAGATAACGCCACGACACCATTACCGTGGAAGGATTCTCGCGCACGGCAACAACACCGCGGCCAAGTGACTCACGCTGCAGGCGGGAATAGTCGTAGGCTCCTTGTGCCGAAGCAAGCGTAACGGATCCCAGTGCCATAAGTGACAGCAAATTCTTTAATTTCATGGCTGTGAATGGATAATGATTTGTTTATGGATGCGTAAAGTTAATAATTTTTGATGTAACGGCATATAAAATAACACAAAAGCCACGGCAAGGAGCTACAATAACCCTAC
>ERZ773130.2900-NODE-2900-length-12056-cov-2.588118_pt1 | contig 12056 bp, 9 predicted proteins | sample MGYA00511919_ERZ773130 | MGnify/ENA primary metagenome ERZ773130 (study PRJEB29015, sample SAMEA2737851) | human gut metagenome | biome: human gut; feature: human-associated habitat; material: faeces | place: China | collected 2012 ...
ACGAAAACGGATTGACTTTCTGGATTGTAGGTGACCAGATCAAGAAAGGCGCTGCACTGAATGCTGTGCAGATTGCCGAATATCTGATTAAAGTAAAAAATATCTAATACAATAGACTGGATATAATATCCGGTCAATGATAGATAAGCCAAATAAATCAACCGGTTTGCAATGTGATAGTAATCGCAATGCAAGCCGGTTTTTTATTCTCCAAGCTGCAATTAGAGGGAAAATACCTATTCGTAGGTAACGAGTCACTAGTTATAGGTATCAGGATTTGCCAAAATAACTATTTATAGCGATTGATACAAACTCGTTTTTTATCGAATTTTGCGCAAAACTTATCTATGAAGTATTGTCTTTTTAATATAGCATTCTGGGGGCTACTATTTTTCAATTTATTTGAGGCCGCAGCTAATTCAAACATCTATACAATCTCGGGACGTGTGACCGAGGCAAAAACGAATTCTCCCCTGCCTGGTACTTCTATTCTCATTAAAGGTACCTATTTGTGGGCCGTATCCAATCAGAAAGGAGAATTTACGATACAAGGAGTACAGGAAGGGAAATATAATCTGGAGGTTTCTTTTTTGGGTTATGTACCGGCAACAATTCCCGTAAATGTGCGCAGCAATATCAATAACCTTCCTATCATACTCAAAGAAAATACACTTGCACTGGATGATGTAGTCGTTACTGCACAAGCACCTAAAAATGAATTAAACACGACGCTCACCATCGGAAATCATGCATTGGAGCATCTACAGGTATCCAACGTGAGCGATATCTCCGCTCTCCTTCCGGGAGGAAAGACTAAAGTGCCGGATCTTACCGCCAATAATATCTTCTCATTACGCGACGGAGGGTCAACAGCCGGCAATGCCGCATTTGGAACAGCCGTAGAAGTGGATGGAGTTCGTATTGGAAACAATGGTTCGTTTGGCAATATGAGCGGAGTGGATACCCGGAATATCACTGTTGCAGATATTGAATCGGTGGAAGTCATCACCGGAGTGCCTTCGGCAGAATATGGAGACTTGAATAGTGGTATGGTCAAGATTCACACCCGGAAAGGGAAAACACCCTGGAACATATTGCTGTCTATCAATCCTCGCACCGAACAGGTTTCATTTGCTAAAGGATTGGATTTAGGAAACGATAAAGGAGTCATCAACATAAACGGTGAGTGGACCAAGGCTACTCAAAAGTTGGTATCTCCCTATTCTTCTTATACAAGAAGAGGATTCTCTGCCGGATATAGCAACACGTTCCGCAACGTATTAAGATTCGACATCGGTGTTACAGGCAATATCGGAGGAATGAATACCAAAGATGATCCTGATGCCTATTCGGGAGAATACAACAAAGTGAGAGACAACGTATTCCGGGCAAACACTTCACTGGCCTGGCTGCTCAACAAATCGTGGATAACCAACCTTAAGTTCGACGCATCAATATACTACAATGATAACAACTCCCACGCGCATACGTTCTACTCCTATGCATCGGAGCAACCGGCTGTCCATGCCACGGAGGAAGGATATTTTATGGCAAACAAACTGCCATATACTTACTTTGCCGACCAAATCATCGACTCCAAAGAACTGGATTATGCCGCATCGTTAAAATATGAATGGAACAGACGGTTTAAGACTGTAAACAGCAACCTGAAAGCGGGTGTTCAATGGAAAGCAACAGGCAATGTGGGTGAAGGAGAATATTACAAAGACCCGTCATTGGCTCCGAACGGTTATCGTCCCCGTCCTTACACTACTTATCCATATATGCATAATGTTTCGCTTTATGCAGAAGAAAGTCTGTCATTTCCTGTGGGAAATACCATGCTTAGACTGATGGCAGGGGTGCGTTGGGAACATTTGTTTATCAAGGGAACGAAATATAAAAATCTGAATACTCTATCTCCGCGTTTCAATGCCAGATGGCAGTTGAACGAATATATCGCTATCCGTGGCGGCTGGGGAATTACCGAAAAGCTGCCCTCTTTCTACACCTTGTATCCCAAACAGGAATATCGGGACATACAGACCTTCGGCTTTTCCTATAATAAGATTGAATCATCTTATATATATTATAGTCAGCCCTACACGTTATTGCACAATGAAAACCTACGCTGGCAACGGAATCAGAACGCAGAAATCGGTCTGGACGTCAACATTGCCCGTACCCGGATTTCATTAGTCGGTTATTTCAACCGTACCAAGCTGCCGTATAAATACGCAAGTACTTATACTCCGTTCTCCTATGATGTGCTCCAATTGCCGGATGGATTCACGATGCCGACTAACCCGCAAATCAATATAGATAACCAGACAGGGATGGTTTACATACGCGACAATGCATCCAGTTACTGGACTCCTATGGATGTCAAAGTGACCGACCAGACTTTTGTAAAGTCAACTTCTCCCGACAATGGAATGGACGTGATTCGTCGCGGAGCGGAAATGATTGTTGATTTCCCGGAAATTACTCCGATTCGCACGCAATTCCGGGTAGATGCCGCTTATACTTATACGAAATACATCGACAACTCTTTATCGTATTATTATCAGAATGGATGGTCGCACACCAGTCTTGCCAATCGTTCTTACCAATATGTAGGTATCTACGCCAACGGCGACAACTTATCGACTACTGCCAACGGCAAGCGTACCCACTCGCTGGATGCCAATATCACAGCCATCACCCGTATTCCGAAAGCCAGATTGATTATCTCGTGCCGACTGGAAGCTTCGCTTGTGAAGCGTTCGCAGAACATCTCCGAGTATCAAGGAAAAGAATATGCTTTCAATGTGAGCGAAAGCAGTAATACCCAAACCGGGGGAAGTATCTATGACGGTAACTCTTATACCGCTATCTGGCCGGTAGCATACCTCGACCTGAATAATGAGATGCATCCTTTCACATCAGCAGAAGCCGCGAATCCGGCATTCTCCTACCTGATACGCAAATCGGGCAATGCCTATACATTTGCAGCAGACGGATATGATCCTTATTTTTCTGCCAATATCAATATCACCAAAGAGATTGGAGACTATGTATCTCTTTCTCTCAATGCGATTAATTTCACCAACTCACGGCCTTATGTAAAATCTCATGCAACGGGTGTAAGCGCTCTCTTCACCCCGGATTTCTATTATGGACTTACTTGCCGTATCAAATTCTAACTATATGAAACAATTCATCTACATATTATTACTAACAGTGACTGGCATCTTTGCGGGATGCACAGATATCGATAAAGAGAATCCGTATGACAACCAGTTGCACAGCCTGCAGGTTACTGCCGTATATCCGGACGGATACACGGATCATCTCCGGGAAGGAGTGACCGTAAAGATTGAAGATGTCGACCGTGGAAATTCTTACAAGGCTAAAACCGACAAGAATGGAGTGGCGCAATTCTCTTTGACCAAAGGTATATACCGCGTACAAGTCAGCGACAAAGGCGGAAAGGATATTTTCAACGGATTAGCTGATAATGTCAAACTAACCAGCGGAGACATATCTCTTAATCTCCCGCTCATTCATTCCAAGGCCGGGACGATCATTATTAAAGAGATTTACTGCGGAGGATGCACAAAGTTACCGCTGGAAGGAAATTATCAATCCGACAAGTACATTATCCTGCATAATAACGACTCGGAAGTGCAATATCTGGATAGTTTATGCTTCGGAGCACTCGACCCTTACAATTCACAAGCCACTAATGTATGGGTGACACAGGATGAAGCAACCGGAGCAACTATCTTCAAGGACTTTGCTCCCATCGTTCAGTGTATCTGGCAATTTGGCGGTACCGGTAAAACGTTCCCGCTTCAGCCGGGAGAAGATGCAGTGATTGCCATCAACGGAGCGGTTGACCATGCGGCACAATATCCGCAATCTGTCAACCTGAACAAACCCGGATATTTTGTATGCTATAATAATGTTTATTTTCCGAACACACAGTATCATCCGGCTCCGGGCGACCAGATCACACCGGATCATTACCTGAACGTAGTGTTGAAGACTGGCCAGGCGAACGCCTATTCATTCTCGATATTTTCTCCTGCCGCGGTTATTTTTAAAGCCAAGGATACCACGATACAGGACTTCGTTCTAAAAGAGGGAAGCGTCATACAAAAACCGGGAAGCACTACGGATCAGGTGATAGCGGTACCACTCGATTGGGTGATTGATGGCACGGAAGTATATTATGGCGGTTCCTCCAACAATAAAAAGCGTATTTCTCCATCCATCGATGCGGGATATGTCACTCAAAGTGCCACATACAACGGACGCAGTTTATACCGTCATGTGGATGAAGAAGCGACACAGGAAGCGGGTTACGAAGTACTGGTAGATACAAACAACTCTTCTACCGATTTTTATGAACGGGAAAAACAATCTTTGCATGAGTGAGATGAAGAAAATATATATAACAGGTCTTTGGATTCTATGTCTGACATCCGGAGTTTCGGCACAGACTTATGACATCATCGAACGGCGTAACTCCTGGAATGCCGGGGCAAATGTCACAGGTATCATGATGGACAGTATTTCTGCTTCCTATGCCGAACTGTACGGAAAGAATAACCACGGTGATTTCCGCAACTATTACGAAGCAAAAGAAGCATGGAGTGCCGGAGCGGTAGCAAAGTCCATCACTCATCTGAAAGGCTATTCACTGACGGGTTCATTCTCATTCGATCATACTTCAGGCAAGGATATGAGCGGTTCGATGTTTATCCACCCAGGATTTTATCCCGTAGACCTCCTGGAGTTCACACCCGGACGTAAAGACTTGCAAACTTACACTTTCATGGGTGGTATTGCAACTGATATTTCACCCAACTGGCGATTAGGAGGAAAGATAGACTTTGCCGCTTCCAACTATTCCAAACGAAAGGACTTGCGGCATACCAATTACCGACTGGATTTGAAAATAGCCCCCAGCGTCATGTATCATTCGGGAGATATGGCGATCGGCTTTTCCTATATTCTCGGTAAAAACAGTGAATCAGTGAAAGCAGAAGTCATCGGTACAGCCGAAAACTCTTACAATGCTTTTCTGGATAAAGGACTTATGTATGGAGCTTACGAAGCATGGGACGGGAGTGGAATCCATCTTAGTGAATCGGGTGTCAACGGTTTCCCCATCAAAGAATTGTCGAACGGGGGAGCCTTGCAACTTCAATGGAAAGGATTTTACGGAGATGCTGAATACACGTATTCTTCAGGTTCTGCCGGTGAAAGAGATGCTATCTGGTTTAAATTTCCAACCCACCGAATTACCTCCCATTTGAGTTATCATTTCAAACAGGGAAAGAAAGAGCATTTTCTGCGACTGAACTTGCAATGGTCACATCTGGTCAACAACGAAAATGTGATAACCAAAGAAACTGTGAACGGGATAACGACCACTCACGTACACGGTTCCAATCGTATTTTTGAGCAGGATGTTTTCTCTGCTAATCCCGAATATGAATTGATTAGTCCCCGCACGGAACTTCGCCTGGGAACGAATATATCAACATTCAGACGACTGACCACACAGATGTATCCTTATGTGGTTTCGGAAAAGATGATTTGTAGCCAGACTTATATCTCCAGCGTATTTCATCTAGGGAAACTCGACCTGAAAGCGGCTGCATCCTTTGCCATAGGAAACTTTACCGAGAAAAACAGGACTACGGCAACAGATACGGAACCGGGTGATCCGCCTTATCGGCTGACTGATTATTACAATCTGAAAAATGAATATGCAACCGCCCCACAAGCGACATTTCATCTCGGATTGCGCTATCATTTCAACTATGGAATTTATGCGGAAGTAGAAGGTAGTTATACGCACGGTTTCAACCTGCAATATATAGATGGTTCGAACCGTTGGAACGAGACTATCAAATTAGGATATACTTTTTGAAAACAATGAATATAAATAAACTAAATTATTAAGCAATGAAAAAGAGTTTGACATTTATCTTCGCAGCAGCGCTTTTGGTATCTTGCCAACAGGAAGAGAACGAAGCTACGACTCCTGCAAACAGTCGCATTACTATCTCTCCTATTATTACACGTGCTACGGAAGTTAACTTTGAGACCGGAGATAAAATCGGTGTTACAATCACCCAAAACGGTGACTTCGTATATGCAGAGAATAAACAGATGACATACAATGACGGAGTATTTGCAGGCGATTTACTCTGGTACCCGGAAGGAAATGACAAATCGCAAATAGTAGCCTATTATCCCTATAAAGAGAGTAATACTCCGGCTTCATTTACTGTTGAAACCGATCAGACTAGTGGATATGGAGCGTCAGATTTTATGGCAGCAAAGAAATCGGATGTACTTCCGACTACCAACGTTATAAGCATGAACTTCAAACACATGTTTACTAAATTAGTGATTAATGTAACAAAGGAAATAGAAGCTAACATCTCGTCCATCACATTGAAAGGTTCTATCCCGACTGCAACTCTTGATTTGAGTGCTCTCACAGTGACTGCTGATGCAAACGCCTCCGCAACAAGCATTGTTGCACAAGCCGTTAAAGCGAATGAGACATACCGCGCCATTATCGTTCCCCAAACAGTAGCCTTGACGCTTGAAGTAGCAACATCTGACGGCAAGACCTTGTCACAGAAGCTCACATCTACCACTTTGGCACAAGGAGGACAATACAGTGTGAACATTCGCGTGTTACCTGACGATATAGAAGTCAAACTTAGTGGTGACATTGAAAACTGGACAGATGAGGGTGAAATTGGAGCTGATAATGAGATTCCTTTCGAGGAACATCTCGATCAGAACTATTTCCTGTATGATAATGTAAAATATAAGACTGTAACTCTCTCAAACGGTACGACATGGATGGCTGAACCGCTTATTTATTTACCGAAAGGGTATACTCCTTCAAGTGATCCAACTGCTGATAGCCATGTTTGGTATCCGTATGAAATCACAGCCGACGGTGCAACCGTAGCTACAACAAAAGAAAGTGCCATAAAAGAATTAGGTTATCTATATGATTTCCAGGCTGCACTGGGTGGTAAAGAAATTACTGATAGTAATCTGACCTCCTTTGAAGGAGCACAAGGAATCTGCCCGAAAGGATGGCACATACCGACACGTCTGGAGTACTTTAATCTGGTAGGAAAAACAACGAATGATGCCGACGGCAAGGTACCGGCTGATGGTGATAAAGCTCTTTTTTATGATACAGCTTATGATGGAGCCAAAATATCATCACTGATGGATGCAGGATTCAATTACCAATTCTCCGGTGTTCGTATGGCAACAAGTCTTACAGGCGCCGGCAGCTACCAAAAAACTGCAATAGCAGATGACGCCAAGATTCAAGCTGCGTGGCATGGAAAACCGGCAATGAATTATCTCATGACTTCGACCGCCTACAAACCCATATACAATAGTACCAGCGGCCTACTAACCAATATACAGTTCTTTGGATTAATGAGTACAATCAATGCAACCAAGTATCCGGAAGGCAGATTATCATTATCTTATGTTAGCATTAAAGCCGGTATGCAAGTTCGTTGCATAAGGGATCAAGCCGGCAACTAAAAGACTAATATTTGTTTCATGCCTTGAAACCTTTAGTTTCTCGGTGAGAAACCAACAGTTTCAAGGTTTGAAACTACCAGTTTCAAACTGGGAAACTAAAAGTTTCAAGTAAGGCTACCCCCCTCGCCCGTAAGGCGAACTACGATAAGCTATAAACAAACGAAAAACAGATTACAAACTATATAAAAACGAAGCAATAACAATGAAAACAAAAAAGCTAACAATCGCAATTGCCATCGTGGCAATGACTTTTATCGGAACTTCATGTGGTAACAAACAACAGAAAAGCGCATCAGAAGCAACTACAGAACAGTCTGCATCTTCCGCCTTGGAAATTGATTCTCTTCTTGCCAATGCCGAAAGCCTTGCAGGACAAGAAGTGACCATTGAAGGCGTCTGCACACATACCTGCAAACATGGCGCAAAGAAAATCTTCCTGATGGGTAGCGACGATACCCAAGTGATCCGTGTAGAAGCGGGCACTTTGGGAGCATTCGATCCTAAATGCGTGAACTCCATCGTTCGTGTTACCGGAACACTGAAAGAACAACGCATTGACGAAGCCTACCTCCAGAACTGGGAAGCACAACTCAAAGCGCAAGCTGCCGAAAAACACGGAACCGGTGAAGCCGGATGCGACTCTGAAAAGAAAGCACGTGGTGAAACAGCCAACAGCCCTGAAGCCCGCATTGCAGATTTCCGTGCAAAAATAGCCGACCGCAAGGCAAAAACAGGAAAAGAGTATTTATCTTTCTATTTCATGGAAGCTAATTCGTATGAAGTGGAGTAGCAGCATCCGTAAATGGAGTAGGCTGATACACCGTGATTTATCCTTTTTCTTTGCCGGAATGGTCTTGATTTATGCCATTTCCGGCATTGTGATGAATCACCGTGACACCATCAACCCGAACTTCTCCATCGAACGGAAAGAATATAAGATTGCCGAAAAACTGCCGGGCAAAGAGGGAATGAAAAAGGAAAAAGTACTTACCCTGCTACAACCATTAGGAGAGGAAGGCAACTATACCAAGCACTATTTCCCGAAAGCGGACATCATGAAAGTGTTCTTGAAAGGCGGGTCCAACTTGCAGGTAAACGTCCGTACGGGAGAGGCAGTCTACGAATCTGTCACCCGCCGCCCGCTCATCGGAGCAATGGCACGCCTGCACTACAACCCCGGACAATGGTGGACTTACTTTGCGGATATTTTCGCAGTCGGCCTCATCATCATCACCCTTTCCGGAGTCATCATGCTGAAAGGCAACAAAGGTATTATCGGCAGAGGAGGAATAGAAATGATTGTCGGAATCGTGATTCCCATCCTTTTTCTTCTCTTCTTTTGAACAGAATAACTGATAAAATAAAATGGAACAAATTATAGAATGTAACAACCTGACGCACTACTACGGCAAACGGTTGATTTACGAAAATCTTAGTTTCACAGTACCCAAAGGACGCATCCTGGGACTGTTGGGAAAGAACGGTACGGGCAAGACCACCACTATCAATATCTTGAGCGGTTACCTGAAACCCCGTTCGGGAGAATGTCGCATCTTCGGACAGGAGATACAGACCATGGCACCGGCTCTGCGCCGCAATATCGGACTGCTCATCGAAGGTCATGTGCAATATCAATTCATGACCATCACCGAGATAGAGAAATTCTACGCAGCTTTCTACCCCGGTCAATGGAAAAAGGAAGCGTACTATGAACTGATGAATAAGTTGAAAGTCGCTCCCGGACAACGTATCTCACGTATGTCATGCGGACAGCGCTCACAAGTTGCCCTCGGACTTATCCTTGCACAAAACCCGGAACTTCTAGTATTGGACGACTTCTCACTCGGACTCGATCCCGGTTACCGCCGCTTGTTTGTCGACTATCTCCGTGACTATGCCCGCTCGGAAGGGAAAACCGTCTTCCTGACCTCACATATCATTCAGGATATGGAACGTCTCGTTAACGACTGCATTATTATGGACTACGGAAAGATACTGATTCAGAAGCCAATTGACGAATTACTGAAAGAAGGACGCCGCTATACCTGTACTGTTCCCGAAGGTTACGAACTGCCCGCATCCGATGATTTCTATCATCCTTCCGTGATACGGAATACACTGGAAACATTCTCCTTCCTCCCCCTCACAGAGGCGGAAGCAAAACTGAAATCCATGTCAGTACCCTATACGGACCTGCATAGCGAACATGTGAATCTGGAAGATGCCTTCATCGGTCTGACCGGCAAATACTGATTCAATAAAATAATTAAAGATTAAAAAGTAAATTAGAAGTCTCATGTACGCTATATTTTATAAAGAATGGATAAAGACACGGTGGTATTTTCTGCTTGCCGTGCTCGCCACACTCGGTTTTACAGGCTATTGTATGCTTCGCATCAACCGGGTGGTAGAAATGAAAGGGGCTGCTCATGTATGGGAAGTCATGCTGCAACGCGATGTTATCTTCATTGATATGTTGCAATATATCCCCCTGATTGCCGGAATCCTGATGGCAATCGTGCAGTTTGTCCCCGAGATGCAACGCAAATGTTTGAAACTGACTCTCCATCTGCCTTATCCGGAACTAAAAATGACGGGCAATATGTTACTCTCCGGACTCATATTGATTCTTGTCTGTTTTGCTTCTAATTTCCTGTTGATGGAAGTATACCTGAACGGAATACTTGCCCATGAACTGAAGAACCACATATTGCTCACCGCTTTAACGTGGTATCTTGCCGGGATTTCCGGCTACCTGCTCGTCGCATGGATCTGCCTTGAACCGGCATGGAAACGTCGTATTCTGAATCTCATTATCGCTGTATTGTTACTCCGGATCTTCTTTCTGTCGCCCACACCGGAAGCATACAACAAGTTCCTCCCTTATTTAGTGGTTTATACTTTGTTGACAGCTTCTTTCTCGTGGCTTTCTATCGTACGATTTAAGGCCGGAAAGCAGGACTAAACAATTAAAAATTAAAGATTAAAAATTAAAAGATTGAGAAATGAGACGTTTCAGTACCATACTATTATATGTAACCATCGCTTTCCTGCTTCTTTGGCAGTTGCCTTGGTGTTACAATTTCTTTGTCGTAAAGCCGGAGAAGACTCCCTTTACCCTATATAGTTTCGTCATTGGCGATTTCGCACAGATGGGACAGGAAGAGGGAAAGGGAAGCGTGCGTCGCGACTTGGCAGGAAACATTTATTCGGAAGCTGCTTTCGACAGCATCCTGCCTATGTTTTACTTCCGCCAGTTGATGTCTGACGAGCGTTTTCCAGATACCATTCAAGGAATCGCAGTGACTCCCAAAATGGTGCAGACGGAAAACTTCAACTTCCGCAGCGTTCCTTCGGATATCAATGCGCCTTCTATCGGACTTTACCCGCTAATGGAATCCATGTCAGGACGTGTGGATTTAAAAATGCCGGATGATGTATTCCGCATCACCTCCAAAGGGATCGAATTCATCGACATGGCTACCAACAGCGTGAAGGAAGATAAAAGCCTTCAGTTTACCGAAGCTATGACTAAGAAAGATTTTCGTTTCCCGGCAACGGAGATTGTAGGAAATCCGACGGTGAAAAAGGAGTATGACGAAGGTTACCTTCTATTGGATGCCGACCGCCGTCTGTTTCATCTGAAACAGGTGAAAGGGCGTCCGTATGTCCGTGCCATCACCTTGCCTGAAGGACTGACGTTAAAGCATCTGTATCTGCCCGAGTTCAGAAACAAAAAGACGCTTGCTTTTATGACCGATGTCAACAACGCCTTCTATGTGTTGCAGAATCGGACGTATGAAATCGTAAAAACAGGAATCCCGGTATTCAATCCCGAAACGGATGCACTAACCATTATCGGTAATATGTTCGATTGGACGGTACGTGTGACTACTCCGACCTCTGATAATTATTACGCATTGAATGCCGACGATTATTCATTGATTAAAAAATTAGAGAACGCATCGTCTACTCATTCCATGCCCGGTATTACTTTCACATCTTATACTGATAAATATGTAATACCACGTTTCGAATAGTATTCCCATATTGAATGTAACAGTTGTAAGGGACTATCAAAAGTCAATCTATTAAATATGACTTAGGGTAGTCCCTTACAGTTTTCTTCCCATGCGTGTATAGGAAACAAAAAGAATTACAATCTTTTCTTCTGTAAGTATAGGCTTTTTCCGGCAAGAAAGTTTATCTTTGCCGACTCATTCAAATATTCAGACCGCAATTGCTTCTGCATTATACACAAACAAATACGGTAAAACGAAAAAACTCAAATTAAAAACCGTATGAAAGTTTACAAAGCATTTGCTTTCCTAAGTATCTTCATCATATTGTTCTATAATTGTTCGCTCCCTGCTAATGACGAAGAAAAAGGAGATTCAGAGGGAGAGGATACAGTTACCTCCGAACTTCCCTGGGAAGGAGAAATGGACAAATTCACCATCAACTCTAAA
>ERZ773130.2902-NODE-2902-length-12044-cov-3.983735_pt1 | contig 12044 bp, 13 predicted proteins | sample MGYA00511919_ERZ773130 | MGnify/ENA primary metagenome ERZ773130 (study PRJEB29015, sample SAMEA2737851) | human gut metagenome | biome: human gut; feature: human-associated habitat; material: faeces | place: China | collected 2012 ...
ATCCTATACTAATAGACTGTTTTTTATTTAATATTATTAATAATTAAAAGTAATATTGTATTCAACATAATATAATACATAATTATATCCCCTAATCTCTTATAAAAATAAAAGTAGGGGAATAAAATAGGGGAAAAGGGTACAAATTAATATTGAAGGAGGATATTATGTTTAAAGATAAAAAGAAACAAGTTATTCATTGTGATGTTAAATCATGTAAGCATCATAATGAAGAAGATTGTAAATGTGACTTAGATGAAATAAAAGTTGGCTCATCTTGTGACTGTGATGATGTTAAGGATAAAGATGAAACTGTATGTTCAAATTTTAAGAAAGAAAAATAATAAAAAATAATGGCTAAATAAATTCTAGTCATTATTTTTTTATCACTACTCTACCCTTCTCTAATCGAAATTATCAAGTAAACTAGTTCCTATCTCAGGAGGTTCTAAATCAAAATTATCTGCAATAGTAGCACCAATACAAGCCAATGTTTCTTGTGGTTCTAGTCTATGAGGAGTCTTAAAGTTACGACAATACATAATTATAGGAACATTTTCTCTTGTATGATCATTTCCTTTAAAAGTAGGATCATTTCCATGGTCTGCTGTTATAATTAATAAATCATCCATCTCTAATCTATTAAGTAGTAAAGGCATTTCTACATCTAAGTCTTCTAATGCTTTACCATAGCCTTCTACATCTCTTAAATGACCGTACAAATTATCAAAGTCAGCTAAATTAACCATACATAGGCCAGTAAAGTTCTTATCCATAATGCTTGACAGTTTATTTAAAGCTTCTTGATTATTTGTAGCTTTTAAAGCTTTATTAATACCTTGTTCAGCAAAAATATCATTAATCTTACCTATTCCTATTACATTATAACCATTTCCATTTAAATCATCTAAAATGGTTTTTTTAGGAGGACTAATGGAGTAATCTTTTCTACCGGCATTATTTAATTTGAATTTGCCATTTTTTCCAGTAAAAGGTCTTGCAATAACTCTTGCTACTAGAAAATCTTCTTTCATAGTTAATTCTCTTACTTTTTCACAGTAATCATATAATTGTTCAGCAGAAATGATATCTTCATGAGCAGCTATTTGTAAATCTGAATCAGCAGATGTGTATACAATTAAAGAACCATAATTTAATTGTCTTTCTCCTAACTCATTAATTATATTATTATCATGACTACATTTATTACCAATAACACGTCGACCAGTAACTCGTTCAATCTCATCAATTAGTTCGATAGGAAAACCATTCTCGTTAAAAGTTTTAAACGGTATGTTTGATGTTATTCCTATCATTTCATAGTGACCTGATAAACTATCTTTTCCTATGTTATTAGGTTGAGCAATAGTATAGTAAGCATCAGTCTTGTCATCCTCTTCCATTGTTAAAGTATCAAGAAAACCAATTTTAGCTAGATTAGGTACAAATAAATCATAATTGTTCTTAATATTTCCTAGAGTATTACATCCATTATCACCATAGTTACTAGCGTCTTTTGCCTCCCCTACTCCTAATGAATCTAAAACCATCAAAAATATTCGCTTAAATTTCATAAAATTCACTCTTCTTTCTTAGCTCTTGGATGATTAATTAAATAATCCTTTGTAACTTTTTCATTACTTATATGAGTATAAATCTTGGTAGTAGTTATATCAGAATGTCCAAGCATAGTTTGTACACTTCTAAGATCTGCTCCATTTTCAATTAGATGAGTAGCAAATGAATGTCTTAGACTATGTGGTGAAATATTAGTGGGCATTCCTTTTTTTGCAAGTATTTTCTTTAAGTTTTTAAAGAAACCCTGTCTTGATATACCTTCACCTCTAGCATTCAAAAATAACTCATCACTAGTCTTCTTTTTTAGTAATAGGCATCTCCTATCTAAATATAGTTTTAAATACTTTAAAGAAGCATTATTAATTGGAACAATTCTTTCTTTACTACCCTTTCCTTTAATTCTTAAAAAGGCATTATAAAAGTCTACATCATATACTGTTAGACTAACTAATTCTGAAACTCTAAGACCGGTTCCATACATTAATTCTAACATAGCTTTATCACGATAGTCAAATACAGTAACCAATGCTATATCTAGTAATTTATCAATTTCCTTAACTGTTAAAGTATAAGGAAGATGCTTGGCTAGTTTTGGTCTATCAATAAATTCTGCTTGATTATCTTTAATAACTTTTTCTCTTAATAAATAATTATGAAAATTATAAATAGTAGTTATCTTATGCGAAATAGTTTTACTATCTTCATTTTTTAAATAGCAATGTTTTAAGTAGCTTTCTATATCCTCTTTAGATACTTTCTCAATATCTATTATACTAAGTTTATCTTCTAAATAGGTTTGATATAGATTAATTTCATAATTATACGATTTTAAAGTATTAGCAGATAGTCCTTTTTCATACTCACAATAGTTTATAAAATTTTCTTTAGCTACTTGTACTTTCATAATTTATCCTCTTCTCCTTTAACAGTATACCACAATGCGTGAAAACGTGTTATAATAAATTAATTAAAAGGAGGAATAAGCATGACTCTAAGAGATTTGGATGAAGAAGATATATCAGATGATTTGGCATGGAATTTAGTCTTTTCTTTTAAGAAAGATGATAATAAAAATGGTGATGCTATTATTGTTCTTGGTTGTAAGAATATGCCTATTTTAGAAGATAGAGTCAAGTATGCAGCTAAACTTTATAAAGAAAAAAGAGCAAATATTTTATTACTTTCTGGAGGGGGTATTTATAAAGATAGATTAGAAACTGATATTATGCTTGATTTAGCTTTAAAATATGGAGTTGACTTTAATAACATATTATTAGAAAAAGAAAGTACCAATACTAAAGAAAATCTTGTTAATTGTTATAAATTATTAAAAGAAGTATTTACTAGCAGTGATATAAAAAGATTATTAATAGTAAGCAGTGACTTTCATATGAAAAGGTGTGAATTAACCGTAGAAAAAGTTTTACCTAATTCAGTCGAATACTCTTACTGCTGCAATAGTAGTTTTTCTAAGAATAATCAAGATAATGAAGAATTAAGAATAGATAGAAAAGTTAATAATGAAGCGAAAAGATTAATTAAATATGCTAAACTTAATTATATTAATAACTGTGAGGTAAAAAGATGAAGATAGTAGGAATAATAGCAGAATTTAATCCATTTCATAATGGTCATATGTATTTATTTGATAAGACTAAAAAGATGTTTCCTGATGCTATATATGTCTTAATTATGAGTGGTAATTTTACTCAAAGAGGAGAACCTTCTATTCTTGATAAAAGAAGTAAAACAGAAATAGCTCTTATGGCTGGCTTTGATTTAGTAGTTGAGCTACCCTTCCCTTTTGCGACTGCTTCTAGTGATGTATTTGCTGAAGGAGCAATAAAACTTGCTCATGCTTTAGGTGTTACGGACTTAGTATTTGGTAGTGAATCAGATGATTTAACTTATCTAGAAGAAATGACTGATATAGAGCTTTATAATAGATCATTTGATTCTCTTGTTAGAGTATATTTAGCAAGTGGACTAAATTATCCATCTGCTAGAAGTCAAGCTTTTACAGATATTACTGGTAAAAGTATAAGCTTACCTAATGATATACTAGCAAGTTCTTATCTTAAATCTATAAAGAAAAACAATTATAATATTGAAGCTCACTCTATAAAAAGAACGAATGATTATAATAGTAATCAATTAGAAACAAATATTTCTAGTGCTAGCAGTATTAGAATGGCTTTACTAGATGGAAAAGTTATAACTGAGCAAGTACCGGATTTTGTTATCCCTTATTTAGAAAATATTAAAGATAAAGTTATAACTAGTGATAATTACTTTAAGTATCTTAAATATAAACTTATTACAGATAACAATAATAATAGTTATCCATCTCTTGATAAAAGTCTTTTAAATAAACTTAAGAAAAATGTTACTAGAGTATCTAGTTATGATGAACTAATTAACAGTGTCAAAACTAAAAACATCACTTACCGGAAAATAGCAAGAGGACTTTTATATTACTTATGTGATTTTACAGTGGATGCTAAAGATAAAATGTCTAGTATCACCTATATTCGTATTCTAGGAATTAGTAGTAAGGGTAGAAGTTATTTAAATAAGATTAAAAAGGACTGCTCTATTCCTATCATAAGCAAGTTTACAAGAGAAAAAGATGCTATGCTAGCTTTTGAATATAAAACTACTATTATTTACAGTTTAGAGTATAATAATAAATATAATGTTATAGATGATGAATTTAAAATATTTCCAATAAGAAAGGATGAAGAATAATATGGAATCAATGTTAAAAACAAAAAAACAAGGTTTATTAATTGTATTATCAGGGCCTTCTGGTTGTGGTAAAAATACTATTATTAATAAGGTAATGGAGAATAACAAAAATATTTGGTTATCTATTTCTTGTACTAGTAGGGAACCTCGTGGAGAAGAAAAAAATGGAGTTAATTACTATTTTCTATCAAGAGAAGAATTTGAGCAAGAGATAGAGAATGATGAATTTTTAGAATATGCTGAGTACTCTAAAAATTATTATGGTACTCCTAAAAAATATATAAAAGAACATCTAGATAATGGAGAGGATGTTATTTTAGAAATAGAAATTCAAGGGGCTTTAAAGGTAAAAGAAAAGATTAAAGAAGCTTTATTTATCTTTATACTTCCCCCTAATATGAAGGAGTTAAAAAGAAGACTAGAAGCAAGAAACACAGAAAATCAAGAAAAAATTGATATGCGTTTTAAAAGAGCTTATGAAGAGATTAATGCCGTTAGTAAATATAACTATGTAGTAGTTAATGATGAAGTTGATATTGCTGCTAGAAAAGTACAATCTATATTAGATGCTGAAAGATGTAGAGTTGATCGTATTGAAGAAGTTTATTTAAATACGGAAGAAGAAAAAATTCACGAAACTTTATTTGAAGGTAGAAAAGAATTTGATAATTCGGAGATTTCTTTATGAAGAAATTAATAACTGATTATCAAAAAGAAGTAGAAAAGAAGATTAAAAATAAAACATTTACTAAAGAAGATTTAGATGACTTTAAAGTAATGGTAGGATATTTTGAACATGAAAGATTGATTCATTTATTAGTTACTATTACTGTTATTATTTTAACTTGTTTTTTCTTCTATATGTTTTCTATTAGGCCTTCTATATTTCTATTCTTATTATATTACTTGGCTTTTATTTATATCATTACTACTTCTTAGAAAATAATATTCAAAGTTTAGAAAAGAAATACTTAGAAATTAAAAAGACCCTGAAATAAGGATCTTTTATTATGTAGTAATTAATCAACTACTTCGATTTTCATTAAATTAGTTGTTCTAGATACAGCATTATTAGGAAAACCTCCAGTAGTAATAACTATATCTCCTTTAACTAAGTCAGTATATTCTTTAGCAGATGCAATACTTTTTGTTAATACTTCATCAGTTGAGTTACATACTGGTAAAAGTGTAGGATAAACACCCCAGTTTAAAGCTAGGCGACGTCCAGTTTTTTCATCTGGTACTAAAGCTAAAACTGTAGCTTTTGGTTTTAAGTTACTAATTACTCTTGCTGTTGAACCACTGATTGTAGCAGCACAAATTAATTTAGCATTAAGTCTTTTTGTTGTATCAACTACAGCATCAGCAATAGCAGACTGAACATCTACTACTCTTTCTTCTTCTTCAGAATAATGAAATTCTGCATATTTTTCAGCTGTTTCACAAATTTTTGCCATAGCAGCTACTGTTTCAATTGGATGTTTTCCAACAGTAGTTTCTCCACTTAGCATAACGGCATCAGTTCCATCAAATACAGCATTAGCAATATCACTAGTTTCTGCTCTTTTTGGACGATTATTTTCCATCATTGTTTCTAGCATTTCTGTAGCAACAATAGCAATCTTACCAAGTCTTCTACATGTTGCAATCATTTGTTTTTGAACGATAGGTAACATTTCACTAGGAATTTCTGTACCTAAGTCACCTCTTGCAACCATAACACCATCTGATACTTCAAGAATTGATTCTAAGTTTTTAATACCTAAATCACTTTCGATTTTACAAATGATTTGTAAATCTTCTCTATTGTGTTGCTTTAAGATTTCTTTTATTTCTAAAACATCTTCTTTGCAAGATACAAATGATAAAGCAAGATATTCTCCACCATTAGCACAAGCATATTCAATATCTTTTCTATCAGCATCACTAACATATGGAATATTTAATTTAACCCCAGGTACACTCATACTTTTTCTGTTTCCTAAAGTACCACCTGCTACTACTTTACAAGTAACACCGTCATCTTCTTTACTGATAACTTCAAGTCTCATCTTAGCATTTTCAAGTAAGATAGTATCTCCTACTGATAAACTATCAATTGCTTCAGGATGATTAACTGAAAATCTTTCATTATTTCCAAGTACTTCTTCTTTAACCATACGAATTGTATTTCCATTAATTAATTCAATAGAATCATTCTCTAGCATACCACTTCTAAATTCTGGTCCTTTTGTATCCCATAATATAGCTACTGACTTACCAGTTCTTTTTCTAACTTCACGAACTGATGCTATAGCTTTATCTCTTTCTTCAATAGTTGCATGAGTAAAATTTACTCTAGCCACATTCATACCTTTTAAAACCATTTGTTCCATTACATCAGCTTCATTAGATGCTGGTCCAATACTACAAACTATTTTTGTCTTTTTCATTTACTACACACTCCTCTTTCAAACAGTAATAATTATACTATAAAATTATCGTTTTGTATAGAATTTTTTGTTATTTTTGACAATTAGGACAGTAATAAGTACCTCTTCCTCCTACCCTAATAAATTCTATTTTACTACCACATTTAGAACAAATACCATTTTTCTTTCCATGAACTGCTAATTCATTTTGAAAAAGGCCATGTACTCCCTCACTAGACTCAAAACTTTTAATAGTAGTGCCTCCCTTTTTAATAGCCTTTTCAAGGATGATTTTAGTATTTTTAATTATTTCTATTGCCTCGCTACTATTTATCTCTTTAGCAGGCTTTAAAGGGTTTATATGGCTTTGATATAATATTTCATCATCATAGATATTACCAATACCAGCAATTATACTTTGATCAAGTAAAACTGTTTTTATTGGAGTAGACTTATTTTTAAATTTAGCTAATAGATACTCTTCAGTAAGTCTAGAATCATTAAATTCATATCCTAAATCACTAAGTGGTTTTATATTAAGTACTTCGTACTTAGGAAGCAAAATCATTCTTCCAAATTTTCTAACGTCATGAAATCTCATTTCTATAGTATCATCTAATAGTAGTGATACATGTTCATGTTTTGAAAGACTATCTCCTTTTTTCCGAAAATAAAATCTTCCTTCCATTCTAAGATGAGTTAATAAAGCATAATTTGTTAAATAAATAATTATCCACTTACCTCTTGTAGTAATACTTTCTATTTTCTCATCCTTTATTTTAGAAATAAATTCTTCTTTGTCCCCTACTATTACATTATCATAATAAACTTTAGCTTCTGTTATTTTTTTACCAATTATCTTTTTCTCTAATGTTTTAGCAACAGTAATTACTTCCGGTTTTTCTGGCAATTTAATCACTTCCTTTATTTAGCTTCATACCAATCATTCCCTGTTTCTATATCAACTTTTAAAGGTACACTAAGCTTTACTACTTTTTCCATCTTCTCTTTTACTAGTTCTTTCATTATTTCTAACTCATCATTATAAATATTGAAAACTAATTCATCATGCACTTGAATTAATATCTTACTCTTTAGTTTCTTTTCTTGCATTGCTCGATATAATTCTACCATAGCTTTTTTTAGTATATCAGCAGCACTACCTTGTATAGGAGTATTTAAAGCCATTCTCTCGCCACTACTTCTAACCATATAATTACTACTCTTTAACTCATCTATTTTTCTTCTTCTATTCATTATGGTAGTAACATAACCTTTTTGATAAGCTTCTTCTTTTTCCTTTTCCATATATTCTTTTATGCCTTGATAAGTATTTAAATAGTTATTTAAAAACTCTTTAGCACTAGCTACATCTATTTTTAAATCTTCACTAAGTCCAAAACTACTTATTCCATATAATATACCAAAATTAACTGTCTTAGCTATTCTACGCATCTTTTTATCAACTTGTTCAATTGGCACTTTAAAAATATCAGAAGCAGTCTTAGCATGAATATCTTTATCTTCAATAAAGGCTTCTTGTAAGTTTTTAGCATCAGCCATATGAGCAAAGACTCTTAATTCAATTTGACTATAATCAGAACTCATAAGAATACTATTATCTTCTGGAATAAAAGCTTTTCTTACTAATTTAGAATAATCACTTCTAATAGGAATGTTTTGTAAATTTGGTTTACTACTTGATAATCTTCCGGTTCTTGTAAGACATGAATTAAATATAGTATGAATCTTACCATCTTCTCTTATTTCATCTAATAGTCCTACGCAGTAATTAGCATATAATTTAGATAAATTCCTATATTCTAATACTTTTTCTACTATTTCATTTTTATCTTTTATTTTATCTAAAATATCTTTACTAGTAGAATAGCTAGTATCATCCTTTTTTCGTTTCTTTGGATATTCAATTTTTAACTTATCAAATAATACTTCACCTAACTGTTTAGGGGATAAAATATTAAACTCACCATCTGCTAGTTTATATATTTCTTCTTGCATTAATTTCATTTTAGTTTCTAATTCTTCTTTTAAGTTTAATAAATACTTTTTATCTACTCTTATACCAGTTAATTCCATATCAGCTAAAACCAAAGAAAGTGGCATTTCTATTTCATTAAATAGTTTAGTCTCATCATAATCATCTATTTCCAAAAGAATTTTACTCCTAGTATCATAAATAAACCTACTCTTATTAATACATTGCTCTTTAGTAGTTTCTATATTTACTTCTTTTTTCTTTTTTTCAGTTCCATAAGTTTCTTCATAACTAGGGCAATTATAGTTAAACTGATTCATCAAGACAGTAATATCATCTTCTAACTTATAATCTAATAAGTAAGAAGCAATCATACTATCATAATTACAGTTATTAATATTAATGCCATATTGATGTAAAAGTATAATCATTCTTTTTAAATCATAGGTATATTTTTCTATATTATTTTCTAATATTTCTTTATTAGCAATAAGCTCATCTATCATCATAAAACAAGATTCATTTAAGTTACTAAATCCACATCCAATGACTTTACTTTTGCTATAAGTATAGCCATCCATCTCTAAATAGAAGGAGTAAGGCTTATTAAAATCAAAGTTTTTATAATCAACTATTTGTATCTTTTCTTTTTTATCTTCGTCTAAATTTAATGTTTGTTGTTCTTCTCTTTCAAAATTTATTTTTTTCAATAATGATTTAAATTCTAATTCTTCTAGAATATCTTTATAATCTTTTATATTCATACCTTTATATATACAGTCTTCTAGACTAAAAGGAATAGGTACTTCTTTATAAATAGTTGCTAAATCATAGCTCATATAGGCATCATCTTTACCTTGTTCTAGCTTTTCTTTAGTTTTACCACCAATTTCATTTAAATGCTCATAAACATTATCAAGGCTTTGATATTTAGTTAATAAATTTATAGCTGTTTTCTCACCAATTCCTTTAACACCTTGAATATGATCACTTGCATCACCCATAAGAGCTTTTAAATCTATCATATGAATTGGTGTGGTTCCATAAGTATCTTTAAAAGTTTTTTCATCAAATCTAATAAAACCTTTTGTCTTTAACAATTTTACTTCTACTTCTTTACTAATTAATTGTAGTAAATCTTTATCACTTGAAATAATAGTAGCTATAAACTCATCTTCCATATCAACTGTCTTAGCAAGAGTACCTATTATATCATCAGCTTCATAATTATCTATTTCAAAATGCTTTATTCCCATTGCATCCAATACTTCTTTAGCTTTAGGAAATTGTAGTTTCAACTCTTCTGGCATTTCTCTACGTCCTGCTTTATATTCACTATATTTTTCATGTCTAAATGTTTTTCCTTTATCAAAAGCTACTAAAATATAGTTAGGTTTTTCTTCTTCTATTATTTTATTTATCATATTGATAAAACCATAGAGTCCATTAGTAGGAAAGCCTTTGCTATTTTTCATAATAACTCCACTATAACTAGTTGCATAATAACTTCTAAATAGCAAATTATTTCCATCTACTAGTATAATTTTTTTCATACTCTACCTTCTTCCTCTAATTATTATAACAATCTTTTCTAAAGTTTTAAAGAAGGAAAGATAATGTTTTAAAAATTAATTATTCTTATTTGATTATTATTACTATTTTTAAAATCACTTAATTTATCACACAAAATTAGACTTACTAAAACCGCAATAATATATATTATTGTTACTATTAAGGCTGTCTTTATTATTTCTTTAAATTCATTCATTATAATATTTCCTTTCTTTGATACATCAAGTTTACTATCGAACAATTGTTTTGTCAACTATTTTTTACGAATTTTTGTTTGACATTAAGCTAATAGACATGGTAATATTGAGAAAAGGAGGAAATGAGAGATGGAAAAGTTGACGGATAGACAACAAGATATTTTACAAATTATTAAAAAGCTTACAGCGAAAAAAGGGTACCCACCTACTGTTAGAGAAATTGGGGAAGAAGCTAATCTTCATTCTCCTGCTACTATTCATTTTCACTTAATGCAATTAGTTAAGAAAGGTTATATTTCTAAAGAGGATGGCTCTAATAGAACTATTGAAATATTAGTACCAAATGAATATTTAGATGAACAAGAAGATGTGGTTAAAGTTCCTCTTCTTGGTAAAGTAACGGCTGGTACACCAATTGAAGCAATAGAACATCCTGATGAAACATTTGCTCTTCCAGTAGAACTTGTTGGTAATAAAAAAGAGGTGTTTACTCTAAGAGTCAGTGGTGAATCAATGATAAATGTTGGTATATATGATGGCGACATTTTAATTGTAGAAAGACAACAAAGTGCAAATAATGGTGAAACAGTAGTAGCAATGAATAAAGATAATGAAGCAACAGTAAAGACTTTTTACAAAGAAAATGGTCATTTTAGATTACAACCAGAAAATGATACAATGGAACCTATTATTTTAGATGAAGTAACTATTCTTGGAAAAGTTGTTGGTCTATATAGAAAGTTTTAAAAAAGAACAAGTTAAATATTTTTCTTGTTCTTTTTTATTGTATCTTTTAAAACTTCACTAGCAATCACCATACCAGCTGTTGCTGGAACAAAAACAGATGATGCTATTACTTTACTATCAAGTTTAACTGGTAACTCCTTAGAGAAACATACTTTAGTTTTTACTGATAATCTATTTTTCTTTAAGAAATATCTTAGTTTTCTAGCTAATGGATCATTATAGGTCTTATCTATAGTAGTTATTTCTATCTTAGTTGGATCTAGTCTTTTTCCCGTTCCAAGACAAGTTATGATTGGTATTTTTTTATTCAAACAGTAAGTTAGTAATAATTCCTTCGCTTTAATATCATCGCAAGCATCAATTACATAAGTATAATTGCTAGAAAACACTTCATCTATATTATCACTATCAAGTTTTATTTTATAACATGTAATATTAACGTTACTATTTATATCTAAAGCTCGTTCTTTAATCAAATCAACTTTATCTTTAGAAATAGTACTGTTAAGAGCAATTATTTGTCTATTACAATTAGTAATATCAACCATATCATAATCAACTACTGTAATATCAGTAAAGCAACTTCTAACTAGACCTTCTATAACATAGCCACCTACTCCACCACAACCAACTACTAGTATTTTTTCATTTTTAAAACTATTTACCATACTAGTTCCTACTAAACGTTCTAATCTTTCAAACTTATTCATATTAAGCTACCTTTTCTTTAATATATTGTTTCTGTGGTAGCGAATATTTAGAAAATTGTTTATTATTTATTAATTGATAATAATA
>ERZ773130.2930-NODE-2930-length-11933-cov-3.675619_pt1 | contig 11933 bp, 8 predicted proteins | sample MGYA00511919_ERZ773130 | MGnify/ENA primary metagenome ERZ773130 (study PRJEB29015, sample SAMEA2737851) | human gut metagenome | biome: human gut; feature: human-associated habitat; material: faeces | place: China | collected 2012 ...
CGAAAACTTTTGCTCGGCGCGGTGATTATTTTCGAAGTTCTTTTCACCCTTGCCGTCTGCGCTCTGCTGCTCGCGGGACGCGGGCTCGATTATTGGCGCTGCATAGCTCTCGCAAAGGATGCGGCAGACTGCATACGGCCAAGCATGGGAGTCATGCTTTTCGGCTCGCTGATAATACAGGCTATTGATCCCGAAAGCGAAAAATAAGCAAAAAACGCTTTACATACGTATATAGTATCACAAAAAAACGCCGAATACAATTAATTTCGGCGCTTTTTAACCCATCTGCATATGGACATTTACCGAAAAAGTGTGCTATACTTTTAAAAGCGTTTTTTATTTTGCGCTGCGGAGGGAATATGACAAGGGACAAGCTCATAAAAAAAATTGCGACATGGATAATGATGACGATAATGCTGTCTGTCTTTTCGCTCGATGTAATCTGCGTTGCCATGTGCAACATCTATCAAAGCAGGGTTGAAATCAGCCCGGCGCAGTTTTCATCGGACGGCACTGCCGACAGGATACATTTTCTCAACACCAACAATTCCGACGCAATACTTATAGAATCAAACGGAAAGTTCGCGCTTATAGACTCCGGCGAGGGCGATTACAATCCGCGCAGAAAGCTAAGCTACGACGGCAGCGAGGAGGATGTTATAAAGTACCTCAAAAAGGCCGCCGGCGACTCCGAGGGCAAGGTAACGCTCGAGTTTGCGCTGGGTACGCACAACCACTACGACCATGTCGGCTCGTTCGAGGCCATTGCCAAGGACCCGGACATCACGGTAAAGACTTTCTATCTAAAGCCCGTAAATCACGAGATAGCCCACGAATACGAATACGGGGGCTGGGGCGTTGAAAAAACCTATGAGGACACCGTAAAGGCGTTCAAAAACAGAGGCACAGTTGTTACCTCCGACATACCGGACAAGCCGTTTAAATTCGGAGATTTCACGCTGACCTTCTACAACACGGCGCTCGATGACGAGCGGCTTCACGGGCAGGGCGAAAACGCCGAATCCGTCGGAACGATGGTCGAAAAGGGCAAAAAAAGCGCATTCCTCGCCGCGGACATAACGAGAACCACCGGACTCGAGGGCTTACTTCTGCCGCAGCTTCATAAAGTGGATCTGCTCAAGGTCGGACACCACGGCTACTACGGCTCGACATCGCCCAAGTTTGCGAGAGGGCTCTCGCCCGAGATAGCGATAATCACAAACAGACTCGGGAAGATATATCCCGATATCAAATGGACGCTGACGATGGTGAGCCACAGCGCGATTTTCGCAACGGTTGACGAAAACGGAATTATAGCGGAGTTCACGGACGACAACGAGATAAAGCTTTCGAATCACGCGCAGGACTGAAAACATAAAAGCAGGAGCCGTAGAGGTTCCTGCTTATTTTTTATGCGCCGATTCGCTTGATTTGACGCGCCGCGTCGATTGAATTGTTTTCGTCCATTTCGGGGAGCTGATTCCAATAGCGCTTTGGCATAAAGCTCATGCGACAGCGGGGATTGTAACGAGCCTCTATGGCTACCGTGTCGTAAAAATGCTTCCACAGCGCGCGGAAATACAGCTCCTCGTCCCCCGCCCGCGGCTGCTCAAAGCCGTCGAGGTGGATAACCGTTTTCTCTCTGTTGTGCCAGACGAGCGCCTGCGAATGGGTCTTGTCATATATCAAAAACGATTCGTTCGGGTATCGGTCGCAAAAATGCGGCGCGAGCAGAGGCAGGACGGAATTTTTCGGCTCGATTACGGCAGTCAGGGTGTTATCCTCGCTTATACCGAAGCGGACGAAGCCCGCGTATTTATGGCTCTCCTGCTTGAGGGCGCGGACGGCTTTTGTCAGGCGCGAAACGGTGCCGTCTGCGAGCATACGCAGAACGCCCGCGCCGTAGTGCATCGCCATGTGCACAAAATCGTTGATGAGCGTTCCCCTGTCCTCAAGACAAGTGAGATAGCCGAGGCGCACGGTGTTCCAGACATCCGCGCCTGTTTTTTTGAGCCCGCGGCGCACTCTGTCCGCCTTTTGCGGGTCGGTGTCAACGGTTTTTGAAGAAAAGAGAGTCGGCACGAACTCATCCTCCGCGACTATAGAACACGGCAGCTCGCGGCTCTCAAAGCTCTCGAAAACGGCTGTCAAAAGCCCCTCGAACGAGCCGTCGTATACATATATTACATCTGACCGTGCAGACATTGTACTACATCCTCTCTTGTTATCATATTGTCGAACAGGCTCAGCTGCTCGCCCTGCACATTCGGCAGAAGCGACCGGCACCGCTCGGAAATAAGCGAGTTTAAAACTCTGTCGGGATTAACGTTGAGTCCCGCCGGATATTTGCCCTTGCAGGTTATGAAATATTGGGCACGTTTGAGCACCACGCCGAGCTTTTTGAGATCCTCGAAGCTCAGCGGCGAGACGCGGCGGGCGGTCAAAATCCGCTGAACGCTCTTCACGCCGACGCCCGGTATTCTCAGCAGTTCTTCCCTTGTTGCGCGGTTTATTTCAAGCGGGAACAGCTCCATATGATTGAGCGCCCAATTGCATTTCGGGTCTACATAGGGGTTCAAAAACGGATGCTTTTCATCGAGCAATTCATTTGCGTCGAAGCCGTAAAAGCGCAGAAGCCAGTCGGCCTGATATAGCCTGTGCTCGCGCAGGAGCGGCGGCTCGGTCGTCTTTGCGGGCAGAAGCGGATTTTCGACTACGGGGATATAAGCTGAATAGAACACGCGCTTGAGCTCGTATTTCTTATAGAGTGCGGCGGAGAGCGACATTATTTTGTAGTCGCTGTCGGGCGTTGCGCCGACTATGAGCTGAGTGCTCTGACCGCCGGAGGCGAAGCGCGGCGCGTGCTTATATTTGACAAGCTCCGCCGAGCTCTCCTTTATCTTATTTGTAATAAGCCCCATGGGGCGGAGTATAGACTCCTTTGTCTTATCGGGCGCGAGAAGCTGCAGACTGCTGTTTGACGGCAATTCTATATTGACGCTCATTCTGTCCGCGAGCATACCCAGACGGGTTATCAGCGCGTTGTCCGCGCCGGGGATGGCTTTTGCGTGGATATATCCGCCGAACCTGTATTCCTCGCGCAGGATGCGCAGCGTCTCTATCATGCGCTCGCAGGTATAATCCGGACTGCCGACGACGGCGGACGAGAGAAAAAGTCCCTCGATATAATTGCGGCGGTAAAAATTTATCGTAAGCTCCGCAAGCTCGCGCGGAGTAAAGGTCGCGCGGCGCACGTCGTTCGAGATGCGGTTGACGCAGTATTTGCAGTCAAAGATGCAGGCGTTGCTCATGAGAACCTTCAGCAGGGATATGCATCTGCCGTCGGCGGCGAAGCTGTGGCATATACCGCACGCGGCGGCGTTGCCTATCCCCTCGCCGCCCGAGGCGCGGTCCGTTCCGCTGCTCGTGCAGGCGACGTCGTATTTCGCCGAATCGGAAAGTATCTCCAGCTTGTCAAACAGATCCACGCTCTCACCAGATTTCAAACATTTGTTCGCATGTATTATACTACAGAACATTTGTTTGTGTCAAGAGCTTAAATAAAAAATATCGGCCGTGCTTTATGTGCACAGCCGATAAGCTTTAAAGAATGATACAGATAAGACCGCTGCAGCCCTCGTTTATGACTTTTTCGAGCGTCTCCTGTAATTTCATGCGCGCCGCGGCGGGCATTCGATAGAGCTTGTTGTGCAGTCCCTCGTTGACAAGCTCGTGCAGGGATTTGCCGAAGATATTCGACTCCCATATCTTTGTCGGGTCCTCCTCGAACTCCTTGAGCATATAGTTTACAAGCTCCTCGGACTGGGATTCCGAGCCGACTATCGGCGCGACCTCGGTTGTTATATTAGCCTTCATCATGTGTATCGACGGAGCGGAGGCTCGCAGACGCACGCCGTATCTGCCGCCCTGACGCATTATCTCCGGCTCCTCGAGGCTCAGCTCATCGAGCGACGGCATAACTATTCCGTAGCCCGTCGCCTCGACCTCGTCGAGTGCGCCCTTGAGCCGCTCATATTCGCGGCGCACAGCGGCAAGCTCGCGCATACAGCTCATCAAATCCTGCTCATCAGAGATATCGAGTCCCGTCTCCTCGGCGAGTATCTTATAGAACAGACTGCCGTCTATCTGCGCCTCTATCCGCGCCGCACCGCAGGACAAATCCATCCTAGCTATCTTCGCGCCCGTCACATATTCGCAAGAGCAGATATCCTCGGCTAAGTGTTTTACATCGCGGAGAGTGCGGAGATTCTTCGCCGCCTCGCTCACCGCGCCGCAGAGCCCCGAGCGCAGCCAATGCTCGCGGCCGAGGGTCATCGCCCAGCCCGGCAGACCGACACTTACCTCCTTGACAGGGAACTCAAATAGCACCTGCGTGAGTATCTCCTTTATCTCCCCCTCGTCTATCTCAAGGCAGTTGACCGGCATGACGGGCACGCCGTATTTATCGGTCAGCGAGGCCGCCATGCTTTTTGTCTCATCGGCTTCGGGCTTCGTGCTGTTCAGCAGGACGACAAACGGCTTCTTGAGTCCCTTTAGTTCAGATATTACTCTGCCCTCCGCCTCCTCGTACTCGCTGCGCGGTATCTCGCTTATCGAGCCGTCGGTTGTGACTACAAGCCCTATCGTCGAATGCTCGCTGATAACCTTTTGCGTGCCTATCTCCGCCGCCATATTGAACGGTATCTCATGCTCAAACCACGGGGTCTTAACCATTCGCGGGCTCTCGCCCTCGATATATCCCAAGGAGCTCGGGACGATATAGCCCACGCAGTCGATGAGCCGCACGCGGAAGGAGGCTTCAGACGGGAGCGAAATTTCGACGGCATTTTCCGGGATAAATTTCGGCTCGGTGGTCATTATGGTACGCCCGGCGGCGGACTGCGGAAGCTCATCGACCGCCCGCTCACGCACGCTCTGAGCCTCGATATTAGGCAGCACAAGGGTGTCCATGAAGCGCTTTATAAATGTGGATTTTCCGGTTCTGACAGGGCCGACGACTCCGATATATATATCGCCCTGGGTGCGCTTTGCTATATCGCTGTAAATATTTCTCTCCTGCACGGTTATCCCTCCTCAGACTCCGGGTATCAGCAGCATACATTTCTGCGCCACCGTCTCGCCCGTTATTCCGTTTTCCTGCTCCACCGCTTCCACGGTAGTGTTATAACGCCGCGCTATATCCCAAATTTCCTCGCCCGCGTCGGCAAAATAGACTGTCAGCGCGGCGCCGCCCGATTTTTTGCTTTCGGTGTCGGCGCACTCTATCGAGGTGACTGTCTTGCGGCGGACGCTGTCGAAGATACAGCCGGAAATATGCATTTCGACCCGCACCTCGGCGCTGCCCGAGACGCACGCGGCGCTCGCGGCGGTTATCTCGATACACGGAGACAGACTGAGCTCTCCGCATTTTCTGACGGAGCGGCGGTATTCATAGCTCGCCTGACGCTGAGCATAGCAGGGCTGCTCCTCGGCATCGGAATAGAGAAAATGAAGCGTCAGCTCGCCCGAAATTATCACTCCGTCGGAGTCCTGCGATACGCTCTTTGAAAGGTCGGAGCACCAGAGGGCTAAAATCTGCTTTGCCTCCGGCAAATCCTGCGTGCTGCGGCAGGTAAAAGTATCGCTGAATCTGTCGGCAATAACGGAGAAATCTATATTGCGGCTCTTAGTCTCGAGGTTGCAGCAAACGGAATAGGCGTCGGTGCTCCCTATAGGCCTTGACCCCCGCGCCAACACGCACGCTGATATCAATAAGTCTGTTGTCGCCCGCCTGATCCGCCTTCGGCAGAACCTCGAGAGAGGTGACGGGCAGTGACACGCAGCAGGTGCAGTCCTCGTCTATGCCCTCAAGGTTGATTATCTGGCTTATCGGCATGGAGTGGCCGAAGCCGAATATTTCGCCGTTCTCGCCTCGGCAGACGGCGCTGACGGTAAGCTCGCCTTTTACAAGCAGCTTGTTGCTGATAACCTTTATCTCCTGCGCGAGCGCCGCCGCCTGTGCGCTGAGCACATTGGACACGGCGGGGTCGCCCTCGGGCAGGGGCACGGTCTCGCTCATGGGAAACGCAGTTTCCGTGCAGGCGATAAGGCTCGCAGTGCGGCTGTCGCAGCATCTGAGCTGTATCCCCGCGCCCTCGGCACCGGTTATTATCTCCTCCTGCTTCACTCCCGATATGCAAAACGCCACGCTGACCACGGCATGAATATCGAGCCTTCGCGGGCTGACGGCGCGGCAGTTTGCGTACTGGGTATAGGTCCGCACATTCACACAGCAGTTTTCGTCCGCACCCTTGAGCTCGGCATACTTCGAGAACGGGTAGGTCTGCTCAAAGCAGCAGACGTTTCCCTGCTCGTCGGTATAGATGACGCACACGCCCGCAGAGCCGTCCGCCGTCGCCCTGTCGCCTGCGGTCTGAACGGCGGTTATGCGCGGAGTGACAAGGCATTTGAGCACGCGCCTTATGTCCGGACAATAATCCGGCAGGGTTATATCGGCATCTATCGGCTGTTCCGCAGTGCAGGCACCGAGCGTTTCCTCGACGCCGACAGACTGCGTTATAACGTTGATTTGCATCGCATTCCTCTCCTTAACAGAAAATGTCAATGCATTTATATTCTCCCTGTGTTCCGCGTATGATAAAAACCTGCGGGACGTTTTTAAGCGCGTTTTAGCACTTGATTTATTAGAGTGCTAATGATTTACAATTTGTTCATAATCCAATGTATTCTTTTTTAACAAAGCGGGGGTATTATATAATCAAACGAAGGGAGCAAGAGCCCCCGGAGAAGAAAGAGAGTGAGTCCGATGGAAATCGGAGAGCAGTCAGATAAATAAGACAAACACTTCATTATGAATATCAATACACAACAAACGGAGGAATCAATTATGTTTGAACTTACACCTTATGAACGCAGACATCAGCGTGCGCTCTTTAATCCTTTCAGAGATATGGATAACTTCGAGAAGAGCTTCTGGGGCGACATGGCCGCAGCGGACTTCAAGACCGATATAAAGGACAACGGCAAGGAATATGTGCTTGAGGCGGATCTGCCCGGCTTCAAGAAAGAGGACATTCACGTCGATATTGAGGATGGCTACCTGACCATCAGCGCAGAGCGCAACAGCGAGAGCGAGAAGAAGGACGACAAGGGCAACTTCGTCCGCCGCGAGAGGTCTTACGGCTCGTTCAGCAGGAGCTTTGACGTATCGTCCGTCAAGACCGATGATATCACCGGCGAATACAAGGACGGCGTTCTGACCCTGACAATGCCCAAGAAGGAAGAGAACGTGCCGACATCGAGAAGAATCGACATCGGTTGATACAAAGAAAGCGACCCCGGAGGGAATACTCTCCGGGGTCTTTGCGTATTTTTACGGCTTTTAAAAGTTATTTCATTCCGTGCTTTTTCTTGTAGCTCTCTATACATTCAAGCTCATTGAAATATATTTTTTCGCCTTTAACTTTCATAAAGTGCTCATGCCCTTTGCCGAGCAGAAGGAGTATATCCCCTTTCCGCATATGGTCGAGGGCATATTCTATTGCCTCGGCTCGGTCGGTTATCTTGACATATTTGCCCGCTCCGCCGCCTTTTTCGACCCATCCGGCTATCTCGTCGATTATCGCGTCGGGGTCCTCAAAGTCCGGGTCGTCGCTCGTGATTATGATAAAATCGCACATCCTTGCGCTGACAAGACCGAGCTCCTGCCTGCGGACTGTTGCCTTGTTGCCCGTTGAGCCGAAAAGCGCGACAATACGGTTGGGCTTATAGTCGCGGACTGTCTCGATAACATTTTTCATGCTCAGACCGTTATGCGCATAGTCGATAATGACGCTGTAATCGTCGCTGACATGAACGAGCTGCATCCTGCCCTCTATACTGACATGAGCAAACGCCTCGCGCATTTTTTCGACCGGCACGCCCATTTTGCGCAAAAGTGCGACGGAAGCCAAGACGTTGTAGACGCTGAAAAAGCCGGGCATACTGACCTGTGCGTGCCACGGGGCGTCGAATTTGCTCTTGCAGTCGAACTCTATACCAAGAAAGCCCGGGCGGCGCAGAGGATTTATATTCTCCGCATAGTAATCGCATTTTTCGTCGAGGCCGTAGCTTATCACCTCGCCCTTTGACGCGGCGGCGATATCGTCAAAAAACGCATCGTCCCGGTTGGCGACGGTGAAGCCGCTGTGAACATAGAGCTGCTTTTTCCAATAGGCGTATTCTTCAAAGGTCTTATGCTCTTTTCCGCCGATATGGTCGGGCGAAAGATTAGTGAATATTCCGGCATAGAATTCAATGCCGTAGACGCGACTCATCTTGAGTCCTATGGACGAGACCTCCATGCAGACCGCCTCGCAGCCGCCGTCCGCCATCTCGCGCAGAATCTTCTGAAGCTCATAGGATTCGGGGGTCGTGTTGACGGTCGGTATCTTTTTGTCGCCGTAAAACGCGCCGACGGTGCCGATAACGCCCGTCTTTATGCCGCAGTTTTCGAGCGCACTGCGCAGAATATAGGTTATGCTCGTCTTGCCCTTTGTGCCGGTTATGCCTATCATTTTAAGCTCGTCGGCAGGGTGATCGAAGAAGTTAATGCTCATCTGTGCGAGGTCGCGGCGGGTGTTTTCGCTCATCAGCACGATTGCGTCATCGGGCAAATCGAGCGCAGTCTCCGCCACAAATACGCGGCAGCCGAGGTCATATGCGTTTTTTGCGTATTTATGCCCGTCGGTCGTCTCGCCCTTCATGCAGACGAACGCCGTGCCCGGCTTCGCCTTGCGCGAATCGTAGACTATATCGCATATGTCCCTCTGCGGATAATCGCCCGCGACGGCAGTGCCCTCAAGCAGTTCTTTCAAATACATTGTATCTCTCCCGTGGTGTCTTATTTTTCAAACGGTCTTATCATAAAGCCGAAGCGGAGCTTCTTTTCGTCTATAAGGCGAAGGCCGCGCTCGGGGTCGTTATGATAACGAGCCTCGCTGATGCCCGTCATGCGCCAATCGAGGCTGACGACGGTATCCCTCAAGGGCTTCAGCTCGAAATCGTGCTTGGTATCCTCGAGCATCTGCGCCGTGAAATGCTGCGCGTTGAAGCTGAAATGCTCCATGCCGAACGGCTCAAAGCGCAGTCCCGCCGCATCGGACGCAACCTCGGCAAAGCGAGTGCCGTAATGTGCGCCGTTCTCCTGCGGGCGGATATAGTGCTCGAAATTATCCGTCGCCGTCGTGCTCCAAAGCCCGAGGCGTTGGGATTTATACCTGTCAACATAGGCCTCTTTAGGCCCGTAGCCGAAGTAACGGACGCTCTCAAAAGCTTCGGGTATAAAGAGCCTGTAGCCGACCTTCGGCAGCAGCGGGCATTTTTCTATCACATCGCCGTCAAACAGAAGCGTCACGCAGCCGTCGGGGGTAAATTTGTAATCGACTTTGGCGTGGATGACGGGCGGGCAGGACGGGCCGCCTATCGATACTTCGGTCTTTATGCACACGCCGCCGTCCGTATTCGAGACGAGGCAGGAGTAGGTCTTTTGCGCGGCATATTTGAAATTCTTGAGCCGCCACATATCGGACGAACCCCTGTTATAGCAGGGCGAGCGCCAAATCTGAGGCTCAACGGGTGCGCTCAGCAGTTCTTTTTCGCCGCAGACTATCGATGCTATGCGCCCGTAGGGCTTATCAAAAGTATAGACGATATTCCCCGCCTTAATAACCGCGAAGCGGTCGTTTTCGTCGAGCTCAACTCTGCCCGCCTTTGGTATATAGCGGGTATAGTCCTTGAGCATAAACTGCTCGAAGCCCGTTTCAAAGCCCTTTTCCGCCCAAGGGTAATCCTTTGTCGAGACGAAGCTCAGGGTCAGCAGACAGGACGGGAGCGAATCAACTTTTTCGGGATCGAAGAGCTTTATTGTCGTACTCCCCTGCGCGGGGGTCGCGAGAGCGTCGGTAATACCCTCCGAAACGGTTTTTCCGTCCTCGCTCAGCGTCCAGTGAATCGCCGTATCGTCGAGCGGAGTAAAGCGTCTGCGGCTCGTGACGGTCACGCTGCCGTCGCCGTTATAGGCGGCCGAATACTGCTGATAGACGCGCTTCATATCGAAATATCCGGGGCGCGGGGTGCGGTCGGGATAGACGAGCCCGTCGATACAGCAAATGCCGCTGTTCGGGAAATCGCCGAAGTCGCCGCCGTAAAAATATCGCGCTCCGCTGTCTTTGTCCGGGACATTGACCGCGTGGTCACACCACTCCCAGATACAGCCGCCGAAATTGTTGTCGTACTTTTCGACAAGCTCCCAGAACGGATAGACATCGCCCGTGCTCATCGAGCAGACATATTCGCACATATAAAAAGGCTTCGTATATTCTTTATTATTGAGATAACTCTCTATATATTCCGTTCCCGCATACATACGGCTCTCTACATCCGAGATATCGGCAAAATTCTCTCCCTCGGGAACGGCCTTGAACTCAAGGTGGGAGTTCTCGTAATGTATCAGCGCACGCTCATCGCGCGAGCGGATATACTGCGCCATGGCGCGGTGGTTGACGCCCGCTCCCGACTCGTTGCCGAGCGACCAGAGCACGACGCAGCCGTGATTTTTGTCGCGCTCAAAGAGCCTCTTTGCCCTGTCGACATACGCCTCACGCCACTCGGGAGACGAGGAGAGCCGCGACCAGCGCATCCAATCCCATTCGCCCTCCCAATCGTAGCCCATTCCGTGGGTTTCGATATCCGCTTCGTCCGTCAGCATTATGCCGTATCTGTCGCAAAGCTCCGGGAAGCGCGGGTCGTTCGGATAATGCGAGGTGCGTATCATATTGCAGTTGGCGCGCTTTATGAGCATGATATCCCCAAGCATATCATCGAGCGCGACGGTGTGACCCGTAACGGGGTGAGAGTCGTGACGGTTGATGCCGCGAGCCTTGACCGCCTTTCCGTTTAAAAGGCAGACTCCGTCCTTTATCTCGAAGCGACGCACCGCAAGGTCGAGCAGAACGACCTCGTCGCCGACACTGAGCCAAAGCTCATACAGGCGGGGCTCTTCGTCGTTCCAAAGCACGGGAGAGCTGATAATTATGCTCAGATTTTCGCCGCAGACACCCTTGGACACAACGGCTCCGTCCGGCGCGACAAGCTTATATCTCACATTGCAGGGCGTGCTGAGCTTCGCTTCCACAGCCAGCTCGGCGGAGGCGAGATCATCGGAGACACAGCTCCTTACAAATATATCGTCAAATCTCTCCCTGCCGCGTGCCAAAAGATAGACCTCGCGGAAAATGCCCGAAAATCTGAAGCAATCCTGATCCTCGAGATAAGTGCCGGGACACCACTTGACAACGAGCACGCAGAGGGTATTTTCGCCGCTTTCCGCAAACGCCGTAACATCGAACTCGCTCGTGCAGTGCGAGACCTCGCTGAAGCCGACGAACTTCCCGTTGAGCCAGACATAAAAGCACGAATCCACGCCCTCGAAATTCAAAAACAGATCGCGCGAGGCGAGTTTTTCATCGAGCGTAAATTTTCTGACATAGAGCCCGCAGGGATTCTCGTCCGGGACAAACGGCGGGTCGGTCGGGAAGGGATATTCGAGATTGCTGTAGAGCGGAACATCGTAGCCGCGGTCGACATAGGTCTGCCAGCTGCGCGGAACGGCGATTTTATCAAAACCGCCCTCACCGACATATTCGGGGGGCTCGCGCAGGACATCCTCAAAGCTTTTGAAAAAGCGGAAATCCCACTCGCCGCAGAGCGAAAGAAAATAATCGGACTGCCCGCGCTCGCGTGTGGCGGCGGTTTTCTCATCCGCAAAGGGAATAAAATAGGCGCGCGGCTCAAGGCAGTTGACATGAAGAGTTTCAAGCGATTTGTGATAAGCCGGTGTTCTCATCGGATGCCTCCCGAAAAAAGATTTTTTA
>ERZ773130.2939-NODE-2939-length-11890-cov-3.046726_pt1 | contig 11890 bp, 8 predicted proteins | sample MGYA00511919_ERZ773130 | MGnify/ENA primary metagenome ERZ773130 (study PRJEB29015, sample SAMEA2737851) | human gut metagenome | biome: human gut; feature: human-associated habitat; material: faeces | place: China | collected 2012 ...
ATGTGGAAAATCAATACTATTGGAGATTTATCAAGATTATCTAAAACAGCATGGCGTGGACGAAGAGCAGAATATTGCAATTAATTTTGAAGATCTTGATTATGAGGAACTGACAGAATATAAGTAACTACAGCGACTATATGTAGTCGCTGAAATAAATACCGTAGTTTCGGGGCTTTTAGCCCAGTGACCACGAGTTTTGAGAGGAGAAAAGAACTTATGAAAAGAGGAAAAAGATTCTGGCGCTCTTTCTGATCATTACAATGCTCCTTCCATTTGTAATGAATATTCCGGCAGAAGCGGCAGAAAAAAGCAAACAGTTAGATGTTTTGTTTACGCATGACACACACTCTCATTTAAACAGCTTTTCAACAATTGTAGATGGAGAACAGAAAGAAGTCGGCGGATTTGCGAAGCTAAAGACTCTGATTGACGAGAAGAAGAAAGAGAATCCAGATACACTGATACTGGACGGCGGTGATTTTTCAATGGGGACGCTGATCCAGACAGTTTATGATACCGAAGCAGCAGAACTTAGGATGCTCGGATATCTCGGATGCGATGCGTCAACTTTTGGAAATCATGAATTTGATTATCGTTCCAAGGGACTGGCAGACATGCTGACAGCGGCGAAGAATTCCGGCGAGATGGTACCGAGTCTTGTCGTGTGTAATGTTGATTGGGACAGCATGGAAAAGAACGGATTAAGTGAAGGGCAAAAACAGATCCAGTCAGCATTTGAAAACTATGGCGTAAAGGATTATGTGGTTGTTCAGAAAGGTGATGTAAAAATCGCTGTAGTGGGCGTGTTTGGAGTAGATGCCCTGAAATGTGCACCGACCTGTGAATTATTATTTAAAGATCCGGTCGAGTCAGTTAAGAAAACGGTAGAAGAGATCAAAAAGAATGAAACGGTAGATATGATCGCCTGTGTGTCTCACAGCGGAACCTGGGAGGACGAGAAAAAATCAGAAGATGAGATCCTTGCAAAAGAAGTACCGGATCTTGATCTGATCATCAGCGGACATACACATACCGAGTTAAAAGAGCCTATTCAGCACGGAAATACCTACATTGTATCCTGTGGGGAATACGCAAGAAATCTTGGATCACTTTCCATGACACAGAAACAGGATGGTCGCTGGGAGATGACTTCCTACGAGTTGATTCCGGTATCTGAAGATATTGAGCCGGATCAGGCGACACAAGAGCGGATCGATGCGCTGATGGATACAGTAGATACTAATTATCTGACGAATTTCGGATATACAAGAGATGAAGTTCTTGCCGAGAATGATGTCGAATTCAACAGTCTCGAAGAAATGGAGACGAAGCATGAAGAACTGAATCTTGGAGATATTATGTCTGATTCGTATATCTATTCTGTAGAGCATTCAGAAGACTATAATGGAACGCCGGTGGATGTAGCTGTTGTTCCAAGCGGCTGTGTGCGCGACACATATACGAAAGGAAATATTACTGTAGAAGATGTATATAATTCATTTTCACTTGGAATAGGAAAAGACGGACTGGCAGGATATCCGCTGATTGATGTTTATCTGACTGGTAAAGAATTGAAACTGGCAGCAGAAGTAGATGCTTCGGTTTCCGATTTTATGACAACTGCAAGATTATATTGCAGCGGGCTGAATTTCACATTCAATCCGCATCGAATGATCTTGAATAAAGTAACAGACTGTTATCTGACAAGAGAAGATGGAGAGCGAATCGAGATCCAGGATGACCAGTTATACCGAGTTGTGACAGATCTTTATACCGGACAGATGCTTGGCTCTGTAATGGAAATGTCTTATGGTCTGTTGAAGATCGAGCCGAAGGATAAGGATGGTAATCCGATCGAGAATCTGGAAGATCAGGCAATCATGGAAGGCGATAAGGAGCTGAAAGCATGGGATGCGATCGCAAGATATATGAAGTCTTTTGATGATACAGATGGCAACGGCATTTCAAATGTGCCGGAGTATTATGAGACGACACATGGACGTAAAGTTGTAGATGAAAGCAGAAATGTGATCGATCTCGTGAAGAATCCGAATAAGTTTTCAGTGATGATCGTTGGTATCGTTCTGGTTCTTATTCTGATCATTATTCTGTTGGTAGTATTGATTCGAAAGTTAATCAAGAAGAGACGAAGAAAGAAAAAATAGAAGATTGAATTTATAGGAGCAGCGGCTGAAAATGGAAGTTTCGGCCGCTGCTTTTCTTAAAGCAAAACATTAATTCAGTCTTTTGATAAAAGATAATGGTGTCATGTGATATTTGGCTTTAAAGGCTCTGTGAAAATAAGAAAGATTATGAAAGCCAACGGAGAGTGAGACTTCCAGGATGGAAGTTTCTCCATGTTCAAATAATTCCACTGCTTTTTCGAGCCGGACATTATTAATATATTGGATGCAGGTCATGTTCATATGCTTTTTGAAAAAACGCATAAAATGATATTCACTGAAATAGCAAAGCTCTGCAAGTTCAGAAATTGTGAGAGGCTCAGCATAGTGGAGATCGATATAATCGAGTACATTTTTCAGTTTATCTGAAGAAGCAGAAATAGTTGCAGACTCCGTGGTGCTATATTGAAGTAGAAGAAACAGTGTCTGCAACAGGACCGATTTCAGGGCAATTTCATATCCAAATGCTTGTTCCGTATAAAGTGAAGCCATTTTTATAAAGCATTCGTAAAGAGAATGATGTGCAGGGTGCGTGGATGAAATGTGATAAGGCAAGTTCAATTCATGATTTATCATAGGTGTAAGATAACGGGTGGAGCATATATCTGTTGCATTTCCCCCTAAAAAGTTAACATGAAACACATAGGTTTCTGAGCAGAAATCATCCGTTCCATTTAGGCGGATTGAATGTAAAAGCAGTGGTGGAATGAATAACAGATCACCTTCATTTACTTCATACTCGACTAAATCAATTTGATAAATACAGGAACCTTTTGTTATCAAAGTGAGTTCTGCTTCTTCGTGCCAGTGAGTCATAATGACCGGGGAATTTAAGTTAAGTTTTGTAATATATTTTTGGATCGGAAAGAATACTTCTCCATGTTTTGCATTTTCTTTTTGCTCTAATATGAGTGAATGTGGAACGTTCATTCGGATCTCCTTCTAAAATAGCAGTATTGTGTTATATAATGAAAAAATAATGCAAGAATTCATACGAATACAATCATATAATAGCAGTATAATACAGAAGATGGGAACTGGCAATACGGTTACATCAGTGAGTGGCAAATAAAATGATATGAAAGAGGATGATAATATGGAAAAAAAGTGGTGGCATGACAAGGTAGCATATCAGATATATCCGAAGAGTTTTCTTGATACAAATGGAGATGGAATCGGAGATTTGAGAGGTATCATATCGAAACTGGATTATTTAAAAAAGCTTGGAATTGATATTATTTATATTCACCCTGAAGCAGATGTTCATCCAACAAGAACACTTCAGACAATTAAAGATGCAGGTGCTAAGCCAGGTATTGCGATTAATCCGGGAACTGCTGTAGAAACAATCAAACCTTTATTACCATTTGTAGATTATGTAATGGTAATGAGTGTTAATCCGGGATTCTCAGGACAGAAGTACATCTCTTCAGTAGATGAAAAGATTGCACAGCTAGTAGAATTAAAAGAAAAATATGGCTACGAGGTAATGCTTGATGGTGCATGCTCACCTGAAAGAGTGGAAACTTTAAGCAAGGTTGGTGTTAAAGGATTTATCCTTGGAACATCAGCATTATTTGGCAAGGAAAAATCTTATAAAGAGATTGTTAAAGAGTTAAGAAGCTTGTAGAAGTGTCAAAGTAGAAATTTAACAGAATTGTTGTGCATAAAATAAGGCAGAGGTGACTTATGAATAATGAATGTGTAATTGGTATTGATATCGGCGGAACTAATATAAGAATCGGGCGTACTGATGAAAATGATCAGCTTGTGGATTTTGAAAGGGTTTCAAGCAAGGAAACATTTAAGGACGGAAACATATCAGAAAGTTTGACTGAAGTTTTAAAGAATTATCTTGATAAGTATTGCAAGAATGTGCAGGTTAAGCAGATTGCAATTGGAATCCCTGCAACTTTAAGTTCAGACAGAAAGCAGATTCTTCAGGTTCCTAACATAAAAGGAATGGATGGTCTTTTTCTTGGAAAAGAATTAGAAGAAAATCTTGGCATTCCTGTTGTATTGGAAAAAGACGTAAATATGTTATATTACTGGGACAAGTATGATAAAAAGCTTAGTGATGAAGGTGTAGGCATTGGTGTTTACATTGGCACAGGAGTAGGTAACGCAATATTTATCAATGGAAAACCACTGGCAGGCAAAGATGGTGTGGCAGGAGAACTTGGTCACATTCCAATGATCGGTGGAACAAGTCAATGTGGCTGTGGAAACCTTGGCTGCTCAGAGTGCTATGCGTCAGGTTGGAAGTTGGTTGAGTTGAAAGAGGAATACTATCCTGATGTAGACATGAATGATTTGTTTGTAAAGAAAAGCAATGATACGGTGCTAAAGAATTTTGTGGACAATATTGCCTGCGTGGCATGCGCTGAAATCAATATACTAAATCCTGACTCCATTATTTTCGGTGGCGGAGTAATTAATATGAAAGGCTTCCCTAAGGATTATTTGGAAGAAAGATTGTATGTGCATGCAAGAAAACCGTATCCGGCAGAAAGCCTTGAAATCCAGTACTCAGAAGATAAAGTAGACAACGGAGTAAAAGGCGCAATAATATTTGCAAAAACATTGTTAGAAAAATAGAGAATATATAATAATTGATATTTATTAATGAGAAAATAAGAGTCGCTTAGTGCGGCTCTTATTTTCGGTTGGGGTGGATGAATGGCTGGATGGGAATAAGGACAACTTTTAACATAAAAATACAAAAATACACAAATTATACAAGAAAAAACAAGCAAATAACAACAAAATTACATAAAAAATAAAAACGTTATTAGTAAAAATATCCATAAAAAAAGTAAAAAATAGAAAAAAATTGCTATTTAATCTAAAAATATTCTATTTTTTTTGTACAAGATAAAATCTATAATGAACGTAGTCAATGAGACAGGAAAACAAAAAGTTAAAAAACAGGAGGAACAGTTAAATGAGAAAATCAAAATTATTAACAGTGTTGGTAGCGGCAGCAATTGGAGTTTCAATGGTAGGATGTGGTTCATCAGGAGGAAGTTCAAGTAGTGGAAGTGGCGGAAGCAGTTCAGGCGGAGACGTAGCCAATAAGGATAAGCCTTTATGTTGGTACAATCGTCAGCCATCAAACAGTTCAACAGGTGAACTTGATAAGACAGCGCTTACATTTAATGACAAAACATATTATGTAGGATTTGATGCTAACCAGGGTGCAGAACTTCAGGGACAGATGGTACTTGAGTACATCAAAAAGAATATTGACAAGATCGATAGAAACGGAGACGGAGTAATCGGATATGTACTTGCAATTGGTGATATCGGACATAATGATTCAATAGCACGTACATGTGGTGTTCGTTCACAGCTTGGCACAGCAGTTGAAAAGGACGGAAGCGTTGATTCATCACCTGCAGGAACAAACGTTGATGGAACATCAAAAGTAGTTAAAGATGCAAAATTAGAAGTTAACGGAAAAACATATACAATCAGAGAACTTGCTTCTCAGGAAATGAAAAACTCAGCCGGAGCAACATGGGATGCAGCAACAGCAGGTAACGCAATTGGAACATGGACAGCTTCATTTGGTAAACAGATTGATGTAGTTGTTTCTAATAACGATGGTATGGGAATGTCAATGTTCAATGCATGGGCAAAGGACAACAAAGTTCCAACATTTGGATATGATGCTAACAGCGATGCAGTAGCAGCAATTGCAGAAGGCTACGGCGGAACAATTTCACAGCACGCAGACGTACAGGCATACCTTACACTTAGAGTTCTTCGTAATGCACTTGATGGTGTAGATGTAGATACAGGTATCGGTACAGCAGATGATGCAGGAAACTGCCTTACAAAGGATGAAGATTACAGATACAGCGAAGAAGAAAGATCATATTACGCATTAAACGTAGCTGTAACAGAAGACAATTATAAAGACTTTACAGATTCAACAAAGATTTATGACAAGGTTTCAAAACAGCTTGATGCAAGTAAGAGTCCTGAAAAGAAAGTATGGCTTAACATTTACAATGCATCAGATAACTTCCTTAGCTCAACATATCAGCCATTACTTCAAAAGTATGATGATCTTCTTAACCTTAAAGTAGATTACATCGGTGGTGATGGTCAGACAGAATCAAATATTACAAACCGTTTAGGTAACCCTAGCGAATATGATGCATTTGCAATTAACATGGTTAAAACAGATAATGCAGCTTCATATACATCAATTCTTTCAAAATAGAATTCTAATTAAAGATTAAACTGGTTGTAGAAGGGGGCTTTAAAGCCCCCTTATTAAAAGAAGAGGAAGTATAAATATGGCAGGAGATAAGAATGAATACATCTTGTCGATTAATGGAATGAGCAAATCATTTGGCCGAAATAAGGTTTTAAAACATATTAGTTTAAATGTTAAACCAGGGTCTATCATGGGACTTATGGGTGAAAACGGAGCCGGAAAATCGACAATGATGAAATGTCTCTTCGGAACTTATCAAAAGGACGAAGGAACGATAATATTAGATGGAAAAGAAGTAAACTTTTCAGGTCCTAAAGAAGCACTGGAAAATGGTGTGGCAATGGTACATCAGGAACTTAACCAGTGCCTTGAGAGAAGTGTTGTAGATAATTTGTTTTTAGGAAGATATCCTAAGAACTCAATGGGCGTAGTTGATGAAGGAAGAATGAAAAAAGAAGCTTCAGACTTATTCAGAAAACTTGGAATTACAGTTAATATGACTCAGCCAATGAAGAAAATGTCTGTATCACAAAGACAGATGTGTGAAATAGCAAAAGCTATATCATACAATTCAAAAGTAATTGTACTTGATGAACCTACATCATCACTAACAGCACCGGAAGTTGAAAAGTTATTTAAGATGATGAGACAGTTGAAAGAACAGGGAATCTCATTAATATATATATCACACAAAATGGATGAAATATTCGAAATTTGTGATCAGGTTTCAGTTTTACGAGATGGAAGTCTTGTTATGACAAAAGACAGCAAAGAAACAGATATGAATGAACTTATTTCAGCAATGGTTGGACGTTCACTTGATAACAGATTTCCACCTGTAGATAATAAGCCGGGAGAAGTTATTTTCTCAGTGGAAAATTTGTCTACTAAATACGCACCTAAACTTCAGAATATATCATTTGACATAAGAAAAGGAGAAATCTTCGGATTATATGGACTTGTAGGTGCAGGAAGAACGGAATTACTTGAAACAATATTTGGAATGCGTACAAGAGCAGCAGGAAATGTAATTTATGATGGAAAAATAATGAATTTTACATCAACAAAGGATGCAATGGATCATGGCTTTGCACTTATAACAGAAGAAAGAAAGGCCAATGGCTTATTCTTAAAGGGAGACATTACATTTAATACTACTATTGCAAATATGAATCACTACAAAAAAGGTATAGCATTATCCAAAGATGAAATGGTTCGTGCAACGGCAAATGAAATAAAAGTTATGCGTACTAAATGTATGGGACCGGACGATATGATTTCAAGCCTTTCAGGTGGTAATCAGCAGAAAGCAATATTTGGAAGATGGCTTGAACGTTCACCTAATATCTTTATGATGGATGATCCAACAAGAGGTATTGATGTTGGAGCCAAATACGAAATATATGAATTGATTATAAACATGGCAAAACAGGGAAAAACAATTATAGTTGTTTCATCTGAAATGCCGGAAATTTTAGGTATAACTAATAGAATAGGCGTTATGTCTAATGGACATTTGGCAGGAATAGTTAACACTAAAGAAACAGATCAGGAAGAATTATTAAGACTTAGTGCTAAGTATTTGTAAAAAAGAGAGGAGCATAAGATATGGCAGAGAAAGGATTTATTCTTTCGGCTGAAGAGGAGTTAAAACTTCGAGAGCCCATAGATGAATATATAGGAAAAATACAGGAACAGATAGATGCTTTAAGATTAGATGGTACAGACAAAGTTAGAAGCTTAAAGAACCATATTGCAGTTGTAAAAGAAAGCAAAAATCTATCAAAAGAAGAAAAGACAAAAATTATCGAAAACGATAAAAAAGTATTAGAAGAGGCAAACGCAGTTGAAAGTCGTAATAAAGACAAAGTAAACAAATTAATTGCAGAAGCTGAAGATTATCTTTCAAAGAATTATAACAGCCAGTACTACAATAAGGTGGTTAAATGTTGTGAAGCTGAAAAAGAGGCTGAAAAGAAAGAGTATGAGAGAATTTGTGCAGTATTAAAAGAAGAACATACAGCACAGTTAAGTAAATTATCCGATCCGGATGAGATTAAAGATGAAAAATATGTTTACAAGAATAAATTATATGATGCGAAGATGGCACATGAATCAAAATGTCAGGAAATCAAAGACAGAAAACATGATGCGTTTTTACATAAGTATCATTTAATTGACTTGTTGCGAATGTCAAAATATACATTTGCACAAAAGAGAGCACAGAGTATAGAAAACTATAAGTATTCATTTAATTTAGCACAGTTTCTTTACAAGAATGGCTTGTATATTGTTATTGTTCTAATATTTATTGGATTATGTGCAGTAACTCCAATAGTAAAAAATACACAGTTGCTTACATACACAAACATACTTAACATTCTGCAACAGGCTTCCCCTAGAATGTTCCTCGCCCTTGGGGTTGCAGGATTAATCCTTTTAACAGGAACGGACCTTTCCGTAGGACGTATGGTTGGTATGGGTATGGTAGCGTCGACCATAATAATGCATAACGGTATTAATACAGGTGGAGTATTTGGCCACATATTTGACTTTTCAAGTATGGGTCCTGTAAACAGAGCAATTTTGGCATTAGTTGTCTGCATTGTACTTACAACATTCTTTGCTATGATAGCAGGATTTTTTATGGCAAGATTTAAGATGCATCCATTTATTTCAACAATGGCTAACATGCTTATTATCTTTGGTTTAGTTACATATGCAACAAAAGGTGTTTCATTCGGTGCAATTGACCAGGCAATACCTAATATTTTCATTCCTCAAATAGGTGGTTTCCCAACAATTATACTTTGGGCAATAGTTGCCATTGCAATTGTATGGTTTATCTGGAATAAAACAACTTTTGGAAAAAATCTGTTTGCTGTAGGTGGAAATCCTGAAGCAGCAGCAGTATCAGGAATCTCAGTATTCAAAGTAACTATGGGAGCATTCATTCTTGCAGGTATTCTTTATGGATTTGGTTCATGGCTTGAATGTAACAGAATGATTGGTTCAGGTAGTGCAGCATATGGACAAGGATGGGATATGGATGCAATCGCAGCCTGCGTAGTTGGTGGTGTATCATTTACAGGTGGTATTGGTAAGATTTCAGGTGTAGTAACAGGTGTTCTTATTTTCACTTCCCTTACTTATTCACTTACAATCCTTGGAATCGATACAAACCTCCAGTTTATTTTTGAAGGTATTATCATCCTTGCAGCAGTAACTCTTGACTGCCTTAAATATGTACAGAAAAAATAAATATTAGAAAATATTTCTTAATGATAAAGCTAAAAGTCGTTCTAATTATCTATATGATTAATGGAACGGCTTTTAGTCTAAATTGGTTTAAAAGCAATTCATAGTTTGTTATAATAAAAAAAACAGGTGGGAGAAATATGGAAATAAAAAACAATACTGATATAGAGAAAACTAATATGGAAAATTACAAAGTTATTTTGGTGGATGACGAAGAAGAAGTAATTGATGCAATAAAAAGCCGAATATTATGGGAACAATTAGGTTTGCAGATTGTAGGCAGTGCAACAAATGGTGTAAAAGCATTAGAATTAGTAGAAAAGTTACAACCTGACATTGTTATAACTGACATAAAAATGCCTTATATGGATGGTCTGGAACTGTCGAGAAGATTAAACGATGAATACAGAAATGTTCATATAATTATTTTTACGGGATTTGATGAATTTGATTATGCAAAAGAAGCAGTGCATCTTGAAATAGATGAATATATGCTTAAACCAATTAACGCTGTGGAATTGTCAGAGTGCCTTAAGCGTGTTAAAAATTCATTGGATAAAGAAAGAGAAGAAAAATTAAATGTTCAAAAGCTTGAAAATTATTTCGATGATGTTTTGCCAATTATTCAGACTAACTTTTTTGTTTCGTTAATAGAGGGAAGAGTTAACGAAAGTGAATATGAGAAATTTTTGCAGGCATACAAGATAGATTTAAACGGACCGTATTTTTGTTGTGCAGTTTTTCACACTTCAGAAAATAATGTTCCGGAAGAAATGTCGCCATTATTATTATCTATGTCGGTTGAGAGAGAGATAAAAGCAAGAATAGTGGGAAAATTCAAGTGTAGGGAGTTTATATATTTAGGAAATACAGTTCTTATTATAGAATTAAAATCAAAAGAAGAGACAGTAGAACTTACTGATGTTTGTGATAAATTCTGTAAGTGGGTTAACAGAGTAATTGGAGCAGTAGTAACTGCAGGAATAGGTATGGTATGTGATAACATATCAAATATTAATAATTCGTATGATGGGGCAAGGGAAGCCGTATCATACAGAGTATTATATGGAACAAAGAGAGCCATAAATATTGATGAAATCACATCAAACAAACAAAATATGGGATTACAGTCAGAAGAAACAAAGATGCATGAATTGTTTAAGGCCATTTATCTGGGAAACGAACAGGAAATAGAGGCTGCAACAAACAGGGAAGTTAACAGAATACATGGTAATTCCAATACGGTTAGCCAATATAAGTTATATACAATGGAAATGGTAGGAGCATTCTACAGATTTTGCGAAAATAATTTTATTGACTTTAACGATTTTCTGGGCGAAATGAGCAACCCTTATGAAAAGGTGCCAAAAATGGATGAAAGCACACTAAAAAAATGGATTGTGCAAGTTTCCACAGAAATGGGAAAACAATTAAAGAGTGTCCGAAACAGTAAATCACGAAGACTGATAAATGACGCAAAAAATATCGTTGCAAACAGATATATGGAAGAAGATTTATCCTTGGATAAGGTTTGCTCAATAATGGGAGTGTCTAATTCATACTTTTCTTCTATATTTAAGAAGGAAACAGGAATTTCTTTTGTATCTTATTTAACAGATTATAGAATGGATATAGCAGCAAAGTTAATTTTAGATACAAATGAGAAAAGCTACAAGATTGGTGAAATGGTTGGATATATGGACGCAAACTATTTTAGTTATGTATTCAAAAAGAAATTTGGAATTTCACCATCTAAATATCGAAATGCAAAATTAAAATCATAAATATATGCAGGGATGGAATATTGAAAAATAAAAGTAAAACAGGCGGGAAAAATCTTAATAGAGGAAGAAGAAAATGGTTTCACAAAGGGGAATTTATAGGTCTTGATATACAGTCAGTAATAATGACTGTTTTAACTATGCTTACAATTGCAGTTACTGTAGTTATGGGCTTGTTAATTTATAACAGATTTAAGCTGTCAGTTAAAGAAACAAATATATCAAGCACTGAGGGCATAGTAGACAGCGTAGTAGAAAAAATGAATTCCGATTTGTACAATATAAGACAGATTTCAAATGCAGCGAACTATAACATTATTCAACAATACGACGTTTCGAGTCAGGAATTTAATAACCAGTTTAGCCTTCTTTACGAAATAAATTCTGACAAAATACAAAGCCTGGTTTTGTACAACAATGAAGGAAAACTTATGGCA
>ERZ773130.2947-NODE-2947-length-11856-cov-4.248792_pt1 | contig 11856 bp, 8 predicted proteins | sample MGYA00511919_ERZ773130 | MGnify/ENA primary metagenome ERZ773130 (study PRJEB29015, sample SAMEA2737851) | human gut metagenome | biome: human gut; feature: human-associated habitat; material: faeces | place: China | collected 2012 ...
GCTCACTCTCGCGCGTGACGGCGGGGTATCTCCTCGGCACGCTCGGCGGCATCGCCGTCGGCATCTGCATGTTCTTTGTGCGCCCGGTGCGCACGCTGCTGTCCCCGCTGCTCACGGTCATCCGTTCCACGCCGGTTGCGTCCTTCATCATTCTCACGCTGGTAATGATGAAAAACGCGCACATCCCGACCTTCATCACCTTTCTGATGGTCTTTCCGATGCTGGCGGGTTGCACCTGCAATGCTCTCGGCGAGACCGATCCCACCCTGCTGGAGGCAGCGGAGATCTACCATGTGCGGGGTTTTTCACGGTTCCGCGCACTGTATCTGCCGTCGATCGAGCCGACGCTGCGTTCCCAGGCGCTGACCGCGCTCGGCTTTGCCTGGAAGGCGGGCGTCGCCGCCGAAGTGCTCTGTTATCCGCGGGACTCGATCGGGCTTCATTTGCATGATGCCAAGGCGCATCTCGAAACGACCGATCTCTTTGCCTATACGCTGCTCGTCATTCTCGTCAGCCTTGCGCTCGAGAAGTGCCTGCGGCTCCTGCTTTCGAGAGGGGGCGCGAAATGAACATCACCTTTGAACATGTGACCAAGCGTTTTGATCGCGCCGTGCTCGACGACTGCACGCTGCATTTTGCCGACGGCAGGATCACCGCGCTCGTCGGCGAGAGCGGGCGGGGCAAAACCACGGTGCTGCGTCTGATCGCGGGGCTGGAGACGCCGGACAGCGGCACGGTCCGTGCAGACGGCAGGGTCGCGATGCTGTTTCAGGAGCCGCGGCTCTTCCCGGCGCTCACCGCGCTTGAAAACGTGCGGTTGGCGCAGCCGCAGCATGACCGCGCCGCATCGCTCGATGCGCTCCGCATCTGCCGCGCGGCGGCGCTTGCCGACAAGCGCCCGCACGAGATGTCGGGCGGTGAGCGCCAACGGGTCGCCCTCGCGCGCCTGCTTGCCTTCGGCGGCGATATTTTGCTGCTTGACGAGCCGTTTTCCGCGTTGGATGCGGCGACCAAGGCGCAGATCATCGCAGATTTGCTTCCGCGTCTTGCGGGCAAAACCGTTGTCCTCGTCACCCACAATGCGGATGAAGCCGCGCTTGCGGACACACGCATCGAACTGTAGATTTGTAAAATAAAAACCCCCGGGTGCAAACACTTGTGTTTGTTGCACCCCGGGGGCTTTTGTATGTCGTTTTTGTTATTTGCCGAGTCCGAGACAGTAGCGGCAGGTGACGGTGCCGCGCCCGTGGCAGTTTGTACAGGTGACCCTGCCGCCGATGCAGGACGTGCACTTCTTGGTGCCGCGTCCGAAGCAGCCCGAGCAGGTGTTCATCCCGCCGTTTGCGTAGTACTGTCCCGCGCCGTGGCAGAGCGTGCATTGCTCCAGCCCATCGCCGCCGCAGGTGTGGCAGGTGCTGAAGGTGGCGCCGTGGCTGTTCTGCCAGACGCAGCGGTCGGTTTTCCCGGCGGGGGACTGTTTGTCGCTGTCGGCGTCGCCGATGCGGATACAGCCGGCAAACAGGGCGGCAAGCAATGCTGCAAAGAGCACCGCAGCAGCGCAGCGGCACAGCTTCAAAACAGGTCGCTTCATGGAAGATGTCCTCATTGGTGTATGAAAGGTACGGGGGTGTCCGCCGTGCAGGCGGGGGTTCCCCGGCTTACAGCTTGCCCATGTCGGCAACGTCGAGGACAAAGTAGGTTGCGCCGCCGACCGTGATCTCGGGGGCAACGCCGTCCTTGCGCAGTCCGCGCCCGAAGGATTCGGTCGTCGGGACGACCTTCTTGTGCGTGGCGCAGTATTTTTTCAGAATGCCGACAAGCTCCGTGACGCGGTCGTCCTCCGTGCCGATGAGCAGCGTGGTGTTGCCCACCTGCAGAAAGCCGCCGGTGGTGGACAGCTTGGTCACGGAAAAGCCGCCCGCCGTGAGCGCGTTTGCCGCGACGGCGCTGTCGTCGTTGTTGATGATCGCAAGGACCAGTTTCATCAAATCATCCTCTCTGTCAGATCTGTGTGCCGAGCACATGCAGACTGTGTTTGTCGAGCTTGGTGTAATCGGGGATCTCATAGCGGTTGTCGTTGACATCGCGGATCATCACGCGGTTGTCGTAGAACACCTTGATGTCGGTGTTCAGACGGATCTGAAATTCGCACGGTCCGCGGTCGGTCTCCACCCACCACTTGATGCCGTAGCGTTCGGTCGCATCGTTGACGCGTGTGATCTTCGGAATCAGATAGTATTCCTCCAGCGCCTCCCGTATGACTGCCTGACTTTCGGGCAGCAGGGTGTCAAGGTCGCGGATGATCGCCTGTTCGATGCCCTCCTCGTCCAGCAGCGCGATGTATTTGTCGCCGCCGCTGACGGGGAAGAGCCGATGCGGCTCCAGTCTTTTGACCGTCTTGCCGCCGAAGTATTCCATGTCCACAAGGCAGGTGCCGGCGCGGGTGAACCGCACGCTGTCGCCGCCGACGTAATTTCTTGTCATGTTCATGCTTTTCCTCCGTCAGTCGCCGAAGCCTTCTTCACGTCTGCCGGCTTCCGCCTGCTCCGCCATCGTCTGGATCTGAATCAGCTTGTAATACTTGCCCTTTGCCGCCATCAGCTCCTCGGGCGTGCCCATCTCCAGAATTTTGCCCTGGTCGAGCACGACGATCTTGTTTGCCTTGCGCAGCGTCGAGAGGCGGTGCGCGATCATGATGGTGGTTCTGCCGCTGATGAGGCTCTCAATAGCGCCCTGAATCTGGCTCTCGGTCTCGGAGTCCACGGACGCGGTCGCCTCGTCGAAGATCAGCATGCGCGGGTTCATCAGTACGGTGCGGGCGATCGACAGGCGCTGCTTTTCGCCGCCCGAGAGACCCACGCCGCGCTCGCCCAGCATCGCCTCGTAGCCGTCGGGCTGCCGCGCGATGAATTCATGCGCGTTTGCCACCTCGGCGGCGTGGAAGACCTCCTCCACCTGCGCGTCCGGCTTGCTGAACGCGATGTTGTTGAAGATGGTGTCGCGAAACATCATGGATTCCTGCTGCACGTAGCCGATCTGCGAGCGGTAGTAGGCAAGGTCGATCTTGCGGATGTCCGTGCCGTCCACGAGAATTTCGCCGTCGTAGCCGTCGTAGAAGCGCATGAGCAGGTTGACCAGCGTGGATTTGCCCGCGCCGGTCGTGCCGACGATGCCCACGATGTCGCCGGGCTCAATCGTGAGGTTGATGTCCGAGAGCGTCATTTTGGTGCGGTCAAAGGAGAAGTTGACGTTCTTGAACTCGATTTTGCCGCGGATGGCGGGGCAGTTCCCCTTGCCGGTGTCGGCTTCATCCTCGGCGTCGAGAATGTCGAGCACGCGCTCCGCGCTCGACAGCGCGTTTTGATAGGAGTCGTTGAGCGTGGCGAAGAAGTTGATCGGTGTGTAGAACATCGACGCATAGGACATGAATGCGACGAGCGTACCCACCGACAAAGCGCCGTCGGAGGTGATGACCCAGCCGCCGCCGACGCCCCAGATGAGCATCGTGCCGCAGGTCACAAAGAAGTTGACAATGAAGGGGAACGCCGTGGAGATGCGCGCGCTCCGCTTTGCCACGTCGAGCCACGCGGTGTTGTACTGCTTGAAGGATTCGCCGCTGCGCCGTTCGGCGGAGAACGCCTTGATGACGCGGATGCCGGGCAGCGAGTCGGTCAGCACCGAAGTCACGGCGACCCACTTGCGCCAGATGCGGCGATAGAAGGGCTTGATCTTCTGCCCGAAGATGCGCGAGCCCATAACGACGAACGGGATCGGCGCCAGCGTGAGCAGCGCGAGCTTGTAGTTCATCGCAAACATAATGACCGCGATGCCGATCATCGAGAAGAACTGCGTGACCACTTCCTGCGTGACGCGCAGCATGAATGCCTGGATCGTGTTGGTGTCGCCGCTGATGCGGTTGATGACCGAGCCGGTCGAGGTCTTGTCATAGAAGCGCATCGAGAGGTGCTGCGCCTTGGCAAACACGTCGTTGCGCAGGGCATAGACCACCTTGTCGCCGGACAGGCGCAGACGGTAGCTGCGGAACATGCTGATGATGCAGAAGGAGATGTGCGTCGCCATCAGCAGCGCGACGATGCGATAGAGCCCGTCGAGGTCGCGCCCCGGCAGAATGTCATCCACGAGGGTGCTGATCATCGTGGGGGGAACCATCGTGAGCGCCGTTGTGATCAACGACAAAATAAGACAGACGATGAGGTTCGGGATCTCCGGCTTCAGATACTTCGCGAGCTTTGTGAAGGTCTTGCCCTTCGACTGGCAGTTGATGCATTCCGCGCCGGGGTGTAGGAGACGCCTGCCGCATTTCGGGCAGAAGCGCATCAGCTTGTCATAGGTTGCCTCCACGGTCTCAAAGGCGCGCGCTTCGTCCTCACCGCCGGCAATCGCCGTGATGTAGTCCGCCGCCATGTCGCAGAGCGAGGCGACCGCATAGGTGAAGCGTGTAAGCTCGGTCGTGTCGCCGCCCTTTCGCCTGACCACCAGCCGTGCATTGCCGTACATGCGCCGTACCTTGACTTCCTCGGTATCGGCGTGCGCCACGGTGTGCAGCACCTCGCCTGCGTCGTCGAGGACAAAGCTGCGCTTGTCTGTCACACAGAGCAGGTTTGTGCCGTAGTGCGAATCTGCGTCGAGGTCGCAAACGACGATAAAGCGGAGCTTCTCACTGCCGCCTCCGAGTCGCTTCGCCGTTTGCTTTGCGCCGTCAAGCAGCGCCGTCGGTATCTCCTTGTTGATCAGGATGCCGCCTATGTTCAAATTGTTTCCTCCGGCATATCCGCCGCGCGCGAATGGGCGCCGACCGGCAAGACAGCCTTTTTTTTCGGGGTGTAAAAAAGTCGTTTTCTTTGCATCAATTTTACCATACGCCCGCCGAAAAAGAAACCGTTTTCCCACCGAATTGGACGGTTTGCCGATTTTTTCGGGAATTCAACCAAAATTTCTACCGACATTTTGGCAAATGCGATGAAGAAAAGGGTGCTTTTTCGGAGCACCCTTTGTTTTTGGTTGTTCAGTTTTTTAGAATTATTTTGCATGCACGGGCAGGGGGATCGCAGGGTTGCTTTCATACGCGGCGATAAGCGATGCGGTCAGCGCGTAGAGGTCCTCGGTGGCGTTCGGTTTGGCAATTGCGGCGATCGCCTGACGGAAGCATTCGACGCGCGCGGGATTGTGCGTCAGCTGCCAGAAAACATCCTCAAAATGGATGTGTTTGTCCACCTCCATCGCCGCGCCGTTGTTGAGCAGGAAGGAGGCGTTGCGGCGCTCGTGTCCGGGAATCGGGTTGCAGATGATGATCGGCAGGTGCTTGGCAAGCGCCTCCGAGGTGGTCAGCCCGCCGGGCTTGGTGACGATGACGTCGGAGGCGTCCATCAGGAGATCGACCTCCTTCGTGAAGCCGAGATTCATCACGCGTTTCTTCGTGTGCAGCGCGTCGATCGCTTCCTTGGCGGCGGTGTTGTTGCCGCAGACCGAAATGATCTGGAAGTCCTGCGGGATGGCGTCCAGCTCCTCGACCACGCCCGCAATATCGCCGTAGCCCATGCTGCCGCCCATCAGCAGCAGGGTGAACTTGTTGTCCAGTCCCAGCAGGGCGCGTGCGCGCTCCTTGGGGATCTTTTCGGAGAACGCCTGGCGGATCGGAATGCCGATCGGCGCGATCTGATCTTCACGGATGCCCTTGCGGAGCAGCTGGGAGCGGAGCAGGTCGTTGGCAATGACGATCTTGTCGGTGCTGCGCGCCTCCTCCCACAGCGGGTGAACGGTGTAGTCGGTGACGACGCCGATCATCGGGATCTGAATGTCATTGCGGGTCTTCATCAGGTCGGTAACCACGCCGAGAAACGGGTGCGTGTAGATGATGGCGTCCGGCGCGTACTGCTTGATGTATTTTGAGAGCTTTTTCGTCAGCTGCATGTTGGCAACGCGGTAGAAGCTGTTGCCGTTCTGTCCGCCGGCGCGTCGGTTTTCCGCCATGGCATAGGATTTTGCAAACAGCGCTTTGAAGTCCTTGGAGACCAGCAGATAGCCCTGCTTGACGATCTCATAGAGCGCCTTGCTGACATAGCGGTAGGCGTCGAACACCTCGGCGGTGTCGCCGTGGGCGGCAAAGCAGTCCTTGATCGCCGCGGCGGTGGAGTTGTGCCCCTCGCCCGCCGTGATGGATAGAATCAGTACCTTCATGTGTATCGCACGCGGGCATGCCCGCGTATTTCCCCCTGTGAACAGAATTCCGCCGCCCTGCAAGACTTGACGGCGCTTCCTTTGCTGTGTTATACTTATCATAGCATACGGGGATGCGAAAATCAACCTTGTATGCGTGTTTTCATAGAACCTTAAAGATTTCGGAGGTTTTCCGCATGGAGAAAATCTATACCATCCCCGTCAACGAGGCGTTTGACGCCTCCGCCGCCGACAAGAGCTGCGGCTGTCCGTTCTGCACGCTGTACAACGGATTGGAGAAGAAGGAGACCGACGCCATTCTGGGGGCGGCGATGATGGAGCCCGACATCCGCATCGAGACCAATAAGAAGGGCTTCTGCCGCACGCATTATGATCTGATGTTCGGCTATAAAAACCGCCTCGGGCTTGCGCTCATCCTCGAGAGTCACCTCGGCGAGAACCGTGCCGCCGCGTTTCCGAAGGGGCTGTCCGCCCTCGGCAAGGATAAGGTCGCGCACCTTGCGGGTATGGCGGACGGCTGCTACCTCTGCGACAAGATCGAGTACCATTTTTCGCGCATGCTGGATACCGCCGTGCTGCTCTACGGCGAGGATGTGAAGTTTCGCGAGAAGTTTGCCGCGCAGCCTTATTTCTGCCTGCCGCATTACACGCGCATGATGCGCTACGCTAAGGTGAAGATGGCAAAGAAACTTTATCCCGACTTTGAAAAGGCGGCGACGGCGCTGGAGGAGGGCTACTATGCCGAACTGAAGGAGGATGTCTCCTGGTTCTGCAAGAAATTTGACTATCGCTATGAGGATGAGCCGTGGAAGAACTCGAAGGATGCCGTGGAGCGCGCGATCCGCTTCCTCGAAGGCGATCTGCATAAGCTGAATGAGAAATAAGAAAGCAAAGAAAAAACAGCCATTGCGGCATTGCCGCAATGGCTGTTTTGGGTTTCATTTTGCGAACCGTTCGGTCACGCGGACGACTGCCGCGTCACGAATGGTGACGGTCTCGGCGCCGAAGTCAAAGACGATCTTCGTTTCGCTGCCGACGACGACCGGTACATAGACCGTGCCGACGTCGCTCGCCGCACCGGTTCTGGAGAAGGGTACGGATGCATAGGTCTTGCCGTCCACGGTGACCTTCGCATTGACGATCTTGTCCGTCGCGTTGGAGAAGGTCAGCTTCAGCATGGATTCCTTGCCGTCGCCGCCGCGCAGGGTGAAGATGTTGTCTGCCGTGCGGGTGACCTCCGCCGTGCGGGTCTCTTCCACGCGCACGACCGTCAGCTCATCCATCGCCGCCGACTTGTGCGATGCGTTTCCGGCGGGGTAGAGCAGACCGACTTCCATCGTCGCGGCGGTTGCCGTGAAGGTCAGCTCGCGCTTGAGGTACTTCTGGCTGTCGCAGACTGCCGTGCGCACGCCGTCCTTGCCTGCTTCGCGGGCGAAGAGGTAAGCAGTCGTGCCTGCTGAGGCCGACACAAAGGCGGTCACGCGGTAGGTCTTGCCCACGGTGAGCCCGGTGATCTGCTTTGCGATCACGCCGTCGCGGCTCTCGTTGCCCGCGATGCGGGCGGAGTAGCTGCCGGCATAGGGGGTCTCGGTGCCGACACTGCCGCCTGTGGTGGTGTAACCGTTCAGGTTTCCGCTCTCAAAGCCCTCGGTGGGGAGGACCGTATCGGGTGTGGCAATCGCCGTCTTCGGGATGTAGTACTTGCCGTTTTCGACCTTGCCACCCGCCTCGACGAGCAGCTTTTCAAAGTTATCGCGGTAGAGGTCGATGATGTCGGTGAGTTTCAGACGTTCGGGCAGACCCGCGCAGTACATGTGGTATGCCGAGTTGGTGCCCGCAACCGGGCGGTTGATGATCTCGCCCTTGCCGTCCTGCCAGATCTTCTCATCCACGGCGTCGGGCAGATTCTTCATGCCGTTCATCACCGCGACGATCGTGAGCGCGACCGGCGTGGTGCTGTCGCCGCCGTGCCCGGCAAGCGAGCAGATGCGGCAGGTGTCGTAGTAGTCGCCGTCGCCGTACAGCAGGCTGATGAGGATGAAGGAGCAGTTGATGCCGGTCTCGCCCACATAGCCTTCAAGGTCGTAGTGTGCGCGATGGCATTCCTGTTCCGCCTTGGTGACGGCGCGCCGCCAGTCGGTGGGGTACTCTTCCTTCAGACGGAATACGATGTCGATGACCTTGCGCTCATAGCTGCCCTCGGGCAGAACCTCCGCTGCATTGCGGATCAGCGTGGGCACATCGTCCTCAAAGTATGCCATCGAGATCATCGCGGCAAACAGCTTTGCCCACTCGGTGGGGTCGCGGTCGCTCGTCACGCCCGCAAACAGGGTGGCAAGCTCCACGGCGCGGTTCGGCATGCCGGGGACGACCAGCCCGAGCGTTTCATTGGCGATGTAGGGCTCGCCGTTGACGTTGAACAGGTTGCCGAACTCGGTCGTGCCGACAAACTGCGGCAGGTAATTCTTGTTTTTGAACAGACCGTAAGCGCCGAACGTGCGGTGTCCGCCGCCCATGTCCCAGACGTCATAGCGCACCCAGTCGTCCTTGATGAGCTTGGAGGCGACCGTGCCGTATTGCGCGTACATGTCGCGCAGGATGTACTGGTTCAGGATGTCGATCGAGTAGTCGTCGTCGTTCCAGATCTCCCACATTCCGGTCTGCGCATTCTTTGTGAGCTTGGTTTCCTTCGGGTTGCGCGAGTTGTAGGTCGCGTAAGGACCGTTGCACATCTCAAACCAGTTGTCCGGCATGGCGATGCGTGCCGTGCCGTCCGCATTCTGCGCAAACTCATAGCCGGACATGAAGCCCACGATCTGCGCGAGGAAGCCGGACTTCATCTTGTCCATATAGGTGTCTGCGGAGAGGACGTAATAGCCGTTTTCCACCGTGTTCTTCTGTGCGGGCTTCTTTGCGGTCTTTGCCGCCTCGCCCGCCGCGGTCAGCTCGTCTGCGGTGAAGACGCCGCCAGCGATCAGGGCATCGGCAACGCGCTTGCCGCTCTTGTTCTTTGCGGAGAGGGTCTGCCAGCAGAGCTTCATTGCGTCGCCGCGCAGGAACTTCGCGCCGTTGCGGATCGTGTCGGTCATGCCGCACTTCTTGGCGAGGTCTTCGGGTTTGTCCCACTTGAAGTCGCCTGCGGCGTCGTCATAGCCGATGGCGCGCAGCATGAACGTGAGGAACTGTGTTTCGGTGACGGTGCCGTTCGGGTCATAGACGGTGTTCGAGCGCCCCTTGGTGATGCCGTTTGCATAGGCATAGCCGATGTATTTGTCCGCCCAGGCGGGAACGTCCTTGAAAGGATGTGTGTAGCTGCCGGCGAGGGCTTCCTTTTCCGCGCCGAGGTAGCGGATGACCTGCACCACAGCCTGTGCGCGGGTCATCGGGTCGGAAAGTCCGAAGTTCGTGCCTGTGTTGTCATAGCCCGCGACGAGATGCAGACGGTAGAGTCCGACTGCCGCGCCGTAGCGCTCGTTGATTTCGGGAATCTCGATCTGCGTGCCGATGTCGGCGTCCTCGCCGACGGCGACGGTCTTGTCAAACTGTGCGGAGATCGTGCCGAAATTGCTTTCTGCGCGTGCGGTGTCCGAGGCTTTCAGCACCTTGCCGTTTTTGTAGTCGATGCGTGCCTTCGGGGTTGCCGCACAGAGGATCTCGCACTTGTTGATGCTGCCCGACCGCCAGATGACGGTGAGTGCGTCCTGCGTGGTCACCTGCGTGGTGCCGTAGAGCGTGCGGATGCGGGCGTTGTCTGTCACTTCCACCTCGGTCTTGCCGACCTTCACGCCGTCCGGGTAGGCGGCGGAGGCGTGCAGCACCGAGACGTCGGCATTGCCGCCGATTTTGATATGCGCCGTGCCGGTGTACTCGCCGAGGATCTCACGCGAGAAGGCGACGATGTAGATCTTGCTGCCCGACAGGACCGTGATGTTCGTGTCCGCGTCGGAGGCAAGCGGGGGATTGTCCTGGTTTTTCTGATAGCCGCCGAGGATGGCAAAGGAGTTGGCGATCGTGCCGCCGGAGAGCTTGACGCCCGTGACGGTCACACCCTCGCCGAGCTTGATGGGATGATGCTGCGCCACGACGAGCAGTCCGCGGTCGAGCGCCTTGAAGTCGATGTTCTCAAAGGTGGTCGCGCCGGAGAGGACAAAGCGTGCGGTGTTGAAGTTCCAGGCAGCGCCGCTCTTGCGGTAGTCCGTGCCGCCGTCCGCTGCCGTGATCGTGACCGAGCCGGTGTAGTCCTTGCCGTACGAGAAGTTTGCGCTCTGCGTGAAGGTGCCGACCAGCACGATCTTGCAGTCCTTCGCAAGGTCAAGCGACGCATAGGCGTCGTCAAGGCTGCCGACCGGGCTTGCAGGCGTCTTGCCGTCGCCGGTGCCGCCGTCTGCGAGGTAGACCGTCGTCAGCGTGCCGACCTTTTCGCCCGTGCCGCCGCCGAGATCCTCCACACGGTCAAACTGTGCGGCAACGGTGGCGAAGTTTGCATTCTGCTTGGCTTTGTCGGTTGCGGCAAGCACGGTTCCGTTTGTGACGGTCAGGATCTTGCCGGGCGTTGCCGAGCAGACCGGCTCATACTTGCCGATCGTGCCCGAGCGCCAGGTCACTTTGAAGGCGTTTGCCGTGATGTTCTGCGTGGTGCCGTAGATGTTGCCGACCTTTGCATCTCCCGTGATCTCCACCTCGGTGGTGCCGAGCTTCACACCGTCCTTACCGGCGGCGGTGAGGTGCAGGGTCGAGACATCGGCATTGCCGCCGATCCTGATGTGCGCCGTGCCGGTGTATTCGCCGGTGATGTAGCGCGAGAAGGCGACGATGTAGATCTTGCTGCCGGAGAGCACCGTGATGTCGGTATCGCGGTCATCTTTCGCTTTCGGGTTGCTTTGCCCGTCCTGATAGCCGCCGAGGATGCTGAAGGCGCGCGCCACCGTGTCACCGGTCAGCTTCGCGCGGTCGCCCGTGATGGTCACGCCCTCGCCGACGGTTATCTTGTTGTGCTGTGCCACGACGAGCAGAAAATCGCCGAGCGCCTTGAAGTCCATGTTCTCAAAGGTCGTTTCGCCGAAAAGCACATAGCGCTTGGGCGAAAATTCATAGGCTGCGCCGCTCTTGCGGTAGTCCGTGCCGCCGTATATGCTGGTCAGGGTGACCGAACCCGTATAGTTTGTGCCGTAGGCAAACGTGTCGCTCTGCGTGAACTTGCCGCAGATCACGACCGTGCAGTCCTTCGAGAGGTCAAGCGCGTCATAGGCTGCCTGAAGGCTGCCGACCGGGTTTTTCGCCGACGAGCCGTCTCCCTTGCCGCCGTCCGCGAGGTATACGACGGTATTCTCTGCCGCCGCTGCCGCGATGCTCATTGCGCCGAGCGCAAGAATCAGCAGAAGCAGCGGAAGCCAAATCCGAATCTGTTTCATTTGCAATCTCCTTTGTTCAGTTCTCCTGCAACCCGTTTTCGGGTTGCAAGAAGGCAGACGCCGCAGCGCCTGCCCGCTTTGCCGTAATCATTTTATCAGTTGCTGAAGAAGTCTTTCCAGCTCCTGTTCTGGTACTGTGATGCGGTGTCAAAATCGTTCAGCTTGCCGCGAACCTCGTATTCGCCGGGTTCTTCGCCGCTTGTCAGCAGAATATCGCTTGCCGCAAGCGTCACTTTTTCCAGGGTCG
>ERZ773130.2954-NODE-2954-length-11844-cov-2.967342_pt1 | contig 11844 bp, 10 predicted proteins | sample MGYA00511919_ERZ773130 | MGnify/ENA primary metagenome ERZ773130 (study PRJEB29015, sample SAMEA2737851) | human gut metagenome | biome: human gut; feature: human-associated habitat; material: faeces | place: China | collected 2012 ...
GCCTTGGCGAGATAGCGATCCGCAAGGCCTACGGAGCCACCAATCGCGGCATAATGGGCCGATTGTTTGCCGAGAATCTTGTAGCTACATTCATCGGAGCGGTCATCGGTTACATCCTGTCGTGCCTGCTCGTGTGGGCATGCCGCCGGTGGATATTTGCCGAGATGACCGACCGCATGTCGGGAACGATGGGCGACATAGGCCTTGACGGCAGCCTGTTTGTGCATCCTGCCATAGCCCTTTACGCCCTTGCGGCCTGCCTTGTGTTCACCACGGTTGCCACGGTGGTTCCCGCATGGATGTCGACTCACCGCAGTATTGCAATAACCCTGAAAGGAGGAGAGTGACGATTATGTTCAATCAAGTATTAAAGCAGTTATGGAACGCGCGTCGTTCAAATGCCTGGATATGGGCGGTGCTGCTCGTGGTGAGCGTGCTGCTGTGGTTTGCGCTCGACATTATATATAATTATGAAGCCGCTCGGCTATGATGTCGACGGACTGCACAACATCGAGCTGCGTTACAACTGGACCACCAATGCCGACTCAACCCTGGATGAGGACAACCGGGCCATATACAATCTCATAAAGGACTATCCGCTGGTCGACAAGATATGCTATTACAGGGGCGACGAGCCGTTCAGTGACAACCGCATGTATGAGGGATTCACGCCCCACAGCGATTCAACGTTCACGGTGTCAACCTTTATAAGGCTTGTCAGTCCGGAGTTCTTCGATGTCTACAACGTGACGCCGATCTACGGCTCCATCGACAGCGAACACTGGTCGCAGGGTGAGTATCCCGTGCCGGTGGTGATGACGCGGGAGTTGGCCGACTCGGTGTTTGGCGACGCATCACAGGCGGTGGGCAAGACCTGCTACAACCCCTACTATCTGATGGCCAACATTTCGACCAACTACAAGGTGGTGGCTGTGGTAGCCGATCAGAAGCCTTTCGGCTACAGCCGTTACGAGAAGATGATCTACATGCCCAATCAGCCCGAGGCGTTGCCCTACAGCAACATCGTCGTGAGTGTCAAGCCCGAGAATCGCGCCACGTTTGCCGAGAAGTTCTACGCCGACATGCGTCAGCCTCTTGAACGCGGTGTATTCTATCTGCTCGGAGCCGAGCCGTTGTCGGCCAGGAAGGAAGCCTACGACCTGTCGCACGGAACGGTCAACTACCTCAACACTACCTACATTTTCATCGCGTTTTTCATGTTCATGGTCTTTCTTATCGTGCTCGGCTCGTTTATGATGCGCACGCGTCGCCGCCGTTGCGAGATAGGTGTACGCATGGCCATGGGCAGCTCACGCCGCATGGTGATGCTGCAGCTGATGGGCGAGGGGCTGCTGCTGCTTGCACTGGCATTGCTACCTGCGCTTGTCGTGGCACTTAACATTGTCAACGCCGACATCACGGTAAACACGTTGACCGACATGTCGGCACTGCGGTTTATCGTAACGTTTGGCACGGCGGCGCTGCTGCTTGCGCTGGTGATTGTGGCTGCGATATATCCGTCGGCCCGTAAGGCCATGAACCTTGACCCGGCTGAAACACTGCATGATGAATGAAAACCCGTTAAATAAATTACCGATTATGAAACTGAACAAGATATTTGCCTGCCTGCTTGTGGCCTCCGCGGCCTGGCAGGGCGGTTACGCGCAGGAAACCAAGCGTAACATAACACTTGAGGAAACCATCAACCTGGCCCGCGCACAGAGCGTGAACGCCGCTGTGGCGCTTAACGAGCTAAAGGCCGCTTACTGGGAATATCGCACTTTCCGCGCCGATCTGCTTCCCGAGGTCAATTTCTCGGCTAAGCTGCCGGGCTACTATAAGAGCTACTCACCCTATCAGCTCGACGACGGTTCCTACACATTTGTGCGCAACAACTACATGCAGATGAACGGTGAGCTGTCGATTTCGCAGAACATCTGGTTTACGGGCGGTACGCTGTCGCTCAACACCTCGCTCGACTTCCTGAAGCAGCTCGAGGGCGACAAGTACAACCGATTCATGTCGATTCCCATCGCGCTGACATTGAATCAGCCCATATTCGGCGTCAACCACATCAAGTGGAGCCGCCGCATAGAGCCGGTGCGTTACGAGGAGGCCAAGGCCGCGTTCCTGTCGGCAACCGAGCAGGTGGCCATGACTGCGATAAACCACTTCTTCAATCTGCTGATGAGCAAGGAGAGCGTCAATGTGGCCAAGCAGAATCTCGCCAACGCCGAGAAGCTCTATGAGGTTGCGCTAGCAAAGCGACAGATGGGTCAGATAAGCGAGAACGACCTGCTGCAGCTTGAGCTAAACAAGCTTAACGCACAGTCGACACTTACCGACAGCGAGAGCTCGTTGAAAAACAATATGTTTCAGCTGCGTTCATTCCTCGCCCTTGACGAGTCGGAGGATCTTGAGCCGGTGTTGCCCGGCACCGTGCCCGAAGTGATGGTACACTATGACGATGCGCTCGATAAGGCGCTTTCCAACAACTCATTCGCCAAGAACATCCGCCGCCGTCAGCTTGAGGCTGATTACGAGGTGGCCAGGGCCAAGGGTAATCTGCGACAGATAACGCTGTTTGCTCAGGTGGGATACACCGGAACCGCCGATAACTTTGACATGGCTTATAGCGGGCTGAAGGACAACCAGATTGTGGAGGTGGGATTCAAGATTCCCATCCTGGACTGGGGAAAACGCCGCGGACAGGTGAAGGTGGCCGAGAGCAACCGCGAGGTGGTGGAGAACCGTCTGCGTCAGGAAACGATGGACTTCAACCAGAACCTCTTCATACTCGTGGAGCGTTTCAACAATCAGCGCGCACAGCTCAATATCGCCGACATGGCCGACCAGATAGCACAGAAACGCTACAACACCAATGTGGAAACCTTCATGATAGGCAAGATTTCGACTCTCGACCTCAACGATTCGCAGACCAAGAAGGATGAATCGAGAAGGGACTACATCAATGAGCTATTCTACTACTGGTACTACTACTATCAGTTGAGGAGCGTGACGCTGTGGGATTTTGACAACAGCACCAGCATTGATGCTGACATTGAATCGATAATTAAGCGTTGAAAAAAATAGGCCGATAGGGTTGAAATGAGTAAATTTGCACCGATGATACTTATAATTGATGATGATAGGGCGGTGTGCCTGTCGCTGGAGCTGCTGTTGAAGCGTGCAGGATATGAAGTGACTTCGGTCAATACTCAGGCCGATGCCATTGACTATGTTCGTGGCAACTCTCCGCAGCTGGTGCTGATGGACATGAACTTCTCGCGCTCGACTTCGGGTGACGAGGGGCTGATTCTGCTCCGTCAGGTAAAGCTGTTTCGCCCTGCCGTCCCTGTAATCCTCATGACGGCATGGGGCAGCATTCCCCTTGCGGTGCAGGGCATACAGGCGGGTGCAAGCGACTTCATCACCAAGCCGTGGAACAATCAGCTGCTTCTGCAGCGCATAAGCACGTTGCTTGACATCGCCGGACGCGAGGATGAGGGCGAGTCGGCGGTTGATTCCGACGGATTTGACCGCTCGTTCATCATCGGCAACAGTCCCGAGCTGATCGCCGTGCTCGACACTATCAAGAGAGTGGCCAAGACCGACGCATCGGTGCTGATAATGGGCGAGAACGGAACCGGAAAGGAGCTGATAGCCCAGGCGCTCCATGTCAACAGTCGCCGCAAGAGCAAGCCCTTTGTCAAGGTGAATCTCGGGGGTGTGTCACACTCACTGTTTGAGAGCGAGATGTTCGGACACAAGAAAGGGGCTTTCACCGGAGCCACCGCCGACCGTGAAGGCCGCTTCTCGGTAGCCGACAAGGGCACGATATTCCTCGACGAGATAGGCGACCTCGACATGAGCTGTCAGGTGAAGCTGCTCAGGGTGCTTCAGGAGCACACTTTCGAGGTGCTCGGCGAGAGCACTCCGCGCAAGGTCGACATAAGGGTGGTGTGTGCCACCAATGCCGATTTGGCGCAGATGGTGCGTGACCGCACATTCCGCGAAGACCTTTTCTACCGCATAAATCTTATTACCGTGACGCTGCCTCCGCTGAGGGAGCGCCGAAGCGACATTCCGCTCCTCGTGCGATACTTTGCCGACGAGATATGCCGCCTCAACGACATGCCGCCGGTGAAGATAGCCAAGACGGCGATGAGCTATCTGTCGAAGTTGCCCTATCCCGGCAACATTCGCGAACTTAAGAATCTGGTCGAGCGCACCCTGCTCGTGGGTGGAGCCGATGAGCTGAAGGCCTCGCACTTTGAGCGTCAGTATGCTCAGCAGTCGTCGGAGCTGCCGGGCAAGATGATGTCGCTCAACGGCCTCACGCTCGATGAAATCGAGAAGCGCACCATTGTCGACGCACTCGAGAAGTATAACAACAATCTGTCGCAGGTGGCACAGGCGCTCGGCATAACCCGCCAGTCGCTCTACCGACGCATGGAAAAATACCATATCGGCCTATGAAGCTGAGATGGATGTTTGCTCTCGTTGCCTTGATGGTCATTGCTGCGGGTGTCATCCTTGCGATGACCATGAGGGAAGTGTCGTCGCAATGGACCGTCTACATCGTTGAAGGCATAATGGTCTTTTGTCTTGTCGTGCTTCTTTTGTTTTACCGCACGTCAATGCGACTGGTAAGATCGGTGTCCAACGGCATGGATCTGCTCCGCGAACAGGATTTCAGCAGCCGTCTAGCCCATGTCAACCAGCGAGAGGCCGACCGCATAGTCGATGTGTTCAACCGCATGATGGACAGCCTTAAGAACGAGCGGTTGAAGCTGCGTGAGCAGAATCACTTCCTTGACCTGCTGATGGGGGTGTCGCCGATGGGAATATTGATTTTCGACCAGTCGGAGATGATAACGATGGGCAACAAGGCCGCCGCCTCGTTTTTCGGCTATGACGATAGCAGTGATTTGATAGGGCGCAAGCTCATAGGCATTCCGTCGCCTCTTGCCGCTGTGATAAAGGGCATGGAACCCGAAACTATAGAAACTGTGCGCCTCAGCAACTCCAAGATATATCGATGCTCGCGACTGTCGTTCATGGATAGCGGATATGCCCATCCGTTTGTGCTCATCGAGCATCTCACATCCGAAATGGTCAAGGCCGAGAAGAAAGCCTATGAGAAGGTGATAAGGATGATAGCCCACGAAGTCAACAATTCGATGGCCGGTGTCAACTCCACGCTCGACACTGTGGCCTCGATGCTCGAGGAGGAGAGCGACGACGCGCTGCACGCCACGGCCGATGTGCTTAGGGTGTGTCAGGAGCGTTGCATGACAATGAGCCGCTTTATAACATCCTATGCCGATGTAGTGAAGATTCCCGAAGCCAATCTGATGCTTACCGACCTCAACGAGCGTGTGTATGCCTGCAAAGAGTTCATGGAGAGCATGTGCAACGAGCGTGACATACGCCTCCACGTGCAGCTGTGTGACGAGTGTGTGCAGGTTAAGATCGACAATGTGCTCTTTGAGCAGGCTCTCGTCAACATACTCAAGAATGCAATCGAAAGCATAGGTAGCGACGGCGATGTCTACATTACCACCACCGCTAAGCCGGCCACGCTCACGATTGCCGACAATGGCGCAGGCATAAGCCCCGATATAGAGTACAAGCTCTTCAGTCCCTTCTTCTCGTCAAAGCCCAACGGACAGGGACTCGGATTGATATTTATAAGTGATGTGCTCACTAAACATAATTGTTTGTTCTCGTTACGTACTTGTGAAGACGGACTTACCCGCTTCAGTATAAGGTTTAAATGATGCGTAAGCCACCGTTCCCGGCGTTAACAAATATTGGGGGAACTGGGTCTAAATTAAATTTTAACACTTGCGGCGTCAACTTTAACTGATTGTAGATGTTATTAAGGTAACTAACGATACTTTCACTTATTTTAAAGACTAACAATTATGAAGAAGTATTTACTTGCGCTGTGCGCTATATTGGGAATCTTTACTGCCGCTCAGGCTCAACGTACTGAATTGACTGTAAGCTACGGCGGATATACTCAGATGGATGCCATGGATTGCCATGACGGAGGTCATGATGTTAACACTGCATGGGGTGCTCTTAACGTGGGCGTGAACTTCAATGTAGCTCCCAACTTCTGGATTGGCCCTTCCTACACTTTCTCAAGCACTACGCGCAAGCACAATTCCGACAACAAGTTCTACTATCACGCAATCATGCTTAACGGTCGTTACAACTATTACCGCAATTCAATCGTGACATTGTACTGCAAGGGCGGTATCGGAACAATCATCTCGCATCAGACATGGGATGACAGCTCCAAGAACAACGGCTACTTCGCATTCCAGATCAACCCGCTGGGCGCTCAGGTGGGCATAAGCAATGTCGTTTCGATGTTTGGCGAGCTCGGCTTCGGTGCACAAGGTTTGCTTCAGGTCGGATTCAAGTTTAATCTGTAATACTCTTTATTGTCGATTCAAGGCGGATTGCTTGGCAACCCGCCTTTTTTGTGTCAATTCAGGACGAGAGTCTGAAAAATTGTTAAATGAGCGAGCGTAATCAATCATCGGTTGTAAATGAATGTTAACCCACGGCTTGATTTCTCGCGTTTAGGCGTTATATAAAAAGGTAAGTGTATAACTTTGTCGCTAAATTTTGTATTTATGCCAAATATATTGACAAGCTTAATAAGCAAGCAAACCTTGAAGTACGGCGAGCGCGCTGCATTTAGCTTTAAGGCTGAACCGCAGGGAAAGTGGATTGACACATCCTGGAATGAATTTAGCCGCAAGGTCGACATGGCTGCATGTTCATTAGAGATACTGGGCATGGAACCGGAGGCTACTGTTGGAGTCTTCTCGGCCAACCGTCCTGAGATACTTATTACCGATTTTGCCGCCTTTGCCAACAGGGTGGTGCCGGTTTCCATATACTCGACAAGCAGTGAGGAGCAGGTTGAATACATAGTCAACGATGCCCGCATCAATATGCTCTTTGTGGGAAACGAGGAGCAGTATCACATAGCCCGAAAGGTTCAGAAACGCAGTCGTCACATTCAGCAGATTGTAGTGTATCAGAACATAAATCTGCAGCCCGACGATTGCAGGACGATGACATTCGATTCATTTCTGAAGCTCGGAGAGGCCGCAGGCGAGTCATGTCACGAAGTCGTTGAGTCACGCAGGTCGTCGGCCACAGGAAGCGACCTTGCAACTCTGCTTTACACTTCGGGAACTACCGGCGAGCCCAAGGGTGCGATGCTCACTCACGACTGCTTCAATGCCGCGCTCGACATTCACCTCGAGCGATTGCCGATGCTGTCCGACAAGGATACTTCGATCTGCTTCCTTCCGTTGAGCCACATCTTTGAGAAGGCATGGACATTCTTCTGCCTGTTGAAGGGCATGAAGGTGTACATCAACCATGATCCGCGTGACATCCAGAACTCGATACGCGAGGTGCATCCTACATGTATGTGCAGTGTGCCGCGCTTTTGGGAGAAGGTCTACGCTGCGGTTCAGGCCAAGATTTCACGCATGAACCCGTTGCAGAAGCTGCTCGTGAAGCGTGCCCTTGCAGTGGGAGCCCGTCGCAACCTTGATTATGTGCGCCTCGGCCGCAAGGTTCCGGCATGGCTTGCCGCACAGTACCGTTTCTACGACAGCAAGGTGTTTGCACCCATGCGTAAGGTGATAGGCATTGAGCATGGAAACATATTCCCGACTGCCGGCGCTCCGTTGTCGGCCAACATCGTGGAGTTTCTGCACTCGTGTGGTATAAACATCGTGATAGGTTACGGCTTGTCGGAAACCACCGCCACCGTTACGTGCTTCCCCACCGTGGGCTACGAGATAGGCACCGTGGGCACCGTGCTTCCGCGAATACAGGTGAAGCTCGGCGCCGACAACGAGATATTGGTAAAGGGCCCCACCGTGATGACGGGTTACTTCAACAAGCCCGAGGAAACGGCCAATGCGTTCACCGATGACGGATGGTTCCGCACAGGCGATGCCGGAGTGGTCGACGACACCGGCGCACTCATCCTCACCGAGCGCATAAAGGACCTGTTCAAGACCTCCAATGGAAAATATATCGCTCCGCAGGCTATCGAGAGCCGTCTGGGCGAAGACAAGTACATCGAGCAGGTGGCTGTGATAGGCGACCAGCGTAAGTATGTGACTGCGATTATAATACCCGCCTTTGAGGCCCTTAAGGAGTATGCCCGCAAGAAGAAGATTCAGTACAAGTCGGTCTACGACCTTGTCAACAACAGCGAGATACGCCGCATGATACAGGAGCGCATCGACAAGCTTCAGAACGGATTTGCCAACTATGAGAAGGTGAAGAAGTTCACGCTGCTGCCTAAGGAGTTCTCTATGGAAACGGGCGAGCTCACCAATACGCTTAAGATACGCCGTCCGGTGATCAATCGCAAGTACGCTCACGAAATCGAGGCGATGTACGCTCAATAATTGACGAATTACATTTTTTTTCAACAAAACATATACTATAAATTTGCTATGATAACTTTCGAGCAGCTAAAAGAGACGATAGAGCGCAAGGATGCGCTGGGGAGGTATCTTTGACATCGACAGCAAGCGTGTCGAGGTAGAAGAGGAGGAGTTGCGCACTCATGTCCCCGATTTCTGGGAACATCAGAAGGAGGCGCAAGCCCAGATGAAGAAAGTAAAGGAGCTGCACCAGTGGATTGACGGCTACGATGAAATAGACAAGGCGGTGGGCGAGCTGTCGCTTGCATGGGACTTCCTGAAGGAGGGACTCGTGGAGGAGAGCGAGCTTGACACAATGTATGCCGATGTGATTTCAAAGCTGGAGGCCATGGAGCTGCGTAATATGCTGCGCCGCGAAGAGGACTCTCTCGGTGCGGTATTGAAGATAAACTCGGGCGCGGGCGGAACCGAGAGCCAGGACTGGGCGTCGATGTTGATGCGAATGTATCTGCGTTGGTGCGAGTCCAAGGGCTATAAGACCGCCATTGCCAACATTCTTGAAGGTGATGAGGCTGGAATAAAGTCGGTTACGATTGAGGTCGACGGACCGTTTGCCTACGGTTACCTTAAGAGTGAAAACGGTGTGCACCGTCTTGTGAGGGTGTCGCCCTACAATGCACAGGGTAAGCGAATGACATCGTTTGCCTCGGTGTTTGTCACTCCGCTTGTCGACGACACAATCGAAGTGAAGGTTGAGCCTGCGTTACTGTCGTGGGACACTTTCCGAAGCGGCGGTGCCGGCGGTCAGAATGTGAACAAGGTTGAGTCGGGCGTGCGCCTGCGCTATCAGTTCACCGATCCCTATACCGGCGAGAAGGAGGAGATTCTCATTGAAAACACCGAAACCCGCGACCAGCCCAAGAACAAGGAGAACGCCATGCGTCAGTTGAGGTCGATACTCTATGACAAGGAACTCCAGCATCGTCTTGCCGAGCAGCGTAAAATCGAGGACGGCAAGATGAAAATCGAGTGGGGCTCGCAGATAAGGAGCTACGTGTTTGACGACCGACGGGTCAAGGACCATCGCACCAATTGGCAGACGAGCGATGTGAACGGCGTGATGGACGGTGACCTCGACGGATTTATAAAAGCCTATCTTATGGAATTTGCCGCTGAAGGCGACAATGCTTAATGTGAGATGACAAAGGACAAACTTACTATAGTTAAGGTTGGCGGGAAGATTGTCGAGGAGGAAGAATCCTTGCGTCAGCTTCTTGCCGACTTCGCCTCGATAGAGGGATTCAAGCTTTTGGTACACGGTGGAGGACGGTCGGCTACGAAAGTGGCTGCCGACCTCGGCATCGAAACCAAGATGGTCGACGGCCGAAGGGTTACCGACGACGACATGCTCAAGGTGGTGACGATGGTCTATGGCGGCCTTGTCAACAAGAGTGTCGTTGCACGCCTGCAGTCGCTCGGAGTGGATGCTCTGGGAATGACGGGTGCCGACATGAACATAATATTGAGCCGCAAGCGCCCGGTCAAGAGTGTCGACTACGGCTGGGTGGGCGATGTCGAGCGCGTCAACGGCGAGGCTCTTTCAGCGCTGATACGCTCGGGCGTGGTGCCTGTTATCGCTCCTCTGACTCATGACGGCGAGGGACATCTGCTGAACACCAATGCCGACACGATGGCCGGCAGCACGGCGCGGGGGCTTGCTCCTTACTTCGATGTGCGCCTTGTGTTCTGTTTTGAAAAGCCCGGAGTGTTGCGTGACGAAAACGATGACGATTCGGTGATAGCGCGAATCGACCGAGCCGCTTTCGGTCAACTTAAAAATGAGGGAATTGTGAGCGGAGGGATGCTGCCTAAACTTGAAAATGCTCTTGATGCAATAGACTCGGGTGTAAGCGAGGTTATCATCACAAAAGCATCGTCACTCGGCAATCTTGATGCCGGAACCCACATTGTAGATAACAAAATGATATAATTTTTTGTGTAAAAGAAGTTTTTAGCTAATTTTGCAGCGAATTTAAGAAAAACGGTAATCTATGAGAATTGCTATTGTAGGAGCGAGTGGAGCTGTAGGTCAGGAATTCCTGAGAGTGCTCGACGAGCAGAATTTTCCGATTGACGAGTTATTGCTTTTCGGCTCAAGCCGCAGTGCAGGACGCAAGTATACTTTCCGAGGAAAGGATATCGTAGTCAAGGAGCTCAAGCATAACGATGACTTTGAAGGCGTTGACATCGCCTTTACATCGGCAGGAGCCGGCACTTCGCGTGAATATGCTTCAACTATTACAAAGCATGGAGCTATCATGATTGACAATTCAAGCGCATTCCGCATGGACGAGGATGTGCCTTTGGTGGTTCCTGAGGTTAACGGTGATGATGCATTCAACACTCCCCGTAACATAATAGCAAATCCCAATTGCACCACAATCCAGATGGTGGTCGCTCTCAAGCCCCTCAACGACATTTCGCCCATAAAGCGCGTGCATGTGGCAACCTATCAGGCAGCCAGCGGCGCAGGTGCGGCTGCAATGGACGAGCTTATGGAGCAGCATGCGCAACTTGTGCGCGGCGAAGAGCCCACGATTGAGAAGTTTGCCTATCAGCTCGCTTACAATGTCATCCCTCAGGTCGATGTGTTCACCGACAACGGTTACACCAAGGAGGAGATGAAGATGTATAACGAAACCAAGAAGATTATGCATGCTCCCTCGCTCGATGTGAGCGCAACCTGCGTTCGTGTCCCCGTGATGCGTGCTCACTCCGAATCAATCTGGATTGAAACCGAACAGCCTATTTCGATAGAGCAGGCCCGTGAGGCATTGAGCAACGCTGAAGGCGTCGTAGTGCTTGACGATCCCGCACAGAAGAAATATCCCATGCCCCTTGATATAGCCAACGAGGATCCCGTATACGTGGGTCGTCTTCGCAAGGACTTGACTTGCGCTAACGGACTTTCGTTCTGGGTGGTTGGCGACCAAATCAAGAAAGGCGCAGCACTGAATGCAGTGCAGATTGCCCAATACATGATTGCCCACGGCAAGAAATTTTAGGCAATAATTGGAAAGAACCTCTGTACAAATAAGATTTATATTAATTTAAGCCTTTATTTTATTAAGGAAGGGAGTCGGCGAGAGCCGCTTCCCTTTTTTTGTTATTGCGAAAAAATGTTTAATTTTGTAACAGTAAAAAATATCGAGCCACAATTATGATGCTTAAAGCGACTTTGCCCCTGGTGACTGATCCGGTACTGATATTCTTCATCGTACTGGTCATAATTCTGCTCGCACCGCTGTTGTTATTTCAATCCTGCCTCCTTAAATTTTTCCAATCTGTAATGATTCTCATCATCCAATTCCTTAACACCATTCTTATAATCATATCCAAATTT
>ERZ773130.2959-NODE-2959-length-11834-cov-8.256388_pt1 | contig 11834 bp, 13 predicted proteins | sample MGYA00511919_ERZ773130 | MGnify/ENA primary metagenome ERZ773130 (study PRJEB29015, sample SAMEA2737851) | human gut metagenome | biome: human gut; feature: human-associated habitat; material: faeces | place: China | collected 2012 ...
GTTCTGATCGTCGATCGTCTTCTTACCTAAACCCATGGTAATAAACTCCTCTCAAACTTTGATTTCTGAACTAGAGTTTCGCTCGCTTTTCAGGGGGCATTCCTGCCCCGCCTGTTACTATTATAAACAAAAACTGTGTACAATGCAAGGACGCAGAATAGATAATTGTTTAACAAACATTTCCTGTGGTTGTTCCAAAATGTGTCTATTTTGACCGAACCGGGCACAAACCACGATGCATCCCTGTTTTTGCGGGCGGCATCTCTCTCCTGCCGTACCATTTTTACCGGCAGGAACAGACGCTTCCCCTGCTGTATACGCCCCGATCAAAATACACCCGGACAAACAAAAGCACCCTTTTCTCCACGGAATGCAGAGAAAAGGGTGCAAGTCAACGTATTCACATGGCCATGCCGGAACCGGCACAGCCCGGTACGTTCACCTCAGGCACTTTCCAGTGAGAAGCTACGATCAGCAGTTCTCAGCGAAGTACTTGATGGTACGGACCATCTGAGCGGTGTAGGAGTTCTCGTTGTCGTACCAAGACACGACCTGGACCTGGTAGGTGTCGTCGTAGCTACGCTAGTTTTTCGCACACTTTTTGTAGTCGTTCCTAATTTTGAAACAACAGTTACAGTACCACAGCGCACAGTTGTCGTACTAAACTCGGCTTGTTCGTACCACTATTATACCACGTTTCAGCGTTATTTTCAAGTTTTTCTTATTTCTTTTTCGGGTGGTATATTTATGCGAACAATAGCGCATGTTCTCATTCATCATCCTCCGGAGAGCCCGGGGCCCAGGGGCCTCCGCCGGGGCGTCTGCCCTGCCCAGGTACTCTCCTCAGTCCGTGATCTTGCGGCTTTGAGGAGTGATGTCGGGGTGGATTTTATGGGGGGGTGAGTAGATACCAGATGGCTGTGTAGTAGGTTGTTTGTGGCCCTTGCAGCTTTTTCCCGGCGGTTTTTGGATTGAAATTTCACCGGACGTGTTTTTGAAGGGTATGGTGGGAGAAGAAGGATATTTGTTTGATATGGGACAAATTATGTGATTCCTTCATTCATTCTGTCTCTGTTTCCAACGAGGACGGGCTCAGCGAGATCTTTATTTTCCCTGGCATCAATCGTCCCCCTAGCACACGGGCCATCATAGAATACACCTTTTTATAGTCAGGCCTTGATACGTTTGGAAAACGCACAAATATCTCGCTATCCTCTGTCAGCTTCTCGACGTCATTCTGAAGTTTTTCTACATCCCGCCAGCTGCGTCACCTTTTCAGCCGGAGATTTTCACCTCTCAACTATTTTTCGTTCTCTGAAGCTCCCCCAGCAGCTCGATTCCTACTCCTCTCCTTCGCCGTTTCTGGCATATTGATCAGTCCAAACCGATAGAACATTCCATAAATATACGTCACGCCTCGGATGTCGCCCAGAGCTTTCGGGCGGTCTACCACTGCTCCTACCTTTTTAATATTGTGCAGTGCCAGCAATACCGAACTCCAGGCCAGGCTTTTACTGTTCTCCCGGCGGTCGATCCAAAGCTCTTTTGTGTATTTCCCATTCCGGCCTTTTCGTATTTCATAGGTAAAGGGTAAACCGGAGTAGGTTTTGAACCGCATTCCAGAATAAAGCAGAACCACTTCCCACAGATGCTCCTCTGTCGGCTCGGTTCGCAGTTTTCTTACTGCTCTGTATCTCCGCTGCCGCTCTGCCCCCACACTGATTTTTTCCACGGGTGCCTCCTTTGGAAAGTACACGCCCTTTTCGTATGGCAGGTACGAGGTGACGGAGGCTCTGGACAATTTAAGGGATGATGCGGTGGAGAAAACTGCATCCTTGTAACCCTGTGTTTCTCTACAATTATTAAAGGTACGCTGCACCATCTCCGCTATGTCTGATTCATAGATCCCGGCTGTGATAAGCAGCTTCCGGACCTTGATGGGGTTGAGGGACAGGGCGTCTGCGATGGCTTGGAGCGTCATACCGTCCTTATAGCGTATTACTGCAGCGTCCATCTGCTCTTTCAAATTTTTCCCGGCATTATACTCAGGCTTCAACTTCTTTCGACCGCCGCCCGGATTTCTGGCTTTATATGGTATTTTCTCGTCCATGATTATTCATGCAACTCCAGCGGCAGGCCATCCGGGTCGTGGAAGAAAGTCATCTTTTTGCTGGTATAACTATCCACACGGATCGGCTCGCATTCAATCCCAACTTCTGCCAGTTCTCTCACCGTCTGCTCCACACTCTCTACACAGAAAGCTAGATGCCGCAGCCCACATGCTTCCGGACGGTTCACACGCTTCGGTGGATTTTCCTCAGCGAAAATCTCCAGCTCCGTGTGTTCATTGACACGAAGATCCAACTTCCAGTCCTTACGCTCTGAGCGATAGTTCTCTCTTATGACAGAGAATCCCAGCTTGTTCACATAGAAATCCTTAGCTGCTTCGTAGTCAGATACGATGATAGCAATATGATGTATTTTTGATAAATTCATTTTTCTCACACTCCATTTCTTTAAATTTTGTTCTTCTTTTATTTTCGTTATAAACTATACAGCAACCTTCAAAAAAAGCCGTGTGAACTTCTGGAGTTCAGTTTGTCCACACGGCCGATCTTATTTCAGTTTTTCGAGGATTTCATCCGCACTCATGCCGCTGGCCAGCAGCTTCTTCAGCACAGTCTCTGCTTCAGCCTTTTTAGCTTCTTCTGCAGCCTTAGCATCTGCCTTTGCCTTCTTTGCTTCCAGAGTGGCCACTTCTTTTTCGGCTTTCTTCAAAGCAGTCTTCTTCTCTTTCAATATGTTCTTCTGCTCCTCAATAGCTTTCTGGATGGATGCGATCTCAGCAGTCAGAGAGGCAATAGCTTCCTGCTTCTCTGCGATTTGAGATGCGTAGTCTTTGGTGATATTGGTTTTGGGACGGTTTTTGCTGCCTTTTGTTCTGGGCATGATGATAACCTCTTTTCTTTTTAATCAAAATTGTTCTAAAAATCCGGGATAACCACATTCAATCTTAATCGAACTATACTCTTTCTTCATATCGTATTCTTGAATATATTCATTTCTCATCGAATCAATATATTGAATTCCAAAATGAAGTCCTTCTTTTAGTTCATCTTCGTCAACCATGAAAAACAAGTCGATAGATTCTCCCACCGCAATAACATTATTAAATGCTAATCCGCCAAAATTGGCACCCGTATGAACTACTAATGTATTTGCAAAACCATTTCCTATGTTTTTTATGTTTACATTAACTTGCAACTGTTTCTTCTTGTCCTCTTTACTTTTACCTAAAGAAAAGCTGCGGGTTGCTTTTCCACCAGACGCCATTGTAACATTTAGGAACGGCTGAATTGCTGCCTTTTCCTTCTGCTCATCCGACTCCTTATAATAGCGAATAGTATAAAACACACCAATAAAGGCAAGTGTTCCGGAAATCATTCCACCAATAATCCCGCCCCAATATGAAGCTAAAGATCCAATCCACGTTGAGTCTATCGTGTCATTTATAGCTAGTTTTGCAATGGATATCCGTATCAGTGCTTCTACCACCAACGTTAGTAGGACTGAAATGGCAATAAATGCGATTAAAAACCACACAATGTGTCTAATAATTTTATTTTTATTTTTCTTGTCTTTTTGAGGATTATATGGTAAACCAAAGCGTTTAAATGTTACCATCACAATATACCCTCCATTCAAATACCGTTCTCACACTTAGCCGCTATTTCAGCGTTGCCTACTGCTCACCACGGAGAGGTGTGCAAAGTTCCGAGCGGCAAAGCTGTGAGAGATCTCCCACAGCTCAAGTTATTACTTTTATCAGTTTTTTTCAAAAGAGATTCTTGCTTGCAATCCATATCCCTATCACAGCTCCAAGTGTATTGAATAGCACATCATTCACATCTGCCACGCCCCTACCTGTAAAATACTGCAGTTCTTCACAACACACTGAGAGCAGAAAAGCCGCAGCGACTATTTTCTTTCTGTCCGTTTTCAATCTCTGACCTGTCCAGCCGAACGGAACATATAGGATCAGATTCAACAGATTACCCGCCCACACACCAGCATTAGGCCACAATTTCAGGTGCAGTCGGATGTTCTCATTATATCCCGGCGCACGGCGCAGCAATGTGATATAAAAAATCAAAAGAACGCTGTAGGCGGTAGGAAACCACTCCTTGTCCCTTCGGTTGAGCCACGCCAGTAAACCAAGGCCTATTAAAATGATTCCCTCGCCTACTGTCAGGTTCGCACTAGTGCTGCAACGGATCTGGTAGACAAACTCCCTCAAACTCCGTAGCCTCTGCTCTTAATGGTCTCCACGACCTGAGACACATATTTCTGGCAGGTGTCATGGTCGGGAGCTTCGACCATCACACGCACAACAGGCTCCGTACCAGATTCACGGACAAGGATACGACCAGTGTCGCCCAGTGCCTCAGCTACGGCCTTGACTGCTGCCTGCACTGCTTCGTCATCCTGTGCAGCTTTCTTGTCGGTCACACGGACATTCTCCAGAACCTGCGGATAGATCTTCAGCGGCTCAGCCAGCTTGCTCATGGGCAGTTTCTTTGCCAGCATAACTTCCATCATCTTCAGGCTGGTCAGGATACCATCACCGGTGCTGGCGTACTTGCTGAAGATGATATGACCACTCTGCTCACCGCCGATACGGCAGCCGTTCTTAGCCATGTACTCATAGACGTACTTGTCACCCACTGCAGTCTTGGCGTAGCCGATGCCCTTCTCGTCAAAAGCCTTATACAGACCAAAGTTGGACATAACCGTGGTAACGACGGTATTGGTCAGCAACTTGCCACGCTCCTTCATGTAGCAGCCGTAGATGTACAGGATGTGGTCGCCAGTGATGACATTACCCTTTTCATCCACACACAGGCAACGATCAGCATCGCCGTCATAGGCAAAACCGATGTCCAGCCCCTTCTCTACCACGAACCTCTGCAAGCCCTCAATGTGGGTGGAGCCGGCGTTGTTGTTGATGTTCAGACCGTTGGGCTGTGCATTGATGACGTAGGTGTCCGCCCCCAGAGCATCGAACACAGACTTGGCGATATTCCAGGAACTGCCGTTGGCACAGTCCAGACCGACCTTCACACCCTTGAAAGAGTAGATGCCCAGAGAAATCAGGTAGCCCATATAACGGTTGCGGCCGGACACATAGTCCACCGTGCAGCCAATGTGTTCCCGGTGAGCGAAAGGCAGCTCCGGCCAGTCCTTATCGAATACATGGAGTTTTCCGTCAATGTAATCCTCAACTAACAGCAAGATTTCCTCCGGCATCTTTTCGCCGTAGCAGTCGATCAGCTTGATACCGTTGTCATAATAGGGGTTGTGGCTGGCAGAGATCATAATGCCGCAATCAAAGTCATCCACACGAGCAATATAGGCTACAGACGGAGTAGTGGTGACATGAAGCAGGTAAGCATCTGCGCCGGAGGCGGTCAGGCCTGCGACCAGGCTGTACTCGAACATATAGGAGCTGCGACGAGTATCCTTTCCAATGACGATACGAGCGGGGTCGTTGTTGTCGTTGCGCTCACGGAGCATATTGTAATACCAACCCAGAAAACGACCGACCTTGTAGGCGTGGTCAGCGGTCAGATCAATACCAGCTTCGCCACGGAAGCCGTCGGTTCCAAAATACTTTCCCATTATGTAATTGTGGCCTCATCCAAAGTATGATTTAACGAATACACGCTTTAGCCGAGTGGTTCCCTCGTTGCCTGCTGCTCACCACGGAGAGGTAGCATACTTGAACAGCACAGCCATGTGGCTGAACACATGGCCTTGTATTTAAACAGTTGCAGTGTTAATCAAACCACTTTTCCGCAGCTTTAGCAATCTTTTCCTCAACCTTCTCAGCAGCTTCCTTATTCTCTGCACTGACAGAAATATAGGTTTTGAGCTTCGGCTCAGTACCGGAGGGGCGCACCACGATAGAGCAATTATCTTCCAACAGGAACTTGAGCACATCAGACTTCGGCAGGCCATCCAGACCCGGGGCGTAGTCCAGCAGCTTAACAACTTTCTTGCCACCAAACTCCTTGATATCGCTCCGGAATGCCTGCATAATGCTCTGCATCTTGGCAAAACCGGCGCTGCCATCGAACTCATAGCTGTGCAGCGTGTTCAGGCAGTAGCCGTAGGTATTGTACAGCTCGTCCAGCTTATCCAGCAGGCTGATGCCCTTGGTTGCATAGTAGCTAAACATTTCGCAGATCATGTAGGCACCGTCTACGCCGTCCTTGTCACGGACGTAGGAGCCGGTCAGGTAGCCATAGCTCTCCTCAAAGCCGAACACATAGCTGTCGGCCCTGCCCTGCTGTTCCAGCTTGCCGATCTGCTCACCGATGAACTTGAAGCCGGTCAGCACATTGATGGTACGCAGTCCATAATGGGTAGCGATCTGCTCGCCCATATCCATAGTAACGATTGTCTTGACCATGACAGGGTCGGCGGGCATCTTACCATGCTTCACGCGCTGACTGCAGATATAGTCCAGCAGCAGCATACCCGTCTGGTTGCCAGTCAGCAGCTCGTACTCCCCTGCCTTGTTCTTGACGGCGATACCCACACGGTCACAGTCGGGGTCGGTCGCCAGCAGCAGGTCGGCGTTGCACTTCTTGGCATACTCCATACCCAGTGCCATGGCCTCTTTGATCTCTGGATTGGGATACGGGCAGGTCGGGAAGTTGCCGTCCGGCTGCTCCTGCTCCTTGACCACGGTAATGTTGGTGTAGCCCATCTCCTTCAGAGTGCGGGTCACAGGCTTCAGGCCAGTGCCGTTCAGCGGGCTGTACACGATAGCCACGTTCTTGTTGACCTCTTCGCCAAACAGAACAGACTGGCTCTTGACCTGCTCCACGAAAGCGGTGTAGACCTCGTCCGGGATGTACTGGATACTGCCGTTTGCCACGCCTGCTTCAAAATCGCTGGTCTTGACGTCCGCAAAGATGTCCAGCTTCTCGATCTCAGCCAGAATTTCCGCTGCGGCCTCGGTCGTAATCTGGCAGCCGTCTGCACCGTAGACCTTATAGCCGTTGTACTTGCTGGGATTGTGGGAAGCCGTCACCATGACACCTGCGGAGGTGTGCAGATAGCGGGTAGCAAAAGACACGGTAGGGACAGGCATCAGAACAGGCCAGATGTTGACCTTAACGCCATTAGCAGCAAACACCCCGGCGGCAACTTTTGCAAACACATCGCTCTTGATACGGCTGTCATAACCGATGGCCACAGACGGCTCTGCAAAATTCTTTTTCAAATAGTCCGCCAAACCCTGAGAAGCCTTAGCCACCGTGTAGACGTTCATGCGGTTCGTGCCTGCTCCAATCACGCCGCGCAGGCCACCGGTGCCAAAGGCAAGGTCACGATAGAATGCGTCCTCGATTTTTGCATCATCCAGCGTTTTCAGTTCTGCCAGTACATCTCCATCGGCGGTGGCATTTGCCAACCAGCGTTCATATTCTTTCTTGATATCCATTTCCGGTCACCTTTCATTACACTCCGAGCTTTCTTGCAGCCCAAAGGATTCCATGTGCAGAGCTATTGCAGCATATTTCGTTATTCATCACCATCTCAACCGCCTGTTTTAACGGAACAACGAGAACATCCAGTTCTTCCGTAGGGTCAAGATTCTGTTCGCCAACCTTTCGGCAATGATTGGCAAAAAATAGATGCATATAGTTCGTTAGCTTTGCCGAACTTTCTACCGTTGCTCCGATATATTGCCAGTCGTCCGAAACATAGCCAGTTTCTTCCAGAAGTTCCCGTTTGGCAACTGTCAAGCCATCTTCGCCTCTCTCAAAGCCTCCTGCAGGAACTTCAATAAGGTCACGGTCAAGGCAATACCGATATTCCTTTTTCAGAACTATATTTCCGGCATCATCCAGTGCCACAATGGCCGCCGCATCGTTGAGTGAAATGGCATAGAAATCATCAATGTGCTGACCATTCGGCAAGTCCACTGAATCTTTTCGCACCTTGACCCATCGGCTGTCTACAAGTGGTTCAGATTTTATTGTCTTCCACTTTTCCATATATCAGCCTCTTACATCCAGAAATTGTGCCTGTCCATGAATGGTTAGAGTTACGGAATCTGCCGGGACAAAGATGCAGTCTCCCTTATAGAACGGAATAGTTCCGTTCTCATGGGAAATCGTACCGCAGCCGTTTACGCAGAGCAGCACACGGAAAGCCAATTCATCCGCCCGGTAATGCACAGTTTGGCGTCGTTCGGTGTTGACGATCATCCGATACACCTCAAAATACTTGCAACGGGTCAGCAACTCAGATGCCACGCCCTGCCGATATTTCAGAACACGCAGCGGCTGTTTCGGTTCCGCGCTGCTGTAAAGATTTGCCACATCCAGTGCCTTGTCGATATGCAGCTCACGCTTTTTACCGTCTTTGCCGATGCGATCATAATCGTACAGGCGATAGGTCAGGTTGGAGCTTTCCTGAATTTCTGCCACCAGCGCCCCTGCCCCGATGGCATGAACCGTCCCCGCAGGAATGAAAAATAGGTCATCCTTATGGATGGGCACCTTTTGCAGGTATTTCATCACCGTGCCGTCCGCAATCGCCTTGCGCATTTCTTCCTTTGTGCAGTCCTTTTTTAGCCCATAGACCAGCTTTGCATCCCGTCCGGCGTCCAGCACATACCACATTTCCGTCTTGCCAAGCTGCCCGTTTTCATGCTCCTGTGCGAAGGCGTCGGTAGGATGCACCTGCACCGACAGGTCTTTCTTGGCGTCGATAAGCTTGATAAGAATCGGCAGCGTGTTTTCGCCCTTATGGCGCTCGCCCAGATACTCCGGATGTGCTCTTAGCACCTCTGCCAATTCCTGTCCATCAAATGTGCCACCCACCACATAACTGGGTCCATCGGGGTGCGTGGAGCACTCCCATGTTTCTGCCAGTGGGGTCAAATCAATGTTTTTCTCAAATTCATCATTTAAACGACTGCCGCCCCAAAGATAATCTTTACCGGACGGTCGGAGCAAAAGAGGCTCATTCTTATATGGCATAGATGCCTCCTGCATTGTATCAGTATTCCAGTTCAAATTTCTGCTTATCGTGGACATTGATTTCCTCGCCCAGCTGCACCTCAATGAGCTTCAGCTCGGTATCTGCCATAACCGTATGGCGGCAGCCCGCAGACATGGTGATCACGTCGCCTGCCTTGACCTTCTGCTCCATGCCGTCCACAACAGTTTTTCCCTCGCCGGAAATAACAACCCACACCTCATCACGGTTCTTGTGGCTGTGGTAGTTCATGCTGTGACCGGGGTTCAGCGTCACCTTAATGGTCAGAGAGGTGGTTTCCACATCCACGACCTTAAAGCTGCCCCAAGACTTTTCTGCGAACATGATCTGCTGCTCAAACTTATCCACGAAGGGCTTAATGTAGGAGCTTTGCTCTTTATCCGAAACCAGAATTCCCTCCGGCGATGCGGAGATAACAACATCATGCAGCCCCATGGCCAGCACAGGAACATCCATCTCATTGATGATGTGGACACCGGAACACTTGTCGTTCAGTTCGCCCTTACCGATAACGTTTTCTTCCATTGCCTCGGTCAGTGTGTTCCATGTGCCGAGATCCTTCCACATACCGGCAAAACGAACGACTTGGATCTTCGGCTCATGCTCCACCACCGCATAGTCAAAGGAGATTTTTTTCAATGTATCGTACTTATCAAACAAGTCCTGATAGTCGGTAAAATCCATCAGCTCATGCGCCTTGTTCATCACATAGCCCAGCTTATAAGCAAACACACCACCGTTCCAAAGTGCGCCCTGCGCAATGTACTGCTCTGCCACATCGGCAGTCGGCTTTTCTTTGAAGGTCTTGACTGTAGCCACATGATCCGCACTTTCCGGAATGATATACCCGTACTTTTCACTGGGATAGGTCGGCTCGATGCCCATCAGCACAAGATTGGCTTCGCATTTATCCGCCTGCTCTGACAATTCTTTCAGGGCTTCAAAGTAATTATCCTCTACATAGGGGTCGACTGGGCATACAACCACGGATTCAGAAGGATCAACGTGCATCACATCTACCAAATAGGCCGTTGCCAGCGCAATTGCCGGGAAGGTATCCCGACGGCACGGCTCCACACTGATGCCCACATCCTCGCCCAACTGGTTGTGAATGGCAGAAACCTGCGTTTTGCTGGTAGCAATCGTCACAGTTGCATCCGTGTCTACCTTCTTGATCTGGCGATAGACACGCTGCACCATCGACTCATAGGTGTCATCATCCTTCTTGAAGATTTTGATGAACTGCTTGGAACGGATGTCATTGGACAAAGGCCACAGACGCTTGCCGGAACCGCCGGACAACAAGATGATATTCATAAACTTCTCCTCTTATCAGAAAGAGTCGCACCCCGGTCCAGGATGCGGCTCCATGATTCTTTAGCGTTCGGCACGCATCGGATTATTCAGGAAATCCTCGTAGGACAGGCGCAGACCGTCTTCCAGCTCGGTCTTGTAGGTCCAGCCCAGATTGGTAGCCTTGGACACATCCAGCAGCTTGCGGGGCGTGCCGTTGGGCTTGGTGGTGTCCCACTTGATCTCACCGGTGTAGCCAACGACCTTTGCCACCAGCTCGGTCAGCTCCTTGATAGTCAGTTCCTTGCCGGTACCAGCATTGACCGTCTCATTGCCGGAGTAGTTGTTCATCAGGAAGACGCACAGGTTTGCCAAGTCATCCACATACAGGAACTCACGCAGCGGAGAGCCATCGCCCCAGCAGGTAACACTGGGCAGGTTCTGCTCCTTGGCCTCATGGAAACGACGGATCAGTGCCGGGACCACATGGCTGTGGGTCGGGTGATAGTTGTCGTTGGGGCCATAGAGGTTGGTGGGCATGACGCTGATGTAGTCGGTGCCGTACTGACGGTTCAGGAACTCGCAGTACTTCAGACCGGAGATCTTAGCCAGTGCATAGGCCTCGTTGGTCTTTTCCAGTTCACTGGTCAGCAGGCAGTTTTCCTTCATAGGCTGCGGAGCCATGCGGGGGTAGATGCAGGAGGAGCCGAGGAATTCCAGCTTCTTGCAGCCGTTCTTCCATGCAGAGTGGATGGCATTCATCTCCAGTGTCATGTTGTCATACATGAAATCGGCCAGTGCTTCCTGATTTGCCACGATGCCACCGACCTTGGCAGCTGCAAGGAACACATACTCTGGCTTCTCCTGTGCAAAGAACTCTTCCACAGCATCCTGACGGGTCAGATCCAGCTCCTTGTGGGTACGGGTGATGATATTGGTGTAGCCCTGACGCTGCAATTCGCGGACGATTGCAGAGCCAACCATGCCGCGATGACCTGCGACATAAATTTTAGCATTCTTTTCCATCATGATTGTTACCTTCTTTTGATGCTTTTGATGAAATTATTTGATAACGCCCTTTTCGAGAAATTCAGCCAGATTGGTCTTGATATGCTCCTCGGCGCGCTCTACGGCGACTTTCTTCATGTCATGATCGACCATGATCCTGACAAGCTCTGCAAAGGTGGTCTTTGTGGGGTTCCAACCCAGCTCACGCTTGGCCTTGCTGGGGTCGCCCCACAGGTTGACAACATCGGTGGGACGGTAGAAATCAGGGCTGACCTCGATAACGACCTTGCCCGTAGCCTTGTCGATGCCCTTTTCGTTCATGCCCTCGCCCACAAATTCCAGCTCAATGCCCACATCGTGGAAGGCCAGCTGGCAGAATTCCCGGACGGAGTGTTGCTCGCCTGTGGCGATGACGAAGTCCTCGGGCTTGTCGTTCTGCAAAATCAGCCACATGCACT
>ERZ773130.2975-NODE-2975-length-11809-cov-5.001106_pt1 | contig 11809 bp, 10 predicted proteins | sample MGYA00511919_ERZ773130 | MGnify/ENA primary metagenome ERZ773130 (study PRJEB29015, sample SAMEA2737851) | human gut metagenome | biome: human gut; feature: human-associated habitat; material: faeces | place: China | collected 2012 ...
CAGTTTCCCTTTCTGCGGGATCTGTACCGGTTCATCCGGGACAATGCAGATCTGTGCCGGGTGCTGTTGGGTCCCAACGGGGACATTGCCTATACCGACCGCATCTGCCGCATTCTGCGGGACAACTTTCTTTTTGATTTCCTGTCTCTGTTCTATCCGGGAGACCGGCAGCGGCTCAACAGCTTCTGTTCGTTTATCGTGTCAGGCAACCTGAACCTGGCGCTGGCCTGGCTGCGGGAGGGCGGGCAGGAATCACCGGATGAGATGGCCCAACTGGCAGGCGGCATCATCATGGGCGGCGTCAGCGCTCTGAAGCCCTGAAAGCAGCGCGTCCTCCGGCTATAAGCCGGAGGACTTTTTTTCGCGCAGGATCAGTGCTTTTTCGCCTTAGCCAGCCGGAAGCCGAAGAAAATGCCGCACACACCGCCCACAATGTGGGTCAGATGGGACACGTTGTCCGTCCTGGTAAGGCCATCGGCGATCTCGCTGCCTAAGTAAAGGGCCACCACCAGCAGCATGGTCAGAGGAATGCCGCCCTTCTTCATCTCCGTAAAGGACGAGAGAACGATCATCATAAACACCACGCCGCTGGCGCCAAGCAGAGCGGAGTGGGGAAACAGCAGGAACTGCACCAGCCCCGTGGCAAAGGCGGTGATGACGATGGTCAGCAGCAGATTCCGGCTGCCGTACTTCTCCTCCAGCCCCGGCCCCACCAGCAGCAGAAGCAGCATATTGCCCATATAGTGGCTGTAGCCCGAGTGGCCCAGAACGTGGGTGAAAAAGCGCACATAGGTCAAAGGGTCCGTCAGCGGGGCCCGGTATACGCAGAACAGCCGGGCCGTGGAGGCCCCGCCGGTGGCGGAATCCAGCACCAGCACCAGCAGGCTGAGGATGGCAAAGCTCAGCACCACCGGTGCGTTGAATCGGATGGCAAATCGTTTCACGAAAAAACCTCTTTCCAAATGTTCTGACTTCGATTATAATGGATGCATGGACTTTTGTAAACAAGGAGGCACGTTTCGTGAACAAACCGCTGAAAATCATCCTGCTGGTGCTGGCGGCCCCGCTGCTGGACCGCCCGTGGCCCCGCGCGGTGGGCGCACAGCTTGCCAAAATATCCTACGCGGTGTTCCTTGTGCATCACGTTCTGATCCAGGAGCTGGCCGCGCACTTTGATCTGGCGGTGCTGTCCCGCCGGGACACGGCGTTTTTGTTTGTCGTCTATCTGGCCGCAACATTTGCCGCAGCGCACGCGCTGCTCTGGCTGCAAAGAACGCTGCGCACCGGCCTTGCCGCCCTGTGCCCCCAAATATAAAGCTCCGCCCGCTGTTTCCACAAAAACAGCGGGTATTTTTTTAACATTGTGCGCCCGCGCCCTCTGTACAAAAACGGGCGGGTACGGTATAATAGAAAATAATGTTTGAAACTAGGAAAGGGGCGTTCCACTGTGTCCGAATTCTCTGTTTCCCTTGCAAAATTGGCCGAGGAAGCCAACCTGACGATTGCCTACACCCCCTGTGAGCTGGATAAAATTCAGGTCACAGCCACCGAGGTCTACCGTCCGGGCATCCTGCTGGCCGGTTACTACGAAAACTTTGACAGCAAACGCATCCAGATCATCGGCCTGACCGAGATGTCCTATCTGGATGAGCTGTCCACCTCACTGCGCAACACCCATCTGGAAAAGCTGTTCTCCTTCCAGCCGCCGGCCATCGTGCTGACCCGCGGCATGCAGCCGCTTTCGGAAATGATGCAGTTTGCCAAGCAGTACGGTGTGCCGATCCTGATGTCCACCGAGATGACGTCCGCCCTGATGGGGCAGCTCATCACGACCCTGAACACCGAGCTGGCCCCCCGCATCACCCGCCACGGCGTGCTTGTCGAGGTTTACGGCGAGGGCATCCTGATTCTGGGCGACTCCGGTGTCGGCAAGAGCGAGACGGCCATTGAGCTCGTCAAGCGCGGCCACCGCCTGATCGCTGATGATGCGGTTGAGCTGCGCCGGGTATCCTACCGCAAAATTTTGGGCACCGCGCCCGCCAACATCCGCCACTTTATTGAGCTGCGCGGCATCGGCATTATCAACGTGGCGCGGGTGTTCGGCATCGGCTCGGTCCGCTCGAGCGTCGAGGTCGAGATGGTCGTCCAGCTCGAGCCCTGGGACCGCACCAAGAACTATGACCGCACGGGCCTGGAGACGGAGTATTATGACATCCTCGGTGTCAAGGTGCCCAGCATGCTCATTCCCGTTATGCCGGGCCGTAACCTGGCCGTCATTCTGGAAACGGCAGCCATCAACAACCGCCAGAAGGAGATGGGCTACAACGCTGCCAAGGAGCTGCTGACCCAGTTGGGCCTGGCAGACGACATTACAAAATAAAAGAGGTTTTTCCGTTCCATGCAGATGATCGCAGACCTGCACACGCATACCCTGTGCGCAACGCACGCATACAATACTTTTACGGAAATGGCCGCAGCCGCTAAGGAGATCGGCTACTGCGCGCTGGCTGTGACCGACCATGCGCCCGCCATGCCGGATTCGCCCCACGCCTGGCACTTCCAGAACTGGAGCGCGATGCCCCGGGAAATCGGCGGTGTCGTCATGCTCTACGGAGCAGAGGCAAACGTCATGGACACCAAGGGCGGACTGGACCTTTCGGAAAGCCAGCTCAAAGCGCAGGATTGGGTCGTCGCATCCATCCATAGCTCCTGCGTGCCGGGTCTGCTGACCCGCAGGGAGGCTAACCGCCTCTGGCTGGCTGTGGCCGAGAACCCCTATGTCGACATTATCGGTCACTCCGAGCAGGAAAACTACCGCTATGACTACGACCTTGTCACGAAGGCATTTGCCCGAAATCACAAGGTCGTGGAGCTGAACGGCAACTCGTTCAACGTCCGCAGGGACGGCATCCCCAATATGTGCGCCCTGCTGCGGGCCTGCCTTGCCAACGGCTGTCATATTTCAGTGGACAGTGATGCCCACAGCACCCACCAGCTGCGGCACGGCCTGACGGCCCTCTACGCCATGCTGGAGGAAATGCAGTTCCCGCAGGAGCTGATCGTGAACGCGACGCGGGAAAATCTGGTACAGGAATTACAACTGCACGGCAAGCCCTGTGCAGAAGAAGTAGGAGGAATTTTGTTATGAGCAAATACACGATTGGTATCGACCTGGGCGGCACCACAATGACCGCCGGTATTGTCAACGAAAATTATGAGATCGTCGGCAAGCTGACCTGGGCCACCCGGCTGCCGCGCCCGGCGGAGGATCTGGAAAAGGCACTGGCCGACCTGTGCCGCACCGTGGCCCAGGATAATAAGGTCGATTTTGCCGACATCAAATATGTCGGCATCGGCACGCCCGGCAGCGTGAACTTTACCACCGGCTTCGTCGGCTTCAACACGAACTTCGGCTATTACGACTGGAACCTCGGCCCTGACCTCGAGGCCCTGCTCGGCTGCAAGGTCTATGTCGAGAACGACGCCAACGCCGCCGCCTACGGCGAGTACATTGCGGGCGGTGCAAAGGGGTACAACGATGCGGTCGTCATTACTTTAGGCACCGGCATCGGCAGCGGCATTATCCTGGGCGGCAAGATTTTGCGCGGCTTCAACTTCGCCGCCGGTGAAATGGGTCACAACGTCATTGTCAAGGACGGCATCCAGTGCACCTGCGGACGCAGGGGCTGCTGGGAGCGCTACGCCTCCGCCAGTGCGCTGACCCGCGAGACGAAGGCCGCCATGCAGGCCGACAAGAACACCATTATGTGGAAGATGACCCAGGACATCGACCACGTCAACGCCAAGCTGGCCTTTGATGCCGCTGCCAAGGGTGACGAGACCGCCCGGAAGGTCATCGACAGCTGGATCGAGTATGTCGGCGTCGGCATCGCCAACGTCATCAACACGTTCGAGCCGGAGGTCATCTGCATCGGCGGCGGTGTGTCCAACCAGGGCGAGGTCCTGCTGGCCCCCGTCCGCGCCTATGCGGAGAACGAGACCCGGAACATCACCACCGGCAAGTTCCCGGTCATCTGCGCCTGCCAGCTGCACAACGATGCAGGTGTGATCGGCGCTGCCGCACTGGGCAGTTCTATTTGATAAAACGCTGATACTACGGAGGTTTCCATGCAGGAACAGACGATCACGGCTCTGTGCGCGGCGCTGACGGCACAGCAGCTGCCCTTTGCGCAGGGGGAGCCGCTGGCCCCCCACACGACGTTTAAGATCGGCGGCCCGGCAGCCTTCTGGTGTACGCCCCGGGATGCAGAGCAGTTGCGCCGCACCCTGCAGCTCTGCCGGGAAAACGGTGTCCGCGTCTACCTGCTCGGCAACGGCTCCAACACACTGTTTGACGATGCCGGGTTTGACGGCGCGGTCATTGACATGCGCGGCCTGTCCGGGATGGAAAACTCCGGCCTTGATACGGACGTGGTGCGCATCACCGCCGGGGCCGGGCAGACGCTGGGGCGGCTGTGCAGCAAGGCGCAGACGCTGGGCCTGACGGGTCTGGAATTTGCCTGCGGTATCCCCGGTACGGTGGGCGGTGCGGTCTATATGAACGCCGGTGCCTACGGCAGTGAGCTGAAGGACGTGCTGGAGAGCGTGACCTTCCTTGACAGTGATTTGCAGCTGCGCACACTGCCTGCGGCAGACCTGGCCATGGGCTACCGCACGAGCATTTTTGAGCAGAACCCCGACTGGTGCATCCTATCGGCCACGGTGGTGCTGCACCGCGGTGACGGAGCCGCTGTGCTGGCCCGTATGCAGGAGCTGCTGGGCAAGCGCAGGGAAAAGCAGCCCCTTGAATGGCCGAGCGCCGGCAGCACCTTCAAGCGGCCCCAGGGCGCGTTTGCGGGCAAGCTGATCGAGGACTGCGGCCTGCGGGGCTTTACCGTGGGCGGCGCACAGATCAGTGAAAAGCACTGCGGCTTTGTCATCAACCGCGGCGGCGCGACCTGCGCCGACGTGGTCGCACTGACCGAGCAGGTCCGGCAAATTGTTGAGGCCAGGACCGGCTTTGTGCTGGAACGCGAAATTCGCGTGGTAAAATAAGAGAGCGGTGGGGAAGATGAATTTTCTGATCGTGACCGGCCTTTCCGGCGCGGGCAAGTCAATGGCTGTCAATGCGCTGGAGGACATCGGCTTTTTCTGCATTGACAACATCCCGGTGGCGCTGCTGCCGCGTATCGTGGACTTCGCCCTGCAGGGCGAAAACCAGCTGAACCGCGTCGCCGTCGTCATGGACGTGCGCGGCGTGCGCAGCATTGAAAAGCTGCAGGAGGCGCTGGCCGACCTTGATGAAAAGAAGATCGACTACGATATTCTTTTCCTGGATGCCAACGATGCAGCCATTCAGCGCCGCTACAAGGAGACGCGCCGCCAGCACCCGCTGGCCGCCGCCGAGAAAATTCCCATCACCGAGGCCATCGCGCGGGAACGCCGCCTTCTGCAGCCGCTGCGCGATAAGGCAAAATATGTCATTGACACGTCGCTGCTCTCGGCGGCGCAGAACCGGGAGCGGGTGTGCAGCCTGTTCCTGGACAAGGGCGAAAGCCCGATGGAGCTGATGGTCGTATCCTTCGGCTTCAAGTACGGGCTGCCGCAGGAGGCAGATCTCGTGCTCGATGTGCGCTGCCTGCCGAACCCCTTCTATGTGCCGGAGCTCAAGCACAAGACCGGTCTGGATCAGGAGGTCGTTGACTACGTCATGGCCTCCGAGGAGTCGCAGGAGCTGCTGCACCGCTATGAGTATATGCTTGAATACGCGCTGCCGCTCTACGTGAAGGAGGGCAAGAGCCAGCTGATGATCGCGGTGGGCTGCACCGGCGGCAAGCACCGCTCCATCACCTTTGCGCGTAAGATCGGTGAATTTTGCAAGAAGCTCGGCTACGCACCCAGCGTACAGCACCGCGACGTGAACCGAAGTCTATAATAAGGGAGAACACCGCCTTGAGCTTTTCTCAAGAAGTGAAAAACGAAATACTGCGCCGCAAAATTTCAAAGCCCTGCTGCAACATGGCCGCCGCGTATGCGGTGGCCTGTTTTGGCAAATACTTTGATGACCGCGGCGTTGTTCTGCAAACCGAAAATGAGGGCGTGGCCCATTTTGCCCAAAAGCTCTATCGCCGCTGCGGCGTGCAGGGGACGGTCATCAGCAAGGAGCGCCCCACCGGCCCCGTGTATGAGTTCAGCGTGAAGGACCCTGACGAGGTCGCCAAAATGCTGGCGCTCTTTGGCCACACCGGCAAGGAGCCGACCCTGCGCATCCGCCCGGAAAACTTCAAATGCCAAAACTGTATGCAGGCGTTCATCGCCACGGCGTTTCTGTGCTGCGGCACGATGACAGACCCCGAAAAGAGCTATAATCTGGAGTTCCTCTCCACGCGGCATTACCTTTCCCAACAGCTGGAGGCCATGCTGGCGGAGCATAACTTCCACCCGCACCGCGCACTGCGCAAGGGCGCGAACACGATCTACATCAAGGCGGCGGATCATATCGAGGACCTGCTGACCTTTATGGGCGCGGGCGGCGCGGCCATGCGTATCATGGACCAGCGCATGTACAATGAAATGCGCAACAAGACGAACCGCCTTTCCAACTGCGAGACGGCCAACATCAGCAAAAGCGTGAATGCCGCCGTGCAGGTGCAGCTGGCGATTGAAAAGCTGCAGGCGGCGGGGGCGCTGAACACCCTGCCCGAGACCCTGCGCCACACCGCCAGGCTGCGGATGCAGTACCCAGACCTGCCGCTGGCCAAGCTGGCGCAGAAGTTTGACCCGCCGGTCAGCAAGGCCGGGCTTTCCCACCGCATGAAGAAGATCCAGGAGGCCGCCGCCCGTCTGGATGCTGCCCCGGAGCCTACCGAAAAGGAAGCAACGAATGCCTGAAACGACCCAAAGACAATTTACCCACCTGCATGTGCATACCGAGTACAGCCTGCTGGACGGTGCCTGCCGCATTGACCGGATGTTTGACCGACTGAAGGCGATGGGGCAGACGGCGTGTGCCATCACGGATCACGGCGTCATGTACGGCTGTGTGGCGTTTTTTGACGCCGCCAAGGCCGCAGGCATCAAGCCGATCATCGGCTGTGAGGTCTATGTGGCGACCCGCACCCGGTTTGACAAGGTCAACCGCATCGACGGCAACAACCACCTGATTTTGCTGTGCAAAAATGAGACAGGCTACAAGAACCTTATCAAGATGGTCTCCGCCGGCTTTACCGAGGGCTTTTACTCAAAGCCCCGCATCGACAAGCAGCTGCTGGAAAAGTACCACGACGGCCTGATCTGCCTGTCTGCCTGTCTCGCGGGCGAGATCCCCAAGGCACTGCTGGCGGGGGACTACGACCGCGCCAGGCAGACGGCCCTGTGGTACCGTGACCTGTTTGGTGCGGAAAACTACTATATCGAATTGCAGGACCACGGCCTTGAGGAGGACCAGGCCGTGCTGCCGCAGCTCATCCGCTTAGCGCGCGAGACCGGCATCCCGATGGTCGCAACGAACGACGCCCACTACATCACGAAAGAGGACGCCAAGATGCAGAGCATTCTGCTGTGCATCCAGACCGGCAAGACCATCAACGATGTGGACCGCATGGAGTTCCAGACCGACGAGTTCTACCTGAAATCCACCGACGAGATGTACGAACTGTTCTCGATGGTGCCGGAGGCCTGCGAGAACACGAACAAAATTGCCGAGCAGTGCAATTTCGAGTTCACCTTTGGCGAGACAAAGCTGCCGTACTTCAAGGCCCCGGACGGCATGGAGAACCAGGAATACTTTGAAAAGCTCTGCTGGGACGGCCTCGAGCGCCGCTATCCCGGCGGGGTCACGGACACTTTGAAGGAGCGTCTGACCTATGAGATCAATGTCGTCAAGACGATGGGCTACACGAACTACTACCTTATCGTCTACGACTTTATCAACTACGCCAAAAGCCACGACATCCCCGTCGGACCGGGCCGTGGCTCCGGCGCGGGCAGTCTGGCGGCCTACTGCGTCGGCATCACTGACATAGACCCCATCCGGTACAATCTGATTTTTGAACGCTTCCTGAACCCCGAGCGCGTCTCAATGCCCGACTTTGACGTTGACTTCTGCTACGAGCGCCGTCAGGAGGTCATTGACTACGTCAACGAGAAGTATGGCCGCGACCATGTGGCCCAGATCGTGACGTTCGGTACGATGGCCGCCCGCGCCGCCGTGCGCGATGTGGGCCGCGTTATGGGCATGAGCTATCAGGACGTGGACCGTGTGGCAAAGCTCATCCCCACAGACCTGAAAATGACGCTGAAAAAGGCGCTGGAGGTCAGCCCCGACTTAAAGACGCTGTACGACGCCGACAATCAGGTACATGAGCTGATCGACACCTCGCTGAAGGTCGAGGGCATGCCGCGCCACGCCTCCACCCACGCGGCGGGCGTCGTCATCACCCGTGACCCCGCTACCGAGTATGTGCCGCTGTCCACCAACGACGGCCTGCCCGTGACCCAGTTCAACATGGTGGAGATCGAGCGTCTGGGTCTTTTGAAAATGGATTTTCTGGGTCTGCGCACGCTGACGGTCATCCATGATACCGAGCTGGCCGTGCGCCGCAAGGACCCGGATTTCCGCATTGCGAACCTCGACTATGACGATCCCGACACCTACGCGATGCTGGCAAAGGGCGAGACCGAGGGTATCTTCCAGCTTGAATCCACGGGTATGACGCAGGTGCTTGTCGGCATGCGCCCGAAAAACCTCGAGGACATTATCGCACTGATCTCGCTCTACCGCCCCGGCCCGATGGACTCCATTCCGACCTATCTGCGCAACCGCAAGGACCCGTCCCATGTGACCTATAAGACGCCGCAGATGGCGCACATCGTCGATGTCACGAACGGCGTTGTCATCTATCAGGAGCAGGTCATGCAGATCTGCCGCGAGCTGGCCGGCTTCAGCTTCGGCCAGGCTGATAACGTCCGCCGCGCCATGAGCAAAAAGAAGCTCAAGGTCATGGAGGCGGAGCGTGAGCACTTCGTCCACGGCTGCAAGGAGCCGGGCAAGGAGTGCGCGGGCTGTGTTGCCAACGGCGTGCCGGAAAATATTGCCAACGAAATTTACGACGATATGATCAGCTTTGCGTCGTATGCGTTCAACAAATCCCACGCCGCCTGCTACGCCTACGTGGCGTTCCAGACTGCGTATTTGAAATGCCACTACCCGCATGAGTTCATGGCGGCGCTGCTGACGAGCGTGCTCGACAACACATCCAAGGTCATTGAGTACACGACGGAGTGCCAGCGCTTGGGGATAAAGGTCCAGCAGCCTGACATCAACGTGTCGCGCGGCGGCTTCACGGCGGACGGCGAGCGGATCCGCTTTGGACTGAACGCTGTCAAGAGCGTGGGCCGCGACCTGATCGAAGCCGTCATTAAGGAGCGTGCCGAGCGCCCCTATAGCAGCCTCTATGACTTCTGCAAGCGGCTGCACGGCACGGGTCTCAACCGCCGCGCACTGGAGAACCTCGTCAAAGCCGGTGCATTCGATACTCTGGAGCCGACCCGCCACGGTATGCTCGAGAGTGTCGAAGGGATTCTGAAAAGCGTCGAGACCGACGCCCGCCAGAATCTGGACGGCCAGATGGACCTGTTCGGCCTGATGGGTGGAGGAGAGGACGAGAAACCCGCAAACGACTATAAGGTCCCGAACCTGCCGGAATATTCCGCCTCTGATTTGCTGAAAATGGAGAAGGAGGTCTCCGGCCTCTACCTGTCCGGCCATCCGCTGGACGCCTACCGTGCCCAGATCGCGCAGGTTTCCACCTGCACGATTGCTCAGCTGCTGGGCGAGGACGCAAAGCAGTTTGACAACCAGACGGTGACGCTTGTCTGCACAATCGTCAAAAACAAGATCATGACTACCAAGTCCAACACGCTGATGGCCTTTACCACCGTCGAGGACCTGACCGGCAGCATGGAGCTGCTGGTGTTCCCGCGCATCCTGGCCGAGTGCCGCGCGGCCTTGCAGGAAAACGCCGTTGTGGTCGCCAATGGCCGCGTCTCCGTCAAGGAGGACGAGGCCGCCCGCCTGATCGTCGAGGGCGTGCAGCCCATCGAGACCTACGACCCCGGTAAAAACTTTGGCATGAACCGCGTGGAGCGCGTCAAGCGTGAGACAAGCGGGGGAGGGGCCGCCGGGTATTTCCTGACCGTGCCCTCCCGCGACAGTGCGCAGATGCACAAGGTAGAAAACCTGCTCTGCAACATTTTCGACGGGGGCACGGTGCGGGTGTATTTCCGCTTCCAAGATACCGGCAGGGCCATGCTGGCGCGGCACATGGCGGTAAAGGATGACCCGCTTCTGCGCGCCGAATTGGAGCGCATTTTGGGCAAGGATTGTGTAAAAGTTCAGGATGTTGAACACTCTGCAAAATAAATCCATACGTTTTGCGCGATTTATCCATAATTTCAGGGCGCAAAGTGTGGTATAATGTGTATGGTCGCGAGATTGTTAAAAATTTATTGTAACGTGATGACCACGCCTGAATAAATCGTAATGGTTCAGGCGGGTCCATAGTTCCCGAAATAGGAGGGGCTCGCTTTATGGCTAAGGAAATCAAAACGATCGGTGTGCTCACCAGCGGCGGTGACGCACCTGGCATGAACGCCGCTGTGCGTGCCATTGTTCGTGCAGGCATCAGCAAGGGCTACCGCATGATGGGCATCCAGCGTGGTTACAATGGCCTGATCAACGGCGAAGTTTATGAAATGAACGTCCGCAGCGTATCGGAGATCATCCACCGCGGCGGTACGATTCTGTATACCGCGCGCTGCCTGGAGTTCAAGACGAAGGAAGGCCAGGCCAAGGGTCTTGCCCGCTGCAAGGAGCTGGGCATCGACGCACTGGTCGTCATCGGCGGTGACGGCTCCTTCATGGGCGCCCGTGCGCTGGCCAACCAGGGCATTCCCTGCATCGGCCTGCCCGGCACCATCGATAACGACATCGCCTGCAGCGAATACACCATCGGCTACGATACGGCTATGAATACCGCTGTCGAGGCCATCGATAAGCTGCGCGACACCACCCAGAGTCATGACCGTTGCTCTGTCGTTGAGGTCATGGGCCATCATGCCGGTTATATTGCCCTGAACGTCGGTATCGCTACCGGCGCTGTGGCTGTCCTGCTGCCTGAGATCCCGTTCGATTTTGAGCGCGATATTCTCGAGCGTATGCGCCAGACACAGGTCACGGGCAAGAAGCACTTCATTATCATCGTGTCCGAGGGCGTTGTCGGTGCGCAGGAGCTGGCCAACCAGATCCAGGCGGCCACCGGCGTTGACTCCCGTGCAACCGTTCTGGGCCACATCCAGCGCGGCGGTTCCCCGACGGTCCGTGACCGCGTGAACGCCTCGCTGATGGGCTACCACGCCATTGATTTGCTGGACAAGGGCATCTACAACCGTGTTGTTGCCGTCTCCGGCGACAAGATCGTTGACTACGATGTCAACGTTGCACTGTCCATGCACAAGACGATTGACCGCGATATGATCGAGATCGCCAAAGCGATTTCCATCTAAAAGTACAGCTTGCAGGGCCGCATTCCGCAGGGAATGCGGCCTTTTGGCATTGTGAAATATTTTATAAGCGTAACCCAGCTTTTATAAGATTTATAAGATAAGATTTTATAAGATTTTTGCAAAAACCTGTTGACATTTGAAAAAAGGTTTGCTATAATAGCAAACGTCGTCAGGAGCAAACGCACCGAGGCGACGCCAGCTATGGGGGATTAGCTCAGCTGGGAGAGCGCTTGCATGGCATGCA
>ERZ773130.2977-NODE-2977-length-11803-cov-6.973698_pt1 | contig 11803 bp, 7 predicted proteins | sample MGYA00511919_ERZ773130 | MGnify/ENA primary metagenome ERZ773130 (study PRJEB29015, sample SAMEA2737851) | human gut metagenome | biome: human gut; feature: human-associated habitat; material: faeces | place: China | collected 2012 ...
CTCAATAAAATTATTCATATTAAATGATTGTAAATTTTCCGCATTAAAAAACATAACATCTTTTTTATCTTTATAATGTAAATATAAATATTTTAAAAAAGCGGTTTTACCAGAATTGTCATCTCCCTTTATTGTTATAAATTTTTTATCAAGAAGTAAACTATTAAAATCATTAATATCACATACTTCTGCAAATTGATTCATTGCTTTATTTTTTATATTATTCTCTGAAACAAGACGTGGGAATACATAATAATCCATAAATTTTTTTGAAACTGTGTTCTTATCATCCTCTATAAACGAATTAATAAATTCTTCATCTTGATATAATTTGTACTGATTACTTCTTTTATATGGTAATTCATTCTCTAATTTATCAGACTCTATAAAAATTCCGTTATTTTTACTTTCAACATATTTTCTTGTTTCAATATTATTCTTATCTGAATCTATAATAATAATATTGAAACTATTTTCATACATTTTATTATTATTAAATAATGTTCCACCACCAACTATATTTAAATTATCTGTTTTATCTAACTCAGTATTTTTTACAGAAATATTGTGCTCATGACCTAAAAGCAATAAACTAGTACCACTAAACAAAGCTTTTTCTAATTCAATCTTTATGCAGTCATGGAACCATTCATAATGATGATGCATTACTGAAATAACTACTTTTATATCTTCATTTGCTTCACTATCAGTTAAATATAATTTATTTATAACTTCTTCTGGAAAATAATGCAATCCTTTGTCATTAGATAATGTAGAAAAAATCGCAGAATTTAATAGATTTATTTTAATTTTTATACCGTTTACATTCAAAAATTTTATATCTAATATTTTGTTTTTACTAAAACATTTGAGTTGTTCAGAATAATCATAAAAATTTTTTAACAATTTTATATCATCATTAAATAAATTTTTATTTTTCTGTTTAAAGAAATTCTCTTCAATATCATTATTTCTACGACATTCTGAATAATAATCCAAATCATGATTACCTGGTACTATATAAAATGGAATATAATCATTATATGATAAAACATCTTTTATTTTTCTTATCAAAAAATTTTTTAAATAATTAAATCTATGATATTGACCAACTTTTCCAGAGAAAGTAATATCTCCTGATACAACAAACATTAACTTGTCATATTTATTTTTTACCGGCACTAACGTTTTAACTATATTAGTGATTTTTTTCTCAGGAAAATATGTATCTTCTTTTATGTGCAAATCACTCAAATGCACTATTAATAATCTCATAATTTATTCCTCCTAAAATATATGCATATACTAATAACATTACGTTAATTTAGCTTTATATCTTTTACTATCAAACTAAATATCTTAGGTAAAAACATATCAACCATTTAAATTTCTTAATGAATCATTAATTATAACACCATTTTCGTCTTTCCAATAATTCCAACCATTATTACTTCCACCCAATACAAAATCTGTTGCACTGCTTGGTGAATTAAAGGTATAATCTTGTTTTAAAATATATTTCTCATTTTCTAATTCTATTATGTTTTCTTCTATAAAATCATCACGCAACTCTTTTAAACTATTTGAATTAGGTAAAGTAAATACTCTAATTTCGCTTCCTGCAAACACAGTTAAAGAATTATCTTCATTCAAATATCCCATTGCACTCAAATTGCCTGCTGTAAGAGTAATATATCTATTAGAATATTCTTTGGGTGCTCTATAAGTACTCTGAACATACGGGAATAATTCTAATATTTTATCAATAAGAACTTGCGTTCTCTCATTTATATCTTCCACTGTCCATTTATCTTTTTCGCAAATAGCAGTATTTAATCTAAGATGCTTTGTCGATTCTAAAATTGATTTTTTATAATTAAAATCACCATTTCCCATCTTACTATTATCAACAGCTGCCGCAAGTGTAAGATTGCCAAGTCTGTTTACAACATCCGTATACTCATCAGCATTCAAATTAGAAATTTTCTTCCAGTAATCATTGCTTGTTTGAGGCATAATATGTTCAATATTTAATGCCTTTAAATCTACACCTATTGGATTATTCGTAATCTCAATTTTTTCTAATATCCATCTTATATTATTTAAAGTATATGCGTTTGCTGTAGAAAGAAATGCTCTTGTTTGATTATCATCAGGCATATATGCAGCTTTCCCTTTATTTTCGTTAATAAGGTAATACATACAAATATCGACAATATTAGTAAAATCTTTTAATACTAATTGTTTTTCTACGTTTTTCAAATAGCCTGGGAAAAATCTAGAAATAGCACTTGTGTCCTGATTATTTATATAACGTCTGACAAGATATGTATTTAAAGTCTTAATAATGGCAGTTATCTGCTTTTTGTCTATCTCTCCTACTCTATAATGTTCTAACATACGCATAGCAAAAGGAGCCGGCATAAAGGACTGCATTCTTCTAAAATCTAAAATATCCTCTCCTATTTCATCTTTATCATTACTTAAATATAATCTTTTAAAATGCTCAGCGTAATTTAATATATCTTCAAGAATATCCTTATAATTTTTATTAGCCGTTACACTTTTCCAAAATTTTTTAAAATTTTCGTATAAATCTTTTTCAGTAACTAAAATATACTCTTGGGCAGCAAGATAAAATCTAAAGAACTCTGAAAGTTTTTTAGATTCTGGAAAAATTTTTTCATATTTTAGCCAATATTTATGATATATTTCTTCCTGATCTGTATTATGTTTATTCATCATTATAAAATTACGAATAAGATCTGCTGGGGTAAGTTTTTCTCCAGTAGAATTAATACTCTCAAATATTTGTTGTGCATCATCACTTGAATCAAGTTCTATCCTTACAATATATAATTCTCTTACTGCATTTATTACATTTATTAAACCATAGTCAGTAACCATCTTATCCAAAGCACTTTGAATATATTTAAAATTGTCCATAATTAAAGAGCTATCATTTGCTTCTTCAAAATTTCCTTCAACAATTTTTAAAAATGTATCATCATCTGATACTGCTGGTCTTAAACGATATTTATATTCATCTTCTTCATCTATGTTTTCCAAATAATTATTTATTAATGATTTGCCAATTCTATTCTCACCATTTTTTATTGCAATTTCTTTTAATGCATAAATAACCAAAAACATTGTTACTAAACGTTGCTGTCCATCAACAACTTCTCGTTCTCTTACAATAAAGTCTGTTTTAGTAATAAGATAAACTATAGAACCTAAAAAATGTCTATTAGATTCTTTTTTTAGAATTTTCTCAATATCATATAAAAGTTGCTTAATCTGTTTATTCTTTTTCCAAGTATAGTTTCTTTGATATACAGGTATAACAAATTGAGAACCAGTTGCTCCTTTTATAAATTCTTCAAACAAACTCATGCTATCAGCTTTCATTATGCATTCTCCTTTAGTTAAAACTTCTTTACTTCTCCAACAACACCCTCGCCTGTTTTTGTACAAACTGTTCCAGCAGTTTCAGGCGTTTATCGGGCAAGTTATAGCGCGGGTGCTTTTTAAATTTAAAGTCGAGCAAATGGCGCAGCCCCTCGCGCAGTTCCGGCGTAAGAGCTTTTTTTGCCGTGCCGGTAAAATCATCATAAGTACAGGGCATAAGCGTTGCGGCGTAGGCTTCAAGCGCTGCAAAGTTTTCTAAATCATCACGCCCGGCGTAATTAAACAGCGCGTTGCCGTGGTCAAACAGCGGTGCGGATGCAGTTATTTTGTTGGTTTTGTTATTTACCATAAAGCCAAAGTTACCAAAGTGGCGGTCGGTGTTAAAAATAACAGCATCAAACACCAGCATGGCGTTCAGCGCGTCAATGTATTCTTTACCAAGGCTTTGGTAATATTCGCGCACGGCTTCCATACCGCCCGCCGTTACCATTCTGCCTATGGGCAAATAGGAATAATCCTTGCTTGTAAATAAATCACAAACGGAACAAAGTTCGCCTTTCCATTTTGAAAGATTATAGCTGACGGAATTAATACCCATTGCTTCTGCAATCTGCGCAGCATAAAATTCGGAATACGGTTCACAGCCGGTGTTGCTTGCGCCGCTTGTGCCGCCTTTATATAAACGAATTGTACCGTTTACCCTGCGCCAGCATTTAGGCAACATACCATTAGTAGTAAATTCCGGGCAGGAAACCAGAGATGTACGCACGCTGCTGCCATAACCGGTAAAGGCAATCAGCGCTAAAAGCTGACTGAAACGGTTATCATAAAGGTTATATTTTTCAAAAGTTCCGTTAAAGCCTTCTTCCACAACCCAATAACAATCGTTAAGCGAAAGCCCTTTGGAAACGCGAATGATGTTCATAGGGCGGTTAATATGCAGCCCGCATTTACTTAAAAAACTGTTTACATACGCGCGGTTTTTAGGTATGGTGCGCTGCTTAAGCCATTTAGCTATGCCGCTGCCGCTAAGTTCCATGCCCAGCGGCAAAAGATCGCGGCACTCCTCATTAACCCATAAAATATTAATATCAGGCGCTGCCGTGTCTTCCGTAGCGCTAAAGCGCACTAATGTTGTATTAAAATGTTTTAATTCGTAGTTCATGGCAGCCTCCTTCAAGTTATGTTTTACAAATTTATAAAATAAAACTACTTCAGAAATATTAAGTATTTTTATTATAGTATATCACAGATTTATATCATAACGAACTTACACAAAAAACAAAAAAGGCACGGCAAAAAACCGCACCTTTTAAGCTGTAAATTAATTATACAATTTTTTCGCCATGGTATTCTTCGCCGCCGCCATCGGGAAGTTCGTTGTAACGGCGGGTCCACAGGTTTTCGTATTTAACGGCCTGTGCGTGGGTTGCGTCGGTGTTTTCCGGCAGTTTTTTAATAACTTTTGCCGGTACGCCTGCTACCAGGGAGTACGGCGGAACGATGGTGTTTTTGGTTACAACCGCGCCGGCTGCCACAATGGAGCCCTTGCCGATAACAGCGCCGTCCAAAACGGTGGAGTGCATGCCGATAAGCACATGGTCTTCAACCGTGCAGGCGTGCAGAAGTGCGCAGTGGCCTACGGTTACATAGTCGCCCAGAATGCAGGCATGGCTGTCGGAAACGTGCAGCACGCTGTTATCCTGAACATTGGTATATCTGCCAACTTTAATTTCATTAACATCGCCGCGGATGGTTACGTTATACCATACGCTGCTGTATTCTTTCAGTTCTGCTTTGCCGATAACTACTGCGGTTTCGGCTACAAAAGCCTTCGGGTCAATTTTCGGCGAATTGCCTTCAAATTTTTTAATAAGCATTGTAAAATTCCCCCTTTTATGCTGCTTACAGTTTTATTGTATATTGTATACAAAATTTGTCAAGCTAAATCAGGGGTTTTGCCCCCTTAATTTTAAAGCTTTCACAAACTGTTCAGTTTTTAACAGTTTGCCGGTTTAAATTTGCCAAAGCCCTGCATTCAGGCTTTCTGCGGCAGGCCGCGCACTTTGGTTAAATAAGTATAAACACCGGCGCATACCAAAATTACACCCGTTAAAACAAGTATCAGACGCGTCGGCAAAAAGCCGCCCAAAAAGCCGCCCAAAAGCGGGCCAACCACGCCGCCGAACTGCTGCGCGCTGGTTACAAGCCCAAAGGCTTTGCCGCGCACGGAAGGGTCGGTAACTTCAACCAGTCGGGCGTTAATATTAGGCACCGCCCCTGCGAGGAACAAGCCGTAAATAAAGGTTACCGCCGCATACTGCCAGATGTTGTGCACAAAGAACTGGCACATATTTATTGCGCCCGCGCAGATAAACACCATAAACAGCGTTTTGGTATAACCGCGCTTCTGCCCGCGGCTACCCCAGTACGGCCCGGCGATAATACCGGCAATGCCCGCCAGCGAAAAGATAATGCCGGCAGTTTTAACAACGTCGTCGTTAACAACGCCGCCCAACAGGTACGATACGTACATGGTAATCAACGGCTGCACAATCATTACGCATACCTGCACCAAAAAGAACATGCTCATTACAAACAGCAGCCCTTTATTTTGCAGTGATGCCTTTAAATCCGCCCAGATATGAATAACTTTGCCCTCACCCTTTTCGTGCTCAACATCGCGCACAAAGGCAATAACCATAATGGTTGCAACAAACAGCGCCCCCGCCGCGATATAAAACGACATGCGCATGCCGAACCAGGCGCTTACATAACCGCCAAGCATCGGCCCGAGGATGCTGCCGGAGGCAACGGCCGTCTGCATAAGCCCCATGCCCCAGCCCATTTTAACGGCAGGCAGGGTTGAAGAAACCAGTGACAGCGAAGCCGGCACAAAACCGCTTACAAGGCCGGCCAAAAGGCGCACGCCAAAAAGCTGTTCCGGGCTCTGGCACATGCCCATCAAGGCATAGGTTACGGCAAGGCCGAAGCCCGCACGTATTGCCATCAGGCGCTGGCCGATACGGTCGGCATGGGCACCCCAGTAAGGCGCCATAATGGCCGCCGTAAAAAAGGTAACGGAATAAATAAGGCCCGTCCACGAATTGACATCAGCCTGGGCTACGCCCAAATGCTGCAAAAGATATACCGGCAAAAACGGCACGCACATGGTATAGCTTGCACAGGTAAAAAACACGCACACCCACAAAACATACAAATTAAGCTTCCAGTGCAGTTTGCCGCCGCCGCGGTCCTCAAAAATATTCATCTATATCATCTCCGCACGATAATATCCTATATTAACATTTTAACATATCCTAAATATTAGTTGTGACATTTGTGTAAACTCCGCGTTTTAAACCGCTTATTGCGGCATAACCGCGGATATTGTATAATTAATTTATTACATTAATAAGGATGTGTGACCGTGAAAGGATTTAAAAAGCAGGAACTGGAAGAACAGGGTTTTATGGGCAGGCTGTTTGGCTCCAAGCCCCAGCAAAACGCCTTTGCAGAAATAAATAATATTTTAACCGAAGCCAAAAGCGCGCAGGACCTGACAAAGGACGCAGCCGCCGCCATTTTTAAAAAGTGGGGTTGCAAATTCAGCGACACCAATATGGACCAGCGCAGCGCCATTTACCGCAAGGTTGCCGACAACGCTTTTTCAAGCGCGCAGGGCAAGGACGACCCCATTTTAAATGACCGCGCCCATATGGCGGAAATTTTGGAAATTCCCGAAAACCTGTGCCGCCTTGCCGATAACGGCGCTAAAAAATCCGCCTATTTTTCGCGCTGCCGCGGACTTGTAACCGGCGAGGAAAAACTTACCATTGCCGCCATTAACGAGCTGTTCGGCTATGATTACGAAGACGGCTTCGATTTCCGCAAGCAGGTTTTTAACGATTACTTTAACGGCGAGTTTGACCGCATTGCCGACGCCAAACGCTTTACGCCGGAGGACGAGCAGCAGCTGCGCGATATGTGCGCCAAACTGGATATCCCCTACGAATTTAAAGCCAATATCGACAACGCTTTAACCAAATACCGCTATTTGTGGAACGCCGAAAACGCGCCTTTGGGCAATGTTAAGGTAGATTTTCCGCTGGAGGACGGCGAAATTTGCCACGCCGCAGGGCAGGCCGCTTTGTGCGAAGTTAAAACCGTTGCCAAAGAAGACAACTACTACCAGCTGACGCGCAAGCTGCGCATCGACGAAACTATCTCCTTTAAGGGCGAACATATCGAGCACCCGCAGGTTATGGAAGAAACCGCCGTAATTATCGATACTGGGTATTTGTTCTTAACCAACAGCCGCATTATTTATTTAAGTAAAAAACTGGCCAAGCAAATCCGCCTGGACGATTTAAAAACGGCCGACCTTTTTACCAATATTATAGAAGCGCACCAGAATGACGGGCAGAGCCTTTCCTTTAAAATGCAGGATGACGCTGCCGAAGTTATGTTTGCCATTCTGCGCCGCATTTTAAAAGACAGGAACCAAAAATGAAAGATTTAATCCGTTTCGTCCGTTCTCAGGACGCCGCACGCATTTTAGAAATTTACGCGCCGTATATTACGGATACCGTTATCTCGTTTGAATACGAAGTGCCAACACCTGAGGATTTTTCCGCGCGCGTTGAAACCATCAGCAGCCGCTACCCGTACCTTGTGTATGAGCGCGAAGGCAAAGTTCTCGGCTACGCTTACGCTTCCCCCTATAACGAGCGCGTGGCGTATGATTACACGGTAGACCTGTCCGTTTATGTGGACGCTGCCTTTTGCGGGCAAAATATCGGCGAGTGCCTGTATGCCGCACTGCTTGATATTTTAGAAAAGCAGGGCTACTATAACGCCTACGCCTGCATAACGGCAATTAACCAGAACAGTTTAAACTTTCATAAGCGCATGGGCTTTGAGGATGCCGGCACGCACAAACTTGCCGGGTTTAAGCACGGCCGCTGGCTGGATGTATGCTGGTACAGCAAGCGCCTGAAGGCGGATACCGAAGCACCGCAGCCGTTAAAGCCTGTCAGTGCATTCAGCAATAATGATTTATTGCAGCCGCACGAAACCTATAAAAAATAAACAGCTTAAAATTATATAACAGGTAAAAAATAACCTGCCGCGTTAATGCAGCAGGTTATTTTTATTATTGACTGATTTTTATTTTTACAGCATAATATATAAGCCGTGACTCTTTCCGGTAGGAAGGAGGTGTACATTTGGAAAATATTATCATCCCATTCTTCGTATCTGTCGCAGCAGGCATAGTATCGTACTATATCTGCAAGTGGCTCGTACAATATGAGTGTAGAGAAAATTCTCTGCACTTTATTTTTTTGATATGATGAGAGTGATTGGATAACGTCAAGTGGTTTGGGTTTCTACACCCGTCGTCTAGCGTGTTAACCACCTCTCATCTTTGTGCATTCGATTAAGCAAGTTGGGATTATCTCCCGGGTAACTAGCGAACATGAATCAATTATGAGTCTGGTGCTGCCAATCTTTTTACATTTAAGAAAGGAGATTTTTGTATGATTGCTGTTGGTATTGATGTTTCTAAGTACAAAAGTACCGTTGCCATTATTTCTAATACCGGCGAGATACTGTTGCCACCCAAAGTATATACCAATACTTACAGCGCACTGCTTTCTTTAGTTTCTTTGCTAAAAAAGCAAAATGATGATATACGGATAGTAATGGAGGCTACCGGGCACTATCACTATCCCATTTTAAAATTGTTATTGGGCCACCACTTTTTTGTTTCTGTCGTAAACCCTTACATAATAAAAAAATATAACGACAATAACCTGCGCAAAGTTAAAACGGATAAACAGGATGCCATCCGCTTAGCCTTTTATGCTTTGGAAAAGTCCTACTGCCTTAACGCTTATGTGCCTGCCGGAGAAAAATATGCCGATTTAAAATTTTTATATCAGCAATACACTCAAAGAATTCATATTATTCAAAAAGAAAAAATTAACCTTTGCCATTTACTTGAAGAATCCATGCCGGGTCTTTATGATATGCTTTCTACCAGCGTAAGAAACCCAAGTAAAAATTTGCTGTATTCCTTTGTTAAGCGTTTCAAAAGCTTTAACCGTATAAAACGTATGGGCAAGGAACGCTTTTTAAACAGTTATTTTAAAATGGCTGCCGAAATAGGCAGCAGAAGAAGAAAAAACTATGCGTTAGATATTTATGAAATGGCTAAGGACTGCATTGCAACAGGAAGCACCGAACCTTATTCCACTATGGCCCAAGAAGAATGCCTTCGTTCACTGATACTGGCAGAAGAAGCAGCCAACAGGCTCTGCGAACAGATGAACAGTATCGCCAATACTTTACCGGAATACCCTTTAGTACGTTCTATGTATGGGGTAGGTGATAAAATAGCTCCGCAGCTTATTGCATGATATTCGTAAGTTCAAAAGCGGCAAAGCATTAAATGCATATGCAGGAAACGACGCACCTCCATATCAATCCGGACAGTTCGAGAGTAAAAACAGGCATATCTCAAAAAGAGGTTCAACAGAATTACGCAAAGTATGCTTTGAAATCATGTGCTGCATAAAGGTACATAAATCACCTGAAGACCCTATTTATAAATTTATGCAAAAGAAAGAAAACGAAGGAAAAGCTAAGAAAGTAGCTATAATGGCAGGTATAAATAAGTTTTTAAGAATATATTACGCAAGGGTAAGCGAAGTATATCAAAAAGCTTTATAAAACTAACAACATCAACATCTGTTAAAATACAAAAAGCAGCAAGGTTTATTAAGTGCGCCCTTTTTTATCTTTATAAAAAATTTAAAAATCTCTTGACTTTTCTTAGCAAGGCTGGACAGGTACTTATAATCACAGCCAGCCTAAATAAAAAAACCGGGAGTTGCCGCTCCCGGTTTTTTGTTTTGATGTGTACATTTGGACATCATCAATCCCATTTCGTGCTTTCATTATAGCACGGCTTAATTTAAAAAGCAAATAGATAAGGCCTGCAACAATACGGTTTTTGCCGTATTATTTTCTGTACCCTTTGCATTTATCAAGGTATTCGCCAACAATTTTCACGGCGCAGTAATCGCCGCACATTGAGCACGCTTCGTCATCGGCTTTGTTCTTTTTATCGCGGTAGGCCTGCGCTTTAACCGGGTCTATGGCAAGTTCAATCTGTTTTTTCCAGTCCAGGTTTTTGCGCGCTTTCGCCATTTCCAAATCCCACGCTACGGCTTTGGGCAAACCTTTGGCAACATCGGCCGCATGGCCTGCAATACGCGCTGCAATTACGCCTTCGCGCACGTCATTAATATCGGGCAGGCCCAAATGCTCGGCAGGCGTTACATAGCACAAAAAGTCCGCACCGCTCATGGCAGCCAGCGTGCCGCCGATAGCGGAGGTAATATGGTCATACCCCGGCGCAACGTCCGTAACGAGAGGCCCCAGCACATAAAAAGGCGCACCGTGGCACACGCGTTTCTGCAGCTGCATGTTGGCGGCAATCTGGTTGTAAGGCACGTGTCCCGGCCCTTCCACCATTACCTGCACGCCTTTTGCCCATGCGCGCTGCGTCAGTTCGCCAAGGCTCAAAAGCTCCTGCAATTGCGCGCGGTCGCTTGCGTCGGCCAGGCAGCCGGGGCGCAAACCGTCGCCCAAACTAATGGTAACGTCATACTCGGCGCAGATGTCCAAAATTTCGTCATAGTATTCATACAGCGGGTTTTCTTTGCCGTTGTGCAGCATCCAGCCGGTAATAAAGCTGCCGCCGCGGCTTACAACATCCATCACACGCCCTTCGCCGGTCAGCATGTCAAGCACGTTTTTGTTAATACCGCAGTGTATCGTCATAAAGTCTGCGCCGTCTGCCGCCTGCTGGCGGATAACTTCAAACAAATCTTCTTTCGTCATTTCCACAACAGCGCCGCGTTTTTTTATGGTTTCCACCGTGGCCTGGTAAATAGGCACCGTGCCCACCATAACCGTGCTGGCACCGATAATGGCCCTGCGCGAAGCGTCGATATTGTCGCCGGTCGATAAATCCATCACGCTGTCGGCGCCCGCTGCAATCGCTGCCGCCAGCTTTTCAAGCTCCGGCTCCGGGTCGGGATAGCTGCTGGAGGTGCCGATATTGGCGTTGACCTTAACACTCAAACCCTGCCCCACTCCGCGCGGGGTTACGTTTTTATGGTTTATATTAAGCGGTATGGCAATAGTGCCTTCGGCCACGCCCTTGCGGATAAATTCTTCCGTTACGCCTTCGTAGGCTGCCACCTGCTTCATTGCTTCGGTAATAATGCCTTTTCGGGCAAGCTGCATTTGTGTTGCCAAAAAATCACTTCCTTTACTGTTAATATTTCTATTATACAGTAAATCTGCGCAATACTCTACC
>ERZ773130.2981-NODE-2981-length-11790-cov-3.420793_pt1 | contig 11790 bp, 10 predicted proteins | sample MGYA00511919_ERZ773130 | MGnify/ENA primary metagenome ERZ773130 (study PRJEB29015, sample SAMEA2737851) | human gut metagenome | biome: human gut; feature: human-associated habitat; material: faeces | place: China | collected 2012 ...
GGCCACCCAGATTAAAACGGTAATATCCATGACTTTCCCTCCTTATAAGTTTCGTTTCACGCTCTCCATGCCCTTTATTTTGCGGAGATTCTCGAGGACGACGCTCAGGCTCTCCGCATTTTTGACGTAGAGGCTCAGGGTTCCTTCGAAAATGCCGTCGTGGCTCTGGATGCCTATTTCGCGGATGTTGATGCTGAAATCGCGGCTGATGACATTGGCCAGATCCAGCAGAATGCCCGTGCGGTCGATGCCGCGCAACTCGATGGTCGAAAGGTAGGAGACGGCCTTGTGCTGCGACCACTTGATCTCGTCCTTGATGATGTTGCGCCCGAACTGCGATGCGAGCCGGTTCAGCTCCTCGCAGGTGGCCTTGTGGACGATGATCTTGCCCGACTGCGGATCGCGGAATCCCACGACCTTGTCGCCCGGAATGGGTTTGCAGCACTCGGCGACGACGAATTCCGGCGACGTGTCGTCCGCCGCCTCGTCGATCGCCGGCGTTTCGTCGTCCTCGCTCTCCGGCCTCGCCTTTTTTGGGATGAACAGCGTCCAGAATTTCAGGATCTTGCTCGCCGAGTTGACTTTCAGATGCTTCTCTATATCGTCCAGCCGGATGATGCCTGCACCGATTTTGCTGTAAAACTCCTCCTTGGTCGCACATTCGTATGCCGGAACCAACTTGCGCAATACACGTCCCGAAAGGTTGATATTGAGTTTGGCGAGCCGCTCGGTGAGCGTTGCCATACCCCGTTCGATGTTGTTCTGCTGTTCGCGTTTGAGGAAGTTCTTGATCGATTGCTTGGCCTTGCTCGTCGTCACCAGGTCGAGCCATTCGGCTTTGGGACGTGCGTTGTCGGCCGTGATGATCTCGATCTGATCGCCGCTCGAAATCTGCGTCGTGACGGGTTCGAGCTTATGGTTGATCTTCGCGCCGATCGCCTTGTTGCCGACGTTGGTGTGGATGTCGTAGGCGAAATCGAGCGCCGTGGCGCCGAAGGGCAGCCGGCGAGGCTCGCCTTTCGGTGTGAAGACGACGATTTCGGAGGTGTAGAGCGACAGCTTGAAGTTATCCAGAAAGTCGACGGCGTTTTCCGTCGGCGAGTTGAGCGCATCGCGGATCTTTTTGAGCCACTTGTCCAGCTCGTCCTCGTTCTGCGAAATGGTCTCCTGCTTGTACTTCCAGTGGGCGGCCACTCCCCTTTCGGCGATGTCGTCCATGCGCTGCGTGCGGATCTGCACCTCGACCCATACGCCGTCGGGGCTCATCACCGTCGAGTGCAGCGCCTCGTAACCGTTGGCTTTCGGGGTGTTGATCCAGTCGCGCAGGCGGTCGGGCTTGGGCGTGTAGATGTCCGTGATCGTAGCATAGATCTGGTAACACTGCGTCTTTTCCGACGGGAAGGGCAGCGGTTTGAAGACGATGCGGATGGCGAACAGATCGTAGACCTCTTCGAAAGGAATCTGTTTGCGCTGCATCTTCATCCAGATCGAGTAGATGCTCTTGACACGGGCCGAAATCTCGAAATTGATGCCGTCGTGCCGCAGCGCTTCGACGATCGGAGCGTTGAAGCGTGCGATGAACTCCTGGCGCGACGCCTCCGTCTCGTCCAGTTTGCGGCTGATCTCCTCGTACTGCTCCGGAAAACGGTACTTCATGCAGAGGTCTTCCAGTTCGCTTTTGATCGAATAAAGCCCCAGCCGGTAGGCCAGCGGCGCGAAGAGGTAGATCGTCTCGCCCGTGATCTTGATCTGCTTGTTCATCGGCATCGCCCCCAGCGTGCGCATGTTGTGCAGGCGGTCGGCGATCTTTATCAGGATCACCCGTACATCGTCGGAGAGCGTGAGGAGCACTTTACGAAAATATTCGGCCTGCTCGGAGGTGTCGGCGTTGAACACGCCGGACATTTTCGTCAGTCCGTCGACCATCGAGGCGATTTTCGGGCCGAAAATGCGTTCCATGTCCTCCACGGAGTATTCCGTGTCCTCCACGACGTCGTGCAGCAGGGCTGCGACGACCGATTTCACGCCCAGCCCGATCTCCTCGATGACGATCTTGGCTACTGCAATAGGATGCAGGAGGTACGGCTCGCCGGAGCGGCGCCTTACCCCCTCGTGTGCCTCCTTGGCCAGGAAAAATGCACGTTTGATGAAGTTCCAGTCCTCGTCGTTCTTGCAGATCTTGGTGCACGAGAGGAGCAGGTCGTCCCATTTCTCCTTTATAAGGTTCTCATCCTCGGCAGTATATCCCATAGACTACTCCTTTTTGGTGGTCTTCATGGCTTCGCGGACCTTGGCCTCGATTTCGTTGCGCAGCTCCTCGTCGTTTTTCAGCAGCTCCTTGACGGCGTCGCGTCCCTGTCCGATCTTACGGTCGCCGTAGGAGAACCACGATCCGGCCTTCTTGACCACGCCGTAATCGACGCCCAGGTCGACGATCTCGCCGATCTTCGAAATGCCCTCGCCGAACATGATGTCGAACTCCGCGCGTTTGAACGGAGGGGCCACCTTGTTCTTCACGACCTTGACTTTCGTGCGGGTTCCCAGCTGGTCCTCGCCGTCCTTGATGACCGACATGCGGCGGATGTCGATACGCACCGAAGCGTAGAATTTCAGCGCATTGCCTCCCGTGGTGGTCTCGGGGTTGCCGTAGACCACGCCGATCTTGTCGCGCAGCTGGTTGATGAAGATGCAGACGGTCTTGGTCTTCGAGATGCTCGACGTGAGTTTGCGCAGCGCCTGCGACATGAGGCGCGCCTGAAGACCCATCTTCGAGTCGCCCATCTCGCCCTCGATCTCGGCCTTGGGCGTCAGCGCCGCCACGGAGTCGATGACGATGATGTCGATGGCGCTCGAACGGATCAGCGAGTCGGCGATTTCGAGCGCCTGCTCGCCGTTGTCGGGCTGCGAAATGAGCAGGTTGTCGACGTCCACGCCCAGTTTCTGTGCGTAGAAACTGTCGAAGGCGTGCTCGGCGTCGATGAAGGCCGCGATGCCGCCCGCCTTCTGCGCCTCGGCGATGGCGTGAATCGCCAGCGTGGTCTTGCCCGACGACTCGGGACCGTAGATCTCCACGACGCGGCCCTTGGGATAGCCGCCTACGCCGAGCGCCATGTCGAGCGTGATCGAACCCGTCGGGATGACCGGAATGTCGTTCACTTCGGTGCTGTTCATGCGCATGATCGAGCCTTTGCCGAAGTCCTTCTCTATTTTCTGCATCACTGCGTCCAGCACTTTGAGCTTGTCCGCGTTTATCTGTACTTTTTCTGCCATTATGGTTTTGTTTTGTATCATTAACTTTGTTTCGGTCCGCTGCTGTCGAACTTCGCCGAGCGGCGGGAGCCGTTGTTTCGCCGCCTTGCGGCGTCGGGTCCCCGCCCGAGACGGGGATTTAGGGGGGGGGTGGGTCGGATTCGTAAACGACGCTTCAGGCGGCGAATACGGCGGTCGGACGCACATCGGCGGGACAAATTGTATCCTGTCCTTACTTGTAGGAATCAATGATCTGCCGGTAGTGGTTCTTGGTGTCCACCTTGGTGAAAATCTTCTCGATGCGGCCTTCGGCGTCGATGACGAACGTCGTGCGCAGCACACCCATGTACTTGCGGCCGTACATCGACTTCTCGGCCCACACGCCGTAGGCTTCGCACACCGAGTGGTCGGTGTCGGAGAGCAGCGTGAAATTCAGGTCGTGCTTGTCGCAGAAACTGCGGTGCGACTTCTCGCTGTCGGGGCTTACGCCGATGATCCGGAATCCCATCCGTGTCAGTTCGGCCTTGCCGTCGCGCAGGCTTTTGGCTTCGAGCGTACAGCCCGAGGTGTTGTCCTTGGGGTAGAAATAGAGTATCGTGCGCTGTCCTCGCAGATCGGCAAGCGTCAGAGGCTCACCGTCTTGGGTCGTGGACTTGAAATCGGGGGCCATCTCCCCCGCCTGCAACTGTGTCATAGCGTTTTCCGAAAAAGAGATTATTTTCTCAAAGGTATGAATTTTCCGGCGATTTTCATGCTTCCCGGGCGACTTTTTTGCGGCCTAATCCCATTGGTAGGTCACTTCGATCTGCTCGTTGAACTCCTCCTGCGTGGTGTTGAGCCGGTGCAGGCAGGCAGGACACCGGATGGCCGTTTCGGTCTCGACGTATTCGCCGCACCCGACGCACATCGGCAGCAGGCCGTAGCCCGGCTGCATGGAGTGCTCGAACTGCGCTCCGCAGTGCTTGCACCTGATTCTGTAAGCTGTTCCCATTGTCGTTTTGTTTTTGGTTCACGCTGCAAAGGAACGGTCTGCGAGTGACAGGTTGTGACACAGCGGTGAAAAATGTAAAATAAACCCGCCGACAGCTGTCGGCGGGTCGTTCGGCTAATGGTGGTGTTCGGCCTCCATGGCCTCCTGCCGGGTCTTGTGGACCGTGCCGTGGGGGTGTTCCGCCGGGGCGTAAATCGAGTAGATTTTCAGCGGTTTGTCACCCGTGTTGACGATGTTGTGCCATTTTCCGGCCGGGACCAGGATCGCATAGTCGTCCGAGACCTCGCGCACGAAGTCGAGGTTGTCCTCGCTGTCGCCCATCATCACGCGTGCCGTGCCCTCCTCCACGCGCAGGAACTGGTCGATGTCGTGGTGTTGTTCCAGCCCCACGTCGCCGCCGGCGGGAATCGCCATCAGCGTCACCTGCAAGTTGCTGCCGGTCCACAATGCGGTCCGGAAATTCTCGTTCGCGAGCGTGTGGCTTTCGATGTTCAGCACCGTCGGTTCGGCTCCGTGATCTTTCAGCGAGACGGGTTCGGCGGAGGCTTTTGCCTGCGGGGCCGGAGCTTGCCGGCAGCACGATGCGGCGGCGAGTGCGAGGCACAGCGCGCCGGTCGTCAGGAGGTGATTTCGTTTCATGCGGTTTGCTTTCAAAGTTTGTGGAAATATAGTGAAAAATTTACATTTTCGGGGTGTTTGCCGCAATATATTCGCGGATATAGCCCGTCAGCTCGGGGGAGTCGACGATGCGGATGTCGTCCAGCAGCCCCACGACGAAGCGTCCCACCCCGGCCATTCCGGCCACCTCCGTGTCGAGCGACCAGCGTCCCCGCCCCAGCGGTTTCACATCGCGTTCGGCCAACGGATACTCCTCGCACAACAGGTTGTAGGCCAGCGTTCCCAGTTCCAGCCGCACGCGGCGGCGCGCCCCGCCGTGCATGCGGAAGGCGTCGATGAATCCCTCGCTGTGGGCTTCTTGGTGCTCCCACGCCGCTTCGGACAGCTCCACGGAGCCGATACGCGAGGTTTTGAAGAGTTTGTTCGTGTGGCTTTCGAGGTCGTAGCACCACACCTGCACGTAGTTGGTCGTGAAGGCGAAAGGCTCTACCCTGCGGTCGCGGACCCCGCCTCCGTGGGCCGACAGGTAGCCGTGCAGCACGGCCTGCCGCTCCTGCTCGATGGCCTCGATCAGCCGCCGGATGTTCGGGGCGTTTTTGCCCCGCACGACGGTGTCGGCCAGCGTCTTGTTGTCGTAGACGGAGTAGAGTTTGCGCTTGAGGTTCTGCTTGAGCATATTGGTGTCGTCGATGTTCTCGATGGTGTTTTTCAGGATCACGGCCTCCTCCTCGGTGAAGTGCACCAGCTGCGAGATGTCGCGGAAGTGCGGCGACTCCTTGTCGAGACGGATGCAGTCGCCCGATTTCTTGATCACGAACCCCGCCTCGCGAAAGGTGTCGATATACCGGTAGACCGTGCGGCGCGACATCTGGAGCCGTTCGGCCAGCTGGTCGACGTTGTAGGTGGTGTTGGCCGTCAGCAGCTTCATAAGCCGCAGCAGGCGTTCGAGTTTGGGTTGGTCCATAATTATTCGGCAGCAGACGGCTGTTCGCCGTGCAGAGGTCGTAAATTAGCCATAAGAAAGTCGGATGTTCTTTTTATGAAGTCATCGAATGCAATCAGCATCGGGTCTTCCTTTCCGCCGTGAGCGGCATTTTCGACAATCATCAACTCTTTGGGTGTCGTTTCGGGCAGCGATTCGATTATTTTCCTGCTCATCCAGACGGGAGTGCGGAAATCGTTCTCGCCTACGATCAGGAACAGAGGTTTTTCGAATTCCGGAGCGATATGTACGGGCATCAGTTCGGTCGGAAAATCATCCGGAACCAGCAATTCATTGCGGGTCTTGTTTTTGTACTGCATGACCAAAGGGATGAAATCGTCGAAATCCGTCGGAAGGGAACGGCCGATGAAAGCATTCACCAGATTGTCGGTGTGTGCCGTAATCATGGACAGATAGGCGCCTGTCGACCAGCCGACGATGGCCGTCGCTCCGTCCAGAACTTCCTCCTGTTCGGAGGTCTTCCGTATGACAGCCCGGTAATCTTCCAACATTTCCGTATAACACAGGTAGTTGCGATCCATTGCAAAGGGTGAGCTCTTGCCGAATCCGCGCCAGTCGAAAGTGACGACATTGAACCCCCGGGAGGTCCAATTCTTCGCCAGATAAAGTTGGAAGTAGGACATATTGCCTGCATCGCCATTGCATATGATGATGGTCGGGCGCTTTGCCTTACCCGGCGCTTCGTGGGTTCGGCGGTTTTCGTTCGGATTCCGCAGCTCGCTCTCGGACGGCGGGTTTTGTGCAGGGAAAAACCAGGTTTCGATTTTATAGCCGTCGTTTGTGATGACTTCTAAATTTCTATATATCAGCCCCATGCTTTCCGGCTTCCTGATATATACGGTATCCGGAATAATTGCATGGCAGTTTGCGATTCCTGAAAAGGACGCAATCAAAAGAGTGACGAACGCTTTCATGCTGTTTTCGGCAAATATACGAAAAAGTCGTGACATTGTCTGTCACGACCCGCTTTCGGGTTGGTTCATAGGCGGTCAGTCGAGCAGTTCGGAGAGTTTCTGCGCGAGGGCTTCGCCCCGCAGTTGTTTGGCTATGATCTTTTCCGTCGCACAGTCGATCAGGAAGCAGGAAGGGATACCGCCCAGCGTATAGTCGCTCCACGCCTGTGTCTGGCGCGGGTGCAGACCGAATCCCTGATGAATCTGCGTCCAGCGCATGCCGTAGGTCTCGATGCATTCGAGCCATCGTTTGCGGTTGGCGTCGTAGGAGACGCCGAAGATGTCGAATCCCCGGCTGTGGTATTTCTCGTAAAGCGCTGCGAGGTTCGGGAACTCCGCCCGGCAAGGCCCGCACCAGAGGGCGCCGAAGTCGAGCAGCACGTAGCGGTTGCCCGGTTTACGGACTGTCGCGGCGAGTGAAACGGTATCCCCTTCGGGCGTCTGTCCCGTGATGTCGGCATAAGATGTTCCGACATCGGCGCGCATTCCGGCGATCGTCTTGCGCAGTCCGAGCAGGGCGGGATGCTTTTGAAATGCAGCCGGGAACGAATCCAATAATGGCAGAAGCTCGCGTCCGGGACGATTGGTCAGTAATTCGTTCTCCAGCAGGGATAGCGCCAGGGCGTTGCGGTTCTCGAGAACGACCGCGCGGAATAAACTGTCGCAGGCTTCGGCCGTACGCAGCGGGGAAAGGCCTTTTTGCCTCAACCCGGCGACTTTTTGCGGCAGTTCGTTCCTGAACTCGTTCTGCGGCGTTCCGGTCAGGATGAATTCGTCTTCATTGCGCTTTTCAACACGGATCTCGCCGGTTTCGAGGATGAAATCCGAGTCGCTGATTTGTTCTCCGTCGGCGCCTCGTCCCATATAGAGGAAGGCGCTCACCGGATAGGGCCAGCTTCCTTTCATTGCGAAGGACGAGTTGTCGATTCGCGCCGAGTCGATGATGGTCTCCGGGCCTCCGGCATAGGTGATGATGTACATGTATTTTCCGTCGGTAAACGCCGGGTCGCGGCCCGTAAGGGTGAATTTTACGGCTGTCGATTGGCTGCAACCCGCCAGAATCGCGGTTGCGGTGATGATCGAAAGGGGCTTTTTCATGGGTTTGAGGGTTGGTGACTCCAAATATACGAAAAAGTCGTGACATTGTCTGTCACGACCCTCTGTTTGTACCGACGGTATGTGTACCCAATTTATTGGGCGAGCACCTTTTTTTCGATCTCCTCGACCTGGCGGCGGAACGCCTTGTCGGTCTCGATCAGATTCGTCACGGCCTTGCACGAGTGGAGCACCGTGGCGTGGTTGCGGCCTCCGATGGCCGACCCGATCGTCGTCAGCGGCGCCTTGGTGTGCTGCTTGGCCAGATACATGGCGATCTGCCGGGCCTGGGCGATTTCGCGCGTGCGCTCCGTGGAGTTGAAGCGTGCGAAGTCCAGATTGAGGTATTCGCACACGACCTCGATGATGTGGTCGATGGTGATTTCCTTCTGGTAGAGCTTCACGTAGACCTTCAGAATCTCCTTGGCCAGCGACGTGGTGATCTTGCGTCCGAGGAACGAGGCGTTGGCCACCAGCGACGACAATGCGCCTTCGATTTCCCGCACGTTGGCCGAGATGTTGTCCGCCAGGTACGCCACCACGTCGTCCGTGATCTGCGCCCCGAGTTTCTGCGCCTTGGCGCGTATGATCTTGAGCTTCGTGTCGTAGTCCGGCGTGTTGAGCTGGGCCGACAGTCCCCATTTGAAACGGGTCAGCAGTCGCTGCTCGATGTCCTTCAACTCGACGGGCGGCTTGTCCGACGTGAGGATCAGCTGCTTGCCCGCCAGTTGCAGGTGGTTGAAGATGTTGAAAAACGCGTTCTGCGTACCGGTCTTTCCCGTCAACTCCTGGATGTCGTCGATGATCAGCACGTCGATCATCTGGTAGAAGTGGATGAAGTCGGGAATCTCGCCGTTCTTGTAGGCCGTCTGGAACTGCGCCTGGAACTTGTTCATCGAGACGTACAGCACCTGCAACTCCGGGTGGCGCTGGCGCACCTCGTGGCCGATCGACTGCACGATGTGGGTCTTTCCCAGCCCCGAATCCCCATATATATAAAGAGGATTGAAGGGGTTGTTTCCCGGGTTCACCGCTACGGACATGCCCGCCGAGCGGGCCAGCCGGTTGCACTCGCCCTCGATGAAGGTCGCGAACGTGAGGTTCGGATTCAGCTGCGGATCGACGATAAGCTTCTTGACACCCGGAATTACAAAAGGATTTTTTATATTTGCGGTGTTGGTCTGCGCATTGAAACGCGAGATGGCTGTCGTGTCGGCGTCGGCCGCTACGGGAACCGCCGGAGCCGTCGCACGGGGCACGGCGTAGTGCAGTCTCGTCTGCTGCCCGTAGAGCTGCGAGATGATCGGTTTGAGGAACGGGATGTAGTTCTTCTCGATTTGGCGGACGTAGCTTTCGTTGGGAACCCTCAAGCGAAGCGTCGTGCCGTCGAATTCGAGCGGGACGATGGGCTGAAACCACTTTTCGAACTCCTCGGCGGAGGTCCGGGCCTTGATCTGGTCCAAGCAGTTTTGCCATATATCGCTATATGTCCGTGTGTTGTTTAACATGACAGAGGGTTGCACTATTTTTGATGTGACAAAGTTGTGAATAATTTTGCAAAAAGATTCTCGATTTTATGTTGCAGTTCTCCTTTTTTTGTATATAGAAAAACAACGGTTTCCGGGGTCTCAATTTTAACTCCCTGATAGTGAATTATCGAATTTTATTTCGTATATTTGCATATAATTTTTTTGGGACTTCCGAAGTCAAACTATAAATAAAACTAATAAACTTATGGCAAACGAATTGGAACAATTGGTTCTGAAAAAAGCCCAGAGTTGGCTCGATGGCCACTATGACGAGGCGACGAAAAAGCAGGTCAAATACCTGATGGACAACGATATGAAAGAGCTTGTCGAGAGCTTCTACAAAGATCTCGAATTCGGTACGGGCGGCCTGCGCGGCATCATGGGCGTGGGTTCCAACCGCATGAACGTCTATACGGTGGGCGCCGCCACGCAGGGTCTTTCGAACTACCTGAAGAAGAACTTCGCGGGCGAGCGGGTGCGTGTGGCCGTGGCCCACGACAGCCGCAACAATTCGCGGATGTTCGCCGAGCGTGTGGCCGATATTTTCGCCTCGAACGGGTTTCAGGTTTTTCTGTTCGACGCGCTCCGGCCGACGCCGGAATTGAGCTTCGCCATCCGTGAACTGAAGTGTCATTCGGGCGTGGTCGTCACGGCCTCGCACAACCCCAAGGAGTACAACGGTTACAAGGCCTACTGGACCGACGGGGCGCAGGTCACCGAGCCGCACGACAAGAACATCATCGCCGAGGTTGCGAAGATCACCGACGTGGATATGATCGAGACGGGCAAAAATCCCGAAAATATCACCATCCTCGACGAGAAGTTCGATGAAATCTATTTAAATAAGGTGCACGAACTCTCGCTTTCGCCCGAAAGCGTGAAGAAGCACCACGACATGAAGATCGTCTATTCGCCGATGCACGGTGCGGGCGTGCGGCTGGTTCCGGCGTCGCTGAAGAAATTCGGCTTCACGAACGTGATCATGGTGAAGGAGCAGGCTGTCATCGACGGCGACTTCCCCACCGTCGAGTCTCCCAACCCCGAGGAGCGCAAGACGATGGCGATGGCCATTGATTTGGCCGCGAAGGAGGGTGCCGACCTGGTTCTGGCCACCGATCCCGATTCGGACCGCATCGGCGTGGCGCTGCGCAACAAGAAGGGCGAATACGTGCTGCTGAACGGCAACCAGACCCTCGTGCTGCTGTTGAGCTACCAGCTGACCCGCTGGGCCGAGCGCGGCGAGTTGGACGGCAACCAGTATGTCGTGAAGACCATCGTCACCTCGCAGATGGCCAACGCCGTGGCCGAGCATTTCAAGGTGAAGTGCTACGACTGCCTCACGGGCTTCAAGTATATCGCCAAGATCATCCGCGAGAACGAGGGCAAAGCCAAGTACATCGGCGGCGGCGAAGAGTCGTTCGGTTACCTGGCGGGCGACTACGTGCGTGACAAGGACGCCGTGTCGGCCTGCTCGCTGGCCGCCGAGGCCGCCGCATGGGCGATGGATACGATGGGCCTGACGCTCTACGAGTGGTTGCAGGAACTCTACGTGAAATACGGTTTCTACCGCGAGGGCCTCGTTTCGGTGGTCCGCAAGGGCAAGGAGGGCGCCGAGCTGATCCAGAAGATGATGGTCGACTTCCGCGCCAATCCGCCCAAGGCGATCCTCGGTTCCGAGGTGGTGAGGATCAACGATTTCCAGACGCTCGAAACGCTCGACGTGAAGACCGGCGCGAAGACCGCCATCGAGCAGGACCGCAGCAACGTGCTGCAATGGTTCACCGCCGACGGCACGGCCGTTTCGGTGCGTCCCTCGGGCACGGAGCCTAAAATCAAGTTCTACTTCGGCGTGAAGGCGCCGCTGGCTTCGGTCGCCGATTTCGACAAGACGCTGGCTGAACTCGACGCCAAGATCGAAGGCATCAAGAAAGACCTCAAGCTGGAGTAGCCCCCTGCTTTCGGGGCGGTTCCGTTCCGCCGATACCTCCGAACGATTCCGTTCGGAGGTATTTTTTTGCTCTGGGGCGTTCCGGGGCGTTTGCACGGCCCCGAAAAGGGCTGGCTCCGCGGGCATGAAATCGCCTTTGCTCTATATTCTCGAAGTGCTCTTTTGTAGCGGACTGCTCCTGGCGTTCTACCGCCTGCTGTTGGTCCGCAAGGTTTCATTCAGGGCCTGCCGCCGCTATCTGGTCGCTGCCGTATTTCTCTCGGCGGTCATCCCGGCGCTCGACATTCCGCTCTACCTGCGGATCGCCAACGAGCTATACCTCAAGAAGTTGATCGTCGGAGGGTTCGACGGCGTATACGAGTTCGGCAAGGACTTCCGCAACGAGGGCATGGACCGCACGCACA
>ERZ773130.2986-NODE-2986-length-11773-cov-4.776412_pt1 | contig 11773 bp, 11 predicted proteins | sample MGYA00511919_ERZ773130 | MGnify/ENA primary metagenome ERZ773130 (study PRJEB29015, sample SAMEA2737851) | human gut metagenome | biome: human gut; feature: human-associated habitat; material: faeces | place: China | collected 2012 ...
GCATCTGGCCGCTGCCGTTGGAAAAGCCGCGGCGTGCGCTGTAACCCTTTGCCATAATTGTTGTCTCCTTTTATTTTACTGTAAAATTGTCAAATTTGCTGCCCATGCGCATGAGGTCCTGCATCCTGTCGCGCTTTTTCGCGCCCGGACACTCGCCCACAAGGAAGCGGACGCGGATCTCTCTGCCGACCGCGCGAGAGGTGACCTCGCGCAGAACGTCTGTCACGACCTGCTGATCGAGCATGGATTTCTGCACCTCGGTCGTGCAGTAGACAGTGAGAAGATCGTCCTTCATCGTGCCCTGCGCCATGCCGATGAAGGCGCGCTTGTCGGGCGTAAGGCGGTTTTTGTAGCTCTCCAGCAGCTCGAAGAAGAGCTCGCTGTCGCCGTCGCTGTCCGCCGGAGCGCCCTGCCCGGCCGCTGCGCTTGCAGACTCTTTCTGCACGGGCGCCGCGTCATCGTTCGGCACTTTACGCACTGTCGCGGCAGTCTCCACCGGCTCGCCGTAGGGCGGGGGCGCGTCGTAATCGTCCGGCAGCGGCGGCTTGTCCCACGGAAGCGGCGCTTCCTCGGCGGGCTTTGCGCTCTCCACGCTCGCGGGCGCGGCCTTCTGCGGCATAGGGGAATCCTTTGCCGCGGGAGCGGCTGCCGGCGCGCTCGGAGCATTCCTTGCCGCAAACTGTACGCCCGCGGCGATCTGCTCTTCCAGCCGCGCGATGCGCGCGCCGAGCGCAGCAAGATCGCCGGAAAGCGTTTCGTCGCAGAGCTTTAAAATGCACAGCTCCGCGTCCGTGCGGCGGTTGACGCTGAACTGGAGCTGCGCCGCCGTTTCCTGCAAGATCGTGCAGAGCTGAATGAAGCGCGCGCTCGTTCCCTGCACGCGCAGAGAGTCAAGCGTGGAGGCGTCGTAAGCGCCGCTGAGCAGGCTCTCGCCGCCCTCGCCCGCCGTTGCGCTGATGAGCAGCTCACGCGAGAGGGTGGAAAGCTCGCCGAGCACTGCGCCGACGTCCTTGCCGCCGTCGTAGAGCCTGCCGAGCAGCGCGAGCGCGCCGCGCGCGTCGCGCGTCAAGATGAGGGACATGAGCTGCGCGGTCTGCACGTTTCCGGCAAGACCCAGCGCATCAAGCACCGCGGGCGCGTCGATCGCGCCGCCGACGGCGGCGCACTGGTCCAAAAGCGACAGCGCATCGCGCAGCGCCCCGTCCGACAGTCGGGCCAGCAGCGCCGCGCCGTCGTCTTTGAGGTCGATATTCTCCTGCCCCGCGATGTAATTGAGCCTACCCACAATGTCTTTCGGCTGGATGCGGCGGAACGAAAAGCGCTGGCAGCGCGAGAGAATGGTCGCGGGCACCTTGTGCAGCTCCGTCGTCGCCAGAATGAACATCAGGTGCTCAGGCGGCTCTTCCAAGATCTTGAGCAGCGCATTGAACGCGGGCGTTGAGAGCATGTGTACTTCGTCGACGATGTACACGCGCTTTTTCACCTGCGCGGGGGAGTAGATCGCCTCGTCGCGCAGCGCGCGCACGCTGTCTACGCCGTTGTTCGACGCCGCGTCCAGCTCTACCACGTCCAAAAATCGCCCGCTCTCGATGCCGAGACAGCTCGGGCAGCGGTTGCAGGGGTTGCCGTTTTCCGGGTGCTCGCAGTTGACCGCGCGCGCGAGGATCTTCGCGCAGGTCGTCTTGCCTGTGCCGCGCGTACCGGTGAAGAGATAGGCGTGCGACAGCCGCCCCTCCGCCACCTGGCGCTGCAAGGTCTCGGTGATATGCTCCTGGCCGACCACGTCGGCAAAGGTTTTGGGACGCCACTTGCGGTAAAGCGCCTGATACATCCGCAGCCCTCCCTTTTCGATAAAAATACTCCTCCGTATACAGCTGCGGAACCGGCGTCCTTGCGGCACATGGATGGTCCCGCTTAATGCTGCTCGGTTCCCCGCCTGACATGGTTCGCAGGTACCCATTGCGCAAGACCGATTCCGCAGCTGTATGCGGAGGAGTTGTTGAACAAATGGTATTCTACTATATTTCAGAAAAAATATCAACAGAAAAATGAAAAAGGGGGTTCACAAATTGAAAAAAGTGTGTTATGATAATCCGCGCTGAGGTATTTCAGTATCTTTTTGGGCCTGTAGCTCAGTTGGGAGAGCGTACGGTTCGCATCCGTAAGGTCGTGGGTTCGAATCCCTTCAGGTCCACCAAAAAATAAGAGACACGCTTTCGCGTGTCTCTTATTTTTTGGGTTCACTCATTTCATTCGTTCACCCCAAGGGTAATTCAAATGCTCGGGCGAAGTGAATCCCACCTCCGCCAAGATTTTGCTGGCGCAAAATGCTTGTACGGCGCAAAAGCGCCGGTTTTGCTATCCGTGGGACATTTCACAGCGCCGCCCCCTGCCCTCACATGAAGTTTGCGAACACCGACGCGCCAGCGACCGTAAGAAGTCCCGCCACAACGATCGACAGGCCGCTCATTGCGCCCTCGACCTCGCCAAGCTCGATGGCTTTGGCCGTACCCAGCGCGTGCGCGGCCGAGCCGATGCTGACACCCTTCGCAATGGGGTCGGTGATATGAAAGAGCCTGCACACCGCCACGGCGGTCACATTGCCGAAAATGCCCGTGATGATGATCATGGCGACCGTCAAGGTCACATAGCCGCCGAGCTCTTCCGAAACGCCCATGCCGATGGCCGTGGTGATGGACTTGGGGAGCAGCGTCACATATTCCTCGTGCGTCAGGTGAAAGAACTTGCTCACCACAAGCACGCTGCACAGCGTGGTGACAACACCCGCAAAAATACCGGCAAAAATGGCCTTGTAGTTCTGCCGGAGGAGCGCGAGCTTTTCGTAGAGCGGCACGGCAAGGCAGACGGTCGCAGGCGTCAAAAGATAGCTGAGGTACTTTGCGCCCTCGTAATATACGTCATAGTCGATGCGCGCGGTCACAAGCAGCGCGATGGTCACGGCGACGGAGATGAGCAGCGGGTTGCAGAGCGCAAGCCTGCACTTTTTTTGCAGCAGCGCGCCGAGGCCATAGGAAACAAGGCTCACCGAAACGCCGAAAAAGACGGACTGTTCAAAAAATGTCATTTCCTGCCCTCCCCTTTTTCGTTTCTTTTCAGCACGCCCTGCGTCACAAGGCCGGACACTGCCATCACGGCAACCGTCGTCACCACGGCGATGACGAGATAGGCAAGGAGATTCTCTTTAATGACGCTCCACGAGGCCATCAGCCCCACGGCGGCGGGAATGAACATCAGGGGCATGATCTCGATGAGAAAGCAGGCCGTGTCGCGCACGGCGTCAAGCTTGATGATCCCCGTCAGCAGGCAGACAAGCATCAGCACAAGGCCGTAGATGCTCGCCGGCACAGGCAGCGGCAAAAGATAATTGAGCAGCTCTCCTGCAAAGGAAACCAGCAGGATCATGGCAAATTGTTTGACGTATTTCATGGTATTTCCCTTCTTTGCATGATACCGTCTCATTGTACGGCGGCAAAAAAGGGCTGTCAATCGACAAAGGGGCGGAATCTCCGCCCCTTTGCCCTTATAAAAGTGGAATATTTTCAAAAAGAATGTCGAGCAGCTTGTCGCCGTGCGGGACGTCGGGGCCGTTCATGCCGTTTTCTTCGGTGTAGGTCACACCGCGCTTCGTATCCACGCGGCTGTCATACAGAATAAACGGGACCGGCGAGCCCTCGTGCTGCTTCGTGCGCACGAACGTTCTGTGGTCGCTGATGATGAGAAGGCGATATTCCATCTTCGCCTCGTCCATCTTCCCGAGCAGCGGCGTGATAAGGCGGCTGTCGAGCCATTCGATGGCCTGGATCTTATTCTTGAGGTCGCCCGCGTGCGCGCACTCGTCCGGCGCTTCCAGATGCACGAGCACGAAATCGTGGGAGTTGACCATCTCCCACGCGGCTTCGACCTTGCCCTCGATGTTGGTGTCGATCTCACCGTTCGCGCCCTCAACATCGACCATGTCAAGGCCGCACATCGCGCCGAGCCCCTTGACCACGGGCACCGCCGCAACGACCGCGCCGCTCTTTCCGTAGCGCTCCTGAAGGCTCGGCAGCTTTGCCGCCTTGCCCTCCGCCCAGAGCCAGATGCCGTTGGCGGGGAGCTTGCCCTCTTTTCTGCGGCGCTCGTTGATAGGTGCGTGCTCGAGCGCCTTGTTGGCAAGGCGCATCAGCGTGAGATACGGCTCGGCCTTTGCCTCGTTGCCGCGGGGGAACACCTGCTTGCACGGGCCCTTGACGCCCTCCCAGTTGGTCTCAAAGTACAGGCCCTCAAAGTCGCCGTGATGGTGGATCAGGATCTGGCGGAACGTCGGCGTTTCGCGCAGCTCCATGTCGTACTTTTTGAGCGCGGCGGCAAAGTCGGGGTCTGCCTTGAGCGTGCGCACGACCTCGAGCGCGTCCTCGCCCTCGATGCAGCCGGCATTGAAGGACACAAAGCCCTTTTCGTCCAGCGGCCCGTCGCCGTCCTCCATCGTCAGCAGGTTGCAGCGGAACACCGCGTCAGTCGGCTCGACCGCAAAGCCGAGGGCAGCGGCCTCCATCGGGCCGCGGCCGTGGAAATGCTTGCTCGGGTCACAGCCAAGGATCGACAGATGCGCAATGTCGCTGCCGACGGAGAAACCCGGCGGGCAATTCTGCGCGTGACCGACGACGCCCTGCCGCGCCAGACGGTTGATGGTAGGAATATTGGCAACCTCCAGCGGAGACTTGCCGCCCAGCTGCGGCATGCGCTCATCAGCCATGCCGTCGCCTACAATGATCAGATACTTCATAATGTGCTTTGATCCTCGCTTTCTATGGATTGGTATTGTCAAAAAACGGCGCCCGCTCCGCCGCACAGCGGACAAAGCGGCCTTTCGTTTTTATTCGCTCGCTTTTTTCAGATCGAGAGTTTTCTCATACGCGGCGATCACCGCGTCGAACACGACACCTCGCATGCCGCCCTCCTCCAGGGTGCGCACCCCCTGAATGGTCGAGCCGCCGGGAGAACAGACACGGTCTTTGAGACTGCCGGGGTGCTCGTTCGTTTCAAGCACCATCTTCGCCGTGCCGAGCATCATCTGCGCGGCATACTGCACCGCCGCTGCGCGCGGCAGTCCGCACGCCACGCCGCCGTCGGCCATCGCCTCGAGAAACATGGCGGCAAAGGCCGGACCGCAGCCCGCCACCGCAGAGCCTGCGTCCTGCAATTTCTCTTCGAGCGGGAAGAGCCTGCCCGCGGGCTGCATATAGCGGAGGAATGCCTCGAGCTGTGCCTTTTCGCAGTTTTCGCTGCACGCGTAGAAGATCACGCCCTCGCCCACGGCGGCGGGCATGTTCGGCATGATGCGGATCACCGGATAGTCCCCGCCGGCAAGCTCCTGAATGCGCGCAATGGTCACCCCCGCCGCCATGCTCACGAGCACGGGGGCGCTGCCGCGCTCTTTGAGCGCGGGGGCGATGCCCGTAAGCATGTCCGCCATCATTTGCGGCTTCACGCCGAGGAAAATGTGGTCTGCCTCTTCTGCGATCATCTTGTTGCCGCTCACCGCCGCACCGATGCGCGCGGCAAGCGCCTCCGCCTTTGCTCTGGTGCGGTTGGCAAGCAGCACCTGCGCCTCGCCGCTTTTCGCGGCGGCGCTCGCCAGTGCGCCGCCCATATTGCCTGTGCCGATAAAACCGATCTTCATGTTGCATTCCCTCTTTTTGCTTCCACCGGCGGTCAAATGACTTTCACCGGTGTAATTTTTTCCCCTATTGTAATACACTCTTGCCCAACAGTCGAGAAAAATTTTTGCAGATTCGTCATTTTTTTTGCAGTGTGTGCCTTTTCTCCCTTTGTTTCCGGCGGGCGGCAGCAAAATTCAAGTCAAAAATCGCCGCAACGCGCGTGCCAAAAAGCGCTTACGGGCTGCAAATTAATAAAAAAGAAGAGGCCGGTAAAAAACCGGTCTCTCTTTTGCCGTTAGTTATAAGAGCATCGTGACTCCGTTTTCCTCGATCCCGATCTCAACGACCGGCGCGCCGGGGTCATATTCGCCGTCGAGCGTCCAGGGAATGTCCTCGGCCGTTTCCGCCGTGACATGCCTGACATGGCGGAAGATCAGCCCCTCGGAGTCGTAATAATTCTTGTTGACAAGCGCAAGAATGAGCGCCTGCATCGCAGCGGGCGTCCGCGGCACGGGCACGAGCAGCATCTCGAACTTTCCGTCATCAAACGACACCTCGTCGGGCGAGAGCTTCATCAGTCCCGCGATCGACGTTGAATTGCTGATCGCACCGAACAGGTATTCCCCGTCGAACACCTCCCCGTCCGCCGTGATCTTCATGCGGTAGGGGCAGAGCGTGTCGAGATTCTTCACGCCCTCGAGCAGATACGCAAAGTGCCCGAACATATTTTTGATGTCCTGCGGCACAGTGTAGGTCGTCTTTGTAAACGCGCCGAACGAGGCAACATAGATGAAGTTCCGCTCGCCGAACTTTCCCACGTCCAGCGATCGCGGCTGCATGCGCATGGCGGAGGTGGCCGCCTCGGCAGGGCTTGCGGAAATATTCAGGCTTGCGGCAAAGTCGTTCGTGCTGCCGCCGGGCAGATAGCTCAGCATCGGGCGATACTGCGGCGGAATGCGCATCACGCCGTTCACCGTTTCGTTCAGCGTACCGTCGCCGCCGTGGCAGACAACGACGTCGAATTCCGGCCCGAGCGATTCGGCGAGCTCCGTCGCTTCTCCGCGGTGCGTGGTCTTTCGCACGGAGACGAGATAGCCTGCCTCAGAGTAGATCGCGGCGGCGTCGAACAGCGGTGCGAGGGATTTGGTCTTTCCCGCGCGGGGATTGACGATAAAGAGCAGCTTTTTGTCGTCCATGGGTGCCTCCTCGTTTGCTCTTCACAGCATCAGACCGGCAAGGATCCCTGCCGGTCGGCGATACTCTCGGCCAATGCAGCGCAAAGCGTCTGCGATTATTAACAGAGAGTAAAGAATATCATAGCACAGGAAATGAGCGGTTGCAATTCCCGGCAAAAAATAGTAAGCTGTTTTTGGTATCTTTTTAGCAGTCACTTAACGCCTTTTGCCCAAAAAAAGGGGGAGCCCATGAAGCAGAACAAAACCTATCTTCACCTCGGCGTAACGCTGATCGTCTCGGCCTGCGCGGTGCTGATGTTTTACGACACGTTTTTCCAGTCCCGCGTGCTGCTGGACTTTTTCGACAAGCTGATGAGCGTGCTCTCGCCGGTCATCTACGGCCTTGCGTTCGCGTACCTTCTCGCCCCCATCGTCGACTTTTTCGACCGGTATATCCAAAAGGGGCTGCCGAAGGTCAAGTCCTCGCTCGTCCGGGGGCTGAGCATCCTCGTCACGTGGATCTGCGTCATCGCCCTCATCTACCTGATGTTCAGCATCCTCATCCCCGAGCTGGTCGACAGCACGAAGACACTGGCCGACAACTTTGAAAGCTATTATAAAACCGTCTACAACTGGGTCAACAGCCTTGTGGAGAATCAGGCGATCTTCTCCGACGACATCTACTCCGACCAGCTGCTCTCCGCACTCAACGGCTACTACGATAAGCTCGTCAAGTGGGTCACCGACACGGTCATCCCGCAGGCGCAGGTCGCGATCGTCGCCGTGACCGGCGGCATCTGGAGCGTCGTCATCTTCCTCAAGAACCTTCTCATCGGCATGATGATCTCGGTCTATCTGCTCGCGCGCAAGGAGAGCTTTGCCAAGCAGTCGAAGAAGATCCTCTACGCCATTCTGCCCGAAACGCCGTACCGCCGCACGCTGCACGCCGTGGCCGAGGCTGACCGTATCTTCAGCGGCTTCGTGCGCGGAAAGCTGCTCGACTCGCTCATCATCGGCATCCTCTGCTTCATCTGCTGCTCGATCCTCAAGTTCCCGTATACGCCAATTATTTCGGTGTTCGTGGGCGTGACGAACATCATTCCGATCTTCGGCCCGTTCCTCGGCGCCATTCCGAGCGCATTCCTCATCCTGCTCGTCAGCCCCAAGCAGTGCCTTTATTTCATTCTCTTCATCATCGCATTGCAGCAGTTTGACGGCAATATTCTGGGGCCGAAGATCCTCGGCAAATCCACCGGCATTTCGAGCTTCTGGGTCATCGTGGCCATCGTGGTCGGCGGCGGCTTCGGCGGGGTGCTGGGCATGTTCCTCGGCGTTCCGATCTTCGCGTGCATCAGCTCGCTTGTGAACTGGTTCACGAACCGCAGCCTCACGAAAAAGGGCGTGACGGACGACGCGATGTTCGCCCCCGCGCCGCTCGCCTCTCCGGATGAAAAAAAGGACTGATCTCCCCATGAAAACCCTGTACCGTGACAACAAAGGACTGCACCGCTGGCTTTTTGCCTGCGGCGCAGTCCTTGTGCTTTTCTATCTTTTCCGCGGAAACCGCGCGGCCGTCAATTTCTGGGTCTATTCGGTCACGCTGCCCTTCGAGCAATTCTTAGGCCGCGCGTGCGCGGCGCTGCCGTTTTCGGTCGCAGAGCTTCTGTATGTGCTCGCGGCGGTCACGGCGGTCGTGCTGCTCGTGCTGATGGTGCGCTATCTTATAAAGTCGCGCCAAAAAGGGCGCGCCGCGTACCGCTGCGCGCTCTTCGTGCTCGACTTGTTTCTCACGGTCTGCGCCGCGTTCTCGCTTCTCTGGGGCGCAAACTACTATGCGGACGACTTCTGCGACAGAAGCGGCCTTTCGCCCGAGCCCGTCGCGTATGAAGACTTAGTCCGCGTCACGCAGTATTTCGCGGACCATCTTGCCGAGGCGTCGACGCGCATCGCGCGCGACGAAAACGGCCTCTTCACCGCCGACCGGCAGGAGATTCTTAACTACGCCGACACGGTGTATGACTGCCTGTACGACGAATTTCCGTTCCTCGACATGCCGGACCAGAAGCCCAAGGGCATTTTCTTTTCGAAGATCATGAGCGCGATGAACTTCACGGGCTTCTACTTTCCGTTCACGGGCGAGTCAAACGTGAACATGGACTCGCCCGCGATGCTGCTGGCCTCGACCTGCGCGCACGAGCTCTCGCACCAGCGCGGGATTTCGTCCGAGCAGCAAAGCAACTTCCTTGCGGTCCTCGCCTGCACGCGCTGCGACGACGCAAACTACAACTATGCGGGCTGGATGCTCGGCTACATTCACCTCGGCAACGCGCTGTACCGCGTCGACCCCGACGCATGGCAGCAGATTCGCGATTCGCTTCCCGACGAGATCGTGCTCGATCTGCGCTGCAACAGCGCCTACTGGGCGCAGTACAAGGGCCTCACGGCCACCGTCACCCAGTCGCTCAATGATAAGATGATCAAATCCTACGGCGATGAACTCGGCACGCAGAGCTACGGCGCGGTCGTCGACCTGCTCGTGAATTACTACGCCTGAGCGCTGCTCGTCTCGCGGTACGATTTCAAGAACTCTCTCGTCCGCTCCTGCTGCGGGTTTTCGAAGACCTGCTCGGGGCTGCCCTGCTCCACGATGACGCCGCCGTCTAAAAACACGACGCGGTCGCTCACGGCGCGGGCAAAGGGCATTTCGTGCGTCACGATGACCATCGTCATGTGCTCGTCGGCAAGAGAGCGGATGACGCGCAGCACCTCGCCGGTCAAAAGCGGATCGAGCGCGGAGGTCGGCTCGTCGAAAAAGAGAATTTCCGGCTTCATCGCGAGCGCGCGGGCGATAGCCACGCGCTGCTGCTGCCCGCCCGAGAGCTGATAGGGATAGGCGTTTTCCTTGCCTTTTAGTCCCATTTTGTCGAGCAGCGCCATGGCCTCGGCCTCGACCTCGGCTCTATCGCGCTTTTGCACCAAGACCGGCGCGTCGCAGACGTTTTTCAGCACTGTGTAGTGCGGGAAGAGGTCAAACTGCTGGAACACCAGCCCGAACTGCCGCCGCACCTGCGCGAGCGCGGCTTTTCCGGCGTAGACGCTTTTGCCGTTTTCCTCGCGCGCGGCGACGTTTTCGCCATACGCGAGCGTGCCGGAATCCATCGTTTCAAGCAGCGTCGCGCAGCGCAGCATCGTCGACTTGCCACCGCCCGAGGGGCCGATGATCGACACGACCTCGCCTTTTTTCACCTTGAGCGACACGCCCTTTAAGACTTCGAGCGCGCCGAACGCCTTTTTAGCGTTCCGCATTTCAAAAACTGCCATTGCTCTCCCCTCCCTTTAGCGGTAATAGCGCAGCGCCTGCTCCCATTTTTCCATGGCGAAGGCGACCACATAGTTGAAGACATAGTAGAAGACACCCGCCGCCACCAGCGCCAGCATGCCCGGCGTATTCGGCGAGGCAACGATCTGCTTGGCGCGCGTGAACATCTCCACCGTGCCGATGACGGACGCGAGCGACGTGTCCTTGACGAGCGTGATGACCTCGTTCGTCACCGCAGGGATGACGCGCTTGACCATCTGCGGCAGGATGATCTTGAAAAATGTCTGTGCTTTATTGTAGCCCAGGATCTGTGCTGCCTCATACTGTCCCACCGGCATGGACTGGATGCCGCTGCGGTAGATTTCCGCAAAATACGCGGCGTAGTTGATCACAAAGCCGATGAATGTCGCTGTCAGACGATAGCTGCTCCCGACTTTGATATGGAACAGATAGTATGGTCCGAAATAAACGACCATCAGCTGCAGCATTAACGGAGTTCCACGCATGATCGAGATATAAAATTTTACGATCATGCTGATCACGCGGTTTTTCGACATGCGCCCGAACGCTACAACAAGCCCGAGCGGCAGGGAGAACAGCAGCGTGATCACAAAGATCTGCGTACTGATCAGCATACCGCTTCCGAGCTGAGCGATCATCTGCCCGATTGTCATTTTACCCATACGATCTTACCTGCTTTCCTTCATGGTTTCACGGTCCATATCATCTGACCGTGCTTTTGTAAAGTTTCTTTTTAAACAAGACAAATTACGGGAACTGTCAACCGGTTCCCGTAATCTGAATCCTGCATCCATTTTATATGATATTGACATATGTGTCAAATATCATTTATTTATGCGAACAACGAGCCAAAGTCCGCGCTTACGCGGGACCTTGGCGACTGTCGCGATAACAAGTGGAAACTCGCAAAGCGTGTTTTTACTTGTTTCCGATCGTTGTAACGTCCTCACCGAACCACTCATCAGAGATCTTTGCAAGTGTTCCGTCTGCTGCCATCTCCTCTAAAGTTGCCTGAACCTTGTCTCTTAACTCTGTGTTGCCTTTCTTGAAGCCAACACCGTACTCTTCCTCGGAAAGGGAATCGTCAAGGATCTTGAAATCTGCGTTTCTCTGTTTGATCTGATATCCTGCAACGATAACGTCCATCGCTACGGCATCAACAGCGCCCTGTTCCAGATCCATGAACGCTGTGTTGTAATCAGCCGTTGTTAAAAGCTGTCCGAATGTGTTTGTGAGGTCCGGATTTTCCTTTAATGCTGCCTCAGCGGAAGAATCTGCCTGTACCTCCACATTCTTTCCGGCGAGATCAGCCTGGCTCTTGATATCAGAATCGTTTGCTACAATGAATACCTGCTTGTTTGCCATATACGGCTCAGTCCATGTGTAATCATCCTCACGGCCTGTAATCGTAAATCCGTTCCAGATGCAGTCGATATTTCCGGACTCAAGCTCCATATCCTTGGAGTCCCAGGCGATCGGCTGTGCCTTGTATTCGAGACCGAGACGGCTTGCGACCTCTTTCGCGAGATTAAGGTCAAACCCTGTGTATTCGCCGTTGTCACCAACAAATCCCATTGGCGGGAAATCCTGATCGA
>ERZ773130.2996-NODE-2996-length-11738-cov-8.443379_pt1 | contig 11738 bp, 9 predicted proteins | sample MGYA00511919_ERZ773130 | MGnify/ENA primary metagenome ERZ773130 (study PRJEB29015, sample SAMEA2737851) | human gut metagenome | biome: human gut; feature: human-associated habitat; material: faeces | place: China | collected 2012 ...
GAGCGCCACCTTGCCAAGGTGGAGGTAGCGAGTTCGAGCCTCGTCGGCCGCTCCAGACAAACAAGCCACTGCAAAACATGATTCGTCGTGTGATGCAGCGGCTTTTTTGTACGTTGAAAGCTTTTTTGGAATCGGAAAAGGAGGGAAAAACGCAGTGATATTCGGCAAGTACATCAACCGGTATTACCTCAAGCATGCTCCCGTACTGCTGCTGGGCCTTGCCGCCCTGCTGACGGTGGATTACATCCAGCTTTTGATCCCGCAGCTCTACCGGCTGGTCATCAACGGGGTGAACCTTGGCCAGGTGGTGGTGAACGGTGAGGCGCTGCCCTTTACCAAAGAGGTGCTGCTGCAGCACATCTGCCTGCCCATGATCTGGATCGTGGTGCTGATGGTCATTGGGCGCTTTTTGTGGCGCATCTGTTTCTTCGGCTCGGCGGTGCGGGTCGCGGCAGACCTGCGGGAGCGGATGTTCGACCACAGCCGCAGGCTGTCCCAGCAGTACTATCAGGTGAACAAGGTCGGCAACCTGATGAGCCTGTACACCAACGATCTGGACACCATTCAGGAGTGCTTCGGCGACGGCGTGCTGATGTTCTTCGACGCGCTGACCCTGGGTCTGCTGGCCCTTTATAAGATGTGGACCATGGACGTGCGGCTGACCCTGCTGGCCCTGATCCCGGCCCTGATCATGTTTGCCATCGGCACCCAGATGAGCAAGGTGATGACCCGGCGCTGGGAGGAGCGGCAGGAGGCCTTCTCCGGCCTTTCCGATTTCGCGCAGGAGAACTTTTCCGGCATCGCGGTCATCAAGGCCTTTGTCAAGGAATACAAGGAGCTGCAGGCCTTCCGGAAGCTGAACAAGGAAAACGAGGAGATCAACGTGACCTACACGAAGATCGCCACCCTGCTGGAGGTGCTGGTGACCCTGTTCGTGGAGTCCGTGGTCTGTATCATTCTGGGTTACGGCGGTTATCTGGTCTATCAGGGCCGGTTCAACGCCGGCCAGCTGGTGGAGTATATCGGCTACTTTGAGGCCATCGTCTGGCCCATCATGGCCGTGTCCATGCTGATCGAAAAGACCAGCCGCGGCAAGGCCTCCCTGAACCGCATCACTGAGCTGCTGGATGCTCCCATCGATGTGGCCGACCGCCCCGGCGTGGCCGACCTGGCCGACCCCAAAGGCGGAATCGAGTTCCGCCACCTGAACTTCCGCTACCCGGACGGCGAGTACGATGTGCTGCAGGATATCTCCTTTACCATTGCGCCCGGCGAGAGCGTGGGCATCGTGGGCAAGACAGGTGCGGGCAAGACCGCCCTGGTGGACCTGCTGCTGCGCACCTATAATGTGCCGGACGGAACCCTGTTTGTGGACGGCAGGGATGTGAACAGCCTCTCCATCCACTCGGTGCGCAATGCCTGTGCCTACGTTCCGCAGGATAACTTCCTGTTCTCGGACACCATCGCCCACAACATTGCCTTTGGTGTGGATGATGCCACCCCGGAGGACATCGAGCGGGCGGCAAGCATGGCCGATGTGCGGGATAATATCGTGGATTTCAAGGACGGCTACGAGACCGTTCTGGGCGAGCGCGGCGTGACGGTGTCCGGTGGTCAGAAGCAGCGCATCTCCATCGCCCGCGCCCTGCTCAAGGACGCGCCCATCCTGATCCTGGACGACTCCGTCTCGGCGGTGGATACCAGCACCGAGAAGATCATTCTGGACAACCTCAAGAACAGCCGGGCAGGCAAGACCACCCTGCTCATTGCCCACCGCATTTCCACGGTGGAGCGGCTGGATAAGATCATCTTCCTCAACGAGGGCCGGGTGGAAGCCGTCGGCCCCCACGACCAGCTGTATGCTTCCTGCCCGGAGTACCGCCGGATGGTCGATCTGCAGCGGCTGGAGGATGAGACGAAGGGAGGCGAAAACGCATGATGCATCTGAATCCATTGGTTCTGGTGGGCGCTGTCATCGGCGTGATCACCGCCCTGCTGGTGGCAGCTTATGCCGCCGTCAAGGACAAAAAGACCGCCATGGGCTTTGAGCGCAACATGGAGGACGGCGAGATCATGCGCCGCCTTGCCCGCTATGCCCGGCCCTACCTGAGCAAATTCCTCATTGTGGGCCTGCTGATGCTCTTCTCCATTGCCTACGATATCATTTCACCCCTCATCGTGGGCCGCATCGAGGAGCTGGTGGCCGGGGAGTTTGAACTCCGCGCTCTCTTCCTGGGCGTGTCAGTGTATGCAGGCGTGCTGGTGTTCTCTATGGGCAGCACCTACCTGCAGGCCGTGATCCTGCAGCGGGTGGGCCAGCGCATCATCTCCGATTTGCGCGAGGATCTGTTCAGCCACATTGAATCTTTGGCACACGAGCAGCTCAACGAGATCCCGGTGGGCAAGCTGGTCACCCGAGTGACCAACGATACCAACGCCATCTCCATGATGTTCACAAACCTCTTGGTCCAGCTGACCAAGAACAGCTTTGTCATTCTGGGCATTCTGGTGGCCATGCTCTGCCTGAACTACGAGCTGACGTTGATGGTGCTCTGCTTTGTGCCCTTCATCGTGATCTTCACGGTCATCTTCCGCAAGTTCTCCCGCCGCGCCAACCGCAAGCTCAAGAACGCGACCACCGATATCAATACCTATCTGTCAGAAAACCTGTCCGGCATCAAGGTCACCCAGATCTTTGGCCGGGAGGACGAGAAGATGGAGGACTTCCGCCAAAAGAGCCAGAAGCTGGCCCGGGCCAATCAGGAGCAGATCTTCGTGTTCAGCGTGTTCCGTCCGCTGGTGTATATGCTCTATGTCAGCTCGATCCTGTGCCTGTTCTATCTGGGCGGCATGGGTCACCTGAACAACGTCAGCTTTCTGGGGCAGACCATTTCCAGCGGCACCATCGTCACCTTTTATATGTACATCTCCAAGTTCTTTACCCCCATCCAGAACCTGGCCGAGCAGTTCAACTGGCTGCAGTCGGCGCTGGCATCGGCAGAAAAGGTGTTCTCCATCATGGACATCCAGCCCAGGATGCAGGATGCCCCCGATGCCATTGAGCTGGACGAGGTGAAGGGCGAGATCGAGTTCCGGGACGTGTGGTTCAGCTATGTTCCCGGCGAGTGGGTGCTGCAGGGCGTTTCCTTCCATGTGGATGCCCGCCAGACCGTGGCTTTTGTGGGTTCCACCGGCTCCGGCAAGAGCACCATTCTCTCCCTGATCTGCCGGAACTACGAGTTCCAGAAGGGCCAGATCCTGATCGACGGCATCGACATCCGCAAGATCAAGATCTCCTCCCTGCGCAGGCACTTCGGCCAGATGCTGCAGGATGTGTTCCTGTTCTCGGGCACCATCCGCTCCAACATCGTTCTGCGGGAAGAGGGTATCCCCGACAGCGAGATCATGGAGGTCTGCCGCTACGTCAACGCTGACAAGTTCATCAACAAGCTGGACCACGGGCTGGACGAAGAGGTGCGTGAGCGCGGCAACAACTTCTCCGCCGGACAGCGGCAGCTGCTCAGCTTTGCCCGCACCATCATCCATAAGCCCAGCGTGATGATCCTGGATGAAGCTACCGCCAACATCGACACCGAGACCGAGCTACTCATTCAGGATTCGCTGGAAAAGATGCGCACCGTGGGCACCATGCTCATTGTGGCCCACCGGCTGTCCACCATCCAGCATGCGGACAACATCATCGTGCTGTCCCACGGTAAAATTCTGGAGCAGGGCACCCACCAGCAGCTGCTGGCCCGGCATGGCCGCTACTACCAACTGTATACCCTGCAATACCACAAGGCGCAGCTGAACGCAGCCGAATAAGCGCATACAGAAAGGCCGCTGACCTGAGATGGGTCAGCGGCCTTTCTGCCTGCACCGGGGGTGGAGTCGTCCGCTTCCGGATCGTCGAGGGAACGCAATTAACACTTGCAAAACAGGTGCATCGCTCGTATAATAGAATGTGGTAAAATAATAAAAAAGAGAAATGGAAAGGAGGGGCCACAGGATGCAGTGGATCGATGCGATCGGCTACGAAGAAGTGATGACCTTTCTGCGCAGTACACCGGCGAACCTCTTTTTCAAGGATACGGAATGCCGTTATCTTTTTATTTCGGACGTTAGGACTTTCTTCCCCTACGGAGAAGGGCAGGAAGAGGATGTGCTGGGCAAGACAGATCTGGAGATCTGGGACAACGAGGAACAGGCCCGCTTTTATTATGAGCAGGACCAGAAGGTGCTTGCCACCGGCAAGGGAACCGGCTATATCACCGAGGTGCCCCGGAAGGATGGGACGGCATACTATCAGATCAAAAAGAACCCCGTTGTGCTGGAGGGAAAGATCATCGGCATCGTGGGGCTTATTGGTGATATCACCGAACGGGTGCGGCTGGAAAAACAGGCCGAGAACTGGGCCGTCCACGATGAACTGACCGGTCTGTATAACCGCAACTACCTGAAGGTAAAGGGTGCAGAGCAGCTGAAGGGAGCCATCATGCCCATCACGATCATTATGGGCGACTGTAACTACCTGAAGCGTGTGAATGATGTCTACGGCCACGAGTACGGCGACCTGCTGCTCAAGCGGGTGGGCCGGGTGATCCGGGAAAACCTGCCGCCCGAGAGCGTGGCCCTGCGGATGGGCGGCGATGAATTCCTCATTGCCTGCAACCACTTCTCTGCAGAAGAGGCCGAACAGCTGATCGAGAGGCTGCACGGGGAGCTGGCCCGCCAGAGCGACGACCGCCTCAAGCTGGATGTTGCCTTTGGATACCACACCGTGACAGAAGGCCCCTTTGATTATATCGCAGTCTACCATGCTGCCGACCGGGATATGTACCGGAACAAGCGCAAAAACCGATGATAATCCGGATGAAAAACAGCCTCAGCCCGATCTCCAAGGGCTGAGGCTTTTTTGGTGATCTGTTACATCAGGGCGGTGAGCACCAGCGCGCAGAGAGGAAAAACGCCATCTGCGGTGGCTTACAGAATCACATTTTTGATGAGCAGGGAAACGCTGCCGTCCGGATCGTGGAGAAACTCCAGCTCAGAATCGGAGTTCAGCAGCTCGGTGGGGATCTTGACCTCGATGCCGTTGGCGGTGCGGATGCTCCGGCTCTCCATCCGGCGGATGCGGGCAGGGGTCACGGTGACAGGAGCAGCGGCCTCTTCCAGCACCTCGCTCTTTTCCACATAGTCATCAAAGGGCACAGCGGCCAGCGGGTATTCCTCGGCCAGCTGCTGGCGCACCTGCTCCACCGATACCTGATTGTCGTTGTCGGCAGCCTGGTTGGCAATGAGCATGGCCACCTGCGCGTCGGCATGGGGCTCATCCTCATAGGCATCCTTCACAGCCTGTGCGGCGGCCTCCTGAATGGCCTGCAGCTTCTTTTTCTCGGGCTCGGCCTGGGTATACTGGAACACAACAGAGGAGAGGTAGAACTCCTTGTGGCCGTCGATGTCGTATTTCTTTTCCAGCAGGCGCATGGAGTAGTCTGTCAGGTTGACGAGCGCACCCTCCTCCACTTTGCCGCTCTGGGTGGGCAGGCAGGCCCGCTGCTGGATGATGGAGTTGACCGGGGCACCTTCCACGGTCTCGGTGTAGTGGGTGTAGCCGTTTTTATAGTTCAGCTTGAGGATGCCCAGCCAGGGTGCGCCGTCCCGGGTGAAATCCACCACGGCCAGGTCTGCCCCGGGGATGGTGGTGTGGGCGTGCATGTAATCGAACAGCACCCCCGCAATGCGGCAGGACAGATCAATGAAATCCTGATTGTGCTCCAGCTCGTTCCGGAAAGCCGAATCCGGCAGGGGGCGGCACTGGCGGATCTCATCGCTGGCCAGCAGCTTTTCGATATGATTCTGTAAGTAGGCGGTCTTTTCGGCAGTCAGCTCCATGCCGCCGCCGCTGAGCACCGGCGCGTCCAGCGTGGTGTCCAGCACATGCAAAATTGCCTGATGGATGATGATCTCCATGGGTCAAAACCTCATTTCCCGGGTGATTGTGATGTTCCTGCCCAGTATAGCACATCCGGAACAAAAAGGCGAGAGGGAGCGCAAAGGCTTGTCAACCGCCGCCCGAGATGCTACAATGGGGCTGACCAAACATCCGGACAAGCCGAAAGGGGAGTGTGTTATGGAATTTCGGGACAAGCCGATGCAGAACCTCATCCGCATCAAGGAAAAGGAGATCTGCAAAAATGTGCAGGAGCTGCTGCTGGACGGTGAGCAGATCGTGGGGGCCTACAAGACCGTGCGCGATCAGGCTGTGTTCACCACCCACCGCATTTTTATGGTGGATATGCAGGGAATGACCGGCACCCGGCAGGAGATCTTTGTGCTGCCCTACCGCAAGATCCTGCATTACGGCATCAAGACGGCAGGCTTCGGTGACCCGCTGCAGACCTCAGAGCTGACGGTCTGCTTTGCGGATGAGCACGAGGCGAAGTTCGGCTTCATCGGGCAGGATGAGCTGCTGGCGGTGGCACGGGCCATCAGCCGGTGCATCCTGTAACAGAACAAACGTAAAACGCCCGTTCCGGCTTCTGACCCCGGAGCGGGCGTTTTACATTGCTGTAATATGCGAAAAAAGGAGAATGTCGAAGGGTCAGCAGGCGACGCGATCTCTGCGGCCGGCCTCAAGCATGTAGTGCAGGAAGCCGGTGACATCAGCAGGGTCGGTGACAGAGATGTCAAAGCCCTTGGAGGGAGCGTCCATCATCTGGAACAGCTCGGTGGCGGCGTTGTCCTTTTTCAGGTCGCAGGTCTCGCCATTGGCCAGGTGCAGGAGCACACTGCCGCGGCTGGCGGCTACCTGATGCATGAAACGGTCTTTATCAAGATACTGGATGCGAAGCATAAAAATACCTCCCACAAAGAAATGTTTTATTCTGGAAGAGTCCCTCGGGCCAGGCTGCCCGTGGGGAACGCTTCTCGGGAACCGGATCAAGCCGTGCCGGGGGTTGTTTTCCGCCCCCTGCGGTGTTATACTGTGCTTGCTGGTTCTGATGAAATAATACCACGAAACTGGCACGATAGATAGAATAAAAACACCCGATTTGTACAACAAAATCGGCTTTGACAAAAAATATTCAAAGTATTGCGGAAAGGAATTGTTCAATATGGCGTTTCAGACAAGCTGTGTCACTGGTGCCAATATCGTTACCGGGCTGACCTTCCAGCAGGATGTTATGGCCGATGCCGAGGGGCGGGAACTGGTCCAGCATGGCAGCGCCCTGTTTCCCATTGCCTGCTACGCGGAGAACCTGAAAAGCTATTCGGTGGCCTGGCACTGGCACGAGGAGTTTGAGTACATACTGGCCATGAAGGGCCCCCTGACGGTGGACGTGAACAAGACCCGGGTGACTCTGCAGACGAATCAGGGCGTGTTCCTGAACTCCGGCATCCTCCACGCGGTGGAGCAGGCGGAAAAAGGGGAGGCCCTGCTCCACTCGGGCGTGTTCCACCCCAGGCTGGTGGGCGGAATGGACACCATCTTCTGGCAGAAGCTCATCCGACCCATGCTCCAGCCGGATGCTCCCGCGTTTTTTCTGCTGGATGGAGCCGTGCCCTGGCAGGCGCAGGTGCTGACCTGCCTGCGGGAAGCCTGGCAGGCGGTTGCCGTGGAGCCCTTTGATTACGAGAACCGGGTGCGGTATTATCTCTCTGCGGCACTGCGGCTGCTGAGCACCCAGTGCGTGGGCGGCAAGACCAAGGTCTCACAGCAGGAGCAGATCGCCGCCGAGCGGATGAAGCAGATGCTCCGCTTTGTGGAGGAGCACTACGCCGAGGAGCTGACCGTGGAACGCATCGCGGCCAGCGTGGCCCTGAGCGAGAGCGCCTGCCTGCGCAGCTTCCGGCAGATGCTGGGCATCACGCCCATCCAGTATGTCAAGCAGTTCCGGGTGGAGAAGGCCGCTGAGCTGCTCCGCTCCACCCGGCTCAAGACAGGCGAGATCGGGATGGAGTGCGGCTTTGCAGATGGCAGCTACTTCATCAAGACCTTCCGGGAAATCAAGCACTGCACACCCAAGGAATACCGCGCAAAATTCTGCTGAAATGTCTGAGATAGGAACAGGAGAAAATGATCCCCATGCAGCACAGTCTGACCCAAGGCCCCATTACAAAGAATATCCTGCTGTTTGCCCTGCCGCTGATGTTCGGCAACCTGCTGCAGCAAATGTACAACATTGCCGACACCTGGGTGGTGGGCCGCTTCCTCGGCGCGGATGCGCTGGCGGCGGTGGGGTCCTCCTATACCCTGATGACCTTCCTCACCTCGATCCTGCTGGGCCTGTGCATGGGCAGCGGCGCGGCTGTGTCCATGCAGTACGGCAGCGGCGAGATCGAGAAGATGCGGCAGAGCGTGTTCCAGTCCTTCCTGCTTATTGCGGGCATCGCCCTGGTGCTCAACCTGCTGGTCTATCTGGGGCTGAACGGCATCCTGTGGCTGCTGCGGGTGCCCGCAGAGCTTTGCTCGCTGATGAAGGACTACCTGCTCATCATCTTTTTGGGCATTGCGGCCACCTTTTTGTATAACTATTTCGCAAATCTCCTGCGGGCCATCGGCAATTCTGTGGTGCCGCTGGCGTTTCTGGCTGTATCAGCCATCCTGAACGTGATCCTGGATCTGGTCTGTGTCCTTGTGCTTGACTGGGGTGTGAAGGGGGCCGCCGTGGCAACTGTCTTTTCCCAGTATGTGTCCGGGGTGGGCATCGGCCTGTACACCCTGAAAAAGTTCCCGCAGCTCTGCCCGAAACGGACAGACTGCAGGTGGGACCGGAAGAACCTTGCCAATATCCTGAATCTTTCGGTGATGACCAGCGTTCAGCAGTCCATTATGAATTTTGGCATCCTGATGGTGCAGGGTCTGGTCAACAGCTTCGGCACGGTCATCATGGCGGCTTTTGCGGCGGCAGTGAAGATCGATTCCTTTGCTTATATGCCGGTGCAGGATTTTGGCAACGCCTTCTCGACCTATGTGGCCCAGAATTACGGGGCAGGCCAGCCGGACCGCATCAAAAAAGGGATCCGCAGTGCCGGGCTGACAAGCGCGGTGTTCTGCATCGTCATCAGCGTGCTGGTCTGCGCCTTTGCCGCCCCGCTTATGGGGATTTTCATCGACCCGGCTCAGACCGAGATCATCGCGGCGGGCGTGCAATACCTCCGCATCGAGGGCGCGTGCTACATCGGTATTGGCGTGCTCTTCCTGCTCTACGGCTACTACCGGGCGGTCAACCAGCCTGGGATGTCGGTCATCCTGACCATTGCTTCCCTTGGCACCCGTGTGGCGCTGGCCTACCTGCTTTCTGCCACGCCGCTGGGCGTTACCGGCATCTGGCTCAGTGTGCCCATCGGCTGGGCACTGGCAGATGCCATCGGCATTGGGTATTATTTGAAGAAGAGAACATAAAATATCCCCCGCTGCAAAGCGTGTTTTGGCACGCCTGCAGCGGGGGAGATGTTTTTCTATTGGAGCTTGAGATGATCCGGATGGGGCTTATTCCCCCACGGCGGGGACGTTCTGCATCGTCCAGAGGAGCTTCTGGACATCCACGCTGCCCATGTGGGTGGGTTCCTCACCCAAACGGAGGAAATCGGTCTGCTGGGCGGTAACGGTCTGCCACTGGGGCAGGTCTGTTCCGTTGGGGTCGCCGGTCCTGGCAAAGTTGGTCAGGTAATCCACCATCTGAGCGCTGAGGGCGGTGTCCTTCTCAGTGAAGGGCCGCCAGCAGTGAGCCAGCGTGCCGAACCAGTACCACAGGTCGCTGGAATGCCAGGCACCACGGTCATCACCGGGGAGCTGGCGGTCGAAGAACCAGCCGTAGCTGTCGGCGTTCCGGGCGCACCAGTCCTGGGCCATCTGGTAGAGGTAGGGCGGAACGATATCCTCGCTGGTGAAGCCAATGAGGTAAGGAATATGGTGCTGTTCGTCGGCAGCCAGCGTCTCGGGGCCGGTCTTGACCTGGAAACGGCCATCCACCACAGGCTCGCAGCCCAGACCCTTGAACTGGGGCTGGGTGCGGACGGCATCCCAGGCTGCAAACAGCTGGGCGGGGGCGAGGGCACGGAACTCGGCCAGCGTGCTGCACCCGGCAGTCTCCATGACCTGCTTCCAGAACGGGTAGTGGGCCGCGGCAGGCTTGGCCGTCAGCATCTGGCTCACGCCGCCGCCGCTGCTCATCACGGCCTTGGAGAACAGCCCCCTGGTGATGGGGGAGAGGACGAGCTGCTGGACGCTCATGGCACCGGCGCTCTGGCCCATGATGGTGATGTTGTTGGCATCACCGCCAAAGGCAGCGATATTGGCACGCACCCACTGCAGGGCCGCCAGCTGATCCAGAAGGGCATAGTTGCCGGTGGATCCGGCTTCATCAGCCAGCTCGGGCAGGCAGACAAAGCCCATGGGGCCGAGCCGGTAGTTGATGGTCACAGCCACGCAGCCTTTGGTGGGCCAGACGGGGCCGTCGAAGTGCTTCTCGTGGCCGCCGCCGCCGGTAAAGCCGCCGCCGTGAATGTAGAAGATGACCGGCAGTCTGTCCCCGGGAGCTGCATCGGCAGGGGCCCAGATGTTCAGGAACAGGCAGTCCTCGCTGTAAGTATACATCTCGCCCTTGCGGAACTCGTTGTAGTAGAAGGCTTTTCCGGGTGCGGCGGCCTCGTCATAGAAGGCGCGGGGCTGGTAGCAGCAGGCACCGTACCGGGTGGCATCGTAGACACCGTCCCAGTGGGTGACGGGGATGGGGGACTCCCACCGCCCGGCGGTGGCGTAGCGGATGCCCTTGTAAGCGGTGATGCCCGGCCACTGGCAGGCCGTGCCGGAGATCACGCCGCAGGGCGTGGTGCGCTCAAAGCTCATAGGGGGAAACCTCCTTGTCTTACTCCGCCGCTTTCAGGCCTCGGATGTCCTCGCCTGCAAACAGGCAGGGGACAAAGGAGGAAAGACGGCTGGAGATCTTTTCGGTGTATCGCTTTTCCAGCAGGGAACCATCCGCAATGTTGGTGGTGACGATGGTGGGCAGACCGGCTCCCAGGCGGTTGTTCAGCAGGCTGTAAAAAGTGGTGATGAAGTAGGGGGTGACGAACTCGGTGCCCAGATCGTCCAGGATCAGCAGGTCGGCAGCAGAGGCGGTGCGCAGCAGGGTCTCGGCATCCTCGGAGGAGTCGAAGCGGGCGTTTTCCAGCTTGCCGAAGAAGTCTGGGCTGGAAACGTAGATCACGTCAAAATCCTTTTGCAGCACGATGCCCGCAATGGCAAGGGCGGCGTGGGTCTTGCCCAGCCCCGCGTTGCCAAAAAGCATCAGGCTCTCGCTGTTGTGGTCGAATTCCTCAGCGTAGCTGCGCAGATCCTCCAGCAGGCCGCCCATGTAGGTGCGGACAGGCTCACCCAGCTTCTCGTCCATGGTGTTGGGGTAGTACCGCAGCTCCATGGTGTCAAAACTGGAAATGGACAGGCTGGACAGCGCCTCGATCTCCTCCCGCCGCAGACCCTGCATCAGCTTGTGAACGCAGGTGCAGGTGCGGCCCTGCACGCTGCCGGTATCCTGGCACAGCTTGCAGGTGAATTTTGGCTCCAGCGCATCCGCAGGGCGGCCGCTGGCGGCCAGCAGGGCGGTGAGCTCCTGCCGGGCTTTGCTCAGTGCGGCGGCGGCTTCGGTGCGGTCTTTTCCGGCAGCGCCTGCCAGTGCGCAGCGGATGCCCCGCACCCGCACCTCGTCCTCAGCGTGGCGCAGGGCCGGGAT
>ERZ773130.3006-NODE-3006-length-11710-cov-5.325354_pt1 | contig 11710 bp, 10 predicted proteins | sample MGYA00511919_ERZ773130 | MGnify/ENA primary metagenome ERZ773130 (study PRJEB29015, sample SAMEA2737851) | human gut metagenome | biome: human gut; feature: human-associated habitat; material: faeces | place: China | collected 2012 ...
TTCTGCCCGCCGGAGAGCCGCGCCGCAGGCAGCGCCAGCTCGGCATCCGTAAAGCCAAGGGTGCGCAGCTCACGCTCGGCATCCTGCGGCGTCAGGCCGTGGCCGGTCAGCGTCAGGTTGGCGGCAGCGGTCAGCTGCGGGCAGAGGCGATCCTCCTGAAAGACGGCGGCGGGCGTTTCGACGCCGGTCACTGTGCCGGAGTCCGCGGACTCCAGTCCCAGCAGGATGCGCAGCAGCGTGGTCTTGCCGCAGCCGGAGCGGCCCATCAGCACCATGGGGCGGTCCACCGTCCAGGTAAAGCGCTGCAAAACCGGCGTAATGCCGAAGCTTTTGCAGAGATCGGTTATCACAATGCTCACACGCGCACCTCCCCGCAAAGACGTGTCTTGGCCGTGCGCAGCAGGGCCGCCGCTGCCGCGGACAGCGCCGCCGACAGCAGCACGATGACGAGCGTCCACGCGAACACATCCGGCGTGGACAGGGTGATCTTCGCGCGGTAGAGCGCGTCGCCCACGCTGTGGTCCGGCAGACCGATGACCTCGGCGGAGACGCCGCTCTTCCAGCACATGCCCATGGCGGCGATGCAGCTCTCGCAGAAGGACGGGAAGATGCCGGGCAGCCAGATGTACCGCAGCCGCGCGGTGAGCGGCAGGCGGTAGACCTTCGCCATTTCCAGCAGCTTCGGGTCGGTGTCGGCAATGCCGCCCAGCACGCCCGCATAGACGACGGGCAGCACATGGGTAAAGCTGACGATGACCGACAGGTTCGCACTGCGCACCCAGAGCAGCGCCAGAATGACAAAGCTGGCGACGGGCATGGCGCGGATCAGCTGCATGGCAGGGTCAATGAACACCCGTACCCCGTGCCAACGTGCGCCCGCTGCGCCAAGAAGCAGGCCCCCTGCTGCTGCCAGCAGGAAGCCCGCCATTATGCGCAGCGCACTGAACACGATGCGCTGCCAGAATGCAGCTGTGGGTGCCAGCTGTGCCAGCGCTCCCAGTGTCTGCAGGGGCGTAGCCAGAAACAGCCCGCCGTGTCCCAGCCCCATGGCGGCAAGCTGCCAAATCAGAATCCACACAAGGATGGCGGCAGCCTTTTGCCACAGCGGCGTTTGCTGGGGCGGATGCTTGCATCCGCCCACAGCAGCAGCGGCGGGGTGATGCGAGCATCCGCCTCTGCAGGGGGCTTTAGCCTGCATAGTAGAAGTCGTCCGCAGGCAGGGTGCCGCCCACGCTGGCGGGGTCGGCGGCGTACAGAACCTTGAAGTAGGTCTCGAGGTCGGTCTTCATCTCGTCGCCGGTCTCAAAAACAATGTTGCACTGCGGCAGGGCCTTCTGGGCCAGCGCAGCCTTGGCGACAACGCCGTACTGCTCGCAGAGGGCTGCGGTGCCCTCGAGGTCAGAGTTTGCGGCCTCGACGCTGGCGGCATAGCCATCCATGAAGGCGGCAAAAGCCTCAGGGTCGTTCTCAACGGCATCCTTGCGGACGACCAGAACGCCGGTGACCAGCTTGGAGCCGGCGACCTTCTGCCATTCCTCGTTCATGTCAAGCGCAACGCGCAGACCCTCGACCTGGGACATGGCGCTGGTGACGAAGGGCTGAGGCAGCATGGCGATGGTGGCTTCGCCCGCCTGGACCTTGCTCAGGGCCTCGGTGGCCTCGCTGCAATACTCGATGGTAACGTCGCTGTCGGGGTCAACGCCGTTCTCGGTCAGGACGTAGCGCAGAACGTACTCGGGGGTAGCGCCCTTTCCGGTGGTGACGATGGTCTGGCCCTTCAGATCCCCGACAGAGTTGACGGTCTCTCCGTTCTCGACGATGTAGAGCACGCCCAGCGTGTTGATGCAGGCAACTTCCACTGCACCGTTCGTCTTGTTGTAGAGCGTGGCGGCGAGGTTGGCGGGCACAGCGGCGGCGTCCAGATCACCCTTGACCAGCAGCGGCACGATTTCATCGGCAGCGCCGTACATCGTGAAGTTGTAGTTGGAGGCGACCTCATCGCTCATCAGGTTGACGAGGCCCATCGTCGTGGGGCCCTTCAGGCCCGCGATGCGCAGGGCGGCCTCGGATGCATCGGCGGTTTCTTCAGTAGCGGGGGCCTCGGTGACGGCGGGGGTTGCCTCGACGGCGGATTCAGCGGCAGATTCTGCGGCAGACTCGCTCACAGTCGCGGCCGCGCCGCAGCCTGCCAGAGAGGCGCACAAAGCAAACGCCGTTACAGCGGCGAAAATACGTTTCAGTTTCATAAAAATCTTATCCTCCTTGTTGCTTTTGCGGCCCTACTATACTATAATAAATGTGAATTGTCTGTTGCCCGTGCAACAGATACCCTTTTCAACCGTTTGCAAGGAGCTGTATGGACTACACACCCTACTACGAAACGATGCGCCGCACAAGCCTTTTGCGCGGCATGACGGACGCCGAGCTGGACACGCTGATGGCCTGCTTTGCGCCGCGGGTGCGCCGCTACGCCAAAGGCGAGCTGCTGCTGATGGCGGGCTACGAGACCCACGAAGTCGGCCTTGTGCTGGAAGGTGCTATCACGGCAAGCAAACCGCTGGCCGACGGCTCTACCGTCGTCATGGCCCGTATGGGGCCGGGCGGCGTCTTTGCCGACGTGCTGGCGGGCGGGCGCAGCCGCAGCCCCGTCAATGTCTCCGCCGCCGAGGCCTGTCTGGCACTGTATCTTCCCTGCGAGGCACTGCTGCGCCCCTGCGCCGCGCTGCACAGCGCACACCTGAAGCTGCTGCAGAACTGGCTGGAGACCATCAGCGACAAATATTTTGCGCTGGACCGCCGTTTGGAGCTGATTTGCTGCAAGAGCCTGCGCGGGCGCATCTGCATGTGGCTGCTGGAACAGCGCGAGCGGTGCGGCGCGGATACGTTTTCCACCGCCATGACCCGCACTGAGCTGGCCGCGTTTTTGAACTGTGACCGCAGCGCGCTCTCCCGCGAGCTGAGCCGGATGCAGGAGGAGGGGCTGATCGAACTGTTCCGGGGCAGCTTTAAGCTGCCCGACCCCGAGCGGCTTCACGCCGTCTGCCCGCAATTTTAACATATTGAGGTTATTTGTATGAACAACCGTACCGACCCGATTTTGTACATCGTCATCCCCTGCTACAATGAGCAGGAGGTGCTGCCCATCACAGCACCGATGTTTTTACAGAAGCTCACCGACCTGACCGCCGCGGGCAAGATCAGCCCCGACAGCCGCGTGCTGTTTGTGAACGACGGCTCGAAGGACCGGACGTGGGAAATTATCTGTGACCTGGCTGCGCGTGACCCGCACTATGCAGGCATCTGCCAGAGCCGCAACCGCGGCCACCAGAATGCCGTGCTGGCGGGCCTGATGGAGGCGAAAAGCCGCTGCGACATTACGATTTCCATCGACTGCGACGGGCAGGACGACATCAACGCGATGGACGCCATGGTGGACGCCTACCGCGACGGCTGCGACGTCGTGTATGGCGTGCGCAGCAAACGCGAGACAGACACATTTTTTAAACGCTTTACCGCGGAGAGCTTCTATAAAATCCTCAACGCCATGGGCGCGGAGGTCGTCTTTAACCACGCGGACTACCGCCTGATGAGCGCCCGCGTGCTGGAGGAGTTTGCCCGGTTCAGGGAGGTCAACCTGTTCCTGCGCGGCATGGTGCCGCTGGTGGGCTTTAAATCCACCTGCGTGACCTACGAACGCCACGAGCGCATTGCGGGCGAGAGCCACTATCCCCTGTCCAAAATGCTGGCGCTGGCGTTTGACGGCATCACGAGCCTGTCCATCAAACCCATCCGATTCATCACAGGCTTCGGCGTGTTTGTGGCGCTCGTCAGCTTTATCGGCGTGCTGTGGGCCGTCATCGAGGCCGCGCTCGGCCTGACCGTGTCCGGTTGGGCCTCGATGACAAGCATCATCTGCTTTGTGTCGGGCGTACAGCTGATCTGTCTGGGCGTTATCGGGGAGTACATCGGTAAAATTTATCTGGAATCCAAGCACCGCCCGCGGTATATTATCAGCGATGCAACGCCAAACTTTGGCGAGATCAAGGAGGATGCGCAATGAGCCGACAGGTATGGAAGGGGTCTACCCTGCTGAACCCGGAGCCGCCCGTACTGGTCAGCTGCGGCAGCCCCGACAAGCCGAACCTTATCACGGTGGGCTGGACCGGCACGATCTGCACCCAGCCGCCGATGCTGTCCATCAGCGTGCGGCCCGAGCGGTACAGCCACCATCTAATTCAGGAAAGCGGCGAGTTCGTCGTGAACCTGCCCACCGAGAGCCTTGTCCGCGCCATCGACTGGTGCGGCGTCAAGAGCGGGCGCGACGTGGACAAGTTCGCTGCCATGCACCTGACCGCTGTCCCTGCGGCCAAGGTCGGCACGGTGTTGGTGGAGGAAAGCCCCGTGAATCTGGAGTGCAAGGTCACGCAGGTCATTCCGCTGGGTTCGCATGATTTGTTTCTGGCCGAGTGCGTCGCCGTGGATGTGGACGAGCGGCTGCTGGACGAGAGCGGCAAGCTGTGCCTGAACAAGGCGAAGCTGATCGTCTACAGCCACGGGGATTATCTGGCGCTGGGAAGAAAGCTGGGCAGCTTTGGGTATAGTGTCAGGAAGAAGAAAAAGGTGATCAAAAAATAATAGGGGCAAATTCCATATCCGCCTCTCGGCTAGAAGGCAGCCGCGCTGTAAATGCAAGGTTGCAGGCCGCACATGTGCGGCCCCTACAGCTCTGCTAAAGCACAAAAAAAACACCCTTCACAGAGATTTTTCTCCGTGAACGGTGCTTCTTTTTTTACAGTATCCCCTTACTCTTGAGGATGCCGACCAGCACAACGATGACCAGTGCGGCAACACAGACGCCGATAAAGACATCAATGTATTTCAGCGGCACTTTGCGGAACTTCTCATAGAAATTCTCAAAGGCGTTCAGTTGGCTGTGATCCGGGTGGGAATCGGACTTTTGCGTTTCAGAGGTGGTTTTTTCTTCTTCCATATTACTTCTTAGCCAGGTACTTGCGCAGGTCAAGGGCAACGGCGATGACGATGACAAGGCCCTGTGCAATGTAGGTGTAAGCGGGGTCGACGCCGAGGAACTGCAGGCAAATCTTCAGGACTTCAAAGACCAGAACGCCGACCAGAACGCCGGAGACCTTGCCGACGCCGCCGTTGGTGGAAACACCGCCGATGGTGCAGGCTGCGATAGCTTCCAGCTCATAGCCGTTGCCGGTGTTGGTGGAAGCGCCGCCGGCCTTTGCGCCGACGAGGAAGCCGCCGAGAGCATACATGCAGGAGGCCAGGATGTAGATGCGGATCAGGGATGCGGTGACGTTGACACCGGCAACCTGAGCGGCGTTCTCGTTGCCGCCGATGGCGTACATGTACTTGCCGTGACGGGTCTTATTGTACAGGAACCAGAAGAAGATGCCGACGATCAGCGCAAAGATGGCCAGGAACGGGATGGGGCCCAGCGTGCCGCTGGCAACGGTCAGGTAGCTCTGCTTGTAACCGCCCATGGGCTGGTTGTTGGTGATGACGGAGCACAGGCCGTAAACGATGGTCTGCATGCCCAGCGTAGCGATGAAAGGAGGAACCTTCAGGAATGCGATAATGCAGCCGTTGATGGCACCGAAGCAGGCCATGATTGCCATAACGATCAGCAGGGCCACGGGCCACGGAATATCGGGCAGCCAGGGCAGCATGCGGGCAGAGTAGTCAACACTCTGCAGCAGCATGGCGGAGAAGCAGGCGGCCAGGCCGACCTGACGGCCGGCGGACAGGTCAGTGCCCTTGGTAATCAGGCATCCCGAAACGCCGCAGGCGATGATGAAACGCGGGGCGACGTTCAGCAGCAGGTTTTTGCCGTTTGTCTCGGTAAAGAAGTTCTGGGTCGTGCAGCCGACGAAGAGGGCCAGCAAAATGATCAGAATAATGATCGCGTTATTGGACAGGAATTTTTTTAAGTCGAATTTTTTCTCCATTTTCGGATTCCTCCTTATTCAAACTGGGTAGCCAGCGTCATGATGTTCTCCTGGTTCGCCTTATCACCGTCGATAAAGCCGGTGCAGCGGCCATCGCACATGACCATGATGCGGTCAGACATGCCGATCAGCTCGCTCATTTCGGAGGAGATCATGATGATGCTCTTGCCCTGTTTGGCCATCTCGGCGATGATGCAGTAAATTTCATACTTTGCACCGACGTCGATACCGCGGGTCGGCTCGTCCATGATGAAAACATCGGGGTCGTTGGCCAGCCAGCGGGCAATCAGCACCTTCTGCTGGTTACCGCCGGACAGCGATTGAATCTGCGTTTTGGAGGACGGCGTCTTGATGGACAGCTTGGCGACATTATCCTGCACGAGCTTTTCGATTTTGTTGTCGTCCAGCATGATGCCGCCGATCAGATACTTGTTCAGCGATGCAATGGAGACGTTATCCGCAATGGAAAGCACACCCAGAATACCGGTGGCGCGGCGGTCCTCGGTCAGCATGGCGATGCCGTTTTTGATGGCGTCCTGCGGCTGGTTGATGGTCAGTTCCTTGCCCTTATAGGTGATGGTGCCCGACGTGTGGCAGCGCAGACCGAACAGGCCCTCCATCAGCTCGGTGCGCTGGGCACCGACCAGACCCGCAACGCCGAGGATCTCGCCCTTGCGGACGTTGAAGTTGACGTGACGGAAGCTCTTGGGGTTGATGGACGTGAAGTCCTTGACCTCAAACACGACCTCACCGGGCGTATTCGAGCGCGGCGGGTAGAGGTTCGACAGCTCACGTCCGACCATCTTGGTGATGATCATATCGGTGGTCAGTTCCTTGGCCTCCCAGGTGCCGATGTACTGGCCGTCGCGCATGATCGTGACTTCGTCGCTGATGCGAAGAATTTCGTCCATCTTGTGGCTGATATAGACGATGGAGACGCCCTTGGCGCGCAGCTCGTTCACGATGGTGAACAGTGCCTCGACCTCAGCTGCCGTCAGCGAGGAGGTCGGCTCGTCGAGGATCAGCACCTTGCAGTCTGCGGAGACCGCCTTGGCGATCTCAACCAGCTGCATCTGGGAAACGCTCAAGGTTCCGAGCTTTGCGTGCGGATCATAATTCAGATGGACTTCCTTCAGGACCTTGGCCGCATCCTCATACATTTTGTCATGGTCGATAACGGTGACGGGTCCGTATTTCTTGGTGGGATAGCGCCCAACGTAGATATTCTCGCCGATGGAACGCTCCGGGATGGGCTGCAATTCCTGGTGCACCATCGCAATGCCGCGATTCAGTGCATCCAGAGGTCCCTTAATCTGAACCTCCTGCCCCTCATAAATGACCTTGCCTTCGTCCATGTGGTAGATACCAAACATGCACTTCATCAAGGTAGACTTGCCCGCGCCGTTCTCTCCCATCAGCGCATGGACGGTGCCGGGTTTCAATTTCAGCTGTGCGTGATTCAGTGCCTTGACGCCGGGGAACGTCTTGACGACATCACACATCTCCAAGCGGTACTCTGACAATTCGCTGGCCCCCTTTAATCTTTTGTAACCTTTTCACGAAAAAAGGGTGCGTGCGCCTGCGCACACGCACCCCGGTTGTTCTGGTTTAAGCTGTGGCTTTTTTTAATTACTGGAAGTCCTTGACGTTGTCAGGAGTGACCTTGACGTAGTCAACGTAGACGCTCTGGTGGTCGGCCTCGAAGGTCTTGCCGCCCAGCAGCTCCTCCATGGAAGCAACAGCCTGCGTAGCCTGACCCTTAGCGTCGTTCAGAACGGTACCGGTCATGTTGCCGTTGGCAACTTCGTTCTTGGCAGCGTCCAGAGCGTCAACACCGACGAGGTAGATGTCCTTGTTGACGGTGCGGCCGGCAGCCTGAATAGCCTGCAGAGCACCGATAGCCATATCATCGTTGTTGCAGAAAACAACTTCAATCTGATCGCCGTACTTGGCAAGGTCGTTCTGGCAGATTTCCTGGCCCTTGTTACGATCCCAGTCACCGCGCTGCAGGTCAAGCTGCTCAACCTCAACGCCGGCATCGGTCAGAGCCTTGACGGAGTACTCGGTACGCAGCTGAGCATCGATATTCTCGGGGTCGCCCTGGATCATGATGTAGGAAACCTTGCCGTCGCCGTTGATGTCGCCCTTGTTCTCGGTGTCGAGGATCAGCTCGCCCTGGAAGGTGCCGGACTGAGCAGCGTCGCAGCCGACGTAGACCAGCTTGTCATAAGCGGACATCTGATCGGCGGTGGGCTCACGGTTAATCAGGACGGTGGGAACATCGGCACCCTTGACGGTGGAGATGATCTGGTCGGCAGCGGAGGTCATAACGGGGTTGATGATCAGTGCGTCAACGCCCTGGGTGATGAAGGTGTTGATCTGCTCGTTCTGCTTAGCCTGGTCGTTGTTGCCGTCGACGATGGTGACCTCGTAGCCCTTGCCCTCGAGGATCTCCTGCAGCGCATTACGGTAGGTGGTCATGAAGGCATCGTCGAACTTGTAGATGCAGACGCCGACCTTACCGCCCTGAGTGGCCTCGGTAACGCTCTCGGCTGCGGACTCAGCAGCAGACTCTGCAGCAGAGGTGGACTCTGCGGGAGCCGTGGACTCCGAAGCAGCGGTGGAAGTGGAGGCGGAACCGCCGCAGGCGGCGAGAGAGACGGCCATGCAACCTGCAAGGGCCAGAGCAGCAAACTTTTTCATAATGAGTTTCTCCTTCTTTTTTAGATATGCAGTAGATTTTCGGGCGGGTCGCTTGTAGAGGAGCGAACCCTGTTGACAGTTATTATAATACTCGGGGACGGGTGAAAAAACAAGGTGAAATTTCACCGACTACGGGTGGAAATTTTCACCGTTTCAGGCAGTTTCGCCAGTCGAAAGCGTTTGTTTTTGTGCATAATGCGCAGTAAAAGTAACAAAAGGGTGTTTGTTGTTTTCATTTTGTAAGATTTTTGCGGGTGACGGAAAAATAAAAAAGCCCCTTCTCCGAAGTGGGAGAAGGGCTTTGGCGGTAGGCTCGTAGGGGCCGGGCTTCGGGGGGTCACCCAAACGGGAACAGGACCTTTTGCTTATCCATGGCAAACATATTTTCCCGGGTGATGGTGCGGGTGGCGGTGATGTTCGATTTTTCGACGCTGCTCCCCTGCCCGGCCAGCAGCTTGTAGGCGCTTTCGACGCCGAAATAGCCCATACCGTAGGTGTTCTGCACGATCAGCGCGTCCACCGTACCGGTCTGCAGGGCGTCAATCGTTTCGATGTTCGAGTCGAACGCCGCGAGCCAGAGGTCGTCGGCGCGCTGCATCTGCTGGACAGCCTGCGCCGCGCCGACGGCAGTCGTCTCGTTGAGGGCGATCAGCACGTTGATCTCCGGGTGGGTGCGCAGCATGGCCAGCGTGTCCGCGCGGGCACTGGCGGCGTTGGGGTGTGTTGACACGGCGGCAGTGATCTTAGCGCGTCCGCTTTCCGCAAAAGCATCGCGCGCACCCTGCTCCCGGTCCCGCCCGTTGGCACCGTTGACCTCATAGTTGATAAGCCCGACGCAGAGCGTCCCTGCTGTGCCGTCCAGTGCGCTCTGGGCCGCCATCCGGCCTGCGCCGTAGTTGTCCGCGCCGATGTAGGCCGCAACGTTGTCAGAGTTCACCGCGGAATCCACGCTGATGACCGTCACGCCCGCCGCGGCGGCGGCATCAATGGCGGCGGCGTTGGCCTCATAATCAATGGCGGAGAAAACGATAGCCTGTGCGCCGTCCTCAACGGCATCGGCAATCAGCTGGTTCTGCGCCGCATAGTCCTCCTCATCGTCGGGGGCCGTTATGGTCAATTGCAGGTTATATTCCGTGGCGGCGGCCTCTGCCCCGGTAAAGACGGCGTCCCAGAACTCGGAATTCCGATTGTTTTTGGCTACGAGCGCGACCCTGTAGCGGGTCGTTGTGCTGTCCACGGGCTGCATGGAACAGCCTGCCAGCAGCACGGCCAGGGCCGCGGGCAGCAGACGTTTAATGGTTTTTGTCATAGTCGCCCTCCCTGTCCTCCGGCACGCGCGGGGTGCGGATCGTCACCGTAGTGCCCTCGTAAGGGGCGCTTTCAATGGAGATACCGTAGTCCGCGCCAAAGTAGATGCGCAGACGGTCATTGACATTCTTGACGCCGATGCCGGTGCGGTCACTCGGCTCATTCTGCAAGAGGGCCGCGACCTGCTCCGGCTCCATGCCGATGCCGTCGTCCGCGACGATGAGCAGAATATCATCCCCGTCGGGCTTTACGGTGATTTCAATGTGGCCGGAATCAACCATCAGATCCAGCCCGTGAACAATGGCGTTCTCAATGATGGGCTGCAGTGTGATCTTGTTGCACAGGCAGTGCAGGCAGCTCTCGTCCACCGTAAAGTGGTAGGTAAACTGGTTTTTGTAGCGGTATTTTTGAATTTGCAGATACGCCTCGGCGTGCTGCAGCTCCTTTTCGATCGGGATCAGCTCATGCCCGCGGCTGATGCTGATGCGGAACAGCCGCGCCAGTGCATGGACCATCTGGACGGCATCGGCGTTTTTGCCGCGCTCACACATCCAGGCGATGGAATCCAGCGTATTGTAGAGAAAATGCGGGTTGATCTGCGCCTGCAGCGCCTTGAGCTCTGTCTTGCGCAGGACAATTTCCTCCTCGCGGACGGTGGTCATAAGCTGCTGGATGCGGCCTACCATGTGGCCGAAGGAGTCCGAGAGGTTCTGCACCTCCCGCGTGCCGCGCACGGCCTGAAAGGCGAAGTGGTCGGCGTCCTGCTCAAACTGCTCCATGGCTGTTTCGAGCTGCTGCAACGGGCGGGACAGCAGGCGGGACAGCACCCAGCCCGCCGCCAGCGCGGCCAGAAAAACAAGCCCCGCCGTGATAACCGTGATGCGCACCATCTGCCGGAAACTCTCATTGACGGTTTCGTCAATGTAGCTGACGCCGACGACGCGCCATGTGCTGCCCGGCACACGCTGTACGCTGTAGATGACCGTGTCCTCCACGTAGGTGCCGTCGCCGAGGCAGGCCAGACGCCCAGCCTCCTCCTTCTTTAACCCGGCATACAAAAGCTGCTGCTGCGGGTGGTAGACCATGTTGCCGCGCTCATCCATCAGGTAACAGTAGCCATGCTGACCGATGCTGACGTTGTTGATCGTTGCGGCCAGCTCCTTGAAGCTCAAATCTACCGCAAGCCAACGGCTGCTGCCGCCGTCCCCCGGCACAGCACGGATGACCGAGACGACCCACGGGTAGTAGCTGTCAAAGATCGACTCTACATGCGGCGTGCTGATGTAGCCATGCCCCAGGCGCCGGGCCGTGGTCAGGTCAAAGGAGAGGTTGCGCAGTATGTCAGATTTCGGCGTGCGGCCCGCCTGGGCCCAGCAGTCCAACAGACTGCCGTTTTCGTCGTAAGTCGTGATGGCCGCGACCTCGGGCCGGGCTGTCAGAAAGGCATTCAGAAATGCGTCCCGCATCGCAGGTTCACTGTCAAGCTGTTCCAGCACGATGCCGACGGCGCTGTCCATCGTGTTGACGTAGTTATCCACTGCGCCTGCGACCTGGCTGACGACCTGGGCACTGTTCGTGCGCGCGCCCTCCACAACAGCACTGCGGTAGCTGCGCAGAAACAGCGTGGTGCAGAGGATCAGCGCCGCCACGGCCACGCCGGAGATCAGCGCTGCCGCCAGGACTACGGTGCGGGGCGGGCGCTTCACGGCCGGGCCTCCCCCGCG
>ERZ773130.3013-NODE-3013-length-11673-cov-3.476330_pt1 | contig 11673 bp, 9 predicted proteins | sample MGYA00511919_ERZ773130 | MGnify/ENA primary metagenome ERZ773130 (study PRJEB29015, sample SAMEA2737851) | human gut metagenome | biome: human gut; feature: human-associated habitat; material: faeces | place: China | collected 2012 ...
GACGTTTACCCAAATTTCAAACAGACAGAGGTGTTTTATATGGGATATTCGCGTAAAGACGTTGAGAAATCAAAGATGAATGCCAAGAAGTTTGTCCGGTATCAAGAAGGAGCTGAAAAATACAGTCTTGGCCTGACAAAATTTCAAGAACTCGCCAAGGAAGCTAAAGCTGTTTACAAAATTGACAAGGTTGCTTTGGTAAACTGTGAGATTTTTGAACGCTATCTAGAATCCTTTCATATTCTGTAATCAAAGCCATAAATTGTACATTGCTAAATTCGGAAGGGCAAATTCTGAACTTGACTTTCTGCTTCACAATAAGTATACTGTTGATGTGGAGGGATGAGAACTGCTATGGCAAAGATGGGACGACCAAAATCCGATAATGCAAAAAAGAAATCCGTAAATGTTCGGGTGGAGGATGCCCTATACGAGCGTATCCGTTCTTATGCTGCACAACATCAAATGAGTATGACAGAAGTTGTTTTGCTGGGGCTGAATAAGATTTTATCAGATCCAGAATAAGTATCATGCCCTTCTTCTTTCGAGAAGGAGAATTGATATGGCAACGACAAGAAAAGACTTGCGGGGACGTACCCTGCGCAAAGGCGAGATGCAGCGCAGCTCCGATAAACGGTATGCGTATTCCTATAAAGATCCGCTGGGGCGGCGCAAATACATCTACGCAAATGACCTTGTAACCCTTCGGGAAAAGGAAACTCAACTCACTAAAGATCAGTTAGATGGTTTGGACATTTACGTTGCAGGCAAGGCAACGGTCAACTTTGTTTTTGACCGCTATATGAGTCTGAAAACGAATCTGCGCCAGACTACCCGGAGCAACTACCTTTATATGTATGATCGCTTTGTCCGTGACACGTTTGGTAAGAAGAAAATTGCCGTGATTCGGTATTCGGACGTATTGCAGTTTTACAATTATTTACTGGACAAGCAAGACTTGCAGGTGAATACATTGGAGCGCGTTCATACACTTCTTCATCCCACCTTTCAGTTGGCGGTTCGAGACGAAATTATTCGGAAGAACCCTACCGATGGTGTGCTGACAGAGATAAAGAAAAGCTCCGAACAGACCACCGGTGTACGCCATGCTCTGACGATTCCACAGCAGCGGGCGTTCATGGAGCATATCGCCAATCACCCGGTCTACTGCCACTGGTGGCCGCTGTTTACGGTGCTGCTGGGAACGGGCTGTCGCATCGGTGAAGCATTGGGCTTGCGCTGGGATGATCTGGACTATGAGCGGCGTACTATCAACATCAATCATAGCCTAGTTTATTACCCGGTGGGCGAGAACCGCAGTTCTATTCAGCATATCTCAAAGCCTAAAACGAATGCTGGCATTCGGACAATTCCGATGCTTGATGCCGTGAAAGATGCCTTTGAAATGCTGCGGGAAGAGCAGAAAGAGTCTGGCTGGAACGATGTTGAAATTGACGGAATGACAGGATTTGTCTTTTGTAGCCGTTTCGGCAATGTCCCCAATCCGCAATCTGTAAATCGTGCTATCAAGCGAATCATTGCAGATTACAATGCGGGCGAAGAAGTGGCATCAAAGAAACAGCACCGTAATGCGGTTTTGCTTCCAGACTTTTCTGCACACAATTTGCGTCACACATTCTGTACAAGGCTTTGCGAAAAAGAGGCCAACCTGAAGGTTATCCAATCGGTTATGGGGCATAAAGACATCCAGACTACGATGGACATTTATGCCGAAGCAACCGAACAGAAAAAGCAAGAATCGTTTGAACGATTGGCTGCAACACTGGATGTTTTTTAATCAGCGAAGAAGTGCTCTTACTGAGTATTTCTTCTGACAGCAAAAATTCTCCAAGGACAGCAAATTGACATCAAATACGCGAGAGTAATGGTGATTCACGAAGGATCACGAATATTTGGAAATCACACAAAACCGTGATAGTAAAGCATCACGAAGCGTTGTGAAGTGATTCTAAATATAATCCCCACGATGAAGCCCATTGACCAGTAAATTGTCAATTTGAGCACAAAAAAGCCTGAAATTTCTTGATGATACGAGAAATTTCAGACTTTTTCTTTTGGCGGGTTTCTAACTGAAATCATGCCATACGCCAATCTTACGCCAAACGATGTATAAACTTATGCAAGAGAAAAAGAGCGTTGTTCCCGTTTGGCATAAAATAAGAGCTGACGGGGGTAGATGTAGGTTTACGGTCGCTTGTAGTAAGAACAGGCTTTAATTTTTAATAACGGTTACACCGTTTTCAAATGACTTAGAAAGAGTTTTACGCACTCTGCAAAATTCTTTCTAAAGCGTTTCTATATGTTATGTCCTGCTCCTTCGTTCGTTTGGATGCCCCTTTGGGGTGCTTCCCGGCGCGGAGGAGTTTTTTGTTTTTGTGGCGGCGGAACAGCAGCCCGTCGATATTTTCGGACGTGTATTCCAAGCCGTTTTGGGTTCAGCACACGGGCGCGGCGCGCCAGGCACATACTTGCCAAGCCATAATCCTGCGTAATGACAAGGTCGCCGGGATGTACGCGGTTTACTAGCGCAAAATCTACGCTGTCGGGCCCTTTGTCAAAGGTCAATGTCTGTGCGCCGTCACGCTGGACTTGGTGGGCGGTATCGCATAGGATCAGTACGGGTACTTTGTACTTTCCGGCTGTCTGCACAGTCAAATCCACCACCGGGCAGCCATCGGCATCAATCAGAATCGTCACTTTATTGTTTTCCTTCCATAACCCAAACAAATGCCCTTGCCGTCCGCAAGTCTGCATCTTTGAAGTGGCCGCCTGCATTCCATTCCAGCGCGTTGTCTGTGCTGCGCCGGGTCAGGGCGGTGTGCAGGGCGCGGATGTTGTCGCCCACTGCCGCCATCGGCTGGTTTTTGGTATGTTCCTCGCGGTCACCAAGGCTGAGATAAACACGCTGCGCTTGGATAGGGTGCGCCGCTTCGTATTCTGGCCAACCGGGAAACCACACGGACGGCGAAGCCGCCGCCACGCCATACAGCGCGTTCGTTTGTGTTGCCGCCCACAGAGCAAACAGTCCAGCCAGTGAGTAGCCGCCCAAAACAACCTTGCAGTCTTCCTTTATAGAATACTGCCGGCAGATGCTCGGCACAGCCTGCGCCAGCCATGCAAGCGTATCCCCTGCCCTGCCGCCAAAGCCCTGCTTGCCCCATACGGGCGGTGCAGGCCAAGGCGACAAATCGTCGTTCCAATCCTTGACTTGGACAGCGGCCAGCAAAAATGGTTGTGTGGTTTGCCGATGTATGGCTTCAACTTCTCGTTCCATCCCTGCAAGGTCATGTTCATCCACCATTTGCAGCAGCAGGTATTCGGCGCTGGCAGTGCCGTAGATGCGGCAGGTTCTGTTTTGTATCTGCAATAATTGGTTATCCATAAAATTCATGATTCCTTTTCTTTGCTTTCTTTTGCATTATAATGCCTGCACACCAAAGAATCAAGATTGCGCAGGATGCACTGCCTTGAAAGTTTTTTGCCGCACTTGCATCACATCTGCACAACATCCGCATTGCGCTTGTATATACGTGTATAATCCCGCGTGTTACAATTAGTATGTTCAAAATAGGGTCAGCCAAAAAGGTTGGACATTTTCACCCAGAGTCGTACCTGACTTTTTCAGGCACGGCTCTTTTTGTTTTGGGCATTTTCTGATTTTGGGAGGTTTTGCAGGTGACCGTAATACGTCCGCCTTGACGCAATGATTACGCAATAAAAAGTCGAATACGCAAAAGGACGTATTGATTGCGTATTAGCGGCCTGTGGCTATGCTGCCGACAGTACCTAATACGTCTTTATGCGTCCTTAATACGCAATAAGGATGGTGATTGTATTGAAAAACCGCGCAGCGATCTATCAGCGGGAAGCCGCTGAAATGCTGCATAACATTTCGCTGTACCCCGGTCTGACCGAAGAACAGCTTTGCCGATTCTTCCCCGAAAAGGAAGCGACGGCAAAAACTTTGCTCGCCCATATGCTGAAAGAGGGACGCGTCTTCCGCGATAGGAATGGCCGCTGCTACGCAAATCAAGAAGCACAAAGCGGCACAGATAAGGACTTATCCCGCTGCGTCTGGGTTCTGCTCGACTTCATAGATCAGGTGGAATACCACACTGTTGGAGAATTTCCGGCAGCTATCCTCTGTTTTGCAAACGGAGAACTGTATGAAATCGTGCCTATCCCGCAGGGCAAAGAAACCATGATTTGCCAGCTTCTGCGCCAGCCGCAGAAAGATGCCGACAAGCGCATCGTGGTCGTAGAGGACACCTCCCAGATTGAGTTGCTGGATATTCCGCAGGTGGCCGGGTTCTGCACGGTAGCCGAGGATGGCACTGTCAGCTACTACAAAGAGGAGGCCGCGCTTGAATCCTGACGTACTTTTGAATCGTATCCGCTTGGAGCAGCGCGGACTCATCGACATTCACAAAAAGCTGTACGAAATGGAGCATCTGCTGCCTGTGCCCGACCCGTTGCAGTTTGCCAAAACTGCGGAGAGTGCGGCACTTCTCAGCGAGAAAAGCACGGCGCATCTGCGCAATATGTTCTTTTCCGTCTCCAATGAGCCGCCAATCTATTACTATCCCAAGGCAGCCGAGGTACAAGGCATCCGCGTGTGGGCAGATACCAACTATTTGCGCGTGTCGCTCCCCGCGCTGCTGCCGGATAAAAAGAAGCGAGACGGCTGCAAATTTCTTTTGCTACCGCTTCAGGCTGCACTGGTGCAAAGTGAGCCGCTTCCACACTTTTCCGATTGCGTGATTTGCGTGGAACATATCTACGACCACAACCTCCCAATCAAGGCGGTCCGGGATTATGACAATTTAGAGTTGAAAGCCGTCATAGATGTCATTGCCACGTTCTGCCTGACGGACGACACCGGGGCGCTGTGCGATTCTTTCCAGACGACCCGGTTTGGATATTCGTCCTCTACCGTGATAACCGTGATGCCAAAAAACTGCTTTTCGGCATGGCTAAACGCCCCCGAAACGGCTGAAAACAGACCTCCACTTTTCCCGTAAAATTCGTAAAAATCAGATACCTGTGCTTGAAAGTGACTTTTCAGCATTGCTGCAAGCCGTTTTATACACAAATCAGCGGTAACTTTCGCCGGAGTCAAAGAAGGCACGGTTAAATTCCGAGGTGATTTCTATTTTTTCTGCTTTTCCTGTCCTGCCCGCGCAAGACAGCCTCTATTATGAACTTTTGGCGCTCACTGCCATCTGCGGTGAGTTGCCTTGTGTGTGTGCTGACCGCCTTACCTCAAGCAAAAGTTACCGCAAAAAAGTGGTGACGAGCCTGACACACGACAAGCTCCTGCGCATCTTCTCCAAAGATCATCTTCGCGGCTATCGGCTCGGTATCCGTGGCAAACATCTTTTGCGGGAGCGAGCGCCAGAACGATTTCAGTTCTATCTGTCAGGCCGCACCGACACCAACTCCATCAAGTCGTCCCCTGCCCGGCGTCTGCGGCTGCATCGTATCGCGCAAACCTATGTTACGATGTTGAATGCAGGCACGGCGATTTATCGAGATGAAAAGCCGCCTGTATTTGTGCCTGGTGGCAGCAGTCCTTGCCGCATTGAATCACCCGCTTTTTATGATTCCCGCGAGATGAAAGAACTGGGTCTTGAAATGGTAAAGGTTCACGGCTCCCGTATGGTAGGCTCGCTGCTGACCCCATCCCGCACCTTTGCTGTGTTCAACGGCATGGATGCTGTTCCGACCTTTGACACGCAAATCGAACAGCGGGGAAAAATCATGCTGCAAAATATCCGCTATACACGAACCGGTGTAAGCCACACACCTGATGGCATTCTGCTGTCCAATCAGTGGACGGTGATGACTACTCTGCTGGAAGATGCAAAGACCTACAAGAAAGAACACTTCCTTTTTGGCGAGGGCTACGAACATTTCTACTTTCTCACCAATGACTACCACGGCGAGACGTTGCTGTGGCTGCTTTGTCACCCGGAAATCATCGGGCAGTTAAACGCCATGCTGCTGCAAGAGCTACAGCCGCCTTGTCGTAATGCTTTCATCGAGAACGATGCTCGCACAGATGCAGGCGCGCCAATTCTATTCTGCTATCTGCCAGATCTACCGCGTCTGTTCCGATTCCTGTCTGCCTTGGAACTGCTGCAAATGAAAGGTGCCATCCTCTGCTTTGATTTCCAGGCAGACGCGCTGCGGTCTCTCTGCGGTGACAGGGTCGAGGTGCAGACCATCGACTTTGCTGAGTTCGAGAGGAGGTTTCTGACTTCACCATGAAACGTCCCTCAAAAAGATTACAGATTCTGTTGGCAGTCGCACTGCTGCTCTATGCCTGCGGCTATGTAACGCAGTTTATCGGCAACTATGCTGTTTGGCAGAAAAACGGCGGTATGCTGGGCGGCACTTCCCCGCCGTTTCCCTCTTTGACGCCGCTGGCTTGCCTCAAAGGTATTTTGTGGTTTCCGTACAGCCTTTACTGTATGGCAGGCTGCGCAGCAGCAGTCGCTGCAATTGTCCTGTATCGAAAGCTGTTCAGCCAAGATGCCTTAACGGATTCCGAGCGCAACTTCGATTTTTCTGCAAAAGGTACTTACGGCACATCCGGCTGGATGCAGCCGCGAGAAGTTCCCGCCGTGCTGGATATAGTTTCCGATTTATCCAAGCATACGGGTACTGTGCTGGGAATGCTCGACGGAAAGTTCCTCTGCATCCCAGAGAAAACGCGCATGAACGGTAATCTCGCCGTCTACGGTGCCAGCGGCTCGATGAAAACCCGCTCGTTCTGCATGAACCGTATTCTGCAAAGCGCAGCCCGCGGAGAGTCGCTGATTATCTGTGACCCCAAATCAGAACTCTACGAAAAATCCAGCGAGTATATGCGAGATTTAGGGTACACAGTGCGGGTATTCAACCTCGTCAGCCCAGAAAATTCAGACTCTTGGAACTGCCTGAAAGAAATCGAGGGGCAGGAACTGATGGCGCAGCTTTTCGTGGATGTCATCATCAAGAACACCAACGGCACCGGCAAAAGTGACCGCTTCTGGGATTCGGGAGAGATGAACCTGCTGAAAGCGTTGGTACTATATGTGGCGCTGGGCTATCCATCGGAGAGCCGGAATATCGGAGAGGTCTACAAGCTGTTGGTGCTGAACGCGGAGAAAGAACTGGACAACCTTTTTTCCATGCTGCCTGCCAGCCATCCTGCCAGAGCGCCCTATGCGCTGTTCAGCCAATCCTCAGATACGGTGCGCAGCGGCGTTATCATCGGGCTGGGCAGCCGCTTGCAGGTGTTTCAGAATCGGCCCATCTGCCAGATCACCAGCCATGATGAAATTGACATGGAGCTGCCGGGCAAGCAGCCCTGTGCCTATTTCTGCATCACATCCGATCAGGACAGCACCTTTGATTTCCTTACGTCCCTGTTTCTGTCCTTCGCGTTTATCAAGCTGATCCGTTACGCGGATAAAAACTGTGCCGACCGCAGGCTGCCAGTCCCCGTTCATGTGCTGGGCGAAGAGTTGACAGCCTGCGGCGTTATTCCAGACTTGAGCCGGAAGATCAGTGTGATCCGCTCGCGGGGCGTCAGCATGAGCTGCGTGTTTCAGAATCTGGCGGGCTTGCAGAACCGGTATCCCTACAACCAATGGCAGGAGATATTGGGCTGCTGCGACTATCAGCTTGCACTGGGCTGCACCGATGAGCTGACTGCCAAATTCCTCAGTGACCGCACCGGGGAGGTCAGCGTCCATGTCTCCAGCAAGGCCAAGCAGTTGGGTACATGGCGTATCAGCAACTACACGCCGGAGTTCCGCGAAACCAGCGGCGTGGGCAAGCGCAAGCTACTGACTATGGATGAGGTGCTGCGCCTGCCGGTAAACCGCGCGCTGGTCATCGCACGCGGCAACAAGGTGCTGCAGGTAGATAAGTACGACTATACCAATCACTACGAGGCAAAGAAGCTGCGGGACTGCAAGGCCTCTGCCCATATCCCGGAATGGCGTAAAAGCCCTGTGTTTTCGCCCGCACCGAAACAAACAGAGCAGCCTATTAAGTCAAAGAAGGTGCCGAACAGGCGAAGTGAGTTTGTAAAAACCGATAAGGATTCCATCATGTCAACCAAAATGTGAGCTAAGGAGGAAAGTAATATGCCGAGAAAGAAAACAGAAGAACTTGCCGTGATACCGGAAGCACCGGTGCTGCCCATCGTCCCGGAGGAGACGGCGGAACAGCCGGTGACAGAAGAGTGTTTGCCGGAAACCGCAGCCAATCCTGTTGTGGAGGATACTGTACCTACAGAGAGTGTTCTCGCCGAGCCTGCGGAAGTGGTGACTGTGCCGGAGGATCCCCAGCCCTCTGAAAAGCCGAAGCGCACCGTCCGCAAACGAACCGCTGCAAAAAAGACGGTAGAGGTGGAGAAACAGGCTACGCCGCCTACTGAGGATGCTGCCGCCTCTGCTGAACCTGCCCCTGCCGCTGTCCATCAGAGAGAAATTTTGACATTGGATGCCCGGGGCGAAGCGGAAACGCAGGCGCAGATGGAGGACATTATCTGGCACGAGATCCACAATGCCTACCGCACCCGGCGCATGCTCTCCGGTATGCTGAGCGGTATTGAAAGAACGGAGGCGGGGAAAACCATTGCCATTGTGGACTACAAAGGATTCCGCATTGTGATCCCCTTGAAGGAGATGGTGCTGGACTTCCCGGCAGATATGTACGGTGCTGACTATAATGAGATGATCCTCCGACACCAGAAAATCCTCAATAAGATGCTGGGCGCAGAGGTGGATCTTATGGTCAAGGGCATCGACGCCAAAAGCCGAACCGTTGTTGCCAGCCGAAAAGACGCCATGCTGAAGAAGCAGCAGATCTACTATTTTGGCAAGGACAGTGACGGACAGTATCGTATCTATGACGGACGCGTGGTAGAAGCCCGTGTGATCGCCGTGGCGGAGCAGGTCGTCCGGGTCGAAGTGTTTGGCGTGGAGACATCCATTCTGGCTCGCGATCTTTCGTGGGACTGGATCGGCGATGCCCATGACCGCTATGCTGTGGGCGACAAGACTCTGGTACGCGTGCTGGAGATTGACCGCACAGAGCCGGAACGTATCAGAATTAAAGCCGACATCAAAAGCGTATCCGGCAACAGCAAGAATGACAATCTCCAGAAATGCCGTATTCAGGGCAAATATGCCGGGAAGGTCACCCATATCCATAAGGGTGTTGTGTATATCCGCCTTAGCAACGGTGCCAATGCCATAGCACATTCCTGCTATGATCGGCGCAGACCCGGACGAAAGGATGATGTCAGCTTTGCCGTTACCCACCTGGATGAGGAACATGGCGTTGCGCTGGGGATCATCACCCGAATTATCAAGCAGCATGTCTGATCTGACACGGTATCGGCAGGGTATGGCAATGGATTGGCACTGTTTTGCGATTTCGCCGTAAATCACCATGTGCTATACTTGGTACAGTCAAAATTGTAAAGACCGCCGGGTGGTAACTCGGCGGTCTTTCGCATACAGGAAGAGGGTGTTTTATATGTGGTAGGCAGAGCAGCGTTTCGCGCCCGAGCGGCAAATGCAATCACCGCAAAACCCAAACAACAGTACATAGTGTTGAAAAAGGCGAGGCTCCAGTCGTAAATATCTTCAAAGCACATTAAACAGTGCTGCGATATTTACGTAAAGGAGAGAACGCCCATGAGGAGAAAAAGAATGCGTTTAGTTTCACTTATTTTGAGTGCCGTGTGTCTGTTAGGCTGCGCAGTCCAGCCGGCACCGGTCTCGGATTCGTCTGAGTCCAACACCAAGGTCTCTGCCTATGCAGCAAGTCAGGCCGAGCAGAACGAAGAGGAGCGCACGGTGGCCGAATCCCTGCTGCCGCAAACAGAAGATGGAGGCGATACATCCGAGAGCAACGTCGCTCCTGAGCGGGCGGGTGCGGAGAATGCGGATAAAGCCGCGGAAAAACAGCCTGCACCCGCTGAAACGGCACCGCCCACTACCCCTGAAGAGCCGGCGACACCCACGTCTGCGCCGGAGGATAAACCTGCTCCCGCACCCACACCAGTGCCTACCCCAGCAGAGGAGAAACAGGAGGAAGAGCCTGCGCCTACGCCTACGCCCGAACCTACGCCCACGCCGAAGCCTGCCGCCAGCGGGAACATCTACTCTATTGCGGAGGCTATCCAAGCGGGCAACGAGTACGCAAGAGCGCAGTACGGCGTGACCATCGACACCAGTATGACCGCCGCTGACTCCAGCTACTTCCCCGGTACGGCGGACAGCGTGGCATGGCTGGCGGAGAACGGTGGACAGGCGGCACTGACCGCCGCTGTAAAGGGCAACGTGGACGCCACCTTCGCCTGCCTTGCCGCCATGGACGGCGCGGAAACGGTCAGCGCGTATGCGCGGTTCAACTGCACCGCCCGCTACGATGCAGCATCGGACGAATACATCGTGGTGGTGCTGTACGGATAAACCAACTGAATACCCGACCAAAAGGCCGACAGCGTATGCTGCCGGCCTTTTGCGTTGGGGGAAAGGAACGCTATGAAGAAAACCATTCCCAAGCTGCTGACACTTGTGTGCCTACTGGTGGCTGTCATGGAGCTGTCCATCGTGACCGCCCACGCCGCCACGGTCACGGGCATCGTCAGCAGCGGCAACGAGTACCGCTACCACGAGGACAAGACGCCTGTGCCCCAGTGGGGGCCGTACACCAGCAACAAGCTCAAGTATTTCACCCGGAACGACACCGGGGAGACTGTCCCGGCCTACTGCATGGAGCCGGAGGTGCGCTCCGCCAGCGGCGATTTGCAGTATTCCTCCACATCGTGGAGCGACCTGACGTGGAATCAGCGGTACGCCGTGACGCTGGCCATGGCCTATGGCTACGGCGGCAATTACGGCTTCAATATGCACCCGGACTGCGCGCAGCTGGCGGCGCAGGCGGTGGTGTGGGAGTTCGTGTGCGGTTACCGCAGTTCGGTGTATCCCTACACGCTGTACGATACTACCTGTGCCAACCTGTTCCACTACGCGGGCAACGACGTGGCGGTGGCGTACAACATCATCATTGACCGCATTATGAACCACGGCAAGATCCCCAGCTTTGCGGTGAAATACCGCAATCAGCTTTCGGATGCCAATGCCATTACGCTGACGTGGGACGGCAGCAAGTATGTGGGCACGGCCACCGACACCAACGGCGTGCTGGCGCAGTATTACTTCGACACCAACATCAGCGGTGTGACGGTCAATCAGAGCTGGAACACGCTGACCGTGACGGCCACAAAGGACGCAGCGGCGCAGCTGAACAGCTATATCAGCAGCGACTACGGCTACTCGCTGGATGTGGAGGGCACAGAGTCCGTGCTGTTAGAGCCCAGCAACGGCAGCAATTATCAGGCTTGCGCCGCGCTGACCTCACTGCCCGACCCCGTGTGGGCGTACATTCATTTTAAGGTCAAATTTGTGGAGGAAAAGGGCAGCATCAGCGTCTGCAAGGTGGATGTGACGGGCAGTCCGCTTGCCGGTGCGGAGCTGCTGCTGGAAACTTCCACAGACGGTAAGACATGGACGGAGGTGGGTAGAGTGACCACCGACAACACAGGCATCGCCAAGTGGGAGAATCTTAAAATCGGTGTTCAAT
>ERZ773130.3015-NODE-3015-length-11663-cov-3.243280_pt1 | contig 11663 bp, 9 predicted proteins | sample MGYA00511919_ERZ773130 | MGnify/ENA primary metagenome ERZ773130 (study PRJEB29015, sample SAMEA2737851) | human gut metagenome | biome: human gut; feature: human-associated habitat; material: faeces | place: China | collected 2012 ...
GTCGGCTGCGAAATAAAAGCCCGCAGCTTCCGCCTCAACTCCACCCGTACAGATTTGCAACATCCGTTCGTACGCCGTGCCGTCATGATGGGAAAAGAGCCTTTCGGTTCGCCTACTTTGAGCGACCAGGCCCTCATGCACTTCCCTTCCGTGAAAATCGGACCGGGAAATTCCGCCCGTTCCCATGCCGCCGACGAATATATCGGCCTGATGGAGATACGGGAAGCAATCGATATGTATATCAAGCTGCTCGACCAATTGACGATTGACAATTGAAAAAGAGCAAGATCATTCTACCGCATCCTCTCTTTCTTCAAACTTTCAATTAATATGAGGGACCTCTTCACAACCATCGGCACACGTTACCTAATCGCCATCCTGAACCTGGCACTGATCTTTGTCAATGCCAAGGTATTGGGTGTCGAAGGAGTCGGACTCCAGCTCGATGATGGCCACGGCGATGTTGGAGCAGTGGTCCGCCACGCGCTCGTAGTTGGTCAGCAGGTCGTTGAACACGAACCCCTGGTTCAGCGTGCAGCTGCCGGACTGCAATCGGTCCACGTGGTGGGACTTCATCTCGTCGCACAGGCCGTCGATGATCTCCTCCAGCGGCTCCACCCGGGAGGCCCGCTGGGGATCGTTTTCCACAAAGGCGCCCACGGCGATGGACAATATCTCCCGGACGGCGGACTCTATCACGTCCAGCTCATGACAGGCCTCAGGGGAGAATTGCAGATCCTTGTCGTGTATCTCCTTGGCGGCCTCCGAAATGTTCAGTGCGTGGTCGGAGATGCGCTCAAAGTCGGAGATGGTGTGCAGGTATTTGCTGACCTCCTCGCTCTGGGATTGAGACAGGGACTTGCTGGTGATCTTCATCAGATAGGTGCCCAGCTTGTCCTCGTAGCGGTCGATAACGGACTCCGTTTCACCCACCATGCGGAAATCCTTGTCGGACCAGCGGTTCCGCAGGCCAACGGCCATCAGCAGGTTGCCCTCGGCCCGTTCGGCCATGGAGTTGGTCACCAGCCGGCTCTGCTCGATGGACAGCGCCGGGTGCTGCAAAAAGCGCTCCTCCAGCCGGTCCATCTCCTGTTCCTCGGCGGCGGAGCCGTCGTCGGGGAACAGCAGCTCCACCATGCGCTCCATCAGCCCGATGCAGGGCAGCAGCACGATCACGGTGGCCAGGCGGAACAGGGTGTTCATCAGTGCGATGGACACAGAGGACATGACCGCGTCCAAAAAGGTGAAGTGGATAATGGCGTTGGCGCCGTAGAACAGCAGCGCCCAGATCAGCACGCCCAGCACGTCGATCAGCAGATAGATAAAGGCGGTGCGCTTGCCGTTGAGGTTGGCGCCCAGGGCGGACAGCAGCACAGGCACCGCCGCGCCGATGGCGATGCCCATGACGATGGGCAGAGCCACCTCAAAGGTGACAGCGCCGGTAATGGCCAGCGCCTGCAAAATACCCACCGCGGCGGAGGCGCTCTGCAAAACGCTGGTGAACGCCAGACCCACCAGAATACCTAAAATGGGGTTGGAGAAGCTGGTCAGGATGCGGATAAAGGCCTCGCTCTCCCGCAGGGGGGACACCGCGCCGGACATGGCGGACATACCGTACATCAGCACCGCGAAGCCCAGCAGGATCTCGCCCACATAGCGGTTGCTGGTCTTGCCGGTGAACATCCGCAGGATGATGCCGACCACGGCCACGATGCCGGTGAGCACCTCGGTGCTCAGCAGCTGCACCACGCCGCTGCCGCCCTCCAGGGAAGACAGGCACAGGATCCACCCGGTGACGCTGGTGCCCAGTATGGCGCCCATGATCACGCCGATGGCCTGCTTGACCTTCATCATGCCGGAGTTGACGAAGCCCACCACCATCACCGTGGTGGCGGAGGAGGACTGGATCACAGCGGTAACGCCGGTGCCCAGCAGTACGCCCTTCAGCGGTGTGCTGCTCAGCTTATAGAGCACCAGCTCCAGGCGGCTGCCGGCGACCTTTTTCAGGCCCTCGCCCATCAGGGACATACCGAACAAAAACAGTGCGATACCGCCCAGCAGCGATATGACGTCTGCAACGCTCATGGCCCATTCCCTCCCATGATAAAATCTTCTTATAGGTAGTATAACAGGTACAGGGGGGATTTGTCGACTGAAACTGTAAAAAAGCCGGTAGAAATTTTAGGTTTTTCTTAAACAGCCCTTGTGGTTCTTGTCAAAGAGAGCACCTTCGGGTATAATGACAGTTACAAAAAAAGCACAGTAAGGATACAATAAGGTATACAATGAAGTAAAGTGAAGGAACGTATATGTTTAAGCATTGTGTCATCGTTTTTTTCGTCTCCATGGTGCCGTTGATCGAGCTGCGGGGCGCGATCCCCTACGGCGTGGCCTTCGGTCTGCCCCTGTGGCTGACGTATCTGATCGCCATCGCGGGCAATATGCTGCCTGTTCCTGTCATTTATTTTTTTGCACGAAAAGTACTTGTATGGGGGAGAGATAAGAGGTATATAGGAAAATTCTTCACTTTTTGCCTGGAAAAAGGGGAGAAAGCCGGGCGTAAGCTCCAGGCCAAAGCCGGCCGCGGACTGTACTGGGCGCTGCTGCTGTTCGTAGGGATACCCCTGCCGGGCACCGGCGCCTGGACCGGCACTCTGGCCGCCAGCCTGCTTAATATGGATTTCAAAAAAAGCACCCTCGCCTGCGCCGCCGGCGTCCTCCTGGCCGGTGCCATCATGGGTGGCTTGAGCCTGTTGGGCGTCAGTGCTTTCGGCGGGTAAATTTGTCTTGCAATCGCCGGCCATTTACGGTATAATGTGCGGGTAATATCTGCCGGTGTGATGGAATTGGTAGACGTAGTGGACTCAAAATCCACCGCTGGCGACAGCGTACCGGTTCGAGTCCGGTCACCGGCACCAAAAAAGAGACATCCGTGAGGATGTCTCTTTTTTTACCGCTGTTAGAAGGGCATATACGAATTTGGCAAAAATTACCAATATATCAATAACTGCTTGACATTTCGCTGTAAGAATATATAATAGATACACGAACCAGCAGTGGTACCACTGCTCTTTGTTTCAATGCACAATTGAAACAAAGAGGTCTGTACAATGGGAAATGAGGAGAAAATGAGGAGGATAAGGCGTTAGCGCTTCTTGCCGACCTGAAGAAAGAGGTGAAGGAACGCGGTGTGATGGTCAAGGTCGGCGTTGTTATTTTCAATCGGGCGGCAGATGTTGCGTTCCCGCTTACGGAGCTTACAGAGGGAAACTATACTACCATTGAGGCTGCGATAAGGAAAACTATATCCAGCGGCAGCAATACGCATGCGGGACTACTTGCGGGCAAGAAAATGCTCGATGGCGATACGGCGGTCGAGCCGCACCGCAAGCATCTGATATTTGTCAGTGACGGCGTTACCTATCAGTTCTGCAAGGAGGATGATCATACTACCCCATATACGCGCAGCTTTGATGGCAGCCTAATCTCGAATGGTGTTAACCAGTGCGGTACGCTAAGTGAGTTGAACGTGCAGTACGGGTATAGTGACGAAGAGGCAGGAACGTTTATTCCCAAGGGCAGCATCGATAACTGGATGAGCGATATTGCCGGAAGAATGGGGACAGACAAAGACAACGAGAATTGGGACTATCAATATACTGGGCAGGCTCCGACCGAAAATAGCAAACTGCTGAAGAACAAGGAAAACGTTTCAAATGTGGAGAAAGCCCTGCACCTGACAGAGAGTACCTACAAAGCGATGCAGGAGAGGGGCTATCAGTGCCATGCCGTGTTGGCAAGGGAAACACGGCAGTGGGGTACCGCCTTTATGAACAGACTGGCGGGAGGGAGAGCAGTCGATTTTGACTCAATCCAACATAAAGTCCTCTACGCTGTTGATGCGGGCTCCGCTGTGGCGGATACTGTCGGCAAGAGTTTCGATCTCGTTCCCGGCACGTTTCATCTCACCGTTGGCGGGCAAGAACTACAATATAAGCAGGATGGAAATGTGACCTACTTCGGCGGCGACCGGAATGAGAGTAATTACCGCTTCAAGATAGAGTACAACGGTGCCGCCGACAGCTTCACATGGAAAATCAACGAACCGGTCTCCAACTTTGCCCCGGTCAAGCTTTCCTACACCGTAAAGCTCGCCGGTACACCCGCCGCCGGCACCCACGGTGTGATGGATCTGAATGGGGACGGTTATGTGGATGACACCACCACACACGTAGACGTGTCAAAGGCGCTTTATACCAATGAGAGCGCGATCTTGACACCGGTAGCCACAGACGGTGGGCGGGGTGAGGCTCTGGAGTTCCCCAAGCCCTCCGTGTCCTACACGGCGGCCGCCTATTACTACAGCGAGCCCCCTGCACCTGTGAAAAGGACGGTCAGCCCCACGACCTTTGACGCGGGAATTGCCGTATACGCTGAGGTCGCCGCCCTGTCGCTGGCCGGCGCGGTAAAGCTGTGCGGGAGGCGTGGCCGCCGCGATGCCTAAGAGGATATCCCTCCCACGGCTGATGTCTTCCTCCCTGCACCGGCAGGGGAATACAGAGAGCACCCCGAAAGGGGTGCTCTCTGCGTCCGGCATTAATTTGCTGTTTATTTACGATTTTCCCTCTACCAAAGCGGTGCAAGATGTGGTATGATATTTAAATAAGAGTATGACCCGGAGGGAGGTGCTGCTGTATGCGGCGTTTGAAACGGTATATCTGCCTGGTCGGGCTGCTGGCGCTGCTGGCAGCGGCATTGACCGGCTGCGGTTTCTCTGACGATTCAGTGGAGGAACTGTTTACCCTGCCGCGAATGGCGGAGGAGTACACCGGCCTGACCCAGGAGCTGGAGACGCTGATCACACAGGGCTATGAGTACGCCTCACCTACCGGCGGGCGGAATATCCAGTCGGTGCAGATGGCTGACCTGGACGGCGACGGACAGCAGGAGGCCCTGGCCTTTTTCCGCATGAGCAGCGACGAAAAGCCGCTGAAAATATTTGTATTTAAGATCGAGGGCGACAGCTATGCCCGCTACTGCACCATCGAGAGCAGCGGCACCGCCATCGACAGCGTGTACTATCAGGACCTGAACGGCGACGGCCGGCGTGAGCTGATCGTGGGCTGGCGTATCAGCGCCGAGGTGCAGACCGTGGCGGTGTACACCGTGGCGCGGGAGCCAGTGGCGCTGATGTCCAGCGGCTACACGCGCTTTACCATACAGGATCTGAATGGTGACGGTATCCCCAGCCTGCTGGTGCTTCGCACCGACGCGGACAGCCAGCCGGTGGCGGAATTCTACGGCTGGCAGGAGGAGCAGATGGGCGTGGCCTACCGCTGCGTGCTGTCCAGCACCATGGCCTCGGTGAACCGGGGCAGCCTGGTCAGCGGTCGGCTGGATGCCGACACGCCGGCGCTGTATATCACCGGTGTGGATGAGCAGGGCATGGCTGCTACGGATATTCTGGTGTTCCGCCAGGATCTGGGACTGGTGAATCTGGCACTCAGCGGCAGCAGCACCGGCGTGTCCAACGCCGTGTTTCCCTATCGCCAGCTGATGCCCCAGGATATCAACGGCGACGGGATCATCGAGCTGCCCAGTCCGGACACCAGTTGGACAGCGGAGCAGACGGACGGTCTGGTCAGCTGGCTTTGCTGCAACGGCGACGGGCAGTTGTCCACCGTGGCCAAGACGTACCACAGCCTGTCCTGCGGGTGGTATTTCACCATACCGGAGAGCTGGTGGGACTGGAGCGTGGAGACCGCCACCACCAGCATCAGCAATGAAAATCAGTTCAGCCTGGCGATCAACGGGGATCCGGTGCTGAGCCTGTACACCATCACCGGCGAGAACCGGGAGAACCGCGGCCGCATGGGGAAAAGGGTGCTGCTGCGTCGCCAGACAGCCACCATCTACGCCGGCGAGCTGAATGACGCGGCGGCCTATTACGGCATGGATGAGGATCTGCTGCGCCGCAGCTTCAGCCTCATCGTAGGCAGCTGGAGCAACTGACAAGGAGGGACTGCCATGAAAAAGGTACTGGTACTGGAGGACGAGTCCAGCATCCGCAGCTTTATCGTTATCAATCTCCGCCGCGCCGGCTACGAGGTGGTGGAGGCGGAAACAGGCGAGGAGGCACTGGAAAAGCTGAAGATCCACAGCGATGTCCGAGTGGCGTTGCTGGACATTATGCTGCCCGGTATCGATGGGTTTGAGGTTTGCCGCCGTATCCGCGCCACCAACGCTGCCATCGGCATCATTATGCTTACCGCACGGTCCCAGGAAATGGACAAGGTGACGGGATTGATGACCGGTGCCGACGACTATGTGACAAAGCCCTTCTCTCCGGCGGAGCTGACCGCCCGCGTGGATGCGCTGATGCGCCGATCCGGCGGCGGTGTCGTGGACGCTGGTGAGATCGACCAGCCGCCCTTCCTGCTGAACACCCGCAACCGTACTCTGGAGAAGAACGGTCAGAGGATCAAGCTCACCCAGGTGGAGTACGCCATCATGAAGATGTTTATGGAGAACCCCGGCAAGGCGCTCTCCCGCGAGGAGATCCTGGACTTGGTCTGGGGCCACGACTATTTCGGTGAGCTTAAGATCGTAGACGTGAATATCCGACGCCTGCGGCTGAAGATCGAGGACAATGCCACGAACCCAACCTATATTACGACGATCTGGGGTTTCGGCTACAAATGGGGGCTGTGACAGCAGAGCTTTTCCGCCAGAACTTCGTTGCAGCGGCTTGACGTACACACAGTACGCCTGCGCCGCTGTGGCTCGTCCTGGGAAAAAAGTCTCTCGCTGTCAGGCTTTGCGCCGCGCCCGTGGGTGCGCTATGCCTTATTTTGCGATGAAAGGAGATGAACGCCTTGGCAGGAAAGAAGCATAAGGTGCAGGGCCTGCGCCGCCGGTGGCTCACCGGCAGCATGGGGCCGGTGCTGGTCATATTGCTGCTGGTGGGCGTGCTCATCTCCGTGGGTTTTGCCAGCAACTACTACAACAGTGCGCGCTCTACCCTGCGAGCCAAGGCCGCGGCGGGTGCGGACTATTTCAACACCTATGTGATGACCAGCTATCGGGAGTATTACCGCAGCGCGACGATCTACGCCGCCGCCTTTGACGACAGCGACAAGATCGAGCTGCAGTTCCTTAACAGTTCCGGCCGCGTGGAGGTCACGACCCGGGGCGTCACCACCGGCACCTACCCCAGCACGCCGGAAATACTGCGGGCGCTGGAAAGCGGCACGGTGCAGGACTACATCGGCCGTGACAGCGTCACTGGGGAGCGCATCCTGGCGGTGTCCGGCCTGCTGAAGTTCAACGGCCAGGTGGTGGGCGTTATGCGCTACGTTACCGCCATCGGGAACATCGACCGGCAGGTGCTGCTGACGGTCCTGCTGGTGGCCGGCGTCATGCTGGCGGTGGTGGGGCTGATCGTCATGTCCAGTATGATCTTCATCAACAACGTAGTGGCCCCCGTGTCCGCCGTGTCAGAGGCGGCCAAGCGTATCTCCGGCGGCAGCTACGGCGTGCAGATACCCAACAAGTACTCCGACGAAATGGGCGAGTTGGTGGACAACATCAACGATATGTCCCGCAAGATCGGCGAGAGCGAACGAATGAAGTCCGAGTTCATCTCCTCGGTGTCCCATGAGCTGCGGACACCACTGACGGCGATCAACGGCTGGGGCGAAACGCTGCTGGCCGATGAGTCCAACGACGTGCAGCAGATCAAGCGCGGCGTGCAGATCATGGTGAAGGAGTCCCGCCGTCTGACCAATATGGTGGAGGAACTGCTGCAATTTTCCCGCCTGGAGGATGGGCGCTTCACCCTGCAGGTGGAGGACACCGATTTGCAGGCGGAGTTGGAGGACGCGGTGTACAGCTATCGGGAGCTGTTTCGTCAGGACGGCATTGCCCTGGAGTATTCCAGTGATCGGGCGGAGTACAGCGAGGTCATCCCCGGCGACCCGGAACGCCTGAAGCAGGTGTTCTGCAATCTGCTGGACAATGCGGCCAAGCACGGCGGCAGCGGCAAGCGCATCGCTGTGCATCTGAGCCAACAGGAAGGGGAGTATGTGATCACCATCCGGGACTTCGGCCCCGGCATACCGGAGGCGGAGCTGCCCTATGTGAAGCAGAAGTTCTACAAGGGCTCATCCAAGGCTCGGGGCAGCGGAATCGGTCTGGCGGTCTGCGACGAGATCGTCCAGCGCCACGGCGGACGACTGGACATCGCCAACGCCGAGGGCGGCGGCACCGTAGTTACGGTGTATTTGCCGCTGAAAAAGCAGGCTGAACAGGAATTGTAAAAAAACAGAAAAAACTCGAACAAGTGTTGCATTTTATTGCGAGCTGTGCTATGCTTGCGTCAGAAAGGAATTCAGCAGACCTATGGAAAAGAAAAAGGGCGCTTTCCGTACCAGTATTGGCGGACAGGCGCTGATCGAGGGAATACTTATGCGTGGCCCGGAGAAGGACGCAATTGTGGTCCGTTCACCGGAGGGCCTGGTCACCAAGGTGACCCAGCGCAAATTCGTCAAGGCCAACTACCCCATTCTGGGCGTTCCCATTCTGCGGGGCGCGGTGACGTTCATCGGCTCCATGATCACCGGCGTTAAGGCACTGATGTTCTCGGCGGATTACTTCCCGGAGGACGAGAATGCCAAGCCGGACAAGCTGGAGGAATGGCTCAACAAGCACGTGCCGGCGGAGAAGCTGCAATCGCTGCTGGTGGGCTTTTCAGTGGTGCTGAGCATCGGCTTGATGCTGGTGCTGTTCATGCTGCTGCCTACATTTCTGGCGGGGCTGTTTCATGCCACGACCCCTGCACTCCATAACCTAATCGAGGGTGTGGTCAAGATCCTGGTGCTGCTGGCGTACATGATCCTCTGCTCCAAGCAGAAGGACGTATACCGGGTGTTCTGCTACCACGGCGCGGAGCACAAAACCATTTTCTGCTATGAGGCGGGATTGCCGCTGACGGTGGAGAACGTTCGTATCCAGCCCCGGCACCACCCCCGCTGCGGCACCAGCTTCCTGTTTGTGGTCATCATCGTGTCCATCATTGTCTCCAGCCTGGTGTTCCCCTACATCAACTGGCAGAGCGTGTGGGTCCGTGTGGGCGTGAAGCTGCTGCTGCTGGTGCCCGTGGTGGGCATCACCTATGAGTTCAACCGCCTGGTGGGGGCGCACGACAATGCGCTGACGCGCGTCCTCTCTGCCCCCGGTATGTGGCTGCAGAACTTTACGACCCACGAGCCAGACGACAGCATGATCGAGGTAGCCATCGAGGCCATGAAGCTGGTCATCCCGGAGGAGAAGGGCACCGACACCTGGTGAACCGGGGTCGCGCGGCGGGGCGCAAAACAGCGGAGAGCGCCGAAAAATACCGAAGAAAGTGAAAACGGTACGTATTATGGCGATCACATATAACAATTTGTATTTGGACGTGCGGCAGCAATTCCTGCGGGCAGGACTGCCCGATCCCACGCTGGAGTCTCGGGAGCTGGTATGCTGCGCCTCCGGGAAGAGCCGGGAGGCGTTGAGCCGGGATGGCCGGCTGTACGTGCCGGAGTCGGTGGAACAGCAGGTGCGCCGTCTGGCGGAGCGCCATCTGGCCGGCGAGCCGGTGGCGTACCTGATCGGCGAGTGGGAGTTCTATGGCCTGCCGCTGGATATCTCTGAGAGCGTGCTGATCCCCCGGCCGGACACCGAGGTATTGGTGGATCGGGCGCTGGCGTACCTCAAGACCGTGGCCGAGCCCCGGGTGCTGGACCTGTGTGCCGGTTCGGGCTGTATTGGCCTGGCTCTGGCCAAAAACGCGCCGGAGAGCCATGTGGTGTTGGGCGAGCTGGACGAGGGCGCACTGCGTATCTGCCGCCAGAACATCCGCCGCAATGACCTGACCGGGCGGGTGGTGTCCCTGCAGCTGGACGCGCGGGAGAAGCCGCCGGCCCATCTGGGGGAATTTGACTGCATCGTGTCCAATCCGCCCTATATCCCGGATGGAGATATCGCGGAGCTGGACGCGTCTGTGCGGGACTACGAGCCTCATCTGGCGCTGCGGGGCGGCGCGGACGGGCTGGACTTCTATCGAGCGATCGCCGGACACTGGACGACAGCGCTCCGCGTGGGCGGACGGCTGTTGTTCGAGGTGGGAATCGGCCAGGCGGACGAGGTGCTGCGGATCATGCGGAGCGTGGGTTTCGGCGACCTGGAGATCACCCCGGACTTGAACGGTATTCCCCGGGTGGTAGAGGGTGTGCTGTGCTCGGAGCTTTGACAGCGTACGTTGGCTGTCCGTTTTTTGGGACAGTTGGGGAGATATCTTAGATACATCAGAACTTGAGGAGGACGGAACTATGGCAGTCAAAAAAGAACCTGTCGCCCCGGCACCGGTGGTATCCGACAAAAAGAAGGCGCTGGAGACGGCCATGCAGCAGATCGAGAAGATGTACGGCAAGGGCTCCATCATGCGCTATGGCGAAAACGCCGAGACCAACGTGGAGGCCATCCCCACCGGCTCCCTGGCCCTGGACCTGGCCCTGGGCATCGGCGGCGTGCCCCGTGGCCGCATCATCGAGATCTACGGGCCGGAGTCCTCCGGTAAGACCACGCTTGCGCTGCACGTGCTGGCCGAGGCACAGAAAATGGGCGGCGAGGTGGCCTTCGTGGACGCGGAGCACGCTCTGGACCCCACCTATGCCAAGGCGATTCTCGCCATCGGCCGTGGCGGCAAAAAGCCCAGAAAGGATCTGGCGACCTGGAAGGATGCCAAAGACTACATGGGCTTCTTCTACGATGAATACCTGGAAAAGCCCGTCTTTGATGAGAAGTTCAGCAAGGCCGTCATTGCAGACGTGCTGAACCGGTTTCTGGAGAGCTTCGACATGACGGATGACTCCACTGCCTGGTTCAACAAGGTCAAGGCCATCACCGAGACCATTGGCTTCACCACCGATATGAAGGCCTATAAGCTTGACCCCGCAGCCTACCCCGGCACCGTAGCCGATGTGTCCACCTTCCTGCGTCTGGCCGTCACCGGCAAGACCAATTCCCCGGACCTGTACACCGTCATGCAGCTGCTGGGCAAGGAGCGGACGGAGAGCCGCATCCGCAGCGCCCTGGCCCAGCTTGGCTAAAAGAAAACCTTCTCGTAATTTTTCCCAGCAGGGGCTGTGACGGATTGACTTTTCCCGTCAAATTGACTATAATGTAGGTATCAAAAAACGCATTGGAGGCGATGTTATGGAAAAGAAAATCATTACCATTAGCCGTGAGTTTGGTGCCGGTGGACGTACCATTGGCCATTTGGTCGCGGATAAGCTGGGGATTCCTTTCTATGACGGCAAACTCGTTGAAGATATTGCAAAAGAATCCGGCTTCGCGCCGAAGTTCGTGGAAGAGCATTCTGAGCACTCCCCCAGCGGTAGCGTATTCTCTTACGCTTTCGCGCCCCAGGGCGTTCCCGGGATCATGAACGGCCTGTCCACGGCGGACTATCTGTGGAACGCCCAGTGCAACATCATTCTGGAGCTGGCTGAGAAAGGCCCCTGTGTCATCGTTGGCCGGAACGCAGACTACATCCTGAAGGACCGCCCCGATGCACTGCACGTCTATGTCAGCGCAGACCTGGATTTCCGGGAAAAGCACAT
>ERZ773130.3022-NODE-3022-length-11641-cov-3.052477_pt1 | contig 11641 bp, 8 predicted proteins | sample MGYA00511919_ERZ773130 | MGnify/ENA primary metagenome ERZ773130 (study PRJEB29015, sample SAMEA2737851) | human gut metagenome | biome: human gut; feature: human-associated habitat; material: faeces | place: China | collected 2012 ...
CTAACCGTACACGGACGCACACGCGCACAGATGTACAACGGCGAAGCCGACTGGGAGATGATAGCCCGCGTAAAGGAGAATCCCCGACTGCACATCCCGGTAATAGGCAACGGCGACATCACCACTCCGCAAAAGGCCCTCGAAGCGTTCACGCGTTATGGCGTTGACGGCGTTATGGTAGGTCGCGCCTCCATAGGTGCGCCGTGGGTATTCCACGACATCAAGCAACTCCTCGTCAAAGGCTCGACCAACAGTCAGCTGTCGACCGCTGAGAAATTCAAGCTTTTGCGACGACAAATCACCGAGAGTATCGCCAACATCGATGAACATCGAGGCATACTGCACATAAGGCGTCACCTTGCGGCATCGCCACTGTTCAAAGGAATACCCCACTTCCGCGACACCCGCATAGCAATGTTACGTGCCGACACGTGGGATGAACTCGACAGCATACTGCAACACATCGAAGCCGATATCATACCGGCTTTCATGAATAATACATCAACACATAACACCCAAACAAAACAAGACTAAGACATTATGAAAAAGTATCTAATCACCCTCGCGCTCGCCATTACAGCAACAATGACATTGTCGGCAGCAAATCTACAACGCATCACACTCAAGGCCAAATCATTCTCATCGATAGTCCTTAATTGTGCCGCCGACATAAAGCTGTGTCAAAAGCCCGACTCGGCCGGAATGATAGTCTATCATATAGCTCCCGAGATAAAAGACAAAATTCACTTCATTGTAAAGAACGGCACACTTGAATGTAGCACCGACCGAGGAGTGAAATTAACCAAAGAAAACATATCCCGCATCACCATATTTGCCAACTCTCCCGTGAAGAGCGTAGCTGTAAACGGCTCGGGCGACATAAAGGTGTGCAAGAAGGTGACACTCTCATCCAACTTATCAGCATCAGTCAACGGTTCGGGTGACATCAATCTGCCCTCAATGAACATCAATGAGTTGAATCTCAATGTAAACGGTTCAGGTGACATCAACGGTGCAAACATAACTGTAAACAGTCTTCAGGCTTCGGTCAACGGTTCGGGCGACATTGAAGCTTCAACCCTGAAAAGCGAAACTATCAACGCATCGGTCAACGGTTCGGGCGACCTCGAGCTTAAGCAGGTAACCGCCAACACCGTAAATGCATCGGTCAACGGTTCGGGCGACCTCACAATATCGGGCACTACCTCTTCGGCAAACTACGCACTAAACGGCTCGGGCGACATTTCATGCAGCCCGTTAAAGGCCAAGATCGTTAACGCAAACTGTTCAGGATCGGGCGACATAACTTGCCATGCAAGCGAATCAATTACCGCAAAGACAGAATTGTCAGGCGAAATCACATGTCACGGCAATCCTTCCAAGAAAAATCTGTCGGGACGCACTAAAAACATCCACATAAAGTAAGCGACAACTCACTTTCATCACAAATATACCTATGCTTAAACGGATACTATCATTAATCGCAATCACCGCCTCGATCCTCGCCGTAAATGCCGAGGAGTTGAAGCGTTACGAAATCGACGTAAAGGACTTCAGCGAGCTGAAAGTAATCGAAGGACTGGCTGTCGACTACAAATGCAGCGAGGATTCAGCAGGAATGGCTGTATTCACGACATCGCCCGACATGGCATCGCTCCTCATGTTCACCAACAACAAGAACAAGCTGGAGATTCAGATTTCCACCGATGGAATCGACTATCAAGGCCTGCCCAAAATCACTGTCTACTCACGCTTCCTGAATAAGGTCGAAAACAGCGGTGACTCACTGGTAAGAGTGCTATCGGTAGCCCCCTCGCCCTCATTCAAGGCACGCCTGATAGGCAACGGCACACTGTCGGTGCACGGAATCGACACCAACACCCTTGACGGTTCGCTCGACACCGGCAACGGAGTACTCGTGCTCTACGGCAAGGCTGCAAGCGCAAAATTGAGCCTCGTAGGCACCGGCTCGATTCAAGCCGACGAGCTTGATGCCGACGACATAAAATGCTCGCTTCTCGGCACCGGCTACATCGAATGTAACCCCCTAAAGACCCTTAACGTGGTAGGGGCAAGCTCGGGCAAAGTCTATCACAAAGGCTCACCCAAGATAAAGTCACGGGCCATAGGCGTGAAAGTCATTCCCATCGATAACGCCCAATAATCCGTCACAACGCTGATGGCCGAAGAACCAAGCCTGAAATTACGCACGGCACGCACCATAAAGTGGAACCTGATTGACAAGGTTTCATCACAGGTGCTGTATGCCGTGACAGGCTGGGTGCTGGCCAACCGGCTGTCGCAGGAGGACTTCGGACTCGTTGGCACAGTGCTCATTTTTCAGGCATTCGCCAACATATTTGTCGACAGCGGATTCTCATCGGCGTTGCTCCAGCGCAAGAATCCTACGCAACTCGACTATAGCTCGGTGCTATGGTTCAACATCACGGTAGCCACGTTCATTTACGCAATTCTATGGCTTGCCGCGCCATTGATAGCTATAGAGTTCAACGACATGCGTCTTATCGACCTGTCAAGAGTCATGTTCCTGGCTTTCATCATCAATGCAACGGCCATCGTACAGACCAACAGGCTTATGAAGCAGATGACAGTGCGCATGATAGCCATATCCAACTTCATCGGACTTATCATAAGCTCGGTGGTTGGCATATATCTCGCACTTAACGACTTCGGTGCATGGGCCGTAGTGTGGCAGACAATCACACTCGCCTCTGTTAAATCGCTAATTTTGTGGATTACAAGCCATTGGCTGCCCTCGCTCGTCTTCTCGCTCGAATCAATCAAGAGTATATTTAATGTGGGCGTAGGTGTAATGGGAAGCTCATTGCTCAACACACTGTCGCAGAAACTCTGCTCGATCGTCATTGGACTATCCACCGGAATGCGTGCGCTCGGTTACTACACCCAAGCCGACAAATGGAGCGTAATGGGCACGGCATCGCTTTCGCAAGTCGTTACAGCCTCGTTTCTGCCTGTATTGTCACAATTTCAGGACGACAGGGAACGATTCAACCGTGCGGCGGCCAAGATGAACCGCTTCACTGCCTATGTGACCTTCCCGGCCATGTGCATGCTCATCGCAATGGCTACACCTATATTCCACCTCCTGTTCGGCACGAAATGGGACGCCTCGATAGCCCTGTTCCAGATTCTATTGCTGCGCGGCATATTCACCATATTGACCTCGCTCTACAATAACTACATAGTAGCTCTAGGACGCTCTTCCAAAATCATCGTGGCCGAACTTGTCAAGGACATAGCGTCGATCATCGCAATAGTCGCGACACTACCCTACATGGGACTTTCAACGCCCGACGACCCCACACAGGGACTACGTATAATGCTGTGGGGACAGCTTGCAGCATCGGCAATAACCTGGTTGGTAACACTGAAAATGGTATCCAATCTTACCGGTCGCGGCTCTGGACGATTCATCGTCGACCTGATGCCTTATATGATGCAAGGCACACTGATTACGGTCGTGATGCTCACACTGAGCAATGTAATCACCGCCAACATTCCTCTCTTGTGCGCACAATTTGCAGCCGCTGCAATCATATATCTGGGAATCAATGCCATACTGCGATCAACAATACAGCAAGAAATGCTACAATACATCTTTTATCGCTTCATAAAAAACAAGAAAGATGTTAAATTATAAATTTATACAATCTTTTTATGTGTTTTATAACACATTTTTCAAGACAAATTCCTATCTTTGCATAGTTAATAAAATGAATATATAAGACAACCTTTATCTTTTCTATCTGTTTATGGATATTTGGATTGCCTGTGATTCACTTTTTTAAGATATTCACATAATCTCTAAGTTGGTTGAAGACATGTTCCCGTCGAGGGAGCCTGTCTTTGTTATTTAATGCCCTGCACAAAAATTTCCGAATTTCATGAATTTTATATAATTTTGCAACGAATGAGGTTGTCACGACGGCATCCGCCCGACGACATTAAAAGGAATGAGGTGAAAATCCTCAACAGTCCCGCTGCTGTAAGCTCATTTAAACGGTTGCCCGACACCATCGCCACTGGTTCTTTACCGGGAAGGCATCAGGCACACCGAGCAAGTCAGAATACCTGCCTCATTCATCACCCAGGCATCGCCGCTCGTGGGATAGCGATGATGGCCGTCAATCACTTTATTCCCACTTATTCGCTTTTTTCTGTGCGTTGATGCACAGTCCATAGTCTAATCAAGGCTTGCCACCCAACGGCAACCAAGCCTTTTGGTTTTAGGAAAATGCGAGTGCTCCGGTCTAAGTGATTAGCTCGGAGCACTGTTGTTTACATTTGCAATTAGTCCCGCCACATACGACACAGCCCGGACATCGTAACCGACGCCCGGGCTGCCTTAAACTGTATAACTATGATAAATTATTGCTTGGTGTAGACCGAACGGCTGTCATATATATAAGGATATCCATCATACCATGCCGACCAACCTGCTATCGTGACACTCATGTCATCGCCTATTGTAGCAACTACAGCCTGATTGGAATCAATTTCGGAGGCAAAAACGTAGGTTCCCCACGACTGCGGCTCAAATGTTATAGTGCGGTTATCGAGATCTACTTTCCCAACAATGGGATAACCCGACCAGAAGAGTCCGTCAAACGACAGCGAATCGTCGCCTACCTTCTCAACATTTACCGTACCCGAATAACTGAATGAATTCCAATCGGAATCAGGATTGCTTAGATACATGTCATTGCCTTCGGTAACATAGTCGTATTCACCCACAAGCGAATCAATAGACAATCCCCACACAAATACATCGGTTCCATAATCACTTGAATAAACCGACAGCGTCAGCTCGCCGGCTACAGCATCGCCCGAGAGGTTACTGTAACCGCTCCAAGGATATACGTAGACACCATTCTGGTCATCTACAGGCACATAATAGTAGCCCGTACTGCTGTCATAGCTATAATCACCGGTGAGAATCATCGGGCCGTCGGCATCGTTCTCGTCAATGGCAAACTCAAGGTTGTAACCTTCGACCCCATACCACGCCAACAACACGTAGGAATTGTCGTCATAAGCGACAAGTGTAGCATCCCAGCTGCTGCCCGATGCAGCCTCATAAGTGCCTTTGACACGCCAAAGTTCACTACGTGTAACTGCAAATGTCGCCACGCCTGGAGCACTCGACTCATAACCGCCTTCATCGGTTACTGCTGTCACGCTCACCGAGTAGTCGCCCTTGGGCAGATTGCGGAAAGTAACTGACGGAGAGGTGACCGTACCTTCGTCATACAGTATATTTCCAATCATGCATGAGTAGGCATACTCCTTGGCATTCTCGTCGGCATCCCATGTCACAACTATCGCCCTACCCTCATTAGTAACGGTAAGCACCGGAGTTGACAGCTTTATGATGGGAGCGGTGGTAGCCTCCAAAGTAGCCACCGAGGTGGTATTGTCGCTTTCAAAGGATGCATAGGCCCACACGCTCAGCTTGTAGGTCGTGGCAGGCTCAAGACCGGTTATTGAAACTTCGGTGAGATTTGTGACATCGGTAACAACCTCGACATCGCCGGGGCCTGTCAGCTGATAGCCGTATTGAACCGCACCCGGCACCTTGTCCCAATGAAATGTCAGCGAATTGTAGGTCGCGCCGTCATGAACCGGCTTGGCCGCCTCAAGCGGCGCCTTGTAATCGTCATCGCTACATGCAGCCAGTCCCGATGAAAGCAGGCCTACAAGCGCGAAAGCTATTATTTTGATATTTTTCATTTCTCAAAAATTTTTATTTGTCATTCAAACGGGTCAAACAACGGCTCATAACTGAAGTCGACATAGTTCCAACCAAACGTGCCGTCATCGTAGGTCATCGAGAAATAGAATCGTCCTTCGTTTTTGCTTAGACGCATATAAGTATAAGCGTAGGAATCATCATATCCATACACGAGAGCATAGGATATACCCGGGAACGTAACTCCGTCGGGACTCCATGAGGGCCAATAATCATTCTCGGAATCATAGAAATACCAGCAATTGAAATCATCCTGCTCCACATAATTGGAATAGTCGTCATAGTTGGCTGTAGGAGTAATGATGGCATAATCCTTTGCAGGGTCATTCACCACAAAAGGCAGGTCAACGCCTGAACCTATAAAATTCTCAATCTTGAACTTACCGGTACCACGCATTGCGTATATGTCGGAGTACACCGTATTGTATTTATCCTGAAACTCGAAAGGCACATTCTCGGCCCACAGCTCCCAAGCGCCTATTATCGATGCATATACGGTGATGTCGGCAGTTCCTTCAGAGTAAGGATTTACATATTCTTCGGGAATCTTCACCGTAAACGAGCATTTAGCCCTCAACGGCAAATTGCTGCAATCGACATTGAATACAGCCTCCTTTTCTCCGGCAGCAAACTCTACCTGAGTAGGAATCACGAATGCTCCCTGGGAATCTTCGTTGGCAGTAACCGTCAGCGGAATCGTTGCCGCCTCGGCGCTCTCGGCGCGTTTTACCTTAACGGGAACGATGCAATCCTCATCGGCAAGGAATTCATAATTATATGATGCCTGAATCGGGAAATAGACCGACATGCAGTCTTCGGCAGGTGCAGGTCCCGGCTCATAATCATCGTTGTCGGAGCATGACACGAGCATAATTGGCAATGTCAGCACCGCAATCGCAAATTTATATATCGATTTCATAATTTATTAAGTAAACTGATTAATTAATTGCCGCCTTCCCACAATGGTATAGCCTGTGAGGGGTCAGGATTAAGAATAACACCCTTGTTAAGATCTCGCTCACGATCGGGTATATAGAAATTGGTCCATGGAGCCACATGTTCGGGATAAGAGTTGAACCGGTACTGACGGGCATGATTGGAGCCCGGGTATCCGCGCTCGATAGGCAGTTCAAGACGACGGTAATCCCAATAAACAATGCCCTCACCCCAGAACTCCACTCGCTTCTGCTTGAAAAGCTCATCGGTAAACGCCTCCATGTCGGCGGCTTTACAAGTGTAGCTTTCGCCGGCCGACATGCGATAAGTGTTCATGAACGACTCCAGCAGTTGCTTGCCGGCACCTACACCCGATGTGTGAGCTGTAGCCTCGGCCTCGATAAGGAACATCTCCTCGATTCGCATCAACGGGATGCTTACAGCATTACCAATAGTGCTTGTGTTGCGTTCGCCGTTGGCCGGATGATATTTTATTCCCACATAACTACGATAGTTGCGCCACTCGTTGTAGGAAAGATTGGTCCCTCGCGAATATTTAGTGATGAAAGCGTTGCTTGCTCCCGCATCTTCAGGATCGATCCAGGTTGTTTTGCGCCAGTCGCCTTCATCAATCTTATCAAATAGACGAGCGTCTATCATCCACCCGTGAGCATAGTTTATCTCATCCTGATAAACCGCGATTCCCCAATTGGCCTCGACGCATTGGAACGACACAAACGATTGCCACTCTCCCGTTGTAGCGGCGATATCGTTGGTCGATATTATATTGGCCCAAAGCCACGAATTATTCGGGGTGTTGAAACCGCTGGAAGGATCAAACCACTGGCTCTCGCTCAACGGCGAATAACCTTCGTTAATAGCCTTGCGGGCATACTCGGCCGCACGGGCAAAACATTCATTGGCCGTGGTGATGCCGATCTTGTCGTAGTCATTAAGGTCTTCATCGGCCTCATGGCTTATCATCGTGTTCAAATCATCGACATAACGCTCAAACCTCGAACCCATATCCAGCCAAAGTCGAGCCTTTAGGCCATAGACCACGCCTATCGACGCATCGGTCTTGGCCGACACGGCATGGGCGTCGGAAAGACAAGCTTCGGCAAGATTCAAATCATCCATTATGAACCTGTACATCTTATAGAAAGGCGCACGAGGATTGTCGCGGCTCTCGCGCTCGGTAGTATTTTCAGTAACGATGGGAACAGTCAGTCCGTATATTCCACGGTTGGCAGCCTCTTCATCAAGATATGCCACTCCGGTGCGCTTGAACTCAAACATTCGCGCCAAGTCCATATAAGCCATCGCTCGATAGGAAAGTGCATTTCCCACATACAGGGCGTCAAATCCGTCGGGGTCGAGATCCGATATGCTTAACAGGTTGTTGCACTTCTGTATCAGATAATAATAACGCTGCCAAAATGTGGCCGATATTCCGTCGTTTCCAATATACAGCTGCTGGTTATAATAAGAGAAATAATCGTAACCGGTGTTCACTATGGCAAAATCGGCAGTCATTGCGTCACGCCATATAATGAACGACGAAAAACCCGCATCGCTTGCATCGCCGCCGTCACCATAGAGCGACATGTTGTTCATGTAGGAGGCTATCGCGGCATTGAACGCACTTTTGTCGGCACTTTCAAGCTGACCGCTCGTTGCACCGTCGGTGGGGAATGTTTCCTCAAGACAGCTTGTCATCGCTACTCCGAGCAATCCTCCCGATATGATGAGCTTTAAATAATGTTTCATATTTATCATTGTGGATGATGTATTGTTTTTACTTAAAATTGCACTGATATACCGCCGGATATGTTACGCATCGGCGAATAGTTGTCGCCGTAGCTGCCGGTCACCAACGACATGCGCGGATCAAAACCCTTGCGCTTGGTCCAGTAATATAGATTCTCACATGATGCATATATGCGAAGCGACTGCATCTTAAGCTTGGATGTTATGCTGCGCGGGAAAGTGTAGCCCAGCGTAATGTTGCGCAATGAGAGATAACTTCCGTCGATCAGCCATCGGTCGGATGCATTGGCGAATGTCATGTCGTCATACTGCCAGCGAGGAATGTTGCTGTCGGGGTTCTCGGGCGTCCATGCATTGTAAATGTCACGATGATAGGAACGTCCCACTATCTGTCCGTAAGGGGGAGTCATCAACGACTGATAACCGCTGTCCCATTTTCGACCTCCGATTGAATAATTAAACTGTGCGCTCAGGTCGAAGTCAAATATCTTGAATGATGTGGTGAATCCGCCAAACAAGTCGGGAAGAGCGGTGCCACACAGGTAATAGTCGCCGTTGGAATAAATATTGGTTGTTTCAAGGTTACCGTCGGCATTTGTTCTATAATAAAGTGGTTCACCCTTGTCGTTCACTCCTGCGTAACGCTTTATCCTCCATGTGTACATGGGCAGACCCTCTCCCACAAAGTAATAGGAATCGGTGTAACCATTATATCCGTCACAGGTATAGCCCTTTTTGTCCTCGGGCAGATAGGTAACTTCGTTATGCTGCCATGACATATTGAGGCCCACGGTCCAAGTGAAGTCACGTGTTGCGAATATATCACCCGAAAGGTCGATTTCAACGCCTCGGTTCACCATGTCACCCACATTGTCATAGTATCCGCTGTAACCGATTGAAGATGGAGCCGAGAACCATATAAGCATGTTGCGTGTCTTGCGGTCGTAATAGTCCACGCTACCGCGCAATCGACTGTTAAACAGTTCAAACTCAATTCCGGTATTGAAACTTCCAACGGTTTCCCATGTGATGTTACGGTTTCCTTTTGAGCTGAACACAAATGCCACTTCGTTATTGGAGTTGGTGATGTTGTAACGGTCGGTATATCGGTAGTTACCTATACCGTCGTTACCCTGCTCACCGTAAGAAATCTTGTATTTCAACATATTCACCATGTTGCTTTTGGGGAACCACTCCTCCTTAGTCATGATCCATGCACCGCCAACCGACCAGAAGTTACCCCAGCGATGACCGGGAGCAAAGCGTGACGAACCGTCGCGGCGGAACGAAACCGAACCGAAGTAACGGTTGTCGTAGTCATACTGGGCACGCATGAAGAATCCCTCTACATTATATTTGCTGATGTCACTGCCCATGTCACCGTTAATGATAGCACCCGAGAGCTCGGTGTTTGTACCGTATAGCGCTACATTCTTCTTGTCGGCCGAGAGCGATGTCTGGCTCTGCATTGAATATTCATGACCGAGCAGCACATCGATACTGTGCAGACCTATGACATGATTGAAGTTAAGCAGCTGCTGATAGTTGGTATCGGTTGTGCGGTAATGTCCTACCCAAACGTAGCCTTTCGTAAGCGCATTGTAACCGTACCACGGGTCGTAAGCCGTATTCATGCGGTTTTCGGTCACATACACACTACCGTTTACAGTAAATTTGAAATATTTCAAGAAATCGGCTGTAGCATAACCCTGAATACTGAATGCGTTACTGCTATTGTTGTTTACCGACAGCAAGTCATCCTGAATAGGATTGTAATTTGTTTCGACCGGTCGGGTAAGACCGCCGTTGACACCGTTACCGTAGTCGTAGCCAAGACCGTGAGCGTCACTCATTATATTGCCGTCGGCATCACGGATGAACAACGGGTATATCGGCGCGGTATAGGTTGTTCCGAAAGCTGCATTGTGAACGTTGGTCACGGTGTGGTTGTAACTTGCGTTACCTCCTATGCGCAAGAAGTCATAGGCCTGATAGTCGGTCTTTATACGTGCCGATATACGGTCGAAATCATTTCCGTAGGTCAATCCGTCCTCCTTAAGGTAGCCGAAGTTTCCAAGTATGGTGTAGCGGTCGTTACCACCGGTAATGTTTATGTTGTATTCCTGACGAAATCCGTCGCGGGTACCGTTATCAAGCCAATTGTCGGGATAGAGCGTGTAGATGTTACCCTTATAAGCCACGCGGTTGCCAAGCACGGCGTTAGGATTGAGCTTGCCGTTTGTACCGATAAGCAACTCACCTGCAGGAACATTGTAGACCATATAACCAAGACCGCCGTTACCGGCCGATGCCGACTCTCCTATGTAGCGGTTGGCATTTATGTGAGCCTGTCCGGGATTCTGCTTCCTTACATTCACAAGATAGTTGCGCAATGCAGTGTAATGAGCGACATAATACTCCCCGGGGTTGTCTATGTAGTCATACTGTATGCGGCCGTCGGTGTTCACACCCCACTTTGCCGTGATGTTGACTCTCGTTTCGCCACGCTGCGCGCTCTTGGTAGTAATTAGTATGACACCATTGGCACCGCGCGCACCGTAAAGCGCGTTGGATGCGGCATCCTTGAGCACCGTTATATTTTGGATATCGGCGGGATTGATGTCATTCCAATATCCGTTGTAAGGAAGTCCGTCAAGCACGATAAGCGGCTCGGTAGATGCGTTTATCGAACCTATACCGCGAATGAGTATCGAAGGGTCGGACCCGAATGAATTGGTCTGCGTCATCTGCAATCCGGTCACCAGTCCGTCCAGAGCCTCGATGGGATTTGTCACCTGCTGCTTTGCAATGGCATCGGCGCTAAGCACGCTCGCCGAACCGGTGAACGACTCACGCTTTTGCTTTCCGAAAGCCACCACCATCACCTCATCCATCATTTCCGATTTGACGGCCAGATGTATTGTCAGTTCAGGCTTTATCTCCACTATCTTTGTTTCATAGCCTATCGACGACACCTCAAGATATTTGTTGGATGTCTTGAATCCGCTAAGAGAGAATCGACCGTCGGCATAGGTAGCGGTCGCGATATCGGAACCCTGTATTCTTACAGTGGCGCCGATTATGGGCAAGCCGAAATCGTGCAGAAGCGCGTTGAGGGACTCGACGGACTCCTCTTTTTCGACA
>ERZ773130.3027-NODE-3027-length-11624-cov-4.664535_pt1 | contig 11624 bp, 8 predicted proteins | sample MGYA00511919_ERZ773130 | MGnify/ENA primary metagenome ERZ773130 (study PRJEB29015, sample SAMEA2737851) | human gut metagenome | biome: human gut; feature: human-associated habitat; material: faeces | place: China | collected 2012 ...
CGCATCCTAAATCGGCAAAATCCGCATCCAAGACATTATATTACGGTATTTTCAGTGCCGAAAATACCTACTTGGAATAGCTGTCTGGAATCATTTTCCCTTCAGCCGCCTTCTTAAACATCTCCTCCATCGTATGCCATCCCAGCACTGCGCACTTGACCCGCGCCGGCATATGGGATACATCCTGTAAGATGGAAGCTTCCTCCAGAGGTTCCAGCTCATCGCCCTTTGCAGTTCCTTTGATCATCTCAAGAAACAGGTTTGCGAGGCGCAGCGCCTCATCCTTTTTCTTTCCAATGATCAAATCTAACATCATATCCGCGGAGGCCTGGGAGATTGCGCAGCCGTCTCCGACGAAAGCTCCGTCGACGATCTCATCGTTCTCGACTTTTAATTTCAGCCAGATATCATCACCGCAGCTCGGGTTTACGCCCTCTAAGACGAGGTTTGCGTCCGGCAGCTCATGCTTGTGAGTCGGATGAAGATTGTGTTCAATTAAAATTTCATTATAAAATGTATTACTCATATCCCATTTTTCTCCTTAATCCGCCAAGACTCTCAAGGAATGCACGGATCTCATCCTCTGTATTGTAGAACGCGAGGCTCACACGCGTCGTGGAGGCGGTTCCAAGGTACTGTAACAGCGGCTGTGCGCAGTGATGACCGGCGCGGACACAGATATTGTCAGCGTTTAAGATCTCTGCCACATCATGGGGGTGAACGCCGTCGACAGCGAAGGACAGGATTCCGTGATGGTTGTCCGGATCGCTGCTCCCGAGAACACGGATTCCGGGAATATTCATCATGCCCTCGTAGGCGATTCTCGTTAGCCTGTTCTCCTGTGCCTCGATCGCGTCGAAACCGATATTCTTCATGTAGCGGACTGCCTCAGCCAGCGCGTAAGCGCCTCCGGCATTGACGGTTCCCGCCTCGAACTTATGCGGAACCTCTGCCCAGACAGCTCCCTCTCTTGTGACAGATTCGATCATCTCGCCGCCGGTGAGGAAGGGCGGAAGCTTCTCAAGAAGCTCTTTCTTTCCGTAAAGAGCGCCGATCCCCATTGGAGCCAGCATCTTGTGACCGGAGAAAGAAAGGAAATCCACGCCCAGATCCTGTACGTCAACAGCGATATGCGGAACGCTCTGGGCACCATCGCCGACCAGGATCACGCCGTGGCGATGGCAGATCTCAGCGAATGTCTTTAAATCATTCCTGCATCCAAGCACATTGGAGATCTGCGTGATCGCGGCGATCTTCGTGCGGTCGTTGATCATGCTCTCCAGACGCTCAGCCGGGATCGTTCCGTCCATGTCGCATTCTAAATATTTTACCGTCGCGCTGTAACGCTTTGCGGCCTGCTGCCACGGGAGAATATTGCTGTGGTGTTCCATGATGCTGACAATGATCTCGTCGCCCGGTTTTAACAGGTACTCGGAGAGAGTGTAGGCCGCAAGATTCAGGCTCTCTGTGGCGTTTCTCGTAAACACGATCTCCTCAGGACATGATGCGTGAAGGAGGTCAGCGACTGTCTTTCTTGCGTCCTCATAACATTCCGTCGCCTCTTCGCTTAACTCGTAGAGACCGCGGAACGGGTTTGCGTTATATTTCTCATAAAACCGCTTTTCCGCGTCCAGGACGCATGCGGGCTTCTGGGAAGTCGCCGCATTGTCCAGGTAGATGATGTCACGGTTTTTTAACAGCGGGAAATCTTCCCGGATCTTATTCACATCCATTGGAACCCTCGCTTTCTAAGTAGGAGGCAACGTCTGCCTTCGTCTTCTCATCAGGTACGAAACGGAGAACCGCGTCGATCCTTGCTTTCGCCATCATTTTGTAGATCTCGGCGAGAGCCATGCCGCGGCTTTCCAGATAGAATACAAGGTCCTCATCCAGCTTTCCGATGGTGGCACCATGGTTTCCTTCCACATCCTCCTCGGCGCAGAGGATCAGCGGGATCGTCTGGTTGACCACATCATCGTCGAGAAGAAGAACGTCCTCTTTCTCGTTTCCGACAGCCCCCGCAGCACCCTTCTTAAAGTCGATGGTCCCGCGGAACAGCTTTCTCGCGTTTTCATGGAGTACGCCGTCGGTCCTGATCTCACTGACGGATTTCTTTCCCTCGTGGAGTGCCACGTAGTTCATATCGAGCACGCAGTCATCGGCAACTGTGTAGGCGATGTCTGCTGTAAAATTACTCTTTTTGCCGATAAGTTCAGCCTTACAGCCGTTGTAGACCCGGTCACCGCCAAGGAATAAGTGGATGACGGAGAGTTTCGCACCGTCAGCAACCTTCGCCCCGATATCGTTCAAAACGGTCTTCGCGTTTTTGTTGCGGATGATCTGGACGAGAGTCACCTTCGCGTCTTTTTCCAGAATTAATTTTGTCTGCACGGCGGAAAGCCCGGTGTGTTCAGACTGGGAGACGGCAGCAGGATTTTCTCCGACCGGGCTGGGACTTCCGGTCCTTTCAGGATCGACGCTTCGTTCAGCCGCCATATCCATGATAACGGTCATATTGCTTCCTTCTTTTGCCAGAATTCCAAAGGTGTTCAGGCTGTGCTCAAAAGCACCGTAGGCAAATCTGATCCGCGCCGGTTCCCCGGAGACATCGCTGTCAGCAGAGAGCAGTACTGCACCCGCGGAACTTTCCTTTACCAGCATATCCATATCGGATCCCATGCCGCCAGCGACATCCTTAAAACGGTCCGGAAGCCCGGCCGGGCAGACAGTTTTTTTGATCCCTTCCGGGATCTCAAGGTTTCCTTCATGCGCTCCGGAGACAGAAATCCCGGAGACCGCAGTCTCATTCATTTTCAGCCAGTTCCATGTCTTAGAAGGGAGCTGGTTGATCTTCATGTTCTCCATCATCCAATACTTCCTTTCATTTCCAGATGGATCAGATTGTTCATCTCCACCGCGTATTCAAGCGGAAGCTCCTTCGAGACATTGTCGGCGAAGCCGCTGACGATCAGGGCTCTCGCGTCCTCCTCGGAGATACCGCGGGACATCAGATAGAAGACGGCGTCATCGCTGATACGGCCGATCTTTGCCTCGTGTCCGACATCGGCGTCCTTTGTGCGGATATCCATTGCCGGGATCGTGTCGGAACGGGAGATATCGTCGAGCATCAGGGACTGGCAGGAGACAGCGGATTTGCTGCCCTTTGCCTTTGCGGATACGACAACGGAGCTTCGGAAGGTGCTGATCCCGCCGTCCTTGGAGATCGATCTCGTATTTACATAGGAAGAAGTCTTCGGAGCGTTGTGGACCACCTTACATCCGGTATCAAGGTTCTGTCCCTTACCGGCGAATGTGATCCCGGTGAATTCGGATCTTGCGCCCTCACCGTTTAACACGCTCATCGGGTAGAGGTAAGAAACATGGGAACCGAAGGAACCGGATACCCACTCGATGACTCCGCCTTCCTCGACCTTCGCACGCTTTGTGTTTAAATTGTACATATTTTTCGACCAGTTCTCGATCGTGGAGTAGCGGAGCTTTGCGTTCTTTCCGACGTAAAGCTCAACGCATCCGGCGTGAAGATTGGCCACATTGTACTTCGGAGCGGAACATCCCTCGATGAAATGTAAGGATGCGCCCTCATCGACGATGATCAGAGTGTGCTCAAACTGTCCGGCACCCGCCGCGTTTAAACGGAAGTAGGACTGCAGCGGGATCTCGACGGAAACTCCCTTCGGAACATAGACGAAGGAACCGCCGGACCAGACAGCGCCGTGCAGGGCTGCGAACTTATGGTCGTGGGGTGTCACGAGCTTCATAAAGTGGTCCTTTACCATATCGGCATATTTGCCGGTCAGGGCACTTTCCATATCGGTGTAGATAACGCCCTGCTCCTCAACCTCCTTGCGGACGTTGTGGTAGACGAGCTCGGAGTCATACTGGGCACCGACGCCTGCGAGAGAGGTGCGCTCCGCCTGCGGGATCCCGAGCTTTTCAAAGGTATCCTTGATCTCCTCCGGGACCTCGGACCAGTCCCCTTTCATCTTTGTGTTGGCACGGACGTAGGTCGCGATGTTGTCCATGTTTAAGCCTTCGATGGACGGGCCCCAGTCCGGAACCTTCATTTCATGATATATTTTTAAGGAGTTCAACCGGAAATCATGCATCCACTCCGGATCATGCTTCTCTTCGGAGATCTTTTCCACAATGTCCTCGGTGAGACCGTTTTTAATACGGTAAGCGTCCTTCTCGTCATTGCGGAAGTCGTACATGTTGCGGTCAACGTCCTCAACATACGTCTTTTCCTTCATTCGTTGTTCTCTCCCTTCTCGTTCGCGGAAGCGATAAACTGCTCGAAGCCGTTCTCATTGATCTCATCGACGAGAGAACCATCGCCCTCGGCAACCAGGCGGCCGTCTACGAGAACATGGGTCTTGTCCACATGGAGAGACTCCAGGATCCTTGTGCTGTGGGTGATGATGAGGAGCGCGCCGTCCTTGCTCTTCTGGTACTCCTCGATTCCCTTGGAAACGGTGCGGACCGCGTCGACATCGAGACCGGAGTCTGTCTCATCGAGGATCGCTAAGGATGGATTTAAGAGGAGAAGCTGCAGGATCTCCGCTTTCTTTTTCTCACCGCCGGAGAAGCCGACGTTCAGATCACGGAAGCCGTAGGATGGATCCATGTCGAGAACCTCCATGGCTTTCTGGAGTTCTTTATTGAAATCCCAGATGCGGACATTCTTTCCGGTTCTTGCGGAGAGGGCGCTGCGGATGAAGTTGGAGAGGGAGATTCCCGGAACTTCAAGCGGATTCTGGAAGGAGAGGAACATGCCGAGCTTTGCACGCTTGTCAGCGACTTCTTTCGTGATGTTCTCGCCTCCGAAGAAGATCTCACCGTCTGTCACATGATAGTTCGGGTTCCCCATCAGGGTGCAGCCGAGTGTGGATTTTCCGGCACCGTTCGGTCCCATGAGTACGTGGGTCTCGCCTTTGTTGATCGTTAAGTTGATCCCGTGAAGAATGGATTTGTCTTCCACATCCACGGAGAGATTTTTTACATTTAATAATGGTTCTGACATATCGGATTCCTCCATGTATTTTATATAAGGTAAAAATGTAGGTTTCAGCAATTTCCGGACAGATATGAACCGGCACCGGAGCTGATCTCCGGGATACGTTCCGTCTGCCGGGACTAAACCTAGTCGCTTACTAGGTGATGCAATGATATTATACCTGTATTGAGAAAAATATGCAAGAAGCAATTCCTACAAACATGCTATGAATTGGTATTTATTCCTGTACAATCCGATATTTCCGGGAAAATCTGCAGGATTCATGAAACTGCAACAATCGGAAAACAATTCTGAAACATGGGCATGGTAGGCTGAGCAAAACAGCGGAAATCACAGACGGGATCGGACCGGAGGCAGGAGTTTCTATACAGAAATTTTGCAAACCTTACGAAAATATAAAATCATTATAAACTGGAAAAACAGATATTGACAGAATGACAGGGTGTCACTATAATGTTGACAGGTTGTCACTTTTTGAACCGGTTTTTATAGAAGAGGGGAGATGGAATTATGCCGACCGAACGGTTTATGCGGCTTCCGAAGGAAAAGATCGAAGCAATTCGGGCTGCGGCGGCAAAGGAATTTATGAGGGTAGCTCCGGAGGAAGTGTCGATCAACCGGATCGTTCACGACGCGGATATATCGAGAGGAAGCTTTTACACATATTTTGAAGATAAACAGGATCTGTTAAAATGGCTGATCTGCAACCAGGCGGAACAGCATTTCACATCGTACATCACGATGCTGGACGAAAACGGCGGAGACCTATGGGAGGTCCTGGAGCAGATCTTTGATCTCGGGATGGACCGGCTTGAGGATTCAGGGTTGTCTGCGATCTTTCACAACCTGGTCAACAGCGCAAGACTGGTAGAACTATTCAAAGGCGGACCGGATTCGAACCCGGAGGCGATGGAGGCAAACCGGAAATTTTTAAAACTGTTGTATGAACATGTCAACAAAGAGAAATGTGATCTGGATCATCAGGAGTTTTTCGAGCTGATCGAGATGCACATGATCGTATTCATCATGTCACTCAAACGTTTTTTCCGGGACGGTGAGTCGAGAACGGAAGCTTCCGAATATTACAAACGTCATATCCATATGCTCCATTATGGCATATGTGGATATAAAACAGAGGGCAGCAGGAAGAAAACAGACGAGGGACGTTCATAAAAACAGAACAACCGGAGTCGTACCACAGCAGCATGTTACAGAAAATGAGGAGGAACCATGAAAAAAGCAGGTAAGATCGTAATCGGGCTTGTATGTGTCGGCGCATTTGGAGTCCTGATGTTCACAAGATTTACGAAAAAAGAAGAGCCGATCGAGGCCGTTCCGAACCCGACCGTCGTCGTCCAGACACCGGAGACAGGAAATATTGAACTTTCCACAGGACTGACAGGTACCGTGGAACCGGCAGATCAGGTATACATTATCCCGAAGGGAAGCGGAGAAGTACTGGAGGTTTATGTAAATCAGGGCGATACCGTACAGAAGGGGCAGAAGCTGTTCCGCATCGACAACAAGCAGTTAGACGCGGCAAGAATCACGTTAAATACGACTCAGGTATCCTTAAATGATGCCCAGACATCTGTAAACAGGATGAAGGCGCTCTACGAGAGCGGGGATATTTCCGCTCAGGCCTACGAGCAGGCGGTAAGCGGTCTGTCCATGGCGAAGCTCCAGTATGATTCCGCAAAATTAAACTATGATACCCAGAGCGAGAACACGGTCGTTACCGCGCCGATCGCCGGTGTCTTAGAGCAGTTCGGCGTGCAGGTGCATGATATGTCTGCGGGCGGTTCTGTCGCAGGCGTTGTATCCGGTGCAGGCGGAAAAACACTGACCTTCAACGTGTCGGAGCGTGTCATGAAGGGATTAAATATCGGTGATCCTGTGACGGTGGAGAAGAACGGAACGGATTACAGCGGCGCGATCTCCGAGATCGGCAGCATGGTGGACGCGTCCACAGGACTTTTCAAGGTGAAAGCGACCTTAGGTGACGCGGACGGACTTGCCAGCGGAACGATGGTAAAGGTTTATGTGACAGCGGAGAAGGCGGACAACGTCATGGTCGTTCCGGCAGACTGTGTCAACTACAGCAACGGAGACGCCTACGTCTATACATATGATGCTGCGACAGCAACAGCGAAAAAGACTCCGGTGGAAGACGGGCTCATCGATTCCGACAAGATCCAGATCGTTTCCGGACTTTCCTATGATGACGAGGTCATCACAAGCTGGTCCAAGGAGCTTTATGACGGCGCCGCTGTGAATATTCAGGGCAGTGATGACAGTGCGGAAACGACAGCCGACAGCAGTGAGACAACAGCAGAAGAGACTACAGAAGCCGCGGAAACGGCAGCAAAATAAGGAGGCACAAGGAACATGGGACTTACCAAAAAGGTCTTAAAACGGCCGGTCACAACTGTTCTTGTTGTGCTCTGCCTGATCGTATTCGGTCTCAGCTCGATCTTTTCATCCCAGCTTGAGCTGATCCCGGAAATGGAGATGCCGATGCTTATCATCAGCGCAGTCTACCCGGGAGCGAGCCCGGATGACGTGGATCAGCTTGTGATCAGTAAGATAGAGGATGAGATCGGAACGCTTTCCGGTGTCGATTCTGTCACCAGCATGTCTTCGGAAAACTTCGGAATGGTTCTGGTCCAGTATGATTATGACCAGGATATCGATAAAGCCTACGATGACTTAAAGAAAAAGCTGGACGGGATCAAGTCGGATCTCCCGGATGATGTCGATACCCCGACGATCATCGAGATGGATATCAACAGTACACCGTCCATCACCCTCGCAGTCAACAATGACAGCGTGGATAACCTCTATAACTATGTAAATGATGATATCGTTCCGGAGATCGAAAAACTGACCTCCGTAGCCAGTGTCGACGTATCCGGTGGTCAGGAGGCTTATATCAAGGCAGAGCTGATCCCGGAAAAATTAAGCCAGTATCATGTGAACATGAATACTATCATTGCGGCTTTAAAGTCTGCGGACTTTTCCATGCCGATCGGAAGTACCTCCGTCGGAAACAAGGATCTTTCCGTGACATCCGGAACATCCTTTGACACGATGGAGCTTTTAAAGAAGATCCCGATCACACTGGGCAACGGAAATATCATCTATATGGAAGATGTTGCCAATATCTACAATACCGTTGAGGCAAAGGACAGTATCGGACGTTATGATGGCAAGGACACGATGACGATCGGCGTCAAGAAAAATCAGGACAGCGACCACATTACCGTTTCCAAGGCAGTCCAGGAGACAATGCAAACGTTAAAAGCACAGGATCCGTCTCTGGAGTATGTTGTTGTCAACGATTACAGTGATCAGATCAGCGATTCCTTAAAAAGCGTATTCCAGACCATGATCATGGCAGTCATTATCGCGATGTTCATCATCTGGCTGTTCTTCGGGGATATCAAGGCATCCCTGATCGTCGGAACCTCCATCCCGGTATCAATTTTAGCGGCCCTCATCCTCATGAAGGTCATGGGCTTTACGCTAAACGTTATCACCCTGTCGAGCCTGGTTCTCGGCGTCGGAATGATGGTCGATAACTCGATCGTAGTTCTGGAGAGCTGCTTCCGCTTTACGGATAAGGGCGGCGGCTTTATTGAAACGAGAAAAGCCGCGATCGATGGTACGGCAGCCGTTCTGGAATCCATTATCGGCGGTACCGTTACGACCTGTGTCGTATTTATCCCGTTAGCCCTGATCTCCGGAATGAGCGGACAGATGTTCAAGCCGTTGGGCTTCACGATCGTATTCTGTATGATCGCGTCCCTGATCTCCGCGATGACGCTTGTACCGCTCTGCTACGTGTACTACCGTCCGAAGGAGAAGGAAAATACCCCGGCCTCCGGCATCATGAGAGCTCTGCAGAACGGATACCGTTCCCTGATGGAGAAGCTTTTAAAGAAAAAAGCGATGGTCATGGGAACCGCCGTTGTGCTTGTGATCTTCTCCCTGTTCCTTGCGACAAAGTTAAAGACAGAGCTTATGCCGGCAGATGATCAGGGAACGATCGCGGTGACGATCGAGACCCAGCCGGGTCTTAAGATCGAGGAGGTCGATAAGATTCTCCAGAGAGCAGAAGACTATGTGACTCAGGATCCGGATCTTGATTCCTACATGCTCTCCTACGGAAGTTCCGGACTTTCCATGAATATGGGCGGAAGCGGAGCGACCCTGACGGCATATTTAAAGGATGACAGAAGCAGAAAGACGGATCAGGTGCTCAAGGAATGGAAACGCGATATGCAGAAATGGTCGGATTGTTCGGTCAGTCTGGAAAGCCAGAGCTCTCTGGGCAGTGGGATGTCCATGGGAAATGCGGAGGATCTCGAATATATTCTTGTCAGCACACAGTACGATGACTTAAAGAAAGCATCGGATGAGATCGTTTCCGAGCTTCAGAAGCGCCCGGATTCGACAAACATCCACTCTTCCCTTGAAAACAGCGCTCCCCTTGTAAAGATCAATGTTGATCCGGTCAAGGCGGCAGCGGAGGGACTTTCCCCGACCGCCGTTGCTTCCCAGGTATACATGATGGTCAGCGGAACGACGGCAACGACCCTGAATGTTGACGGAAATGATATCGATGTAAAGGTTGAGTACGCGGATGATGAGTACGATACGATCGATAAGCTCCAGGGAATCGTTCTTCCGACAGCGACCGGCGGATCCGTAGCCCTTATGGATATCGCGGATATCGGCTTCAAGGACAGCCCGCAGAGTATCACAAAGAGTGATAAGCAGTATCAGGTGACGATCACCGGTACGTTGACAGAGGGAGCGGACAGCACCACGAAGGATAAGATCCAGAAGGAGGTCATTGATAAGTACTTATCCGGCACGATCTCCATGCAGGAAAACACATCCACAAAGATGATGAACGAAGAGTTTGCGTCCCTGGGACAGGCGATCGCCACAGCCGTATTCCTTGTATTTGTTGTAATGGCTGCACAGTTCGAGTCACCGAAGTTCTCCATCATGGTGATGACGACGATCCCGTTCGCCCTGATCGGTTCCTTCCTGTTCTTATGGTTAGTGGACTGCCCGATCAGCATGACCTCCCTGTTAGGCTTCTTAATGTTAGTCGGAACGGTAGTAAACAACGGTATTTTGTACGTCGATACGGCGAACCAGTACCGGGCAACGATGGACTTTAAGGAGGCGGTCATTGAAGCCGGCGCGACCCGTATGCGCCCGATGTTCATGACAACACTCACGACGATCGTGGCAATGATCCCGATGGCGGCGGCTTACGGAAATGCCGGTAAGACGATGCAGGGACTCGCCCTTGTGGATGTCGGTGGACTGATCGTCTCTACAGCGATGGCACTTCTTGTTCTTCCGGTCTTCTATGTGATCATGAGCGGAAAGAATCAGGATAAGAAAGAGATCATTGACGTAGATTAAAGCTTTGAACATTGAAAGCGGATCCCTGCAGAGTCTGCAAGAGACGGCCGCTGCCCGGTCGGGAGGCGGTCAGCCGGAATGCGGAACGCTCTGCGGGGCTTCCTGCTTTTGGAGGCGGCAGCCAGGGATAAAAATTGCCACCGGATTGCCGTATTTGGAAAGAAAATGTAAGAGAAACGTTATTGCGTTTCTGCGATGAAATCGTTATGCTCATAGATGGAGGGAAACCTATGAGACAGAATCAATGGAAAAAGGCAGGTCTGACCGTGCTCTCAGCCGTTTTTATGGGAAGTCTTTCCATAGCGGCAGCGGGTACCGGAATTCCTGCGTTAGCTGCGACGAAGGACGTCGCGGTCACAGAATATGACGAAGCAGCGCTTGAAAAGTTTAAGGACAACACGCTGGAATACTGGGAACTCCCCGGACTCATTGAGCGCTACAATACCGATTATCAGAACCAGCTGCAGAAGTATTATTACAATCCGGACGGATCCACGGGTCTTACGAAGGATCAGATGTTAGCGATGGCGGCGGATCTGCGCGCGGAGGCGGATGAAATGGAACGGGATGCGAATGATGTTCAGTATGACGAGACAGTATCCCGCGACGTGTATAAAGGATATAAAGCAAATATGCATGCTCTGCGGGCATACGCGCAGCAGCTGGAGGATGCCGCAAAGGGAAAGGGAGCCGGTGGTTCCTCTGCACTCCGCGGACTCCGCATCACGAGAAATGAGAAGACAAAGACCGCGAGGGAAGCAATGCGGACCTATGAGACCTTAAAGGACCAGTATGAGATCGCTCTTTTAAATCAGGAGATCGCAAAGCAGAATTACGAGGCGGCGTTAAAGAAAAAGGATCTTGGAATGATGTCGAAGGAGGATGTTCTGACCGTGGAGGATGCACTGAATTCCGCGAACGGAAGTGCTCTTCAGGCAGCGTCCGGCCTCAATACCCAGAAACAGACGCTGATCACAATGTTGGGCTGGGATTACAACGCTGATCCGGAGATCGCGAAGGTTCCGGAGCCGGATCTTTCCGTGATCGCGTCCTTTGATCCGAAGAAGGATGAGGCGAAGGCCATCGAGATGAACTACACTCTGTATGATACAAGGATGACGAGTTCCAAATCGGCGGGCGGAGC
>ERZ773130.3033-NODE-3033-length-11615-cov-4.323443_pt1 | contig 11615 bp, 8 predicted proteins | sample MGYA00511919_ERZ773130 | MGnify/ENA primary metagenome ERZ773130 (study PRJEB29015, sample SAMEA2737851) | human gut metagenome | biome: human gut; feature: human-associated habitat; material: faeces | place: China | collected 2012 ...
TCGGCACAGCCGATTTAGAATGGATTTTTGCGCGTAACTGTGAGGGTACTGAATCGTTACGAAACTTTGTAAAAATGGCAGCCGGAGACGGCTGTCTGATAGGAGAAATAGATAGGAAATGTTATGAGCCGAAAAATCATTACGACCGAAGAAACTGAGGAAGACAAAAAAATAGAGGGGACCCTGCGCCCACAGTACTTAAAAGATTATATCGGTCAGGAGAAGATAAAGTCCACGCTGAAGGTCTTTATCGATGCGGCAAAGAGCCGCGGGGAGGCGTTGGATCATGTGCTTTTTTACGGCCCGCCGGGCCTTGGAAAGACAACGCTCTGCGGAATCATCGCGAACGAGATGGGGGTGAACTTAAAGGTGACCTCCGGGCCGGCGATCGAGAAGCCGGGAGAGATGGCTGCGATCTTAAACAATCTCCAGGAGGGAGATGTCCTGTTTGTGGATGAGATCCACAGGTTGAACCGCCAGGTGGAGGAAGTCCTGTATCCGGCGATGGAAGATTTTGCCATCGATATCATGCTTGGAAAGGATTCATCCGCCCGCTCGATCCGACTGGATCTTCCGAAATTTACACTTGTGGGAGCAACAACGAGAGTGGGACTTTTAACAGCTCCGCTCCGGGACCGTTTTGGTGTGATCCAGAGGCTGGAATTTTATACACCGGAGGAACTCTGCGTGATCGTAAAACGCTCCGCAAAGGTCCTGGGCGTTGAGATCGACGAGGAAGGAGCTTTTGAGATCGCAAGAAGGTCCAGGGGAACGCCGAGACTGGCAAACCGCCTCTTAAAGAGAGTGAGGGACTTTGCACAGGTAAAATACGACGGTGTGATCACGAGACATGTGGCGGATTTTGCCCTGGATATCCTGGATGTGGACAAGCTTGGTCTCGACAATAATGACCGGACCCTGCTTCTCACCCTGATCCAGAAATTTTCCGGTGGTCCGGTGGGACTTGAGACGCTGGCGGCGTCTATCGGAGAGGATTCCGGGACACTGGAAGACGTGTATGAGCCGTATTTATTGATGAACGGACTTATTATGCGCACGCCGAGAGGAAGAATGGCGACGGATTTGGCCTACAAGCACCTTGGGCTGGATGCGGCGAAATAGAAAAAAACATTTGCTGCAGTATACAGGCAGGAATTTTCTGAATTGAAAAATCTGTACGATAGAGAAAAAATGACAATTTTTATATAGATGATAACTGTCCGGCGGATCTGTGGATCGATCGTGTGGAGCCGTGAGGGAGTACAGGCTGGAAAACAGGCGGACGGTTATGCAAAAGAAGTGAGGAATTAGAAATGGATGAGAAGAACTATACGGAAGTGCTGATCAATGGAAATGTCTACACGCTGGGAGGAGCGGAGGATCCGGAGTACCTGCAGAAGGTGGCTGCCTATATTAATGAGAAGATCGCCGTTTTAAAGGCACAGCCGGGATTTACGAGACAGAATAAGGATTACCAGGAAGTCATGATCTATTTGAACCTGGCGGACGATTATTTTAAGACACTTCAGGAGGCGATGATGCTGCGCAGCCAGAAGGATGAGATGGAGAAGGAGATCTACAGCTTAAAGCATGAGCTGATCGGTCTTCAGATGAAGCAGGAATCCGCGGAGAAGAAGGCGGAATAAAGGAGAGAATATGAAAAACAGAACGGTTGAGATACTCGCACCGGCCGGTTCCTACGAGAGTATGGTGGCGGCGGTGAACGCGGGAGCGGACGCAGTCTACATCGGCGGAAGCCGGTTTGGCGCGCGCGCTTATGCGAACAACCTGGATGAGGAGACGATGGTAAAGGCGATCGATTTTATGCACATTCACGGATGCAGGATCTATATGACAGTCAATACTCTCGTCAAAGAAAAAGAAATGTGGGATCTGTATTCTTATCTGAAACCATATTACGAGGCGGGGCTGGACGCTGTCCTGGTCCAGGACATGGGCGCACTCACCTATATCCGGAAACACTTTCCGGATCTGCCGGTGCATATCAGTACCCAGATGACCGTGACGGGAAAGTACAGCGCGAGGGACTTAAAGTCGTTAGGCGCTGTCCGCGTGGTCCCGGCGAGAGAGCTTTCACTGAAGGAGATCCGCGAGATTTATGATGATACAGGGCTTGAGGTGGAGACGTTCGTCCACGGGGCGCTCTGCTACTGCTATTCCGGCCAGTGCCTGTTTTCCAGCCTGATCGGCGGACGGAGCGGAAACCGGGGCCGGTGCGCACAGACCTGCCGTCTGCCTTTTGACGCAGAGCAGAACGGAAAATATGTCAATAAAAAGAATGAAAAATATATCTTAAGCTTAAAGGATCTCTGTACCCTGGATCTGATCCCGGATATCCTGGAAGCGGGTGTCTGTTCCTTAAAGATCGAGGGACGCATGAAGAGTCCGCGCTACACGGCAGGAGTTGTAAGTATCTACCGGAAATACGTGGACCTCTACTTGAAGGAGGGGCGTGCCGGATACCATGTGGAGAAGGCAGACAGGGATGCCCTGCTGGCTCTTTTCGACCGGGGCGGACAGTCCCAGGGCTATTACCACACCCACAACGGACGGGACATGGTGGTCTTAAAGGAAAAGCCGGAGTACCGCGACGTGGACCAGGAACTTTTCGACTATCTGGACCGCACGTATGTGAATGTGGAAAAGAAGATCCCTGTGACGGGAAGCGCGTACATCGCGGTCGGAAAACCGGGATATTGCTCCGTGTCGGATACGGCGGGAAATACAGCCTGGGAGGAATCCCAGCCCGCCGAGGAGGCAAAGAATGCCCCGATGGACGCGGAGCGCATCAGAAAACAGCTCTCAAAGACCGGTGATTCCATGTTTACGTTCACGGACCTTACCGTGGAGTGTGAGGGAAATGTGTTTATGCCGGTGCAGGCATTAAATAAGATGCGCCGCGAGGTCCTGGAGAAGCTTCAGGACGAGATCCTTTCCGGATACCGGAGAAACAGTTCTGTTCCACCGACAAAGGAAGAAGAGAGAGCGCCTGAAAAGGCTGATTTGGAAGAAAGACCGGAATTTACTGTCTTTGTCCAGACGAAACAGCAGTTTGAGATGGTTCTCGGGAAATTTAAGATGTACCGGAAGCTGTCCGAAAGATCATACGGAATTTATCTTGCGGCGGAGAGCTTTGACGCCCAGGAGTGGAAGAAGCTTGCGGACCGCTGTCATGAGGCGGGAGTCCGGTGTTATCTTATGATGCCGAGGATCTTCCGGAAAGAGGCGGAACAGTACTTCAGAAAGCAGATGGAGCTTTTAACGAGTGCCGGTTTTGACGCGCTTGGTATCGGTTCCATGGAAGAACCGGGATTCCTCCGGGAAGCAGGAATTGAACTTCCTATGTACTTCGACCAGGGAATGTATTCCTGGAACCACCTTGCGGGAGCGGCGATGGAGCGGTATGGGGCAGACCGGCTGACGATCCCTGTGGAGTTAAACGAGAGAGAGATCCGGGATTCTGGTGTTCAGGGAGAGATGATCGTATACGGGTATCTTCCGATGATGATCTCCGCCCAGTGTATCAGAAAAACAACGATTGGATGTTCCGGAAAGTCGGAAATCATGTGGTTAAAGGACCGCAAGGACATGCGGTTCCCGGTGGTAAACCAGTGTCGTTTCTGTTACAATACGATCTACAATTCTGCGCCGCTTTCCCTTTTAGGACTCTCCGAACAGGTCACAGGGCTTAAGCCGAATGCGGTCCGCCTGAACTTCACGGTGGAGGAACCAGCTGCGGCGGGCGAGATCCTGGACGCATTCTTTGAGGAATACGGAATGAGTGAAAAAGCGGCGGAGCCGCCAGTTTTAAGGAATCAGTTTACGCGCGGACACTTTAAGCGCGGAGTGGAGTAGGTGATAATTATTGACTAATCTGATCATACAGATATCCAGATACTTGATGATCCTTCTGATCGCCATGGATACCTATTACAATTTCCGCTTCTTTTCCATGCGGGATGAGGAGGGAAAAAACCGCGTCTGCGGACGCCAGCTTGTGTGCATGTTTATGCTGCACTTTCTGGCGAATATCCTGATCTGGCTGAACACGGAATCTGTGACGATGTTAGCCTTTTACGGTGCGCAGGTGGTATTTTTCCTGCTGTACATTTACCTTACGAGACTGTTTTACAGGAACAGTTCCAGACTGCTCGTCAACAATATGTGTACGCTTTTGGCGACGGGATTTATTATCCTCACAAGGCTGAACCCTGACCGGGCTATGAGACAGTTCGTGATCGTGGCGGCGGCAGCGGTGATCACCTGGATCATCCCGTTTATCATCGACCGGGTATGGCAGCTTGTGACGTTCCCATGGGTCTATGGAATACTCGGGCTGGTACTTTTGGGAGTGGTCTGCGTCATCGGAAATACTTCCTACGGCGCACAGCTTTCCCTCTCCTTCGGTGGATTTACAGTACAGCCGTCTGAGTTTGTGAAGATCAGTTTTGTGTTCTTCGTGGCAGCCATGTTCTACCAGTCCACGGACAGGGAGACGATCATAAAGACCACCGTCGTGGCGGCACTTCATGTGTTGGTGCTTGTGCTTTCAAAGGACCTTGGAAGTGCATTGATCTTTTTCGTCGCCTACATGACGATGCTTTTTGTTGCCACATCCAGCTATCTCTGGTTCGGTGCGGGCATTGCGGGCGGATCCCTGGCGGCGGTTGCGGCTTACTATCTGTTCCCACATGTGAGACGGCGTGTGGAGGCCTGGGCGGATCCCTGGTCTGATATCGCAAACAAGGGCTACCAGGTGGCACAGGCGCTGTTTGCCATCGGAACAGGCGGATGGTTCGGAATGGGCCTTTACCGGGGCATGCCGGAGAAGATCCCGGTTGTGGACAAGGATTTCGTTTTCGCGGCGATCTCCGAGGAGATGGGGGCACTCTATGCGCTCTGCGTCCTGTTTTTATGCCTTGGCTGTTATATGCAGTTTATGCTGATCGCGATGAAGATGCAGGCGATGTTCTATAAACTGATCGCGTTTGGACTTGGAAGTGTTTATATTACCCAGGTATTTCTGACTATCGGCGGGGTGACGAAGTTTATCCCGTCCACCGGTGTGACGCTGCCTCTTGTGAGCTATGGCGGCAGCTCCATCGTCTCGACCTTTATCATATTCCAGGTCATCCAGGGACTTTATGTCTTAAAACGCGGGGAAGAAGAGGAGGAGGAGAATTCCAGTGAAGAAGAGTAAACCGAATCCGAAGGCAAACCGGAATATCCTCTGGTTTGTGTATGCAGCAATATTTTTATTTCTCGCAATGGGAATCTATGTGGGATATTTTCTCGTGGTAAAGAGCGATACGGTGATCGATAATCCGTATAACGCCAGAGCCACTATTTTCCAGGACCGGGTCACCCGCGGCAAGATCCTGGCGGATGACGGGACTGTGCTTGCAAAGACCGTTACGGCGACGGATTCCAACGGTACCGAGGTGCGGGAATACCCATACGGCAGCCTGTTTGCCCATGCGGTAGGATATTCGACGGTGGGAAAGACAGGAATCGAATCCCTGGCAAACTTTGACCTTTTGAGATCTCACACGAACCTCATCGAGCAGACCGCCGATGAGATCATGGGAAGAAAGAGCATTGGGGACAACGTGGTGACGACCCTGAATGTAAATCTGCAGCAGATCGCATCGGATGCTTTCGGAAAGAACCGGGGCGCGGTCATCGCCATCGAGCCGGATACCGGAAAGATCCTCTGCATGGTTTCAAAGCCGTCCTTTGATCCCAATACGGTGGCGGCAAACTGGAATGATCTCGTAAACGGGGACAGTACGGAGGCGAGACTGTTAAACCGCGCGACTCAGGGACTCTACCCGCCGGGATCCACCTTTAAAATCGTCACAGCCCTGGAGTATATGAGAGAACATCCGAGCGCGTACAATGACTATCACTATGACTGCAGTGGAATTTTTTCATTCGAGAACAACAAGATCCAGTGCTATCACAAGAAGGCACACGGATCCCAGGATTTCACCCAGGCATTTGCAAATTCCTGCAACGGAGCGTTCGCGAACCTCGGCACAGAGCTTGAGCTGACGAGCTACCGGAACCTTGCAGAGCAGCTTTTATTCAACAGAAGCCTGCCTCTCGATATTCCGTACAATAAGAGTACCTTCTCCATGCAGCCGGATGCGGAGATATGGGAAGTGCTTCAGACAAGTATCGGACAGGGACAGACATTGATGTCCCCGATGCACAATCTTCTGATCACCGCGGCGATCGCAAACGGCGGAATCTTAATGAAACCGTATCTGATGGATCATGTGGAAAATTCCGGCGGTGATGTGATCCGGAAGTTTTCCCCGTCTGTGGCAGGAGAGCTGATGGTCCCGAATGAGGCGGATGCCTTAAAGAACCTGATGGTACAGGTGGTCAATGTGGGAACGGGATCCGCACTGAAACGGGATTCCTACCAGGTGGCAGGGAAGACAGGATCCGCAGAATTCGACAAGGGAAAAGAGACTCACGCATGGTTTGTCGGTTTCGCACCGGCGGATGATCCGAAGATCGCGGTATGCGTTATCGTGGAGGAAGGCGGCTCCGGCGGGCATACGGCAGCACCGATCGCGGCGAAATTGTTTGATGCATGGCTTCAGTAGAGTGCTTTTTGGAAATATGCCTGTAAGATACGGGACGTGTCTGAGGAACTGAAAAAGTGCTGTATGCGGAGAAAATTACGTTACAGTTCAGCCATGCGCTGGTTTGAATGAGAAAGTGTGTTGCAAGCTTGCTTGCATAAGCACTTTTTCATCCAAATCAGCATATGGTGGAACCACCAAGCTTCTTGTTTTCATGAATATGAAAACAAGAAGATGTAATGGCTGAACTGTAACAAAATTACTGTAAAAAAAAGAAATCTGTATTGAATAAAAGAAAAATGATATTTTCTTTTATTACGGGCAGTGTTAAAATGATAACGAGGACAGGATCCGGGGAAAAGGATCCGAAATAATAACCGTATCTCAGAACGGCAAAATTCATGGGAGGGTTCATCATGAGAATTTTAGTAACCGGCGGCGCAGGATATATCGGAAGCCATACATGCCTGGCACTTCTGGAACAGGGACATGAGGTCGTTGTCTTTGATAATCTTTACAATGCGTCGGAAGAAGCATTAAACCGTGTAAAGAAGCTCACAGGAAAGGATCTGACATTCTACAAGGCAGATATGCTGGATCGTGATGCGATGGAAAAGATCTTTGATGCGGAGAAGATCGACGCAGTGATCCACTTTGCTGGATTAAAGGCTGTTGGCGAATCAGTCGCAAAGCCGTGGGAATACTACCACAACAATATTACCGGTACATTGATCCTTCTCGATGTGATGAGAAAACATGGCGTGAAGAAGATCATCTTCAGCTCCTCCGCTACCGTTTACGGAGATCCGGCTTTCGTTCCGATCACAGAGGAGTGCCCGAAGGGACAGTGCACAAACCCGTACGGACAGACAAAGAGTATGCTGGAGCAGATCCTTACCGATATGCAGAAGGCAGACCCGGAGTGGAATGTGATCCTGCTCCGTTACTTCAATCCGGTGGGAGCTCATGAGAGCGGTCTGATCGGAGAGGATCCGGAGGGAATCCCGAACAACCTGACACCGTACATCACCCAGGTTGCCATCGGAAAGTTGAAAGAGGTGGGCGTATTCGGAAACGATTACGATACACCGGACGGAACGGGTGTCCGCGACTATATCCATGTGATGGATCTTGCGGAAGGCCATGTAAAGGCATTAAAGAAATTTGATGATAAGCCGGCGGTATATATCTATAATCTCGGAACAGGTCACGGATACAGCGTTCTTGACGTGATCCACGCTTTTTCCAAGGCGGTTGGAAAAGAGATCCCGTATGTGATCAAACCGCGCCGTGCAGGCGATATCGCGACATGCTATTCCGATGCTACAAAGGCAAAGGTGGAGCTTGGCTGGGAGGCAAAGAGAAACCTCGACGATATGTGCCGTGACGCATGGAACTGGCAGTCCAAGAATCCGAATGGTTATCGTTCATAAAAAATGAATGACTGAACTTTGGTCATAGACAGGAAACTCCGGCGGATGTATGGTCTGCCGGAGTTTTTCTGTTTCGGCGTAAGGTGTGGACCGCAGTGAAATATATGATCGGCCTTCTGAAGATACATTATGGTTACTTTTCATGGGTAGGAATTTTCTGAACTGAAAATTCCGTACAATACAGTGATGGTAGTGGATTTTGCCGATTCGGAATGCGAAGCATCGACAAAATCCTGTTACAGTGCGCGGGCATGGAGTGCCCGTGTACTGTAACGAGTAAAAAAATGAAAGTTTTGAATCATCACTTGGAATACTTCCGGCGGTATGTTATACTAAAATAATAAGAAAATCATAATTGCCCGACAGTAATTTCTATTACAATTCAGCCGTACGCTGGTTTGTCTGAACTGAATTTCCCGCTGTCGGGCAGTTATGTAAAACAGGGATTACACAGGAGGAATAAGCCCATGCTGTTAGTAAAAAACGCAAAAGTTTACGCACCGGAATATCTCGGAGTGAAGGATATCCTGATCGCCGGAGGAAGGATCGAAAGAATTGCGGATCATCTGCCGGAGTATGAGGGATGTGAAGTAATCGACGGAACCGGAAAGATCGTGACTCCGGGTATTATCGACCGTCATGTCCATGTGACCGGAGGCGGCGGAGAAGGAAGCTTCCACACTCAGGCACCGCAGGTCCAGCTGTCCAGCCTGATCAAGGGTGGTGTTACAACTGTACTTGGACTTTTGGGAACTGACGGAATCAGCAGAAGTGTGGAGAATCTTTTAGCAAAGGTAAAAGCGTTAAAAGAAGAGGGAATTTCCGCTTATGCGATCTGCGGAGCCTATGGTTATCCGAGTACGACCGTGACCGGAAGTGTCAGCAAGGACATTATGTTTATCGATGAGATCCTTGGAGTGAAGCTTGCGATCTCTGATCACCGTGCGCCGAATATCACGACAGAGGAACTGATCCGTCTGGCCAGTGATGTCCGCACCGCAGGAATGCTGAGTGGAAAACCTGGATTTATCTGCCTTCATATGGGCGGAGACAAGAGAGCATTGAAACCGGTATTTGAGGCATTAGAGCGCACCTCGATCCCGCCGAAAACATTTCAGCCGACTCACGTGGGACGCAACGCGAACCTCTTAGAGGATGCGTTTAAGTTCGCGAAGATGGGCGGAACGATCGACCTCACCTGTGGGGAATCTGAAAGTAAGTTCCACTCTGTTGCAGATGCTGTCAAGAAAGCGAAAAAAGAAGGAGTTCCAATGGAGAAGGTGACCATGAGCTCCGATGGACAGGGAAGCTGGTCTAACTATGATGCAGAAGGAAAACTTGTGGAGATCGGTGTTTCCGATGTGGATACGATCTACCGTCAGATCGTCTACATGGTAAAAGAAGAAAATATGGATTTGGAGGAACTTCTGGCTCTCGGAACTAAGAATCCGGCGATGGCTCTGGAATTATATCCGAAAAAGGGTGCTGTGAAGGAAGAAAGTGATGCGGATATCCTGATCATGAATGAAGATCTCTCTCTTGATACGGTGATCGCTATGGGCGTGCCTATGATGAGAGACGGAAAAATCCTTAAAAAGGGAACGTATGAGAAATAAGGTTGCTGCCTGCGCGAGGTGCAAACATGCCTGATTATGTACAGGAACCTTCATAGTTACTTTTCATGGGTAGGAATTTTCTGAACTGAAAATTCCGTACAATACAGTGGTGGTAGTGGATTTTGCCGATTCGGAATGCGAAGCATCGGCAAAATCCTGTTACAGTGCGCGGGCAAGGAGTGCCCGTGTACTGTAATCCTTCATACTCATTAAAGTACAGGTTTTGAGGGAAAGCACTTGCCAAGTTTCCATGAATCCCTTATAATTAGTTCCAAATAGGAAAATTTATATCTGTCCGGCATTCCGGCACAAATCGATGCGGATTGCCGGGCAGTTATCAAGAAGTACATGCACATATTTCAGGAGGCACCCGATGAATCAGGAAAAAATTATTGTTATCGACTTCGGCGGCCAGTACAATCAGCTGGTTGCCCGTCGTGTCCGTGAATGCCATGTATACTGTGAGATCTACTCCTACCGGACTCCGATCGAACAGATCAAGGCAATGAATCCGAAAGGAATCATCTTAACCGGAGGTCCGAACAGCGTTTATGAGGAAGGTGCTGCTACATGCAGCAAGGAACTGTTTGAGATGGGCGTTCCGGTACTCGGACTCTGCTACGGCGCGCAGCTGATGTCCCACGTTCTCGGCGGACATGTATGCAAGGCACCGGTCCGTGAGTACGGCAAGATCGAAGTGACTGTGGACAAGACAAGCAAGCTTTTCGGAGATGTATCCGAGAAGACGATCTGCTGGATGAGCCACAATGACTACATCGAGAAAGAAGCACCTGGATTCAGAATCGTCGCACATACTCCGGACTGCCCGGTTGCAGCCGCTGAGTGCGAGGAGAAGAAATTATATGCGATCCAGTTCCATCCGGAAGTTCTTCATACTCAGGAAGGTACAAAGATGCTCCATAACTTCATCTATGAAGTCTGTGGATGTGCCGGAACATGGAAGATGGACGCATTTGTTGAAAACAGCATCAAAGCGATCCGCGAGAAAGTTGGAAATGGAAAAGTTCTCTGCGCGTTATCCGGTGGAGTTGACTCTTCTGTTGCAGCCGTTATGCTCGCAAAGGCAGTCGGCGACCAGCTCACCTGTGTATTCGTTGATCACGGTCTTCTCCGTAAGAATGAAGGCGACGAGGTCGAGGAAGTATTTGGACCGAATGGCCCGTACGATCTGCACTTTATCCGCGTAAACGCACAGCAGCGCTTCTACGATAAATTAGCAGGCGTTGAGGAGCCGGAGAGAAAGAGAAAGATCATCGGTGAAGAGTTTATCCGTGTATTTGAAGAAGAAGCAAAGAAAATTGGTGCTGTCGATTATCTTGTACAGGGAACGATTTATCCGGATGTCATTGAATCCGGTCTTGGAAAATCTGCAACGATTAAGTCCCACCATAATGTAGGCGGACTTCCTGATTATGTAGATTTCAAGGAAATCATCGAACCGCTTCGTATGCTGTTTAAGGACGAAGTAAGAAAAGCCGGACTGGAGTTAGGAATCCCGGAATATCTGGTTTACCGCCAGCCGTTTCCGGGACCGGGACTTGGTATCCGTATTATTGGAGAAGTAACGGCAGATAAGGTTCGTATCGTTCAGGATGCGGATTACATTTACCGTGAAGAAATCGCTAAGGCAGGAGTAGAAGGTCTTGGACAGTATTTCGCCGCCCTGACGAATATGCGCAGTGTCGGTGTTATGGGCGATGAGCGTACTTATGATTATGCCGTTGCACTCCGCGCCGTATGTACAGCCGATTTCATGACTGCCGACTGCGCCCAGATTCCATGGGACGTTTTAAGCACAGTTGCAAACAGAATTGTCAACGAAGTCAAAGGGGTAAACAGAGTGCTGTACGACTGCACGAGCAAACCGCCGGCTACGATTGAGTTTGAATAAATCGAGTTGCTTAAAAAAGCCAGTGTTTATGCGGGTT
>ERZ773130.3040-NODE-3040-length-11605-cov-3.512121_pt1 | contig 11605 bp, 10 predicted proteins | sample MGYA00511919_ERZ773130 | MGnify/ENA primary metagenome ERZ773130 (study PRJEB29015, sample SAMEA2737851) | human gut metagenome | biome: human gut; feature: human-associated habitat; material: faeces | place: China | collected 2012 ...
GTTTGCAGATGTTATTGTAGATATACAACATGAAAAACTGGATAAGATCTTTCAGTACCGAATACCGGAACGACTGAAAGACGAGCTGCATCCGGGGATGGAAGTAATTATCCCTTTTGGAAAAGGAAACCGACAGATCAAAGGTTATGTGACTTCATTATCAGAGACTTGCAATTATGATCTGTCAAAGGTGAAGGAAATTACAGACATTTCCAGAAACAGTGTGGCAATCGAAGCGAGACTGATCGCGCTGGCGGCATGGATGAAAGAGCAGTATGGCGGAACGATGATCCAGGCGCTTAAGACAGTGCTGCCAATCAAGCAGAAGGAGAATGCGAAGGTAAAGAAACATCTCCGTTTGCTGCTTACTGAGGAAGAGAGTCAGGAGAAGCTGGATTTTTATCAGAAGAAGAATCAGAAAGCAAGAGCAAGGCTTTTGGAAGCTTGAAGGAAGCCCCAATTCTGGATTATGAGCTGGTGACGAAAAAATTAAATGTGACACTGCCTGTGATCCGGGCATTGGAAGAGCAGGGCGTGTTGAAGATAGAGTCAGAGCAGGTATACCGTAATCCGGTGAAACAGGCAAAGAAATCACAACAGGAGATCATCTATACGGAAGAACAGCAGCATGTGATCCAGGGGTTCCGGAAAGACTATCTGTGTGGAACAAGGAGAACTTATCTGCTTCACGGAGTGACTGGAAGTGGAAAGACAGAAGTCTATATGGAGATGATCCGCACGGTTGTTGACCAGGGAAAACAGGCAATCGTTCTGATTCCGGAGATCGCACTGACCTATCAGACAGTAATGCGGTTTTACCGCTGTTTCGGCGACAGAGTTTCTATCATGAACTCAAGACTGTCTGCCGGAGAACGTTACGATCAGATGATGCGTGCAAAGAGGGGCGAGGTCGATGTGATGATTGGACCACGCTCTGCACTTTTTACTCCATTTCCGGATTTGGGGTTGATTGTTATTGACGAAGAGCATGAACCAACCTACAAGAGTGAGCAGGTGCCACGTTATCATGCAAGAGAAGTAGCAGTCCACAGGGCAGAAGTAGAAGATGCCAGCGTTGTGCTTGGAAGTGCAACTCCGTCAATGGAGGCAATGTATCGGGCAAGGCTTGGTGAGTATCAGCTTTACGAGATGAAGAATCGTTCTCATATGCAACAGATGGCGACTGTGCATACAGTTGATATGCGAAAGGAACTGAAGAATGGAAACCGTTCCATCTTGAGTGAGAAGTTGCAGGAACTGATTGAAGACAGACTGAATGCAAAAGAGCAGATTATGCTGTTTTTGAATCGCAGAGGATATTCAGGTTTTATTTCCTGCAGAGAATGTGGCCATGTAGTGAAATGCCCGCACTGTAATGTATCCTTGTCGGTACACAAAGGCGGGAAAATGGTCTGTCATTACTGTGGTTATGAACAGCCGAAGGTGACGGAGTGTCCGGAATGCGGTTCCCGTTATATCGGAGAATTCCGCGCAGGAACCCAGCAGATCGAGGACATGGTGAAAGCAAGATTCCCACAGGCAAGAGTTCTCCGTATGGATATGGATACAACGAAGAAAAAGGATTCCCATGAGCAGATTTTATCTGCCTTTGCGAATGAAGAGGCGGATATTCTTGTGGGAACACAGATGATCGTAAAGGGACATGATTTTCCAAAGGTCACATTAGTCGGTGCATTGGCAGCAGATATGTCACTTTATACAGATGATTATCGTTCCGGTGAGCGAACATTTCAGCTTTTGACACAGGCAGCAGGTCGTGCCGGAAGAGGTGACAGACCGGGTGAGGTCGTGATTCAGACTTACGATCCGGAGCATTATGCAATCGAGGCTTCAGCAGCGCAGGATTATGAAGCATTCTATGAGAAAGAAATCCGTTACCGCAGTCTGATGGGATATCCACCGGTGGAGAACCTGATGGCAGTACTTGCAGCATGTGAAGATGAGGTACTTTTAGAGAAAGCGTGCAAGTATCTGAAGGAATACATTTTGCGGATCAAAGGTCAGGCACAGCTCGATGTGATCGGCCCGGCAAGTCCGGGAGTGGATAAGATCAAAGATATTTACCGGAGAGTGATTTACGTAAAAGCGCCGGAATACCGAACCTTAGTTGTATTAAAAGACAGGATGGAACAATATATAGAAATTAACTCAGGGTTTCAGAAAATGAGAATCCAATTCGATTTTAACCCGATGAATTTATAGAAAAGAGAGGAAAGAATAATGGCAATCAGAGAAGTAAGAGAGATGGGCGATGATGTTCTTGAAAAACAGTGTAAACCAGTGACGAAGATGACACTTCGTACAAAGATTTTAATTGAAGATATGCTTGATACGATGTATGAGAAGATGGGGGTGGGTCTTGCAGCACCGCAGGTTGGTATTCTCAAACAGATTGTAGTGATTGATGTCGGAGAGGGTCCGATCGTTTTGATCAATCCTGAGATTGTTGAGACTTCCGGTGAGCAGACAGGCGAAGAAGGTTGCTTAAGTGTGCCGGGAAAATGGGGAATCGTAACTCGTCCGAATTATGTAAAAGTACGTGCACTTAATGAAAATATGGAGGAGTTTGAGATAGAAGGAGAAGAACTTCTTGCAAGAGCGTTCTGTCATGAGATCGATCACTTGGGAGGACACCTTTATGTAGAGAAAGTAGAAGGAGAACTGCATGATTCACCGGCCTACAACGAGGAAGATATGGAATACGAAGTGGAGGAATAATTGATGAGAATAATTTTCATGGGAACACCGGACTTCTCCGTGGGAACACTGGAGGCACTGGTGGGAGCAGGACATGAGGTATGTCTCGTAGTGAGCCAGCCAGATAAACCAAAGGGACGCGGTAAAGAGATGCAGCCAACTCCGGTGAAAGAAGCTGCGATGAAACATGGAATTCCGGTTTATCAGCCTAAGAAAATCCGTGATCCGGAATGTGCAGAGGAACTGAGAAAATATAATGCAGATGTGATGGTTGTCATTGCATTTGGTCAGATCATTCCGAAAGAAATCCTGGAGATGACACCATATGGATGCATTAATGTACATGCTTCACTTCTTCCAAAATACCGTGGAGCGGCGCCAATCCAGTGGTCTATTATCAATGGCGAGGAAGTGACAGGTGTTACAACAATGCAGATGAACGAAGGACTGGATACAGGCGACATGATCCAGAAGGTTGAAGTGCCGATCACAGAAGATGAGACAGGAGAAAGCCTTCATGATAAGCTTGCAGAGGCAGGAGCAAAGCTTTGTGTAGAGACTCTGCAAGCTATTGAAGATCATACGGCAACTTTCGAGAAGCAGGGAGAAAGCCCGACAGAATATGCCAGAATGCTCGATAAGAAGCTTGGAAATATTGACTGGAATACATCCGCAGTACAGATCGAACGTCTGGTGCGTGGCCTGAATTCCTGGCCAAGTGCTTACACACATTGGGACAAAAAGGTAGTGAAGATCTGGAGAGCAAAAGCAGAGGCTGATGGCACGGTAAAAGCAGAGCCTGGAACAGTGTTGAGTGTAGAGAAAGATTCCTTTACTGTTCAGACAGGGGATGGCGTCTTACGAGTTCTGGAACTTCAGATTCCGGGGAAAAAGAGAATGGATACAGGAGCTTTCTTAAGGGGATACACAATTGAAAGCGGAGTTAAATTTACACAGGAATAAGAGGACTTCTGGAGGGGGACTGCAGATAGATAACAGGAGGTAGTTTTAGTATGTATTATGGATTTTATTATGACTGGACTTATATACTGGTACTGATCGGTGTGGTTCTCAGCCTGTTTGCATCGTCCCAGGTGAAAGGAACATTTGCAAAATATTCGAAGATCCGCAGTTATTCGGGGATGACAGGACGAGAAGCGGCAGAACAGATTCTCAGGAGAAATGGAATCTATGATGTGCAGGTGACTCATATCGCGGGAAATCTGACCGATCATTATGATCCGAGAAACAAGACACTGGCACTTTCTGATCCGGTTTATAATTCAACTTCTGTAGCAGCAATCGGAGTTGCGGCACATGAGTGTGGTCATGCAGTACAGCATTTTGAAGGGTATGCACCTTTATCAATCCGTGGGGCACTTGTGCCGGTCGTAAATTTCGGTTCCATGATTTCCTGGCCATTGATCATTATCGGCCTGTTTATGAATGGCCAGATGTCCAGCTTTCTTATTGATATCGGAATTCTGCTCTTTATGGTAGCTGTGGCATTTCATCTTATAACACTTCCGGTGGAAATCAATGCTTCCAGAAGAGCGGTGAAGGTACTTGGAAATTCAGGAATGCTCCGTGAAGACGAAGTTGGTGGAGTGAAGAAGGTACTTCGGGCAGCAGCAATGACATATGTGGCAAGTGCGGCTGCAATGATTTTACAGCTTTTACGTTTGTTGATCCTGACAAATGGACGAAGAAGGAATGACTGACGTTGCTGGTCGCACATCGTGTGAACAGTAACTGACTGACAGCAGATAGAAAGAAAAATGCGGAGAATAGGAGATTATTTATGGGAAAGCAGATCAATGAACGCGAGGTTGTTCTTGAGATTTTGATGGAAATAACAGAGAATGGAGCATATAGTCATAAGATTCTTGGCGATGTTCTGTCAAAATATCAATATCTTGAGAAACGTGAGCGTGCATTTATCACCAGAGTTGTGGAAGGTACTCTGGAACATATGATAGAAATTGATTATATCTTGAATCAGATTTCTAAGACAAAGGTTAAGAAGATGAAACCGGTCATCCGTAATCTTCTTCGTAGCAGTGTCTATCAGCTGAAATATATGGATAGCGTACCGGATCATGCGGTGTGCAGTGAGGCAGTAAAGCTTGCAGTTCGAAAAGGATTTTCAGGTCTGCGGGGATATGTGAATGGAGTTCTGAGAAATGTTGTCCGCAAGATGGAGGAGATCGAGTATCCAAAAGAAGATGTGCAGAGATTGTCTGTGAAATATTCTGTCCCGGAATGGATTCTTTCTTTATGGAAGAAAGAATATGGGGAAGAGATTACAGAGAAGATGGCAGCAGATTTTCAGAAAGAGAAGCCGATTACGATCCGATGTTGTATGAACCGGGTTACACCGGAAGTATTGAAAGAAAAACTGGAAGCAGAAGGAGCGAAAGTAGAAGCACATCCGTATCTTCCTTATGCGTTTTATCTTTCAGATTATGATTATCTGGAAGGTCTGGAAAGTTTTCAGGAAGGACTCTTTGCAGTACAGGATATCAGTTCTATGTTTGTCGGAGAACTGGCAGATCCAAAAGCCGGCGATCATGTGATTGATGTCTGTGCAGCACCGGGAGGAAAATCACTTCATGTGGCAGAGAAGCTTCAGCTGGCAGATGAAGTGGCGGCGAGAGAGAACAGAACAGAAGAAAAGATAGGACGGGTTGAAGCAAGAGATCTGACCGAATATAAGACAGATCTGATCTGGCAGAATATCGACCGTTCCGGACTTGGAAATATTTGTGCTGTATGCAAGGACGCTTCTGTATTTGATGAGTATGATAAGGAAACAGCGGATCTTGTGATTGCAGACCTTCCATGTTCAGGTCTTGGCGTTCTTGGCAAAAAACCAGATCTGAAATATCGCGTACAACCGGAAGATCTTGAAGAACTTGCAGATTTGCAGAGAAAGATTCTGACTTGCGCACAGGCAATCGTCAAGGATGGCGGCACATTGATGTACAGCACATGTACCGTAAATCCGGGAGAAAACATGGACAATGTACACTGGTTCTTGAAAGAATACCCACAATTTGAACTGGACGATATTACAGAAAATCTTTGCAAGGAGTTACGAAGTGATGTGATCGAGAAGGGATGTATCCAATTCTTCCCGGGAGTTCACGATTGTGACGGATTCTTTATTGCAAGATTAAAGAAAAAAGCATGATTTTCAGGAAATGTGAAAAAATAGAAAAAGCAGACAAATAATGTGAATAACTCACAGAAAAAACGAAATACAGGAGGAAAACTTTAAGATGAAGAAGGATATCCGTGCTTATGGATATGAAGAATTACAGAAAGAGATAGCGACGATCGGAGAAAAAGCATTTCGTGCAAAACAGATTTATGAATGGCTGCATGTGAAGCTGGTAGATCATTTTGATGAGATGACGAATCTTTCAAAGGCTTTGAGAGAAAAACTGGAAGAGAATTATGAGATTCTCCCGGTTGTTATGCTGGAGAGACAGATTTCCCAGATTGACGGTACGAACAAGTTCCTGTTCCGTCTCTATGATGGAAATGTAGTCGAAAGTGTTCTTATGAAATATAAGCATGGAAATTCTGTCTGTATTTCCTCCCAGGTCGGTTGCAGGATGGGATGTGCATTCTGTGCATCAACGATCGGAGGTCTGGTGAGAAATCTTTCTCCGTCTGAGATGCTTGGACAGATCTATCAGATTCAGAAGATAAGTGGTGAGAGGGTTTCGAATGTGGTGATCATGGGAACCGGAGAACCGATGGATAATTACGATAATTTCCTGAAGTTTATTCATTTACTTACAGATGAGCATGGACTGAATATCAGTCAGAGAAATGTCACCGTATCAACCTGTGGAATAGTTCCAAGGATGAAAGAACTGGCGAAAGAGCATTTACAGATTACACTTGCACTTTCGCTTCACGGTTCAAATCAGGAAAAACGAAGAAAATTGATGCCGGTTGCAAATAAATATGATATCACAGAAGTACTCGCAGCCTGTGACGAATATTTCAAAGAAACCGGCCGGAGAGTGAGCTTTGAGTACAGTCTTGTACATGGTGTGAATGATACGGATGAAGATGCACAGGAGCTGATTCATTTATTAAAGCATAAGAACTGTCATATCAATCTGATACCGGTCAACCCGGTAAAAGAGCGTGATTTTGTTCGTCCAAGCCGGAAAAGTGCTTTGAATTTCAAAAATAAACTTGAAAAAAGCGGAATAAATGTTACTATAAGAAGGGAAATGGGCTCTGATATTGACGGAGCCTGCGGTCAGCTCAGGCGCCGCTACGTAGAAACTGAAGGAGAATAGAAGGTATGAAGACATTTTCAATTACAGATGTTGGAATGGTGCGACAGGTAAATCAGGACTACGTCTTTACGACGGGAAAACCACTGGGTATTCTCCAGAACCTGTTCGTGGTAGCGGATGGTATGGGTGGCCATCAGGCAGGAGATTATGCTTCCAAGTGTACTGTGGAAGTGATGATCAAAGAGATTGCGAAGAGCGAGGGTGAGGATATCGAACGTGTTCTTGTGAAAGCAATCAAGGCTGCCAATCGTGAGATTATCAAAGAAGCATCCGGTGACGAACATCTGAAGGGGATGGGAACAACGGTTGTTGCCGCTACTGTGAAAGAACAGATGCTGTATTTTGCCAATGTAGGAGACAGCCGTCTGTATCTGATCAATCAGGGGATCCAACAGCTAAGTAAGGATCATTCTCTTGTAGAAGAGATGGTACGTCTTGGTGGAATTAAGCCGGAAGAAGCGAAGCATCATCCGGATAAGAATATTATCACAAGAGCGATCGGTGCAAAAGCTGATGTGGATGTGGACTTTTATGAACATCGTCTGAAACGGGGAGACATCATTCTGATGTGTACAGACGGATTAAGTAATATGGTGGAAGATGAAGAACTTTTCCATATTGTGCAGGGAAGCCGGGATATCGTCGAGGCAGGTGAGATGCTGGTGGAAGCAGCAAAAGAGAATGGAGGAACAGATAACATCGGAGTGGTATTGTTTGAGCCATTTGCAGATGAGGTGAGTGTATGATTAAAGAAGGAGTATTTTTAGGAAAACGATACGAGATACTTGGCCGTATCGGTTCTGGCGGAATGGCAGATGTCTATAAAGGCAAGGATCATAAGCTGAATCGTTTTGTTGCGATCAAGGTGCTGAAGAGCACATATCGTTCGGATGAGACGTTTATTAAGAAGTTTTTAAGCGAAGCTCAGGCAGCAGCAGGATTGATGCATCCAAATGTAGTTAATGTCTATGATGTAGGGCAGGATCGCGGTCTTTATTATATGGTCATGGAGCTTGTAGAAGGAATTACGCTGAAGGATTACATTGAGAAGAAAGGAAAGCTTTCAGCAAAAGAGACAATCAGTATTTCCATCCAGATGGTGACAGGTATTCAGGCAGCGCATAACTGCCATATCATTCATCGGGATATTAAGCCGCAGAATATCATTATTTCCAAAGATGGAAAGGTTAAGGTTACTGATTTCGGAATCGCGCGGGCTACGACATCAACGGCAACACAGGCAGTAACAACGACAGTGATGGGATCTGTACATTACACATCTCCGGAACAGGCCAGAGGCGGTATTGTAGATGAGAAGAGTGATATCTATTCAGCAGGTATCACGATGTATGAGATGATCACCGGGCATGTTCCGTTTGACGGAGATTCGACAGTGACGGTTGCTTTGAAACATTTGAATGAAGTGATCAAGTCTCCAGCAGAAGAAGTTCCGGATATTCCGTACAGCCTGGAGTGCATTATTATGAAATGTACGCAGAAACTGCCGAATAAGCGTTATATGAGCTGCGAGGAGCTGCTTCAGGATCTGAAGCATTCACTGGTAGATCCGGAAGGGGATTTTGTTGTTCTTGATGGTGTGACAAGACGTATGCCGGCAACATCCCAGGATACAGGTCGGACTACGGTTGTTATGTCACCGGATGAACTGAATCGTATGAAGAATCGTCAGAATTATAATGATGATTATGACGACGATTATGATGACGATTATGACGATGATTATGAGGACGACTACGATGACCGCCGTAGAAGCCGTTATGATGATGACGATGACTACGATGATCGCCGCAGAAGCCGCTATGATGATGACGATGACTACGACGACCGTCGCAAAGACCGTTATGATGACCGGAATCGCCGTAAGAAGAATGAAGTAAATAAAGACACGAAGAAGATCATGAAGATTCTTATGGTTGTTGCCGGTGTTGTGATCGCACTTTTGATCATGTTCCTTGTAGGAAATGCAGTGGGCGTATTTAAAGGTGGAAAAGGAACGACTACACAGCAAACAGATTCAGAGATGGTAAAAGTACCGGATGTGACAGGCAAGACATATGAGGAAGCACAGAAAGAACTGAACAAATATGATCTCGGAATCCATAAGTCAACTGCGCCTTCCGATACTGTTGCAAAAGGAAAGATTATCAGCCAGGATCCTGCAGATGGAAAGAAAGTAAAGAAGCATACAACAGTCAATGTTGTGATTAGTTCCGGTGAGGAAGCAAAGACAACAACCATTCCAAATGTTGTTGGAATGTCGGAAGCTGATGCGGAAAAAGCACTTCAGGATAAGAATCTTGTTGTGAAGAAAGGTGATCCGGTCTACAGTGATGATGTGGAACAGGGAGAAGTTGTTTCTGTTAGTCCGAGTGAAGGGGCAGAAGTAAAAGAAGGAACAACAGTTACTCTTGTAATAAGCAAGGGAAATCAGCCGGCAACAGTCCCGAAACTTACTGGAAAGTCCCAGTCGGATGCTGAAGCAACACTTTCACAGGCTGGCTTGTCCGGAAATGCAACGGAAGATTACAGTGATACTGTAGAAAAAGGATTGGTTATTTCACAGGATACAGATGCCGGAAAAGAAGTATCTAAAGGTACAACAATTGGATATGTGGTGAGCAAAGGACCAAAGATGACGGTGGTTACAGTACCGGATCTTTCCTATAAAGACCAGAATACGGCGGAAAAACTGTTGAAGCAGGCAGGACTTACACCGGAGTATATTGGCGAAGATTATAGTGATGAATATCCAGAAGGACAGGTGTTCTATCAGTCTGTCAGCGTTGGTACGCAGGTAGAAAAAGGAACAACTGTTCAGTATATGGTCAGCAAAGGATCTCAACCATCAGCCCCGGATAGTGGAAATTCCGGAAATGATTCCGGGACAGAAGAGAACACGAATCAATGATAACAGAGAGCAAGTATATGCAGGGAAAGATAATAAAAGGGATTGCCGGATTCTACTACGTGAATGTAGTAGAATCCGGAATTTTTGAATGTAAAGCAAAGGGTGCCTTTCGAAAAGACGGAATCAAGCCGTTGGTCGGTGATGATGCTGTGATTGAGGTGCTTGATGAAAAAGAAATGACAGGAAATATCACAGAGATCCTGCCGCGTAAGAATGAGTTGATTCGTCCGGCAGTAGCCAATATTGATCAGGCGCTGGTTGTGTTTGCAGTGACAAAACCGAAACCGCATTACAATCTGTTAGATCGTTTTCTTGTCATGATGGAACGAAAAGAGATACCTGTCGTATTATGTTTTAATAAGACAGATATTGCAAGCCATCCTGAAATTGCAGAATTGAAAGAAGTTTATACCGGATGCGGATATCCGGTGATCTTTACAAGTGCAAAGGAAGAAGAAAATATCAGTGAGTTAAAATCACTTTTAAAAGGAAAGACAACTTCAATTGCAGGTCCTTCCGGTGTCGGAAAGTCTTCTCTGATCAATCTTCTTCAGAGTGAAGTGAAGATGGAGACAGGAAGTATCAGTAAGAAGATTGATCGGGGGAAACATACAACAAGACATTCCGAACTGATCGTGATCGGAGAAGAGTCTTATATTATGGATACTCCGGGATTCAGTTCTCTTTACGTCAATGATTTCGAAAAAGAAGATTTAAAATATTATTTTCCGGAATTTACACCGTTTGAAGGACAGTGCAAGTTCAATGGCTGTGACCATATTCATGAACCCGGATGCGCTGTGAAAGAAGCAGTAGAAGAAGGGAAGATCCATAAGATCAGATATGAAGATTACACGGAGATGTACCGTGAACTAAAGGAAAGAAAGAGGTATTAAGTTTATGAAAAATATTTTAGCACCATCCATCCTCTCAGCAGATTTCAAGATTTTAGGAGAGCAGTTGAAATTAACAGAAGAAGCAGGCGCAGAGTATATTCATTTTGATGTGATGGACGGAATGTTCGTTCCAAGCATTTCCTTCGGAATGCCGGTTCTCGCATCAATCAAGGGAGCAACAACACAGACACTGGATGTTCATCTCATGGTGACAGAACCGATCCGTTATGTGGAAGAATTCGTGAAAGCAGGAGCAGATATCGTTACAGTTCATTATGAAGCATGTGAAGATGTTCAGGCTACGATTGATGCAATTCACGCAGAGGGAATGGATGCAGGTCTGGCTTGCAATCCTGAAACACCGGTAGAAGATATAGTTCCTTTTATTGATAAGGTTGAAATGATTTTGATAATGACAGTTCATCCGGGATTTGGCGGACAGTCATATATTGACGAGTGTACAGAAAAGATTGAGATTGTAAATGCAATTGTACATGAATACAATCTTAAAACATTGATAGAAGTTGATGGTGGAATTAAAGTGGATAACGTATGCATTCCTTTAGATGCCGGAGCTAATGTAATTGTTGCAGGCTCAGCAGTATTTGGCGGAAATGTGGAAGAAAATGTTAAAAACTTTAAAGAACAGTTTCAGAATTTTGAAGACTAATAATTGAAAAAATGGGAAGAATTATACATGATATAAAAAGGTATCCTGACAAAACTGCCGGGACACCTTT
>ERZ773130.3048-NODE-3048-length-11583-cov-19.899636_pt1 | contig 11583 bp, 10 predicted proteins | sample MGYA00511919_ERZ773130 | MGnify/ENA primary metagenome ERZ773130 (study PRJEB29015, sample SAMEA2737851) | human gut metagenome | biome: human gut; feature: human-associated habitat; material: faeces | place: China | collected 2012 ...
GCCGCCAGCAGACCGAAGCGCGGGACGCCGCCCGGCTGGCAGCGGCGCAGGCACAAAAGCGGCGCACCCAGCTGGACAGCCTGAACGCTGCCCTTGCCGCCGCTGAGACCGAACTTGCCGCGCTGGCAGACGCGGACACCCGGCTGTTGGCGCTGCAAAACCGCAGCGCCCAGTTGACACAGCGCGGCGAAGCGCTGGCAAAGCTGGAACAGCGCCTTGCGGACTGCCAGCGACAGGCCAAGGCCGCACACAATGCGCAGGAGAATTACCGCGCCGCTGCCGCCGCACAGGACGAAGCCCGCACCCGACAGAATACGCTGGAACGGGCATTTCTGGACGCACAGGCCGGGCTGCTGGCCGAGAGCCTTGTCGAGGGCGCACCCTGCCCGGTGTGCGGCAGTACCCATCACCCCGCCCGCGCCCTGCTGCCCCATACTGCGCCCACGCAGGCACAGGTGGAAGCCGCACGGCAGGCCGCTGCGGAAGCTGACCGGCAGGCGCAGAACGCCAGCGCTGCCGCTCAGAGCGCCCTTGCCGCTGTCAACGAGGCGAAAACTTCTCTCCGGCGGGACGCCGAGACCCTGCTGCCGGAGCGCTTTACTGCCCCGGAGGGCACAGTCCCCCTTACCTTTGCCCTGATGACCAACGTTCTGGCCGAAGAGAATACCGCTTTGCAGGCGGCACAGACAGACTGCAAAGCACAGTGCCGACAGGCCGAGGCCGACTGCCGCCGCAAGGCACAGCTGGAAGCCGACCGGCAGGCCAAGACCCGCCAGCGTCCGGCGCTGGAGCAGGCCGCTGCCGAGGCCGACCGCAGCGCTGCCGCACAGAATGCAAGTGCTGACGCGCTGGAGGGTCAAATCGCAGAGCGGCGCGCCGCCCTGCCCTACCCCCGGCGCGCGGACGCACAGGCGGCACTGGATAAGCTGGAAGCCGACCGCCGCACCCTGCGCACCGGTATGGACACGGCGCAGCGCAAGCTGAAACAGGCCGAGCAGACCGTTGCCGCCGCCGAGGCCACTGTGGAGGCGCTGACCGCACAGCAGACCGCTGCTCAAAAGGAACTGCCCGCCCGCAGCGCCGAGGAGCTTACCGCACAGCAGACCGAACTGACCGCCGCGCGGGAGACCCTACGCAGCCGGGAAAAGCAGCTTTCGGCACAATTGCTGCCCAACCGCAAAACAGCGGCCCAGTACCGCGCTGCCGCCGAGGCGCGGCAGACGCTGGAAAGCCGGTGGCAGTGGGTCAGCGCACTGGCTGCTACGGCGGGCGGCACTCTGACCAGCAAGCAGAAAATCAAGCTGGAAGCCTACATCCAGATGAACTATCTGGACCGCATTCTGCGCTATGCCAACACCCGGCTGATGCAGATGACCGCCGGGCAATACGAGCTGGAGCGCATCGGCGCAGAGAACCAGCGCAGCCAGTCCGGGCTGGACCTTGGCGTCATCGACCACTACAACGGCACCCGCCGCAGCGTAAAGACCCTTTCCGGCGGCGAAAGCTTCAAGGCTTCACTGGCGCTGGCGCTCGGCCTTTCGGATGAGGTACAGAGCAGCGCCGGGGGCATCCGGCTGGACACCTTGTTCTTAGACGAGGGCTTCGGCTCGCTGGACGAGGAATCGCTGGAGCTGGCCATCCGGGTGCTCTCCGGCCTGACCGAGGGCGACCGGCTGGTGGGCATCATCTCCCATGTGGGGGCGCTCAAGGACCGCATCGACCGGCAGGTGGTGGTGCACAAGGCCCGCACCGGCGGCTCCACCGTAGAGCTGCGGGTGTAAAACGCCGCCGGCGGGGCACACTAGGGGCGGAGGTGAATTTGATGAATTCTCTGGAACCCTTCATCCGCCACGAACTGGAAAACCAGCCCGGCACCGCTGCCGCCCCGCAGGCAAACAGCACCCGCAATGCCCCGCCGCTGGGCAGTATGCCCCTGCAGCCCCCGGCTGCGCCGGACACGCCCAGCACCCAGCTGCCCCCGCCGGAACTGCCGCAGCCGGAAAAGCCCGGCGTTCCCATGACCGACGGCACCCCCATGGCCTGCCGCCAGAAGAATGCCGCCGCCTTTCTGGCTGGGGACGTGCAGACCAGCGTGATGGCGCACTACGCGCCCGAGCTGTTCAGCACAAAGCAGAAGCTGCACAGCCGCCACCCCGCCCCGGACGAGGACACCGCCGCCGTTTTGGAGCTGGTGGAATGGCGCGAGGACGCCCCTTACGGCTGAGCGTAACAAAAATTTTTTAAAATATTTCAGTTTACCTGTTGAAATCTCGCCGCACTTCCCTTATTATGGTAGCATACAAACATAAAGGCAGGTTTTGCAATATGGCAGAGATCAAATACGAAGTTGTCCAGCGTGTAGCCGTGCTGAGCCAGCGTCCCCGCGGCTGGGAGCGTCAGCTGAACCTTATCAGCTGGAACGACGGCGAGCCCAAGTACGACATCCGCGACTGGTCCCCGGACGGCACCCGCATGGGCAAGGGCATTTCCCTGAGCCACGACGAGCTGGCCATCCTCAAGGGCATTCTGGAGGACATGGAGCTGTGAGCGGGGGCGACCGCGCAGAGTTTCTGGAGGTCTGGCAGCGAAATGTCACCCGCCCGGGCAGCGAAAAGCTGCTGGACTGGCTGGACAAAAAGACGGATTTTTTCACTGCACCGGCGTCCACCCGCTTCCACGGAGCCTGTGAGGGCGGGCTGTGCATGCACAGCCTGAACGTCTACCACGCGCTGCACGACAGCTTTTTCACCGAGGGCGAAAGCGAGGAGAGCTACGCCATCTGTGCCCTGCTGCACGATCTGTGCAAGGCCAACTACTACAAGCTGGGCACCCGCAATGTGAAGAACGAAGCCACCGGGCAGTGGGAAAAGGCGCCTTTTTACAGTGTGGACGACCTGTTCCCCTACGGTCACGGCGAAAAGAGCGTGTTCCTGATCGAGCGGTTCATGAAGCTGAAGGTGGAGGAAGCGGTTGCCATCCGCTGGCACATGGGCGGCTTCGACGATGCGGCCCGGGGCGGCTGTTTTGCCATCTCGGAAGCCTACGACAAGTACCCGCTGGCGGTCAAACTGCACATCGCAGACCTGCAGGCTACCTATCTGATGGAGCACCGCACCAGCAATATGCGCTGAATAAAATAAGCAGGCGGCTGTACAGCATTTTGTACAGCCGCCTGTTTTGCTATGAAAAATCTCAGCAACGGTCTCTACGGAGAACGGCAGCAGGATTGCCTGTTTCCCGTTACGCCCCCTCTTGTGAAAATGGGGGACAGGAAAGTCCTCAGACTTTCCTGTCCCCCGAAATTCAAAATATTCTTCCGCTGAATATGGCCAGAGTGCAACGACGACGACCGCCGCCGGTGGCGGAAACAGGGAGGAGTTGTTGGGGCAGCGGCCAGCAAGACGCAAGTGCCGCCCAAGGCACGATGCGGATGCTGGGTGCCGCAACCCGATAAGCAGCGGCCATTCTAGATGGTCTATAGCACCTTTCAGCAGCCTTCTCCGGCGCAGAGGGCTTTCACCTTCTGCACGGCGGCAGCTACAAGGCTGCCGATGGGCTGGTCGGGCACGCCGACGATATAGTTTTCGCAGTGGTTCACCGGGATCAGCACCCGGGTGGCGCTGCTCTGGCACACTGCCGTGGCCATGGCGGGGGTGATCTCTCCCAGCAGCGCATCTGCAATGACGATGCCGATGGGCCCCACGATGATATCCGCGCTGCGGCAGTTCACCACCACGGCATTCTCACCGGTAGCGGCGCGCTGCGCCCCGGCCTTGTGCATGGCCTGCGCGGCGACACTGTTGGTGCCCACGGCCACCAGCCGGATGTCCGGGCACTGGGCGCTGAGGGCAGCCACCAGCTGGCGGCCCAGTCCTCCGCCCTGCCCGTCAATGACAAGCACGTTCATGCCGTACCTCAGAAGTCGATCTCTTCCAGCCGCAGCAGCGCCAGAATGTAGGTCTTGACAGCCTCCAGCAGCTTGTCGATGGGGGCAGCCTCGTTGGCACCGTGCATCGGGCCGCCGAACTCCGGCAGCTTCACATCCTCATGCTCCGGGCCGAAGCTGACGGCATAGGGGAAGTGGCGGGCATAGGTGCCGCCGCCCATGGTGAAGGGGGTGGCATTCTCGCCAGTCACCTCGTTGTAGGTGTCGATGCAGGCGCGGATGGCGGGGCTGTCGGCCTCGATGTAGAAAGGCTCGGCAGCATCCACATCCTCCAGCTTTGCGCCCTCGCCCAGTGCAGCAGTGACCTGTGCGGTCAACTTTTCACCGTTGGTGCAGGTGGGGAAGCGGCTGTCGATGGTCTGCACCAGCTTGCCGTCCTCCATATAGATGCGGCCGCCGATGATGGTCAGCGGGCCGAAGGGGCCGTCGGCGCAGTCGATGCCAAGGCCGGTGCCTGCGGTGGAGCTGTGCAGTTTGCGCAGTGCTTCCAGATAAGCGCGCTCGGCATCGTTGCACAGGCCGTTATCCAGCAGGTAATCCACCACCAGACCGATAGCGTTCACCGTGCCCTCCGGCATAGCGGCGTGGCCGGACTTGCCCCAGCCGCGCACCCGCACGCCGTCCCCTTCCGGTTCCAGCGTGATGTTGGGGGCGTTCTTCAGCTTGCGGATATCGGTCTTGACCAGAGCGCTGGCGCGGTCCGGCACCGCGTTGTTGGCAACACCGCCCTCAAACTCTGCAATGACGCCGTTGCACACCGGGCTGACGATCTTGCCGCCGAAGTGGCCCTTTTCGCCGTTGCACACCGGGAACTCGGCGTCCGGGGTAAAGCAGAACACCGGGGCGGGATAGTTTTCCAGATAGTACTTCACATCGTTCATGTGGGTCTCCTCGTTATCGCCCACAATGGCACGGATGGGGTAGCGCAGCTGGTAGCCCTGCTCCTTGAGGAACTTCAGCGCGTACAGAGTAACGATCATCGGGCCCTTATCGTCCGAGACGCCGCGGCCCAGCAGCCAGCCGTCCTGAATGCGCATCTTGAAGGGGTCTGCCGTCCAGCCGTTGCCCACGGGCACAACGTCCACATGGCAGATGGTGGCCAGATATTTTTCCGGGTCTGCACCGGCCAGCTCGGCATAGCCGATGTAGTTTTCGCAGTTGCGGGTGGCAAAGCCCATGCCTGCTGCCAGTTCCAGCGTCTTGTCCAGCGCGGCCCGAGGGCCTGCGCCGAAGGGTGCGCCCTCCTCCGGGGTGCCCTCTACGCTGTCGATGGCGACCAGCGCTGCAATGTCCTGCAGCAGCTGCTCCTTGTTTTCCGCAATGTATGCGTCAATTTTCTGATTCAGTGCCTGATCCATGTTCTATAACGTCCTTTCTGACCGGGAGCAGATCCCGGTTTTCACAACTGTTACCCAGTTTAACACACTCCGGGCGGAAAAGCTACCGGCATTTTTCACGACAAAAGCGTCCGCGTTTTGTCAGCCTGCCGCAAACAGCCCGCTGAGCGCACCTAGCAGCCCGGCGCTTGCCAAGCCCATGATGATGCCCGCCAGCAGCACACCGCCCATGCAGGCGATCAACACGTCCTTGAACTTCATATCCAGAATGGAGGCTGCCAGCGTGCCCGTCCACGCGCCGGTGCCCGGCAGCGGGATGCCCACGAACAGCAGCAGTGCCACGGTCAGGCCCTTGCCTGCCTTGGCCTCCAGTGCGCGGCCGCCCTTTTCGCCCTTGTTGATGCAAAAGCGGCAGATGGAGCCGATAAGGGGCTTGTGGTAGCCCCAGATGAGGAACTTGCGGGCGAACAGGTAGATGAAGGGCACCGGGATCATGTTGCCCAGTACGCACAAAAGGTAGGTGGGCAGCACCGGCAGCCCCATGCCCAGCCCGATGGGGATAGCTCCGCGCAGCTCAATGATGGGCACCATGGAGATAAGGAAGATCAGAAGATAATTTTTCAGCATTGGCTTCTCCTTATATTACAGGTCGATCTGCAGCTCCACCGGGCAATGGTCGGAGCCAAAGATCTCGTTGTGGATCTCGGCGGCGCGGATGCGGTCTGCAATGCGCCGGGAAACGATAAAATAGTCGATGCGCCAGCCCGCGTTCTTTTCCCGCGCGTGGAAGCGGTAGCTCCACCAGCTGTACTTCACCTCGTCCGGGTGCACCACCCGGAAGCTGTCCGCAAAACCCGCCGCCAGCAGCTCGGTCATTTTGGCACGCTCCTGATCGGTAAAGCCTGCGCTCATGCGGTTGGTCTTGGCGTTTTTGATATCCATCTCGGTGTGCGCCACGTTCAGATCGCCGCACAGGATCACCGGCTTTTTTGCGTCCAGTGCCAGCAGGTACGCCCGGAAGGCGTCCTCCCACTCCATGCGGTAGTCCAGCCGCTTCAGCCCGTCCTGACTGTTGGGGGTGTAGCAGTTTACCAGATAAAAGCCGGGGTATTCCAGCGTCAGCACCCGTCCCTCGTGGTCGTGCTGTTCCAGCCCGATGCCGGTGGTCACTGCCAGCGGTGCCGTTTTGCACCAGCAGGCTGTGCCGGAATAGCCCTTTTTCTCGGCAGAGTAGGTGTATTCGGTGTAGCCCTCCGGCGCAAAATCTGCCTGTCCCGGCTGCATCTTGGTCTCCTGCACCGAGAAGATGTCCGCGTCCAGCGCGGCAAAGCTCTCGGCAAAGCCGTGGGTCAGGCAGGCGCGCAGGCCGTTCACGTTCCAGCTGATCAGTTTCATGCTTTTCTCCTTATTGTTATGCCTGATATTTTGTTTTCCATGCGCCGCTGCGGAAGCGCAGCACAAAGCAGGTCACGCGGCAGGTCCAGTCGATGACCATAGCCTCCCACACGCCCACAGCGCCCCAGCCCATGCGGACGCACAGCAGATAGCTGAAGCCCAGCCGCCAGCATGCCATGCTAAGGATGGACACCACCATGGTAAATTTCACATCGTTTGCCGCGCGCAGGGCGTTGGGCAGCACGAAGGACAGCGGCCAGAAGATAATGGCGCAGCCCGCATGGATGGTGACCAGCGTGATGGCCAGCTCCATGGTCTCGCCGGAAAGGGCATAGATGCCCACCAGCTGCCGGAGGAACAGCAGGATCGCCCCGTTGGAAAGCCCCATGGTAATGTAAGCCCACAGCAGCAGTTTGCGGGTGTAGTAAACGGTCTGCTCGTGGTCGCCGGCACCGATGCAGCGCCCCACCACCGTGATCATGGCAAGACTGATGGCCTTGCCCGGGATGACGCCCATGCCGTCCAGATTGTTTGCCACGGCGTTGGCTGCGATCTGCACCGTGCCGAAGGTGGAGATCATGCTCACCACCAGAATGCGTCCGGCCTCGAACAGGCTGTTTTCAAAGGCCGAGGGGATGCCGATTCCCAGAATGCGCTTTGCCATGCCGCCGTCCAGCCGCAGGGTCTTGGGCACGGTAAGCACCGCATCCTCCCGGTAGCACTTGCGCAGGATCAGCGCCGCAGCCACCACGCGGGATACCACGCTGGGCCATGCTACGCCGTCCACGCCCATTTTGAAGCCGAAGATGCACACCGCGTTGCCCACGATGTTGATGATGTTCATCAGAAAGCTGATCTGCATGGAGATCTTGGAGTTGCCGATGCTGCGGAACAGTGCCGCGCCGCCGTTGTACAGCGCCAGAAACGGATAGCTGAGGGCGATGATCTGCAAATACTTCACGCCCGCGTCCAGCACGTCGGTATCAATAGAGCCGTAGAACAGCCGGATCATAGGGCGGGCCAGCACAAAGCATACCACGCCGATCACCACACCGGACAAGCCGCTGAGCAGCAGCAGCTGACCGGCGCTTTTGTCGGCATTCCCGCGCTCTTTTGCGCCCAGATACTGGCTTACCACCACCGCGCCGCCGGTAGCCAGCGCCGCAAACAGCACGATGATAAGGTTATTGATCATATCCACCAGACTGACGCCGGAGATGGCTGCCTCGCCGCAGCGGGACACCATCATGGTGTCGGCCATACCCACCGTCACTTCCAGCAGCTGCTCCACCAGCAGCGGAACGGCCAGCACCAGCAGTTCCTTCTGGCTGAACAGCGGCTCCCGCCCGCCGTTCAGCCTGTTTTTTTCATTGCCATGCAGTAGCTTTGTCATTCGTTTCTCCCCTCCCGGCGCCGGGCGCTTTTCCGGTACGCCGCCGCTGCCCGGCGCGTGCATTTTTCCGGTTGCAGCAGATGTGTCCATCTTAACACACCACCGGCTGCTTGTAAAGCGGTGCAGGCTACATCCCGCGAAAATCAGCTTTCCATGCCTATCTCCCATTGCCTGCCGGTTTTATAAAGGTGTCCCTGTGCGGTTTTCCGACTGCCATTCTGTTTTATGCTTGTTCGTCAGTTTGCCGGGAACTTTCCGTAAAATTTGTGCGTTTCTACAAAAATGCGATTTCCCGCGTATTTTTGGGGAGAAATTTTAAAAAACCTCTTGCAATTTCTGTTCTAAAGTGGTATGTTGTATCCAACAAAAGCGAAACTTGGATACATCTTCTCTTTGGAGCGGCAACTTCGGCTCCGTATACGCCTTTGTTTTTACCTTGCTATTTTCTTCATTTACCTTCTTATCATTTACCCTGCCTGTCCCGCAAGGGACGAGAAAAGCGATGACCCACCTGCACGGGTCGTCGCTTTTTCTTTTGCCCGCAGGAGGGCAGAGTACAAGCCGCCAAAGCACTGCTCTACAGATGACGTGCCGCAACTGCTTTTCCCTGTCCTGCCCCCAAAAAGTTTGTTTGAATAAACATCCCTGCTTTTTCTTGACATCCCTTTGTATGCGTGTTATCTTAATTTCCGTCAATTAGCTTGCCCTAACCATCTGAGGGGCTTTGCCCCGCAGGTTTTTCTTTGCGCGCAATGTTAGGTTCGGCTAACTATATGGCAGTGCTTTTCTGTCATTGTGATGAAAGGAGTATTTTTCATGAGAACAAAGAAATTTCTTTCCCTGCTGCTGTCGGCGGCTATGGCGTTCAGCCTGCTGACCGCTACCGCCTTTGCAGCAGCCCCTGCCGAGGAGGAAAACGGCTTTTTCGATTTTCTGCTGGGCAAGAAGTACACCTATCTTTATGCTGCCCTGACTTGGGACGAGTATTGGGCAAACGAGAAGGTCTACGCCGCCGGCAGCACTGCCGCCTCTGCGCAGCTGGACAGCCACGAGGAGCAGGACCTTGGCGCGTTTGACGCCGTTTCCCGCGCAACCGTCAACCATGGTCTGCACCGCGGCAGCTTCCAGAGCACTGCCGTGATCTACGCCAAGGACGGCAGCAGCTACACCGTTTCTCACTGGTCGGACGATGGCAAGACCATCTATCTGGCCGATGGCACCACCGTGGGCTGGAACCGCGGCACCATTACCAAGGCCGACGGCTCCACCGTGCAGATGGACCACTACGAGGTGCTGGGCACCAAGTATGTGCCTGTGCGCGTAGCTACCAGCGACCTTGCAGATTTCTGCTCCAAGTACACCGTGGTGGAAAACGGCGGTCAGCTGGTGGGCGGCTACTCTGAAAAGAACCTGACCGCCTACGCCCTGACCGCTGCGGTGGACAAAAACACCAACGGCCTGAAGTACGCGACCAAGAGCGGCGACGGCTACACCTTCTCTGCCGCACACACCGGCACCGGCTCCGGCGTGGCAGAAGCCGCCCAGAAGGCTGCTGAGGGCCTTACCGTGAACCTGCGCAGCGGCAGCGACGTGGGCAGCTTTGGCGAGTTTATCCGTGTGGACCTGAACGGCAACTACGGCGAGCTGGGCTCCCGGATGCAGTCTGTGGTGTGGACCTACTACGGCAACGACAGCACCTACACCCACGCCAAGGCCTCCTATGGCACCAAGTTTGCAGCTGACAACTGGATGCACAAGTCCATGGGCATCCAGCTGGGTCTGAGCGATTCCGCCCGCTGCCAGCTGCCAGAGGGCACTGACGGCACCGGCTACTGGACCATCACCATCCGCGCACTGGGCTACGCCGATACGGTGGTCAAGTTCCAGACCACTGCCGAGAACCTTGCCAAGCACGAGCTGGCAAGCGATGCCGACCGCGCCGCCCTGCAGGCTGTGGTCACTGAGGCACAGAGCAAGGCAAAGGCCGCTTACACCGCCGACAGCTATGCTAATCTGGAGACTGAGCTGGCCGAAAGCGTGGAACTGCTGAGCCGCGAGACCCTGTATAAGGCCGCTGCACTGGAGCAGGTGACCCACCTGACCGATGCCGTGCAGAACCTGAAAGCTGCCTGATCCGGCAAAAAACAGAACACTAAAAAAGCAAGGTCGCTTTATGCAGGCGGCCTTGCTTTTCCGTGTCAGGAGGAGTTGGAATGAACAAAAAACGATGCAACACACTGCTGCCACTGGTGCAGCTGCTCCCAGCGGTGGCGGCAGCGGCAGCGGTGCTGTTTGCCCTGCCCCGCACCGCGCCGGTGCTGGCTGCCGTGCCGGAAAAACTGACAGCCGTGGTGGAGCAGCAGGTGGAAGCTGCTTCTGTTGAAGCGGAGGAAGAAGCCCTGCCCAAGCTGCCCTATGCCGATGGCGTTTACGTCGGCTCTTCCCGGGGCTACGGCGGTGCCGTCCGGGTGCAGGTGACCATGGAAAACGGCAGCATCACGGAGGTGGAGGTCCTGGACGCTTCCCACGAGACAAAGCAGTTTCTGCGGCGTGCCAAGCGGCTTCTGACCACTGTAGTGGATGCCCAGAGCTGGGAGGTGGACGCTGTTTCCGAAGCCACCTACACCAGCCGGGGCATTCTGGGCGCGGTGCAGAACGCCCTGACCGGCGAGGTGGTGAACAATCCCCTGCCGCCGCAGCCGAAGCCTGCCGTACCGCTGGTGGTGGAGGAATTTACAGCACCCTCCACCTACCTTGACGGCATCTACACCGCCGAAGCCATAGGCTTTGAGGGCAAAATTACAGTGCAGGTCACGGTGGCAGAGGATAAGATCACGGAGATCACGGTTCTGAGCGCCGAGGACGAGGAGGAATATCTTTCCCGGGCAAAGCGGGTCATCCCCGCCATTCTGGAGGGGCAAAGCCCCAATGTGGATGCCGTTTCCGGTGCCACCTACTCCTCCAGCGGCATCCTGAACGCGGTCAAGCTGGCATTGGCAAAGGCAGCGATTGCCCCGGCGGAGGAAGCCGCCCCGGAGCAGGCAGCCTCGGAAGAAGTGGTAGAAGAAGCCGCGCCGTCCGAAGCGGCAGAACCCGAGGAAACGCCGGTCACTGCACCCACCGTGGAGGTGGTGCAGCCGGAGGAAAAGAGCGCTGTTTCCGCGTGGTTCAAGGAAGTGTGGCAGCAGCTTTTCCTGGCAGAAACACCGGACGATTCTGAACCGGAACCGGCATCTTCTGCGGAGGTGTTGCCGACATCCGAGGCGGCGCTGCCGCCGGAAGAAACCGAACCTGAAACGGAAGGAGCAGCGGAATGAAATACAAGAATTTTCTCCTCCGGGCGGTGAACCTGCTGCTGATTTTGGGGGTACTGTGGCAATACCAGCAGGTGGCGCTGGTCCGGGCGGCGGCAGTAAGCCAGCGCAAGCAGGAGATTGCCGAAGTGGAAGCCTACAACGCTTCCGTTTTGCAGGCGCAGAGCGCAGCGCAGGCAGAGCAGACCCAAAGCGGCT
>ERZ773130.3051-NODE-3051-length-11575-cov-22.832292_pt1 | contig 11575 bp, 11 predicted proteins | sample MGYA00511919_ERZ773130 | MGnify/ENA primary metagenome ERZ773130 (study PRJEB29015, sample SAMEA2737851) | human gut metagenome | biome: human gut; feature: human-associated habitat; material: faeces | place: China | collected 2012 ...
TCAGAACGTCGTGAGACAGTTCGGTCCCTATCTGTCGTGGGCGCAGGATATTTGATGGGAGCTGTTCCTAGTACGAGAGGACCGGAGCGGACGTACCTCTGGCGCACCAGTTGTTCTGCCAAGAGCATAGCTGGGCAACTATGTACGGATCGGATAAACGCTGAAAGCATCTAAGCGTGAAGCCGACCCAAAGATAAGATATCCCATTGTTTCAAACAAGTAAGACCCCTTGAAGACTACAAGGTTGATAGGCACGATGTGTAAGTGGAGCGATCCATTCAGCAAGCGTGTACTAATAGGTCGAGGGCTTGACCACAATTCGCTTGAGACTCTGAGAGTCAACGAAAAAATGTGAGCAGTGATTATTCAGTTTTGAAGGCACGTCCTTCTAAGAAATACTGGACAAAGTACAACAAACATGTTATACTGGTTCAGTCAGATCGGTCGGTGTCGATGACGGTGAGGTTCCACCTGTTCCCATTCCGAACACAGAAGTTAAGCTCGCTTGTGCCGAAGATAGTTCGCTGGAAACGGCGCGTGAAAATAGGTAGACGCCGACTTGAACAAAAAACGCTTCAGAAGAGATTCTGAGGCGTTTTTTGTTTTGCACAATTAGGATCAAAGTTTTTTGTATACGATGCTACTTGACACCGTGACTACTATGCAATACAATATAGCTACACTACTGCGTATTACATAATAGATAAGAAATGAGGATGCCCGATGGAAAACAATGCACAGTTGCTAAAAGGTATTTTGGAGTACTGTGTTTTGAAGCTGATTGAAAAAGAGCCAACGTATGGCTATGAAATTGTGATACAGTTGAAACAGCTTGGATTTTCTGAATTAAGCGAAAGTACACTATATCCAATGCTCTTACGCTTGGAGCAGCAGGAAAAGGTAACAGTGGAACGGAGGCCTTCTCCCAAAGGACCAAGCCGAAAATATTATGTGGTTACGGAAAAAGGACGGCAGTCACTTTTTGATTTTAAAAAGAACTGGAATCAGTTGTGTCAGTTGGTAGAAAATATCTTCAAGGAGGAATAGAGCATGAATAACTATTTTACCTTGCGAAAAGCGAACCGCTTGCGTGTAAAGCTGCTTACAGAAAAAAGTCAGGAGCAGATCCGGGAAGTTGTCTGCTATTTGCGGCGCATCAGTTGGGATATTTGCGGTGTAGAGCTGATTTGCAGCGATTTGATCGATATTGCAGTGCAGGCAAATAAAGATGGCAATGAGCTGTTTAGTGTTATTTCTGATGCAGAAACATTTGTGCAGGAAGTTAAACCGAGCTTAAAACGCTTGAGCTGGTTTGATTTCTTTACAGTTGCAATTCCGATATATTTATTTTTGGGATGGGGAATTGAAGGTGTATTTCTTTATCCGTTGGTTCTTTCTGCGATTCCAGATTATAAAATTGAAATTTCATTTGGATTCCTAGTTCAATTCTGTATTTGTACAGTATCTGCCTATTATCTCTTCCGGCATATGATGGAACATGTTGGATTTCCGCCGTGCAGGCATCGAATAAAATGCATGGGTTATCTTCTGGTCTATGTGACAGCTCTTTATACAGTGGGCACGCTATTGCATCACATGCTGGGAAAGTATGTTTTGGCGTATATTGCTCCGTGGCCGTTGGCGATAGGATGTCTTGTTATCGGTGCATTCTTTTTAGAAGTTCGATACTATTGGTACGGAAAAGATGAACGGCTTGTAGGTCGCATATAAAACCAAAAAGAGCAGAACCCCGGAAACGTTTTTTAGCATTTTCGGGGTTCTGCTCTTAATATCTAAAAATCTTACTTGTTGTTGTCAGCCACCATCATCTTGCTGGCCTTGTAGATGTCGCCGCAGCCGAGGGTGATGACCAGATCGCCCTCCCGGGCGTTCTGCTTGACCCACTCGGCGGCCTCCTCCAGACTGTTCACCAGAACAGAGCCGGGAATCTGAGCGGCCAGTTTTGCACTGGTAATGGTGGGATCGTTGGGCTCACGGCTGCCCATGATCGGGGTCAGCACAGTGATATCGGGGATCTTGAGCACATCCACAAAGTCGTTGAACAGCATCTTGGTGCGGCTGTATGTAAACGGCTGGTGGACGGCGATCAGACGCTTGTAGCCCATCTCCTTGGCAGTGTTCAGGGTAGCGCGCAGCTCGGTGGGATGATGCGCATAATCGTCCACCACCAGAGCGCCGTTACACTCGCCGTAAACCTCAAAGCGGCGGCCAGCGCCCTTGAAATTCAGGGCTGCATCGGCGCACTGCTCCACGGTCAGGCCGATGAAGCGGCAGACGGCGCACATGGCAAGCGCATTGTAAATGTTGTGGTAGCCGGGCACAGCCAGACGGATATGGCCGGTGACCTTGTTCCACTCCTTCAGGTCGAACTCAAAGAAGCCGGGTTTGTATTCATTCACGTTCAATGCCTGATAATCGCCGTCGTTCTGGATGCCAAAGGTGCGCACGCGGCGGTCCAGCGTGTACATGACATCCATGGTGTTCTTATCGTCGGCGTTGGCAAAGATCATGAACTTGGTCATCAAGGCGAAGCGCTTGAAGGCAAACTTCAGTTCGCCCATGCTGCCGTAGTAATCCAGATGGTCGTTGTCGATGTTCAGCACAACGGACAGGTACGGGGTCAGTTTCAGGAAGGTCTCGGCGAACTCGCAGGACTCGATCACGATGTCGTCGCCCTTGCCGGCCTTGCCGTAGCCGTTGATGAGGGGCAGCTTGCCGCCGATGACAGCGGACGGGTCGCGGCCTGCCAGCTCCAGCGCAGTGGTGATCATGGAAGTGGTGGTGGTTTTTCCGTGAGTGCCGGAGACGCAGATGCTCTGTTTGTACAGGCGGCTCACGTAACCCAGCAGAACGCTGCGCTCGATGGTGGGGATGCCGTAGGAGGCAGCGGCATTCAGCTCCACGTTATCTTTGGAAATGGCGGCAGAGTAGACCACCATGTCGGTGCCGATCACATTATCGGCGCTGTGACCCAGGCTGACCTTGACACCCATCTCACGCTCGTAGCGGATGATGCTGCCATCCAGCACATCGCTGCCGGAGATCTCGTAGCCTTTTGCGGCAAGGATCTGGATGAGCGGATACATGCCGCTGCCGCCGCAGCCGATGAAGTGGATCTTTTTTACATTGTCCAGCAGGTGCTGGTTGTAATCGGTGTACATGAACATATAAGGCAACCTCCAAATAAATAACGGCCGCAGAGCAGACCGATTCAATCCATTCTATTAGGATACATCTTATTATATAATTTTTGGAGGACAAAATAAACAGGTAAACCCGAATTTTCGGAAAGAACCATAAATCCAATTCGGAATTTGTGATAAGTGTACAAGAAAACCGAAACCGGGAACTGCTTCATAAAAGATTTACATTTGCCTTTCCAAAATACTTAACAACTTTGAATCATCTGTGGTAAAATAGAAAAGGACAATTTTTTAAGGGATCGTCGGTGCGTCCGACAGAGGATGCAGAACGGTTTTATAAAAGGAGAAATAATGTGAGAATCAAGATCACAGCGGACAGCACCTGCGACCTGTCCGAAGAGCTTTTGGCACAGTGGGACATTGCCCTGATGCCCATGCACATTCTGATGGGCGAGGATAGCTATCTGGACGGCGTAACGATCCACCCGGCAGATGTGTTTGCCTATGTGAATGCGGGCGGCAAAATGCCCAAATCCGCCGCCGCAAATCTGGTGGAATATACCGAATTTTTTGAGCCGTTTGCCAAAGAGTGCGATGCGGTGATCCATATTTCGGTCAGCAGCAAGCTTTCGTCCTGCTTCCAGAATGCGAAGCTGGCGGCAGGCGAATTCGAGAATGTCTATGTGGTGGACAGCCAGAATATCTGTACCGGGCAGGGCTATCTGGTGCTGAAAGCGGCCAAGTGGGCTGCAGATGGCCTGCCCCCCCGCAACATTACGATGCGGCTGCAGAGCCTTGCCAAACGGGTAGAGCTGAGCTTTGTACTGGACCGGCTGGACTTTATGGCCAAGAGCGGCCGCTGCTCCGGTGTGCTGGCCTTCGGGGCAAACCTGCTGGGCATCAAGCCCGCACTGGAAGTGATCGACGGCGAACTGAAGGTAGTCAAAAAATACCGCGGCAGCCTGCCCATCTGCGTGGGCAAGTACATCACCGACCGTCTGGTGGAACGCGACGACATCGAGGACAGCCTTGTGTTCATCTCCTCCTGCCAGCCGAAGCCCGGCTGCATGGACGCAGTGAAGGCGGGGCTGAAGAAATACGCCAGCTTCAAGGAATGCCACGAGACAGACATCGGCACCACCATCGGCGGCTATTCCGGCCCGGGTACCATTGGCATCGTGTTTGCACGGAAGGAAAAATAAAAAGTGGCTGTTGCACATGCGACAGCCACTTTTTCTCACTGGGAGCGGCGTTTTAGAATTTCATCCAGAATGGCATCGGCCACATCGGCCTTGCTCATCAGCGGCAGCTCACGGGTGCCGTCCGGGGTAATGAGGGTGACTACATTGGTGTCCACGCCAAAACCGGCACCGGCCACTTTCAGGTTGTTGGCAACCACCATGTCCAGATTCTTTTTGGTCAGCTTTGCAGAGGAGTTTTCCACAAGATCGCGGGTCTCCATGGAAAAACCGCACAGGAACTGGTGGGTCTTTTTGGGGCCGATGGTGCCCAGAATATCCGGCGTGCGTTCCAGAGGGATGGACATGTCGCCGTCCTTTTTTTTGATCTTGTCGTTTGCCACGGCAGCGGGGCGGTAGTCGGCCACGGCAGCGGCCATAATGAGCACATCCGCAGCATCAAAGCGGCTGGTGACGGCTTCGTACATCTGCTGGGCGGTGGTCACGGGCACATCGGTGGTAAACTTGACCGGCTGCAGGGCAGTCTCGCCGTGGATAAGGGTGACATTCGCGCCGCGCATGGCGGCGGCACGGGCAATGGCATAGCCCATCTTGCCGGTGGAATGGTTGGTGAGGTAGCGCACCGGGTCCAGCGGCTCCTGCGTGGGGCCGGCGGTGACGGCAATGCGCAGACCGGCAAGATCTTTGGGCCGGGCAATGGCATGCAGGATATACTCGATCAGCACATCTTCCTTGGGCAGACGGCCGCTGCCAACATCCTTGCAGGCCAGCACGCCGCTCTCAGAGGGGATCACCGTGAAGCCGTAGCGTTCCAGCGTGGCGATATTATCCTGCGTGATGGGGTTTTCCAGCATTCCGGTATTCATGGCCGGAGAAACGAGCTTGGGGCACTTTGCAGCCAACACTGTGGTGGTGAGCATATCGTCGGCAATGCCGTGGGCCATCTTGGCGATGACGTTGGCAGTGGCCGGTGCTACAAGGACCACATCTGCCTTTTTGGCCAGCGAGATATGGGTGACATCAAACTTGAAATCGCGGTCAAAGGTGTCCACCATGCATTTGTGGCCGGTGAGGGTCTCAAAGGTGAGAGGAGTGATGAACTGGGTGGCGTTCCGGGTCATAATGACCTCCACATCGGCTCCCAGCTTGCGCAGTGCGCTGGCCACGTTGGCCATTTTATAGGCGGCAATGCCGCCGCTTACGCCCAGAAGGACGCATTTTCCGTTCAGATCCATTGGTCAAACCTCCTGCAAAAACGTACTGTTTCCACATTTCTTACCTTAGTATAATGCAAAAGTTCCGCCAGCACAACAAAATCTTTGTACGGGCTTGTAACTGGGGACAAAATGCGGTAAAATACAGCTTGACAAAGAATAGACAGACTGCGGTGAGGGGCAGGCCATCGGGGAGCTTTCTCCGCCGTCCTGCCGAATACTGCCGCGTTATAAAGGGAAAACAGAATTATGATCTTAGCCATTGATATAGGCAACACCACCGTCGCCCTTGGGGGCATTCGGGACGGACGTGTATGCTTTGTGGCGCGCATGGACACGGTGCGCACCCGCACGGCTGCAGAATATCGTGTCGAAATGGATAAAATTTTTGCGCACCGCCGCCATCCTGAGCGCCCCATGCGCTTTGAGGGCGCTGTGCTCACCAGCGTGGTGCCCCAGATCACCGGGGCACTGGCCGAGTGCGCCCGCCATTATACGGGCAAGAAGCCGGTCATCGTCTCGCCGGAGATCCGAACCGGACTGACCATGGGCGTGGATGAACCCCACGCCGTGGGCAAAGATCGCCTTGTGGATGCGGCTTATGCGGCGGCAAATTTTCCACTGCCGGTGGTCACGGTGGACCTTGGCACTGCCACGACCTTTAATGTGGTGGACGAGAACCGCGTGTTCCGGGGCGGTGTCATCTGCCCGGGGCTTTCCACCGGGCTGCGGGCACTGGGCGACCGCTGTGCCCAGCTGCCGCAGGTGCATCTTGGCTCGCCCAAAAGTGCCATTGGCACCAACACCGAAAAATGCATGCTGTCCGGCTCCGTGATGGGCACCGCGGTGCTCATTGACGGCATGGTGCAGCGCATTGAGGAAGAGCTGGGCCGTCCGGCCACTCTGGTGGTAACAGGAGGGCTGGCAAAGTATGTGACACCGCTGTGCCGCCACCCGCTGACCTACGACCCAGAGCTGCTGATGAAGGGACTGGCCCTTTTGTACCAGCTCAATGCGTCCCAGCCGCAGTACCACAGTGCGGGCGGCGGCAGGCACTATGGCCGGCAGAACCAGCACGGCCATGCAAAACAGCGCACCTACCCCAAAAAGCGCACCCGCCGCGAGCCGGAAGCGCTGGTAGGCTGACCAACGACAGGATGGGGAGAAAAATCAGATGAAATTAGGCATTCTTGGCACGGGCAAGATCGTGCGGGAATTTTTGCCATGGCTTGCAGAGCACACGCCTTTTACGGTGCAGGCCATCTGCAGCACCGAGCGCAGCGCCGAGCTGGCTCAGAGCCTTTGTGGCCAGTACGGCGTGCCGCAGCACACCACCAATTTTCTGGAACTGCTGCAATGGGTGGATGTGGTGTACATTGCAGTGCCGAACCTGCAGCATGTGCGCTATGCCCGCGTGGCGCTGGAAGCAGGCAAACATGTTATTGTGGAAAAGCCGCTGGCACCCACGGCAGCCCAGACGGAAGAACTGGTAAATCTGGCACGGCACAAAAAGGTGTTCCTGTTTGAAGCCATCACCACCCAGTACCTTGAAAACTACGCAAAGATCCGGGAGCTGCTGCCCCGCATTGGCACCGTGAAGCTGGTACAGTGCAATTTCAGCCAGTATTCCAGCCGGTACGATGCCTTCTGTGCAGGCGATGTGCAGCCTGCCTTTGACCCGGCCTGTGCCGGAGGCGCTCTGATGGATCTTGGCGTATACAATGTAAGCTACATCGTGGGCCTGTTCGGGGAGCCGAATCAGGCCAAATATACCGCCAACATGGAGCGCGGCATCGACACCAGCGGCATCCTGACCATGGATTACAGCGGCTTCAAGGCCGTGAGCATCGCCGCCAAGGACTGCGCGGCCCCGGCCCGGTACATCATTCAGGGCACGAAGGGCTATATCCTGCAGAAGTCCACCGCCAACTGCTGCGGCGGCATCACCTTCCACCCTAACGAGGGCAAGGAAGAGCACTATAACTTGAATGGCGGCAGGCCCCGGCAGGCGGCAGAGTTTGAAGCCTTTGCCCGTGCGCTGGAGAGCGGAGATCAGGAGCTGTGCGGCCGGATGCAGGATACCACCATCGCGGTGAGCCGTGTGCTCACGGTGGCCCGCCGCAATGCGGGCATCCGCTTCCCGTGCGACCACTGACCCCCAAAACAGCCATTTCCATTGGAACACGCCCTGACAAAACGCGCTCCAAATTATTTGAATATTTACTTTAAAACCCGCATAGAGCGGGCAGGTTTGCGCCGTATCCGACGTATAGGGCGGAACGGCAGCAGGAGGAAAACTGAATATGAAAAATACGAAAACTCTTACCCGTGTGGCGCTGCTGGTTGCCATTGAGCTGGTCATGAAGATGGTGGGTCTGGGCAGTGTGCCTGTGGGCCCGCTGTACATGAGCTTCCTGACCCTTCCCATTGCAGTGGGTGCCATCACCATGGGCCCCGCTGTGGGCGCATTGCTGGGCGGTGTGTTCGGCGCAGTGAGCTTCTACGATGCCATCACCGGTGCTTCCGCTATGACGGGTGCGCTGTTTCAGGTAAGCCCTGTGAACACCTTTATCCTGTGCGTGGGTATGCGCGTGCTGATGGGCCTGTGCTGCGGCCTGATCTTCAGCAGCCTGAAGCGCTTTGACAAGCCCGGCACATGGAGTTATATCGTCAGCGCCATGAGCGCCCCGTTCCTGAACACGGTGTTCTTCATGGGCTGGATCGTGCTGGCCTTCTACGGCTGCGACTACGTGCAGAATCTGGTGTCCGTCAAGGGCGCTGCGAACCCCTTCATGTTCGTGGTGCTGCTGGTGGGCGTGCAGGGCGTGGCCGAGTTCCTTGTCTCTGGCATTCTGGGCGGCATCGTAGCCCGTGCTGTGGCAAAGTTCGTAAAATAAAAGATGTGCCGGATGTCAGGGCGGCGCATTCTATAATCGTGATAAAAAACTCCTCCGGCGAAAGCTGGAGGAGTTTTTTCACAACAAATATTTCTCCTGCATAGGATGGCCCACGAGCAGGCAAAGGGGGATGCGGCATGGAAGCGAAAAAGCTGTTTGCGGTGGTGGGCACCGATGCCCGGCAGGCGGCGGCAGGCCGGGTGCTGGAACGGGCAGGTTATGCGGTGGGCGGAGCCGAGCAGGTTGCACTGGCAGATTATATCCTGCTGCCTCTGCCGCTGGATGCGGCCCGCACCCCGCTGGCAGAGCTGCTGCGGGCCGCAAAGCCCGGTGCGGTGGCACTGGGCGGCAGGCTCTCAGTTCAGGCAAAGACCATCGCACAGGAAGCTGGCGTGGAGCTGGTGGATTACTTTGCCCGACCGGAGCTGACGGTGTACAATGCCATCCCTACGGCGGAGGGCTGCATTGGCATCCTGCTGGCCGAGCGCACCCGTACCCTGTGGGGCACAAACCTTCTGCTGCTGGGCTTTGGCCCGGTGGGGCAGGCGCTGGGGGCGCGGCTGGCGGCACTGGGGGCAAATGTGACTGTCTGTGCCCGGCGCGCCGAACAGCGTGCGCTGGCCGAGAGCCTTGGTCTGCGGGGTGCAGAGCTTGCCCGGCTGGCCGCGCTGGCTCCGGCCTTTGATACGGTGGTGAACACCATCCCGGCCCCGGTGCTGACCGAGCCGGTGCTGGCGGCTCTGCGGCCCGGCAGCCTGATCGTAGATCTGGCCTCAAAGCCCGGCGGCACAGACTTTGCCGCCGCCCGGCGGCTGGGGCACACGGCGCTGCACGCGCTGAGCCTGCCGACGGTCTGGGCGCCGGAAACGGCAGGGGAGGCGCTGGCGCGCACGGTGCAGACTATTTTGCAGGAGCGGGAGGGAACAATATGATCACAGAGAAAAAGGGCTGTCTTGCCTTTGCGGTGTGCGGCAGCTTTTGCACGTTGGAGAACGCCTTGGGCGCGGCGCAGGCACTGACGGCACAGGGCTGGACGCTGCTGCCCGTCATGAGCTTTGCCGCGCAGCAGGATACCCGGTTCGGCACCGGGAAAGGCTGGCGGCAGCGCTTACAGGCCGTTACCGGGCAGCCGGTGCTGGACACCCTGCAGGCAGTAGAGCCGCTGGGACCCCGGCGGCTGGCGCAGGCGTTGGTGGTCGCCCCCTGCACCGGCGCAACGCTGGCGCGGCTGGCGGCGGGACTTTCGGATACGCCGGTGACCCTTGCCGCCAAAAGCCTGCTGCGGGTGGGCAGCCCGGTGGTGCTGGCAGTCTCTACCAACGACGGCCTTGGCGCCTCCGGCGAAAATATGGCGCGGCTGTGCCAGCGCAAGCACTATTACTTTGTGCCCTACGGGCAGGACGACCCATTTGCCAAGCCCCAGAGCCTGAAGGCGGATTTTGCCCTGCTGCCCGCCGCCGTGGACGCCGCTTTGCGGGGTGAGCAGCTGCAGCCGGTGCTGCTGGGGCAAAGGAATGTGTAAATCTCTTTTCAGCGGGGAAAAAATGTGGTATACTTCAAATGATGTCTTGTCGGCATAAAACGGATAAGCGGAGAATACCAGATGAAAAAATTTACCGCAGCACTGTGCACTGTGCTGCTTTTGATAGGCGCTGTGCTGGTGCCCGGCGCGGCAGCAGCCGGCCCGGCGCTGGCCAATACCCGGGCATACTGCATCATGGATGCAGACACCGGCCTTGTGCTGGCGCAGCAGAATATGGACGAGGAGCTGCACCCGGCCTCCATTACCAAGGTAATGACCCTTGGTCTTGCCTGCGAAAAGGCGCAGGGAGACTGGGATGACGTAAAGCTGACCGTGAGCCACGAGGACGTCTACTCGCTGGCGGGCACGGATTCCAGCCACATCGCTCTGCTGGAAGGGGAAGAAGTTCCCCTGGTGGATGCGTTGTACGCCACCCAGATGGCCAGCGCCAACGACGGCGCCAACCTGCTGGCGGAGTATTTCGGCGGCGGCACCATCGCGGACGGCGTGGCGGCCATGAATGCACAGGTGGAGGAGCTTGGCCTTGCCCACACCCACTTTTCAAACCCCCACGGCATCAGCGACGACGACCACTACACCAGCTGCTACGATATGGCACAGATTTTGCGCTGGGCGCTGCAGCAGCCGGGGTTTGAGGAGTTGTTCACCCGCAACGAGATGTACACCATGCAGCCCACCAACATCCAGCCGGTGACCCGCTACTTCTCCCAGCAGGATAAGATCCGCATCGGCTCCAGCCGCTACCATATCGACAGTGTGCTGGGCTCCAAGCTGGGCTATACCAACACCGCCCGGTACAGCTATGTCTGTCTGGCAGAGCAGGACGGGGTGCGGCTGATCTGCGCGACCATGCAAAGCCAGCTGAGCACCGATAAATATAACGATATGCGCACCCTGCTGGACTACGCCTTTTCCACCTATAAAAACTACACCCAGCTGCCCGGCGGCACGGTCACCGCACAGCTGGCTGTGGCGGGCGGCGGGCAGAGCCTTGGCACCGTTACCGTAGCCGACCCCGGGGTGAAGCTGCTGCTGGCCGAGGGCTTATCCGCGCAGGACGTGACCGTGGACCTGGAGCTGCCGGAGCAGTATCTGCTTGGCGCAGAGCCCGCCGTGTATGCGGTGTACACCCTGAACGGCGGCGCGCAGCAGGAGAGCACCAGCGTGCGGGTAAAGGCGGAGATCACAGGTCTGGCGGAGCTGCTGGAGCAGAGCGTCGGCACAAAGCTGGAAGCCGCCAGGGACGTGGAGCCGGGCAGCAGCGCATGGCTGCTGGCGGGCATCTCGGTGGGGTGCACCATAGGTGCAGCCGTGGTTACCGTACTGGTGCTGCGGGTACATTCCCGCCTGAAAAAGCGCCGCAAAACGGCAAGGCACCATAAAAAAGCGTAAAAGCCTGTTCAAAACCAGACTTTTCCAGATAAAGAAAAAGCTTTCAGAAAAAAAGAGAGGTACAATATCATGGGTAAGTTTATTTTTACGCAGACCGAGATCCCCGGCGTGGTGGTCATTGAGCCGCAGGTGTTCGGCGACGACCGCGGCTATTTTATGGAGACCT
>ERZ773130.3071-NODE-3071-length-11521-cov-9.163963_pt1 | contig 11521 bp, 9 predicted proteins | sample MGYA00511919_ERZ773130 | MGnify/ENA primary metagenome ERZ773130 (study PRJEB29015, sample SAMEA2737851) | human gut metagenome | biome: human gut; feature: human-associated habitat; material: faeces | place: China | collected 2012 ...
GTCTGACACCGGTGTCCCAGCATTGGGACGCCGGTGTCAGACCCCTGTCCCAAAATGCGGGAAATAAATGGTAAAACTTTGCTTTTCTAACGTGACATTATGGATTTACTAGTGTATAATAGCTCGGTAGGACTTAAAGATTTAACGGAGGAAAGAGCTATGATGATAGCAAAGATTCTGGCACTCACCATTTTTATAGTGATGTTTGTGCTCATTATCACGGATAAGATAGAGAAATGTCTTGTCACGCTGTGCTGCGGACTTGCTACGGCGGTTCTGGTATTTGGTCTGTCAATGCACAGTATGAGTGCCTTTATGGAGACACTTAATGTTAGAAACATATTTACGCTCGGTTTCTGGTATGAGGCGGGAAGCTCGTCTGAGAGTACCGGCGGAGTTAACTGGGCGACAATCATATTCCTTGCGGGAATGATGATAATGGTGGAGGGAATGGCAAAGGCGGGATTCTTCCGCTGGCTCTGCATGACGATTGCAAAGCTTGTTAAATATAAGGTTATCCCAATCTTTCTCACATTCATGGTAATGTCATTCGTGCTTGCCATGTTTATCGACAGTATCACTGTTATTCTGTTCCTTGCGGCAGTTACCGTTGAGCTTGCACAGCTTCTTAAGTTTAACCCGGTTCCGATTATTCTGTCGGAGATATTCTGCGCGAACCTCGGAGGTTCAGCTACAATGTGCGGAGACCCACCTAATATTATTATAGGTACATCACTTGGATATTCATTTGCAGATTTTGTAACCAACACAGGACTTATTGCGGTGATAGCACTTGCTGTTATAGTTGCCTATTTTTATCTGTGCTTCAGGAAGGAGCTTGGCAAGGCGGGCACGAATGTGGATATATCCAAGATGCCTTCACCTAAGTCGGCGATAACGGACAAGAAGGCATTTGCAATCAGTACTGTCATATTCTTTATTGCTGTTGCACTCCTTATCACACATGCGCAGACAGGACTCACCGTTGCGTTTATCGGTACATTTATAGCACTCATAACGCTGCTCACATCAGGAAAGAATATAAAGGCAATACTTAAGGGTGTTGACTATAAGACACTGCTCTTCTTTATCGGACTCTTTTTTGTCGTAGGAGGACTTGAGCAGACAGGTATTCTTGAAGTATTTGCGCAGTTTATCGGAAAGGTCAGCGGCGGAAATATAATGGTAATGATAGCAATTATCATCTGGGTATCAGCTATCGCGAGTGCGTTTATCGACAATATTCCGTTCGCAGCTACGATGATACCGGTTATAAAGACACTTTCCGCGACAACAGGTGCAGACCTTTCTGTTCTTTCATGGACACTTGCGATGGGAACAGATATCGGTGGAAGTGCAACTCCTATCGGTGCTTCGGCTAACGTAGTCGGTACATCAATTGCCTCAAGAGAGGGCTACCCTGTAACATGGGGCAAGTATTGCAAGGTTGCTGTTCCTGCGACGGTTATTGTAATTCTTATATCCATGGTCAGCGTTTATGTGAGATACCTCTAGGATAGGATGATGGAATTGCATAGATTTACAAAATAAGTAGTTTATGGCTGCTGTGCTGACAGGCAATTAAGCCGTGGATTGATTCAACAACTGCCATGCATACTAATTATTTGAACGCAGAATAAGCAATCCCCCGCTTCAGGTGTGTAGAGCACTAAGCGGTGGGTAAGGGGGATGCGAACTGCGTTCATGAGCAAGTAGCGAAAGCGGATTGCGAATGTCCGCTTTACTTGTTCCTTGTATAAAAATTGTTAGAATATTTCAAATTATTTTAAGAAAACTATTTACAAAATAAGGTATTTTAAGTTAAAATATAACTATTCAGAGGCAGCAGGTTTGCAAATGTGATTCTGGATAGTTATATTTGTTTATTGCCTGTTTAAGACATAACATTTTACAGCAGCATGGAAATTTATCGTCTATTTGGAATCACAGTAATATGCCGGGTAGGAGGCGTTTTATATGGGTGAACAACTTATTATTGCAGTAAGCCGTGAATTCGGAAGCGGCGGTCATGCGGTGGCACAGCTTCTTTCTGAGAAGTACAATATTCCTCTATATGACAGCAATCTGTTGGAGGACATTGCGGATCAGAAGAATCTTGATGCACAGGCTCTTGGAAAGTACGATGAGAAGTCAAAGGCTTCATTTTTTACAAGGTCCGTCAGGGGCTTCAGTACCTCGCCGGAGGAGAATCTTGCATGGATGCAGTTCAAGTATCTCAAGGGCATGGCTGATGAGGGCAAGTCATTCGTCATTGTCGGAAGATGCGCGGAGGAGGTTCTCAAGGAGAATCCTAATCTTGTGACAATATTCGTACTTGGAAGTATGGAGAACAAGATTCACAGAATTATGGAGCGCTACCAGACCACAAGAGATAAGGCAGTCAAGCTGATTGAGCAGCAGGATAAGAAGAGAAAGACCTATCACAACCGCTATTGTCAGGGTAAGTGGGGTGACTCAAGAAATTATGATATCTGTATCAACAGCAGGCTTGGTGTAGATAGGACGGCGGATATCCTCGCACATTTTATTGACGGTGAGAGAGAGCAGAAGCACTGAATAATATAATATGAACAAAAAAACCGATAGGGCACACAGTTTATAGTGCTGCTCTATCGGTTTTTATTGCATATATGCTGTGCTGGAAAATTTTTATAATTGGGTTATAAATCCTTAATCTTCCTCTGTAGAATGTTAATATATCAGGTGGTATAATGTATTCAATAAGCAGTGCCGCAGGATGGCACTTAAGAATATACTTTACATCAGGAGGACAAGGTATGAAGGAAATTAAATCACCTAAGAAGCCGTTGATATTCTACTACGGCATAGTTCTGTTGCTTATAGTTCTGTTTAATCTTATTATATCACCGATTCTTATGGAGCGCCAGGTCATGCAGGTTGACTACGGAACATTTATGAAGATGATAGAGGAAAAGAATATCGGTGAGGTTGAAGTAGGCAATTCGGAGATCGTGTTCACCGACAAGGATAACACCGCAATCTACAAGACGGGAGCGATGGATGACCCTGATCTCACGGAGCGCCTGTACAACGCCGGGGCGACGTTTGCCAAGGAGATTGAAAAGACAACATCTCCGCTTGTAAGCTTTCTTGTGACAGGCATACTTCCGCTTGTTATTTTCATCGTGCTTGGTCAGTATATGTCTAGAAAACTCATGCAGCAGATGGGCGGAGGAAAGAATTCCATGGCTTTCGGCATGGGAAAGAGCAACGCCAAGATATATGTGCAGTCCACAGAGGGAATACATTTTTCGGATGTCGCGGGAGAGGATGAGGCGAAGGAGAATCTTGCCGAGATAGTGGATTATCTTCACAATCCGTCAAAATACACGGATGTAGGTGCGTCAATGCCGAAGGGAATTCTGCTTGTAGGTCCTCCGGGAACAGGTAAGACAATGCTTGCCAAGGCAGTGGCAGGTGAGGCGAATGTTCCGTTCTTCTCAATATCCGGCTCTGAGTTCGTTGAGATGTTCGTAGGAATGGGAGCATCGAAGGTTCGTGACCTTTTCAGCCAGGCGAAGGAGAAGGCTCCTTGTATTGTATTCATAGATGAGATTGATGCCATCGGTAAGAAGAGGGACGGTCAGCTTGGCGGAAATGATGAGCGTGAGCAGACCTTGAATCAGCTCCTTACGGAGATGGACGGATTTGAAGGAAATAACGGTGTTATCATTCTTGCAGCGACGAACCGCCCTGAGTCACTTGACCCGGCTCTTACCAGACCGGGACGTTTTGACAGACGTGTGCCTGTTGAGCTTCCTGACCTCGCAGGACGTGAGGCGATACTCAAGGTTCATGCGAGAAAGATTAAGCTCTCCGATGATGTTGACTTCCACACAATAGCGCGAATGGCTTCCGGTGCCTCAGGCGCAGAGCTTGCCAACATCATAAATGAAGCCGCGCTCAGAACCGTCAGGAACAACAGAACCATTGTCACACAGGCAGACCTTGAGGAGAGCATTGAGGTCGTTATCGCAGGCTATCAGAAGAAGAATGCTGTTCTCTCTGATGAGGAAAAGAAGATAGTTGCATACCATGAGATAGGTCATGCTCTTGTCGCTGCACTTCAGACTAACTCGGCTCCGGTTCAGAAGATTACAATTATACCGCGTACCTCGGGCGCGCTCGGCTATACGATGCAGGTTGAGCAGGGTGATAAATACCTTATGAACAAGAAGGAGATTGAGAACAAGATTGCGACCTTCACAGGTGGACGTGCCGCTGAGGAGGTTGTATTTAACGAGATTACAACAGGAGCTTCCAATGACATTGAGCAGGCGACGAAGCTCGCGCGTGCGATGATTACCAGATACGGAATGACGGAGGAGTTCGACATGGTTGCGATGGAGACCGTCACGAACCAGTATCTTGGCGGCGATACCTCTCTTAGCTGCTCCGCAGACACACAGAAGGAGATTGATAAGAAGGTTGTCGAGCTTGTAAAGCGTCAGCATGAGAAGGCTAAGAAGCTCCTTATGGACAACAGGGCTAAGCTTGATGAGCTTGCCATGTACCTGTATGAGAAGGAGACAATTACCGGCGAGGAGTTTATGAAGATTCTCAATAATCAGAAAAATGCCGACAATTCCGCGCAGGCAGAAGCCTCAGGGGACGCAGATAATAAAAAAGAACTAATTTTTTCTGAATCGGACACAGTGAATAAAGAACAGAAAAAAGAACAGCAGACTGCTTCTGTGAGAGAGGTGGGTGAGCAGGTATGAAAGAGTATTCACGCTGCAAATGGCTAGAGCTGATAGAGGGCATACTGCTAATCATACTCGGCATAGTTACACTTGTCTGCCCCACAGGAGTGTTCTGGGGCTTCTCAATCATATACGGTATCATGGCGATAGTGACGGGCGTTGCCGACATAATCTTCTATGTCAAGATGGAAAAATACACGGGCTTTGGACCTGTGCTCGCACTCGTATCCGGGGTAATGAGTGTACTTGCCGGAGCAATGCTTCTCATGTATCCGAATGCGGGTCAGCTCATAATCGTTATGCTCATACCGATATGGTTCATCGCACACAGCATATCGAGACTTTCACATCTTCCACTCGTAAGAATCGGCGCGGGAAGAGTGTATTACATTTTCTCGCTTGTGCTCAACATTATCGGAATTGTCCTGGGAGTACTCATGATATTCTCGCCGTCGATAGCACTGTTCTCGGCATCGGTGCTCATAGGGGCTTATCTCATTCTGCTTGGAGTGGACTGCGTTATCATGGCGGGGAGCTTTAGGAAGAATAATAACTGGATGTAATAATAAGTCCATCAATAGATATAGTGCGTGGCTGTTTACAGACAAAGCGGTGTATTTATTTGATGAATAAATAGTCCCGGACGTTCAACGTATAATGGTATGGCATTCTGCTGAAACTGTCGTTAAATCGCAGGATTGTCATACCATTATTGTGTTGAACTGGGAATTATATGATATAATGAGCACAAGAGAGTCAATATGTATACACTAAGGAGGACTGGGGTGAAGGGCTGTATAATAAATTATGATAAGACCTCATTAATAGAGGTGTTTGGCTGCATGAATGATTTTGATAAATGTAATTGTCTTATAACCAATATTGAATGTTGTCCCGCAGACAGGGTAATATACGAAATAATGGATGCGGAATACTGCTGGATTGATGGGAAAGAGCTGTTGCGCTTATTGAAAAAAGAGGACTTCCAATGGATATGGGGGGTATTCTCTGTCTTTCCGAAAGCTGTAACATTGGATGAGGTGTTGAAATACGATTATCCGTATGCAGATGGATATACGGGGTTTTGGAAAAGTCCGATTAGCGTACAACATCCGCTGGCAGTTTCGGAAATCGTGGCATGGGATGGCATGTATATATTACTGATAGCTGAAAATGATGAAAGTGTGAATACATTTATGAAAATAAATATATTCGCAGAGGAGTTGGAAGAGTATAATAGAGAATTAATATAATTAATATATTATCACGTTGAAGGGAGACCACCCATGAGCAGGGGGAAGATTATTGTTGTTGAGGATGAGAGGGATATAAGGGAGGGCTTGTGCGAGCTTCTTGTAAGGGACGGATATGATGTAACTGCGTGCGGAAGCGTGCAGGAGGCTGAGAGAAGTATTGCCGGCGGCGGTGTGGATTTGTACCTGCTCGATGTGATGCTTCCCGATGGAAGCGGCTTCGTGCTGTGTGAGTATATAAGAGGCGAGCTTGGGAGCGATGCTCCGGTTATCTTTTTGACGGCACTTGATGATGAGGACAGCGTTGTAAAAGGGCTTGAGATGGGCGGAAATGATTACCTTGGGAAGCCGTTCAGGAAGAGAGAGCTTATGGCGAGAGTCGGAGCGCATCTTAACAGATACCATAAGAGCAGTGAGACATACAGAGCCGGTGATTTGGTGTACGATAAGGCGGCGGGAAGAGTGTTTAAGTGTGGACAGGAGCTGGAGCTTAGAAGGAACGAGCTTAAGCTTCTCGGTTTTTTTACGGAAAATCCGGGTATTCTTATACCGCGTCAGAGACTTCTTGAGCTTATGTGGGATATTGACGGCGAATTCGTGGATGACAATACATTGTCGGTGGAGATAAGCCGCCTCAGAAAGAAACTCGGAAGATGTAAGGATAAGGAGTATATAGACACGGTAAGAGGAATCGGGTACAGATGGAATGAGCGGGAGGACGGATGATGAGCGGAAGATACAGGCATTTTGATATTGCGGTAATAGGACTTGCATGCTGCATTGGAGCACTGGCTCTTGGCGGCATGCTTTTTATGTTGAAGTTTTACATGGGACAGATGCAGAACATGGTCGGAATTGTGTATGAGTACGACGAAAATGCGGCAAATGAGCTGCTTAGAGGTATGTTCACGGGACGTGATGAGAAGGCAGCGGGCGTGGAGGCTGCAAAAAGTCTTGGCTACACAGGAGAAGCCTTCCGTCTGTGGAACAGATTGAATGTATATGGGGCGGTTGCTGTGCTCGGATGCGCGGCAGCAGTTATTCTATGCGGAATCGTGTGTCTTGTGGTGATTAGGGGAAGGAATCAGGGGATGGCTGACATGGAAAGTGAGCACACTATAAACAGGCTTACGGAGGATGCACGCGCAAAGGAAAAGTACTATGAGGACAGGCAGCAGGATATTCAGGTGTTTATGGAAAATGTGACGCACCAGCTTAAAACCCCGCTCGCGGCGGTGATGGTAAATCTCGAGCTGATGGATGGCGGGGATAGAGAGCATGATGAGAGACTTAGGGAGAAGTGCATTGACAACATAGAGCACATGAAGGAGCTCTTGATGATGCTGTTAAATTCCGCAAGGCTTCGTGTCGGAAAGCTTCATTTTAACAAGCGGAGGATGGATGTGGCTTCGTTGGTGAAGCGGCTTGAGCTTGAAAATGACGGCCTTATCGTTGAAAATATGCCGTCGTGCATGATAGATGCGGATGCGGAGTGGCTTTATCAGGCTGTGAATAATATCGTGTCCAACGGACTTGAGTACGGCAGGGTGGTGTTGCGGGGAGCATGCCAAAGTGACATGGTGAGTCTAGGGATAACGGACGAAGGTCCGGGGGTGAAGAAGGAAGAAATGTCAAAGCTGTTTGAGCGCTACTATGTGGGTGAGAACTCAAGGGAGGACAGCACGGGCATAGGCTTAAACCTCGCATATATGGTTGTAAAAGCGCACGGGGGCGATATTGTGGTGCACAGTGCCGATGGTGACACGGGCTGTGTGATAAGGATTATGCTTCCTATATATAGTGTGAAGGAAAAAATAAAAATCGGTGAAGCTGTAAGAGTCCTGTAAGAAATGTGGTGTATGCTCTGAATATAAAGACAGGAAAGCTATTTTGCATAATGAGAGAGGAGCATGAGATATGGACTTAATCAGTGTAAGCAGACGGCGGAGGAGAAAAGAGCTTGTGAGGGTATCACTTATTGTATTTCTTGTGAGCTTTTTTCTTGCCGCCTTTTTGCTGTATCAGAGCCAGATGGAGGAGTATGAAAATCAGAGGAATATAAGGCTGTGCGGGGGCTGGATACTCGAGCAGCCGGGATTTGTTACTACGCCTGAGGCATTGCATCCGTATGTAAAAAAGACGGGTGAGGTGCTCGGAGGCGTGCACGTTTACTTAAATGACGGCGGAGATGCGTTTTCAAATGATACGGGGATGTATATCGGTACACTTCCCGACAATATGTCCGACATAGGACGTGTGAGGATATTTGACGGGCGGATGCCTGAGGGCGAGGGCGAGATAGCGCTAACGCTCGGGGCGCTTGAAAGGCTTGGGCTTTCGTATGAGCTCGGGCAGCAGATAGAGGTATGCTACGGAAAGTATTACGATTACAGTGAGCTACGCGAAAAAAACATGAATCAGGAGTATCACACAAAGCAGTATGTGGTCACGGGCATCCTCTACAATTATCTTGACCTGTGGTCTACAGGCTCGGGAATGCCGGGCATGATTGTGTCGGCGGAGGATTTTGCCGCGCTCGACGCACAGAAGATTCACTTTGGATTTTACAGTCTCAAAGACGAGTATGCGGATGTGAATCCTGAATTTGCAAGGACGCTTGCGGAGGGGGATGCCGCTATGTTCTACAATTCCAAGGTCTATGACGCGGTGCTGTGGGACAGCGAGGTTACGAATGTGTGGGTTTTAATATCCGTCATGGTGATTGGCTGCTGTGCGATGGTATACATAATCATTCAGGAAAACAGGCGGAGAAAGAGTGCGTATTATCTTATGAGGTGCATAGGTGCATCAAAGAGACAGATAAGGGCGTTCTCGATTCAGGAGAGTGTGTTTACCATGCTCCCGGCGGCAGCGGCGGGTGTGCTTGGGGCGTACCTTATATGTGCCGTGGCTGTGGTTTTCGTGAGCAGGGCGGCGGATATAGAGTACTTTTTCATCTTTGATGTCGGATTGCTGCTGCGGATTGTGGGAGTGGTATTTTTAACGATGCTTGTGGCTGTTCTGGCTTCGCAGACCACGCTTATGAGCAGGCGAATGGTACAGGGCGAGGGAAAAATAAGTGCGCGCAGGGCAAACCATCTGAGAAAAAAGATACATGGCGGCAGAAACGGAAGAATGATAACGCCAGCTTATGCGGCAAAGCGTCAGAACGCACTTCACCCGGTGAGGACGATACTTTTGAGGGTGATAGGAATTGCCGTGTGCAGTGTGGTGCTCTACAGCTTCACCAAAATTTACACAGATATATCGTATTATAAGGGCTTTAAGAGCTCAGTGAATGATTTCACAATTGATATGCCGTCGGGCTTTTACTATCAGATTGACTATGAGGACAAGGAGACGGGGATGGTGGCGTCGACCAACGCCTCGTTCTATGACACGGATGGCGGTTTTTCAAAAACGGCGCTCAAGAGCATGGAGCTTGTCGAGGGAATCCGCGTGCTGAACTATAATGCGAGGGTGTCAACGCATAAGCTTGCATGGAACGGCATGGGGCAGTCGGAGTATTATAGGGAGGCTGTCAATGAAGTAACCAAGGTATGCGGAATGAATGGCGGCTATTGGCAGTACGATGACAAGTATGGAGAGCTTTTTACGGAAATTTATTGCAGCAATTATGATGACATCTGGGAGGCGTTTGCAAAAAATACCGGGTGGGATGGCGCAGATCGCAAAAAGTTCGAGAGCGGTGAGCAGGTTCTGGTGCTGTTTAACACGGAGGAAACGGATTCATCGCTCACGGCAGGGACAGTAATACATATCCCGACAGCGTCAGGGAATATAGATGTCGAGGCTGCGGCTGTCGGAACCCCGGCAAACGTGTCGGACGGCGTGCCTTATGGCGGAAAATATTACACAATATACGGCTCAGAAGCACTCGGAGAGAGGATTGCGGCTGCTGATGGCAAGGAGTTTAAATATACGCAGGCGGAATTTATATTTGACAATTACAAGGATGCGGAATTTATAGCACAGCAGTTGTCAATAATCGCAGTGAGAAACGGCGGAAGCTACACCTCAAGATATGGTGAACTGAAAAATCAATATAAATCCATAATGCACGAGTTTTTTATGTATGGATGCTTTGTGGCGGCGCTGTTTTTCATGTTTGCGGTCATAAGAATAGCAATTCTGAAGGATGATATTGCGGGGCTTCGCGAGGCGAGGGCAAAATACAAGCAGGAGGGTGTGGATGACGGCTTCCTCATAAAACAGTCGGCGTGCGATGCGGCAAAGGACGGCTTGTCGCTGCTTGCTTCGATTCCTGTTTTTGTGGCGATATACGGCTTTGTTTATGTAAATCAGATAAAAAAGGCTGCGATAACGGGCGGATGGCTGACATCGCACAGGCTTGGCAGGATATTCTCATTCTCAACGGCGGAGGAGGGAATGAGGCTGGTTCCGATACAGCTCTTAGACCTTCCGTATGAGTGGAACTTTGTGATTGTTGCGGTGATTATCATTGTATTTGTAATTATGGGCACGGCGATGACGGTAAGAGAGCTCAGAGCGGGAAGACTGTAAAATGCGAGGCATTCGGGAATGAAAGTTTGAAAGAAAAACTTTCAAACTACTTATTGGTGGCAGTACTGCAATCAATGCTTGCAGTATGCATGGGTATAAATATGACTTTGGGAAAGGACTGGTATTAATATGGGAAAGGATATTGTTTTAGAGGCGGTGAATGTGTCAAGGACTTATGAGGGCAGAGTCCCGGTCAGGGCACTTAGAAATTGCAGCGTTGCGTTTGAGAGAGGCGAATTTGCAGCGGTAATCGGAAAGAGCGGTTCGGGAAAATCGACACTCTTAAGGATACTTGGAACGCTCGATGTTCCGGATGAGGGCACGGTAAAGATTGGCGGAGCGGACATATACGGCGGAGGCACGAAGCTTTCGGATAAGCAGCTCTCCGAGTTCAGGAGAAGAAATATAGGCTTTGTATATCAGGACTACAACCTTTTCCCGGAGTACACGGCATACGAGAATATAGTTTTTCCTGTACATCTTGACAAAAGGCGTGAGGACAGGGAAGAAGTGACGGAGATTATGGAAAGGTTAGGCATTGAACATTGCAGGGACAAGTTTCCGTTCGAGATGTCCGGCGGTGAGAAACAGAGAGTGTCGCTTGCGAGAGCACTTGTCAACAAGCCCGCAGTGATACTTGCCGACGAGCCGACAGGAAATCTCGATGCAGAGACCTCATCCGAGGTCGCAGCGCTTCTTCGCAATGCGTCCGATATGTTCGGGCAGACCATCGTGATGGTGACGCATGACAGGCAGATGGCGGATTTTGCGGACAGGGTGCTGGTGATAAAGGACGGGGTGGTGCGGTAAGGCAGCTTTTTCCTGAAGCAAAGACTGAAATTCGTTAAAATTATTCATGACTGCACTACTTTAGGGAACTTTTATAAGATATTTTATAAGAAAAGTTCCCTAAAATTATATACATGATGTTGAGGTCAAAACATGCTAATTTAATGTACGAGTGTATAACGTATTATA
>ERZ773130.3081-NODE-3081-length-11493-cov-5.718220_pt1 | contig 11493 bp, 12 predicted proteins | sample MGYA00511919_ERZ773130 | MGnify/ENA primary metagenome ERZ773130 (study PRJEB29015, sample SAMEA2737851) | human gut metagenome | biome: human gut; feature: human-associated habitat; material: faeces | place: China | collected 2012 ...
TATAAAAGGAATTTCCTCGGTATTCCGATGTCCACATATGTGATTTCGACAGTATCTACATAGGCAAATCCAAACGACATATACATTTTCTGTGGAATATCATTTCCCTCTATGCAGTCAAGGCGAATGGATTTCAGCCCTCTTTCTCTTGCGGTATCGATTGCGTGCTGCACCAATTGCTTGGAATACCCGCGACCGCCATATTCGGGAAGCACTCGCAGAGCATGGAGAACGACCATCTCTTTGTCTTCCGCATCTGTCAGCCATCGAACTGTGTGGTAAGCCTCGTCGCAGTCATGATTCATGATATACGCGGCAACGATTTGGCCATCTTCTATGCCGATAAACTGATCCTTCTCTGCAATCGCATTTTTGACCATTTCGTCCGAGGGAAAGCCTCCCTTATCGCCTTCCGGCAGAAAGTCCTTTTCTCCCAGAACCTCACACATACGGTCATAAAACTGCCGTAGTTCCCGAAAATCTTTTTCCTCCGCACATCTGATTAACACGATGACAAGCCCTTTCGTATATCAATTTGCTTTTTTCTAATTGTACTACTCAGCAGAATTGTTTGCAACCCAAAGATACGGCGCCGTTCCTGCTAATACCAAGGCAGAAATTAGCAAGAAAGTATAGGGCGATATTTTCTCACATCCCAAACATTTCCCTTACCACGCGGTCGGCACCCTTCACCAGTCCTACCAGCACCAGCATATTGAAGATCACCTCGCCCAGATAGCCCCACACCTGCGTGACTACCGAGCCGCCGCCCAGCACTACCGTGTCGCTGGCGGCGAAGGCCGAGAACACGATACAGGCCAGCACGATCACCGCGCCCTCCAGGCATACGCCCATATAGCTTTTCAGAAAGGCACGTCCCATCTGGGACGTGCCTTCTCCCGCAAAGGATGCCAGCGCCACCGGCGACAGCGCGGCGTACAGGTACAGCTTAAAGAACCGACCATACACGGTGAGGATCATCAAAAACGCCAGCACCGTAATGACAAGACAGCCCAGCAGCGTTACCAGCCACAGTGGAATGCTGGCGAGGAAACCCACGTCCTCGATGGCAGTCGCCATCTCCGCAGGCAGTGACACCGTTGCCCCGTCGATACCGCCCACGCTGCCGGCAGCGGCGGAGATGATACCGGCGCAGACCATGAAAATGTCCACCATCAGGTCGATGCCGTAGGTAACAGCCAGCTTCGCCATGACGAAGTAGATAAAATGCCGCAGGACGTGTTCAGGCCGCTGGAAGTCCCGAAAGCTGGCGCTGCTGCGGAAGATGCCGATGGCCAGAAACAGCACCAGCAGGCCGTAGCCGATGCCTTGCATGGCTCCGTTGACGGTCTGGATCGTCTGCCAGATGGTGCCGCCCTTAAATGCCTGGGGTGATTGGGTCAGCAGCGACCACATCTCCGTCAACTTGTCGTTCCATACGCCAAAGGCATAGTTAAGGTTGTCAATGATCCAGTTGTTGTCCATACCTTACACCGCGCCGATCAGCGTCAAGATCTCCTTGGCGAAGGTAATAAGCAAGCCACCAAACAGACACAGCAAGCCCTGCGTCCGCTGACTGGCGTCGTGGCTCTGGATGCTCATGCCCACCTGCACGATGCCCCAGCCGAGAATAATGATGCCGATGGCCTTGATGACCGAAAAGATGAAGTCGGACAGGTTGTTGACGATAGTCAGCGGATCACCGCCAGTGGCGTAGGCCGGCACAAAACAGCAGAGAGTGAGTCCCGCGCCTGCACACACGGCTCTTACAATGGTGTTAGGTTTCTTCATTTTCATATTCGTCCTCCAAAAATGTATAGTCGTCCAATGTGCGAAATTCATAAGGCAGGTCGGGCAGCGTGTAGTCCGGTACAGGCGGGTTGTGGATGTAAGGCTTCGCCCGACCATCCGCTGTGCGGCGCACATTGGGGTGTTTCTTGATGTCGTACTTTTTATCCCGCACCGGCTTTTCGCCGCGAATGAACAGCAGCGCATCATTGGTGGGTAGCATCCGTATTTCGTCAGGGGTCATCAGATCGCGTCCGGTCTGTTGGAAATTCATAGAGCTGGAGCCGCTGCGTCCCTTCGTCTGCCCGCGTGTGCGGGTATGTACTGTCTCTTTCCCCAGCAGCTTCGACACAAATTCCAGTGATGTGGGCTCGTTGCCGCCGCCGAGGAACAGGAGAGTATCACAGTTTCCGATGATACCCTCCCACTCGTCCTTATACAGTGCCTTTATGCTCTGAATATTCTGCACGATGATGTTGATGCCGATATTATAGCTGCGGCAGGTAGCCAACACCTTGGGATAGCTGTCGGGCTGGGCAACGTTGGCCCACTCGTCCTGTATCACGCGCACTGGCACCGGCAGCCGCCCGTTGTACCGCTCGTCCGCCCGCAGGTAGAGCTGCTGGAAGCACTGCGTCAGCAGCATACTGACCAGATAGTTCATGCTGCCATCGTTGACGGGAATAACGCAAAAGATCGCGCTTACGCTCACCCATCGAAGCAAAATCCATCTCATCGGTCTGCATCATGGCGGCATACTGCGGAAAGATAAATGCTGCCAGACGCACCGATGCCGTCACAAGAATGCTTTTTGCGGTCTTGCCCGCCGCCTGCTTGTAAACCTTATATTCCCGCACGGCGATATGTGACGGGTCGCGCTCCTCCAAAGTTTGGAACAGCAGATCCAGTGGACTTTGGTACTGTTCGTCCTCCTCCATGACTCGCGCACATTCCAGCATGAACATCAGCATTTCAAAATTCTGTTCCTCCACAGGTGCCTCATAGAGCAGATATAGCATCAGCGCAGAGTCCAGCGCGATCTCCGCCTTTTCCCAAAACGGATCGTTGGATGCACCCTTGGGCGGTGTGGTGTTTTTCACCAGATTGTCCATGAGCTTCAGCACATCCGGGTCGTCCCGAATGTAGGTGAAGGGGTTATAGCCGTCCGATTGCCGGGGGTGGATGAGGTCAAATACCTTAATGTCGTATCCCTCGTCCTTCAGAAGATACCCGGTACTGCGAAGCATCTCTCCCTTTGGGTCAACGATCAGATAGGAGCAGTTGACGCTCATAATGCCGGGTTTGCAGAAAAATCGCGTCTTGCCGGAGCCGCTGCCGCCCACCACAAGGATATTGAGGTTGCGCCGATGCTTGTAGCCATCCAGCCCAATGGAAACGCGCTTTGTGAGGATAACGTTTTTCCTGTCTCGGTCTGCGTACCGCTTGTTTAGTTCGCGGGCATTGCCCCATTTGGCTGATCCGTATTCCTCGCCGGGGCGGCGGTTTTCATGATCAGCGTAGTATAAAAGAACACCGCCGCCGTAGAGCAGCAGAAACACCAGCAAAAAACGCGGCGTATACGCTGTCCATCGCAGCAGATCGGGACGCCTCACCATAGCGCTGATGCGCTCCAAGAGTGCAAAAATACTCTCTCCGGGGATATAGACGCTGGCGGTCACCATTGCGAAGTACACAACCGGAAGGCAGAGAATTGCCCAAACAATGGGATGCATCTTCTTCATGGCAACACCCTCTCGCAATACACCACATACCGCTGTCGCCCACCGCTGGCGTAGGGGTGGCAGGTCAGCAGCGTCAGCAGGTCGCGGCTTTGCTGTATCTTGATCTTATCCACCTCATGGGGCTGGATGATCTGGATGTCGGCCACCGTGTAGGTCAGCGTTTCCCATAAATTTGTGACTTGCACGGTATCGCCCGCCTGCAAGCGGTCTATATGCCGGAAGTAGTCCGCACCGCGCCAGCCCCGGTGTCCGGCAATGACGCAGTTGGTGTTATCCCCGCCGATGGGCGCTGACGTGCTGCCCAGCACCGCCGCGCCTGCGGCGAGGTGAGCGTCGGATGCACCCAGATAGACCGGCATGATAAGCTCCATAGCAGGTATCTCTAAGACACCTATGATCTCGTCAGCTACGCCGTAGGTGGTCAGGTCGGCGGCGGGTTCTTCGCAGGCTTCGAGGTCAACGAGGTTACACTGCTTTTCGGCATAGATACGCTGGTTGTACTCCCGTAAGGCTGCCAGCAGTTCGGGGTACTGCTGTTCCGGCTTCCGTTCTTCGAGAAAATTCTGCACGGCCTCATCCGTGTTGGCTTGCAGCCTGTACCCTGTAACCACCGGCCACAGCATGACGCAGATACCCGCCACAGTCAGCAGCATCGCCAGCACAAGAGATGTCTTACACATGGTGAAACCTCCTCACTAAAAAGTAACCGCCGCCGACCACGGCCACCACACCAAGACCGATACTTAGACCGGTGAAATAATGCTGCGTCCACGAGGATGCCGCTGGTTTTTCCACGGCGGCAGCGGTTGCCTGTTCGGGTGTGTACGGAATGCGGTGGCCTCGCACCAGCAGCCTGTGGGTGTTGACGCCAAACGGCGTGCAGGTCACCAGCGTTACATAGTCCTTACCGTCCTCGATTTGCAGCAGACTCGTGTCCGTGGGCAGCACCGTGTGGATGCTGTCCACTTCGTAGACCAATGTGTCGCCCAGTACACGGATGTAGAACACATCGCCCACTGCAAGCTGGTCGATGTCCGAAAACAGCTTGGAACTCGCCAGTCCACTGTGCGCTGACAGCACTGCGTGGGCGCTGCTGCCGCCTACCGGCAGAGATGTGCCGACCACATGGCCAACCGACTTTTCCAGCGTGTCCGCGTCCGTGCCGTGCTGCACCGGCAGATATACGTTGATTTTGGGGATGTCTACATAGGCCATGGCGCCGCCCACCGTGAGCTGCTGGGCATAGGCCAAGGGAGGGGCGGATGCCCCTCCCTCTGCAATGGCTGCGCCGGACAGCATGGCGTTGTACTGCTCTGCGGCTTCACGCTGGGCAGTCAGTTCGGCGTCGTCGGTATCTACAATGGCCTCGGTGTAGGTGGTTTCCACATCCGAATGATACCTTTCGCTCAGAAACTCTCCCACCAGTGGGTAAAGTAGCAGCCCCAGCGCCGCAACACCGCAAACCACCGCCAGTATCCAGCGTTTCACTGCTCGTGCTTATGAATGTTTCCTATTAGGAAAACACACTGTCGAAAGGGTGTGTAGCGGGCTTAGCCCGCTACGGCGGGATCGGTTGTGGTGTTGATTTCAATGTATTCGGCAATCTTGCGGAGCTCGTCGGCAAACTTGAAGCGGACGCTGATATTGCCGTTTTCGTAAACCTTGATGTGGTCGATCAGCTCAATGAGGATTTCACGGGACAGGCTGTCGATATTCTCAAACTTCATAAATGCCACCAGCGCCGGGTGTTCCTGGTCAACGCCGTTTGCCAGCTCCGCCCGTTCAGCGGTCAACCGCACCAGAATATCAGAGAGCCGCTGGGACTGCTGTTCGTAGTCGGCCTTCATGGTGCGGTATTCCTGTTGGGTGATTTCCCCGTCTTTCCAGTCTTGATAAAGAGACTGCTTGTAGCGGGTGACTTTCGCCAGTTCGCGCTCCTTGGTGTTAATCAAATCGTCCAGTCGGAAAGACTGGCTTTTTTTGATTGGAGCCGAATTGATACGAGCCACCAACTCCGAGTAGGAAACCGCCAAATGCACCTGCTGTTGAATGGCAAACAGGACGGCAGCCTCCAGACGGTTGTGCTTGATAGAGTGCATGGAGCAGGCCAGCCGGGAACGGTTTTTATAAGTGGAACAAGCGTAGTAGACATTTTTTCCGCTCTGGCTCCGGGTAATGGCCTTGCCGCAGTCGGCACACCGCAGGAACCCGCTGAACAGATGAAGCTCCCGGCTTTTAGGTGCTGACCGGGTATCACGCTTCAAAAGCGCCTGTACCTTTTCAAAGGACTCCTTGTCGATAATGGCTTCGTGGGTATCGGGAACCGTTACCCATTCATCCTCGGGGACGGCTTCGATCTCATGCACCTTGTAGCTTTTTACACGGCGGCGGCCCTGTACCAAATCCCCGGTATAAATGGGGTTGGTAAGGATATTCCAAATTGCCCGGTCGCCCCACATGGGATCGTCGGAGGTTGAGGAAACCGGCAGGCCCTTGGCCCGTCTGTATGCCGTCGGGCTGGGAACGCCATGCTCGTTGAGGTAAAAGGAGATATGCCGCTTGGTCGTACCTTGCAGACACAGGGCATAAATCTGTTTGACGATTTCAGCCGCATCCTCGTCCACGATCAACTGGTGCTTATCCTTTGGGTCTTTGATATAACCGTAGGGAGCAAAGGAACCGATATACTGGCCGTTGCGCCGCTTGTAGTCAAAGACTTGTCGGATTTTCTTTGAGGTCTGATAGCAGTATTGGTCGTTCATAACATTGGTGATCGGAACGATGATACTGGAAACGCTGTCCGGGTCTTTGTAGCTGTCCACATTCTCGGCAAGGCTGATAAAGCGGACGCCCATCTGCACAAACAGGTTATCAATCAAACTTCCCGCGTCGCTGTAATTGCGGGCAAAACGGGAAAGGTCTTTGACGATCACGCAGTTAATCTTGCCGCTCATAACATCGGCAAGCAGCCGTTGGAAGTTTTCACGGTCTGCGTCTGTCCCGGTATGCCCATCGTCTACATATTCAGCCGCGCTTTCAAACTCGTCAATGTGCATTTGGTAAAAATCATTGAGAAGATCGCGCTGGTTTTTCACGCTGTTGCTGTCGTCTTTATAGTCCTTTGATTTCTTCAAATCCTCTTTGGAGAGCCGGATGTATTCACCCAGCCGCCAGCGTCGGATCGTATAAGAGGGGGAAAGTTTCTGCTGATACCCTCTATTTTTTGCTCGTGCCATTTGTCCTCCTTCCCTATCACATTACATCTATATTATACCTCTGTTCGGGAGGGACAACAAGGATGCCTTTGATAGCTCCAACCTTGGGACACTCTGTCTCGAAGTCCAAAACAGGCCGTAACCGAAGTTACAGCCCACTTTTTGCACGGATCAGAAAGTCACCCAAGGTGTCCTGTAAGGACGGGCCACTTTCTGCAAATTCAATTTTTACGCCCACGCCGCCGACGCAGTAGCAGTACAGATTTTTCGCACCCTGCATAAAGCGGGTGATGCGATCCTCACGGGACAGCCCTTTCTGAAAGGCCATACCGCTGACATCGGGAAGTGTGTCTGCGCTGGTTGCGCCAATATCGACGCGCTGCATTTCATCAAGTTCCTGTGTGGTTAATTTCACGGTAAAACCTCCTCATTCTAATTTTGATCTCCGCTGTCCGATGGAGAAACAGGAAAGGCCAGCACCCGGAAGTGCTGGCCCTTCGTCTTTCTCCACCTCGGAACACTCTGTCTCGAAGCTGCTTTATAGAATTGGGAGCGCCGCGCTCATTTTCTTGCCCTGCCACAAGACAGCGATATTCGGCGTGACGCTCCCGCACAACGGATAACTGCGGCTCGGAGGGACAGGCGGCCAGCCTGTCCAACGATGGATCGTGGCCGTGGGATGGCCCATCCCATTTTCGGCGCTGGTGTTGGTCGCTCTTTCCCGTGGAGGAAGTCACAGCGCACCCGCCGCTCGGCTCCCCGCATTATGCTCGGGGCCGCCCGCTATTCCATTGTGAAGAAGAAAAACCTCCTCTCATATACCACCAGAAAAAAGGGGGTAAATGGAGATGCTGATTAGAGATTTTTTCTCAAATATTTTTTCATGGCCTCGATCCCGCACAAGACGGAATTGCGGACGGCGCTTTTGTCCACGCCCTCGTCCCGAGCAATCTCACGGTAGCTCTTGCCAAGAATGAGGTGGGCATCCACCCGACGACCTTGGATCTCCGGCAGGGAGTTGAGAGCGTTCCAAAGATGGCAGAAACGATCCATGCGCTCCAGCAGCTCCTGCGGGGACGGCTCATGCACACAGGCAGAGTATTCGATCCCGTCATCACAGTCGAGGGAATAGTACGACTTGTTGTAGCGGACACGCTCGGCGTGAGCGGCCTCGGCCAGCTTGCCAGCCCGGAGCTCGGCGGCCACTTCATCGGAAACTTCGATATATTCATTGGTTAAGTACCAAGGGTAATAGTCTTTCAGATTGATGGTAGTCATTATCTTTTCCTCCGTTCAGATTTTGGTTAACAGGTGGCGATCTGGACGGAGGGACGGCGGGGATCGACAGCCGGGGCCGCCCCTACCAACCTCGGGACAAAGTGTCTCGAAGCGGGCAGAGGATAAAAGAAAAGCGCCCGCACAGCATGACGCTATACGGACACACGAAATTATATTTCTATTTACAGACTGAAATATTTCATGTTCGTAGCCAGACTTACCCGGAGGTGGGACTGAGCTTTTTTTAGCTGGTGGAGATCATGCAGGCTATGGAATAGTAAAATGGACACGGCGATACCTCCCGGATACCGCCGTGTCCTCAAAAAAGGGCGACTTTAACACGCCCCCCGTATTCCAATTTTCAAAGCGGAAAACGGCGGCTTGAAATATAATGTTTCAAACCGCCGCAACATCGCAAACGCAAGATCGTTGTGTAGCAACGGTTTTGTGATTGGGTGTTTATGCTGTAACAAAAGAAAGAGCCGATAATCCGTGCTTACAGCTACGGGTTATCGGCTCTGCGTCTGTGCGTCTGGCTCTTTGATAACTGTTGTTTTAAGTTGTCTTACGCTTATCAATGTTTCTTGCTTACACTTCGGGCAATATAAAGGGTAATTTACTAAGATGGTATCTACCCTAATTCGATCTCGGGTTTTATTCCCACAAATCGGGCATCGTACCCATTCATTTTCATTCATGCTATTAGACTCCCGTAAATATTGATGCGGAATTTATTGCTTGACGAAGAAACCTGCCACAGCTCCATCTTCAAAGAAACTCACCGTATAAGTTAATTTACCGCTTTCATAGTTTGCAATCTGGATAACACGGACAAATTCTTTCCCATCATCCGTTTTCCCCGAAGCAAATGAAACATCACCATAATCCTCAAATGCGCCAAGGCTTTCTACGGTCTTTCCGCTTGCCTCAAAAGTCGACGCATCCACGGCGGGGTTATTGTAAATTTTCGCAACGCCCTCATAATCAAAATCATTCAAGGCATCAATTAGCACGCGGGCATTTTCTGTTAGTACTTCTGTGTCGGCCCACTCTGGCAATTTATTGCTCCCGCAAGACGCAAGTGCAACAATGGCTACAAGGCAGAATAGGACTTTAACAATTTTCTTCATTTTGAAACACTCCTTTTTTATATTTCATAGTGAACAGTAATAGCACAATCGAGGCAACAAAAAGTAACATTTCAAGTACAGATGGAGAGAGCCCATAGTTAAGCAGTATCACAGAGAAATCGTATACGGTATGAAGAACAATCGCCAACATCAAATACCGATATTTCTTTTTATGAAAAGCGTAAAAAACAATAAACGAGAATGCAATTTGAGCAATTTGAGTAGAGATACGCTCTACCCCCGCTAATGCAACGCTCGCTCCTGTGCTGGCAAGATAATCAGAGGAAAAAAGGATAAGAAAGATATTGTTTATTCCAACTGATAAAGCCTCTATTCCACCATGACCAAAGCCGTAATATAATGGAATATTATTAACGGTGCAATCTCTGGTAACAAAATGAAATGCTATGTACCTACCAAATTCTTCTATAAGTGCTGCGGTAATAGAAATGAAAAGCATATATCCAACCGGGTTTGAAATCTCAAAAATCTTGTAGGCATCTATACTTTCCAAAATCGAGAGAACTGGTTGCCTAATGCATACCTGCGAGATCAAGTAAGTACACCCGCCGACTAAAAAAATTTTAAGACTTTGCTTCGATTTTTTTAGAAGAAATGCAAAAACAGCAGTTGGCACTCCAACACAAATTACGATATTGAACCACGCGCATATTATGCCAATCATCTAAAAGCCCCTCTTTATGCGCTTTTATTCTGGCTATCAACTTTTTCCCCAATATACGAATAAATGATAGGTGCCAGCAAAGCAATTATTGTAGCCAGAATGGTTAAACCTGCAAGTCCGTTATCAAGTGGTATAAAAGAAATAATTATATATACAAACCCACAAATAACCCAAATTGCACCTGCAAATCTATGAGTTTTATTCCAGTTATCGGGGTTGCTTTTTGTCCACGGTAATTTATATCCAGCAATACTGTTTGGCTGGTTTTTGGGAAGATAATTACCTGCAACAATAAAGAGTACCCCGACAATAGCCAAGACAATTTTGGTAATATTCAGTCCATATCCCGCCGCCTTAAAAAGAGAAAGAGGAACAAAGATGACCGAAGCCAACGGAACGGCCCAAAAACAAAGCCCCTTTGTAATAACCGAAAGGTGTTGTTTGGATTTGTCATTTTCGGTTTTAATGGCAACAACCAAGTGAATGGCAAGCATAAAAAGGGGGATGCCCCATGCTCCGATATTTTTTCCAATAAATCCATTCGCCTCCCCAACGCTGTTCCAATGAATAGGCATTTGATTGGGTAATTGTCTATACAATAGCGCGGATACTACCAACGGCAACACACACACGATTGATGACAATACCATGCGTTTACTAATTTTCATTGTCCTTACCTCCTGTAAATTGGGAAACCCAAATTAAAACATCTTCAAAGACGGTTACATTGAGTTCATAAAATATGAAGTTCTTATATTTTGTCTCAAGCACAAGACCAGCCTTTTTTAATTGGCTCAAGTGATGAGAAATGGTAGCCGCTGACAAATCAAAGTGCTTCCCAATATCACCAGCCGAAAGGCGCCCGCTCTTTAGTAGTTCCAAAATATCTCGACGAACAGGATCGGAAAGAGCTTTCAATGTATCATGTAGTCCCAACGCTAATTCACCTGCCTCTATTTTGATGTTTATCTAAATTCCATTATACTCAAATCAAGTCTCATGTCAACTGCTATTTTGAAATTCATCGAAATATGATGAAATTAAATATGTAGTAGTATGAAAACATAAATCGTTCAAATACTAACACCTGAAATGTAAAATTACATTGGGTGATGTCTATGCGATTTGAACGCGATGAGCGCAAATTTGATTTCCACGATATAGGGCGCGAGATTAAGCGCAAAAGAGAAGCCAGCGGGATGACACAGGAACAACTGGCCTTTATCATTGACCGCGATCCCCGTACCGTCATGTACCACGAAAACGACGGCCAACATCCCAGCCTGAACATCTTCTATCAGTTGGTGACAAGGTTCGATATATCGGTGGATCAGTTCTTTTATCCAGACAAGGGAGCCGCCAGCGGGTGCAAAAGCCGCATTGATGTGATGCTCAGTTCTATGGACGAAAAGGACTTGCGGCTGGTAGAAACTATAATCCGGGCAATCAAAGACGCCAAAGAAACGGGGGAAGTGTGAAAACGCGGACTCCGTTTTTTTGCGCCATTTTCGGGGCTGCACGGAACGGCAAGCAGGGCTTTTGTCTATACAAACGCCATTTTTGCGTTGCAAAATGCTTGTTGGGCTGTGCCCAATCCCCCTCATTCTGCACCGTTCCGATGCAGGCTGCGCGTTTTTTCAAAACGCTTCTATTTA